>Ga0209066_10000038_pt1 | contig 183547 bp, 163 predicted proteins | sample All_14_2_FD_187198 | JGI IMG/M metagenome (GOLD analysis project Ga0209066, IMG submission 187198) | Freshwater microbial communities in response to fracking from Pennsylvania, USA - Allegheny Zone_MetaG_DW_15 (SPAdes) (version 2) ...
CTGGTGCTAAGTCGTAACAAGGTAGCCGTTTCGGAAGGAGCGGCTGGATCACCTCCTTTCTAAGGAAGTCGCGGAGCGCCCATCTCACGGTGGGGCTGGATCGCTGTCTTCGCATCTCTTTGATATTTGTAGAATTAAAGCGGGCTTGTAGCTCAGTTGGTTAGAGCACACCGTTGATAACGGTGGGGTCGTAAGTTCAAGTCTTACCAGGCCCACCATTAACTGACCCATGGGGACGTAGCTCAGCTGGGAGAGCGCCTGATTTGCATTCAGGAGGTCGAGAGTTCGATCCTCTTCGTCTCCACCATTTAATTCTACATGATCCGGTTTTGGAATTCAGGATCAAGCAGTTGCAAGAACTGTTTGGTCCTGACTTTTAAAGTCAGTGGTTCTTGATACATCGTGAATAGGATATGAAGTATAAGTGAAGATGAATACAATCATGGTAGTTCCGGTTGTATGCCTCTCTAGGCATATGACGGTTAACAAACGTGGATATTTTTGCATCTCATTTATTCAATTTCTGCTGAAGTTTTTTATAAACACGGATGACGTAATACCCAAGGCTTTACAAGAGGGCTTGGCTCTGTACGTCATTCTAGAAATCTCAAGTATGACAAGTGCATCTGGTGGATGCCTTGGCGATAAGAGGCGATGAAGGACGTGATACGCTGCGATAAGCGTCGGGGAGCTGCGAATAGGCTTTGATCCGGCGATTTCCGAATGGGGAAACCCACCTTTTCATCTATTGTCTGAAAATCGGCCTGCACACAGGTTCGGTTTTTAGCACCGGTTTTCCGGTAATAGATGAAGTAAAAGGTATAAAACTCTGAATACATAGGGGTTTTAAGCGAACGCGGGGAACTGAAACATCTCAGTACCCGTAGGAAAGGACATCAACCGAGACTCCGTTAGTAGTGGCGAGCGAACACGGACCAGGCCAATGGTTGATCTGTAATAACTGGAAATGTCTGGAAAGACATGCCAAAGACGGTGATAGCCCCGTACAGGTAAAAAACAGATCAATCTTCGAGTAAGGCGGGACACGTGCAATCCTGTCTGAACATGGGGGGACCATCCTCCAAGCCTAAGTACTCCTTATCGACCGATAGCGAACTAGTACCGTGAGGGAAAGGTGAAAAGAACCCCTATTAGGGGAGTGAAACAGACCTGAAACTGGATGCATACAAGCAGTAGGAGCCTCGTAAGGGGTGACTGCGTACCTCTTGTATAATGGGTCAGAGAGTTAGTTTATGCAGCAAGCTTAAGCCGAAAGGTGTAGGCGTAGCGAAAGCGAGTCCGAATAGGGCGTCTTAGTTGCATGAATTAGACCCGAAACCCGGTGATCTAGCCATGGCCAGGCTGAAGGTGAGGTAACACTCACTGGAGGGCCGAACTCATCAATGTTGAAAAATTGTGAGATGAGCTGTGGTTAGGGGTGAAAGGCCAATCAAACCGGGTAATAGCTGGTTCTCCGCGAAATCTATTTAGGTAGAGCGTTTTGTAATTTACTTCGGGGGGTAGAGCACTGGATCGACTAGGGGGGCGCAAGCCCTACCAAATCTAACCAAACTCCGAATACCCGAAAGTATTAGCAGAGCAGACAGGCGGCGGGTGATAAGGTCCGTCGCCGAGAGGGAAAGAGCCCAGACCTACAGCTAAGGTCCCAAAGTCGTGACTAAGTGTGAAAGGAAGTGGAAACTCCAAAACAACCAGGATGTTGGCTTAGAAGCAGCCATCATTTAAAGAAAGCGTAATAGCTCACTGGTCTAAATAAGAGTTTCTGCGCCGAAGATGTAACGGGGCTAAAGTCACGCACCGAAGCTTAGGGTTTAGAGTGATTTCGATCACTTTAAGCGGTAGCGGAGCATTCTGTAAGCCTGCGAAGGGTAACCGCGAGGTTGCCTGGAGGTATCAGAAGCGAGAATTCTGACATGAGTAGCGAAAAACAGGGTGAGAAACCCTGTCGCCGAAAGACCAAGGGTTCCTGCGCAAGGCTAATCCACGCAGGGTGAGTCGGATCCTAAGGCGAGGCCGAAAGGCGTAGTCGATGGCAAGCAGGTTAATATTCCTGCACCTGATGGTAGTGACGAAGGGCAAAGTCTGTTCGAACTTATTGGATTGTTCGGGCGCGCAATGCACTTCCAGGAAATAGCTCCATCATATAGTCCGTACCCGAAACCGACACAGGTGGTCAGGTAGAGTATACCAAGGCGCTTGAGAGAAGGGTGTTGAAGGAACTCGGCAAATTGCTTGCGTAACTTCGGGATAAGCAAGCCCCCTATAAAGGCAACTTCGTAGGGGGGGCACAAGCCAGGGGGTGGCGACTGTTTATCAAAAACACAGGGCTCTGCAAAGTCGAGTAAGACGATGTATAGGGTCTGACTCCTGCCCGGTGCCGGAAGGTTAAAAGGAGAGGTTAACGCCTTGAATTGAAGCCCCGGTAAACGGCGGCCGTAACTATAACGGTCCTAAGGTAGCGAAATTCCTTGTCGGGTAAGTTCCGACCTGCACGAATGGAGTAACGACTTCCCCGCTGTCTCCAACACTCACTCAGCGAAATTGAATTCTCCGTGAAGATGCGGAGTTCCCGTGGTTAGACGGAAAGACCCCATGAACCTTTACTATAACTTCACAATGGCATTAGGAAATGCATGTGTAGCATAGGTGGAAGGCTTTGAAGCTCAGCGCTAGCTGGAGTGGAGCCAACAAGTGAAATACCACCCTTGCGTTTCCTGATGTCTAACCTCGGCCCATTATCTGGGTCAGGGACATTGTGTGGTGGGTAGTTTGACTGGGGCGGTCGCCTCCTAAAGAGTAACGGAGGCGCGCGATGGTAAGCTCAGGACGGTCGGAAATCGTCCAGAGAGTGCAATGGCATAAGCTTGCCTGACTGCGAGACTGACAAGTCGAGCAGAGACGAAAGTCGGTCATAGTGATCCGGTGGTTCTGTATGGAAGGGCCATCGCTCAACGGATAAAAGGTACTCTGGGGATAACAGGCTGATAGCGCCCAAGCGTCCACAGCGACGGCGCTGTTTGGCACCTCGATGTCGGCTCATCACATCCTGGGGCTGGAGCAGGTCCCAAGGGTATGGCTGTTCGCCATTTAAAGTGGTACGTGAGCTGGGTTCAGAACGTCGTGAGACAGTTTGGTCCCTATCTGCCATGGGTGTAGGATACTTGAGAAGAGTTGCCCTTAGTACGAGAGGACCGGGGTGAACGAACCTCTGGTGTACCGGTTGTTCCGCCAGGAGCAGCGCCGGGTAGCTATGTTCGGACGGGATAACCGCTGAAAGCATCTAAGCGGGAAGCCTCCTTCAAAACTAGGTATCCCTATCAGGGCCGTGGAAGACTACCACGTTGATAGGCCGGATGTGGAAGCGCAGTAATGCGTGAAGCTAACCGGTACTAATTGCCCGATCGGCTTGAAATTTCTTTTGAATGGCGTACAGGGTCAAGACCTAGGTCAAAGCCGTGTATTCCGTGTGAAATGAAAAACAAGCGGACATTGAATAAATAGACAATCATACCTGCAATTTTACCCCTACGTAGGGTATAGAATAACAAACTCGTATATATGATTGATCATCTTCACTTTTCTTTAGCTAGGTTTTGACGATCTGGTGGTTTTCGCGTAGGTGATACACACGATCCCATTTCGAACTCGATGGTGAAACCCTACAGCGCCGATGGTACTATGTCTTAAGGCCTGGGAGAGTAGGTCACTGCCAGATCATCCAAGCCTAGCTATTGAAACACTTCATATTCTACACGACATCAAAACCAAAAAAGCCCGGCGCAAGCCGGGCTTTTTGTTGTCTGGGTTTTTGATCAGATTCCGTAAAATTAATATTACAAAATCTTAATTCGACACTGCCAATGTAATTGATAATATGATTGTAATGCGGGGCCGGGCCCCTCTGGCGCTGACCGTGGTGGTCGCGCGATGTCGGACCGCATCGGGTAAGCCCGATGCTGACCTTTTTCTAGAAGGCCAAATCTTAGGGCATATCCGGATCATTTATTGATTGAGGTGTGCTTATGCATAAGCGTTTTATTGCTCTCTTATTAAAATCTACCCGTATTCAGGCTGCTATTGAATATGAACAGAAAAGGCCGCGCCCTGACTGGATGCGTCTTTTCAGGCTCAAGCGCCTGCGTGTCATGTTGAAAGACAAGCTGCACGATTTCCTGAACCCAGCGCCGCAACAGCAGCTGGTTCCGATTCGTCTGCAGGCTGCACGTCAACAACAACCACGGGGGCGTTAAGATGAGCGTATTGAACTGCCCTGTGTGCCGTGGTGCTATGAAAGAAACAACCAAAAACAATGTGAGCATTGATATATGCACGCAATGTCGCGGTGTCTGGCTTGATCGCGGTGAGCTTGAAAAATTGATGGATGGCATTATGCCCGAGAGAAACAGACATGATAATCGTCAGTCCTATATCGATCATGATGATGACGACGATGATTATCGTTATCGGGAGCGAAGCCATGGCCACGGCCATAAAAAGCGATCAAAGCTATCAACCTTCATGGAAATTTTTGACTAAGGACCGGCCGTAATGGATTTTCTAACAGACACGTTAATGGGTACCCCACTATGGATGTGGGGTACCTTTGCAGGCGTTGTTCTGGCGCTTTTGGTGCTGGATTTGGGCGTGTTGCATAAAAACCAGAAGGCCATCGGCGTCAGGGAAAGTCTGATGATGAGCGCCTTTTATATCACCATAGGTCTCGCTTTCGGCGGGTGGGTTTGGCACGAACTGGGCGCGACAAGCGCCAAGGAATATGTGACGGGCTTTCTGGTCGAGAAGACGCTGGCGATGGACAATATTTTCCTCATCTCCCTCATCTTCACCTATTTCGCCATACCTGCCGCCTACCAGCATCGTGTGCTGTTTTGGGGGATTATAGGTGTGGTCATACTCCGCGGTATTGTTATTGCTGCGGGCGCGACGCTTGTGTCGGAATATGCGTGGGTCTTGTATCTGTTTGCGGCCTTTTTGGTGGCGACAGGCATCAAGATGCTATTGATGAAAGAAAAGCCGGTGGATTTGAAGAACAATTTCATTCTCAAATTCCTGCGCCGCCATCTGCGTATTGAAGATGAGTTACATGGGAACAAGTTCTTTGTACGCCTCAAGGATGCAAATACGGGGAAATTAGCCACGTATATGACCCCGTTGTTTCTGGCGCTTATGATGATCGAAATCGTTGATCTGATATTTGCGCTCGATAGCGTACCTGCCATCTTCGCTATTACGACAGACCCTTACATCGTCTACACATCCAACATTTTTGCAATTTTGGGTCTGAGGGCTTTGTACTTTGCGCTTTCGGCCATCATCCATCGCTTCCAGTATATGAAGCAGGCGTTGGCCCTTGTGCTTATCTTCATCGGTTCCAAGGTTTTTGTGGCCGATCTGCTAGGGCTCGAAAAATTCCCTGCGGGTATTTCGCTGGGCGTGACATTGGCCCTGTTGACGGGGGGCATTCTGTATTCGCTCTACCGGACAAGGCAAACGCAAACGGCTTAAATATCGTCCAAAGCTGGACGGGAATTTTGACTAAATCAAAATTAGCCGATCACATGTCTGAAGGCCGCGCTGTGGCCAATTTCACCACTGCGCGTGCCTTCGGGCGTGGCGGCTGCGGTCGGTTTCGGGCGTTTGCCGAATTGCTTGTCGACGCGCGTTTGTTTCATGGTGGGGGTGCGGCCCAAAGCGCGCGCGGCATCAAAAAAGCGGCCGGCCAGTGTTTTGAATGCGGCTTCCTTCGCGGGCGTCAGACGGTCGGCACTGCGTACCAGCACGGCGCTCGATGCCATGACAGTACCCGGCAGTGCGCGGATTGTCTCCATCGGCATATCGGTGAATTTGCGTCGTTGGGCTTTGGGCACGCTGTTTAAAACATCGGCGCGCACGGGTGCCCAGTCGGCATCGCTGATGCCCAGCGGTTTCCAGCCATAGCGTACAAGGCTTTCACCTGATTCAACCATATCCGCAATCGCGTTCACGCGTGGGTCAAACAGGCGATAGCCCTCAATGCCGCCGGAAATATCGGCATCATCCGTAATCTGCGAAACAATCTCGCCGAACTGGACGCCATTTGCACGGGCCCAATTTTCAACCAAGCGCGGGTATTTGGTCACAATCACGCGGCCCTGCATGTCGGCCGCACCTTGGGCGGAATCACCTTCAGATACGGCGATCGTAAGCGCACATGGCGTCATATCCAGATCAACGATCTCAACCGCCTGCACGCCTTTTTTACCGCGGCGGCTATTATTGAATTCCTTCAGCACATCGCGCCCGACAACGGCGGCGTTCAATTGCCCTTTTGAAAGCAGTGCCAAAGCCATTTGCGGTTTCATTTCGATTGCGCGCACGCCGACATCGGCAAATTCCGGGCCATCAACAAGTCTGTAATCATCAATCCGCTCGATTTTATCGACCGTTTGGAAGCCGGCAGCCGCCAGAAATGTTTCATCGGACCCGCCAAGCGTGCGGCCGCCTTTGGGTAGCGCGAGCCATAGCTCGTTCGCGAAATCGGGGGCGGTTCTCAAAGGGGCGGTATTGGTCATCACACACTCGTTTTGTCTATTACACGCAGCGTTTGCCTCTGTCTGTTTGTATTACTATAATAACACAGTATGCCACGTCAACTTTTTTGTAAAAAAATATCAGGGTGCTTGGTATAGTCGCGCCCATGCAAAATATGCCTGAAGCCGTGATCGATTCTGCCACCAAAGCCCATGTGCGGGCCGTACTGCTGGATGCCTGCGTGGCGGGCACAGGTACGCCCACCGTCTATGCCCTTGCAGGTATACCCGGTGCGGGTAAAACCACCTTCGTACGCGATGCGCTTGCGCGCCGCTATTTCCCGCAAGGCGCGTTTATCCTGAACCCTGATCTGGTGATGGAATGTATTCCAGCCTACCACGCCGACCGCGCGTCCATGGGGCCGGAAGATGCTTTTTTGAAATGGGAAATGCCCACCCGCACGCTGGCCTATGAGCTGGTGGCGCAGGCCGGTGCCAAAGGCGTGCCGATTATAAAGGACATGGGCCTCGTAAGGGCCGAGAACTGGCGCATCCTCATGGATCTGCGGGCGAAAGGTTATAAAATCATCATTCATCACATCATCTGCGATGTGAACGAGGCCGTGCGCCGTTGCGCTACGCGCGAACGCCATTTCCCCGCCCAGCGTATTTACGAGCGCGCCCGCGAACTCGATGTTTTGATGGCGGAATTCTCAGGAATCGCCGATAAAGTCTATCGCTTTAACAATACAGATCTTGAAAATCCGTTCGTGCCTTTGCCATCACAAAGCCACAGCGATTTCTTAAAGACTGCCTGATATTTCAACATAGGATTTTTAAATGCCGCTTCAGCACATTCCCGTAGGTAAAAACCCGCCCCATGACATCAATGTCATCATCGAAAACCCGATGGGCGGCGACCCCGTGAAATACGAAATGGATAAAGCATCGGGCTTCATGTTCGTTGACCGTTTCCTGCACACGGCCATGGTGTATCCGGGCAATTACGGTTTTATTCCGCACACGCTTTCGGGCGATGGCGACCCGGTTGACGTACTAGTCATTGGCCGCGTACCAGTCATGCCTGGCGCTGTCATGCGCTCGCGTCCGATTGGTGTTCTGATGATGGAAGACGATGGCGGGCAGGATGAGAAAATCATCGCCGTGCCGGTGGCCAAGCTGCACCCGTATTATGAGGAAGTAAGCGAAATTACTGAGCTGCCGCAAATCCTGCGTGACCAGATTGCGCATTTTTTCTCACACTACAAAGACCTCGAAAAAGGCAAATGGGCCAAGATTACAGGCTGGGGTGATGCTGCCAAAGCGGCTGAATTGATCCTGGAAGGCATCGAACGCGAGAAAAATAATAATAAATAACAATAAGTTAGCGTTTTATGATTATTTTTCATAAAATTTTATACAAAATCGTCACAAAGTTTGGTATTCTGAAAATAGAAGAGCAACGCGCAAGACGTTGAGACAGAGGAGTAAAGGGCCGGCTGTGGTTATGCCGGCCTTTCCGTCTCTACGCTTCAGGGCATCTTCTATCCCCCGATATACCCCCGAATTGTTATTGAAGGCCTGATTGGTTAATCTGCCTTTCATCGCCCGCCTATCTTAAATTGTGACCACATGAACGGATGAAACGCGTGCCGAATACTTTAAACGCCATTGGCCACATATCATCGCCTATCAATGTGATAGCGGCGCTGTGTGCCCGCGCATATCTCGAAACGCGTTTCGGGCGGTTCATACATCTTCATGTGGCGTACCACAACCCATCCGATGATTCCGAACTGGTCGATACCCTGTTTGATGTGATCGAGGCGATGCTTTCCGGCTTTGATGACGTCACGCTTTCACGGCACGATACAGTAGCGGACGATACAGCCGGTATCGTTGCAGCGTTTGGCCTCAGCCATGCAGATTTCATTTTATACGCGCATGATATCTCGCCCGTATGGCCACAAAGCCTGGCCAAAGCCTACCCCATGGCAAAAACCGTGTGTTACGGCGATGCACTGGGCCAGTTTTTTGAAGGTGCGGGCGCGACCGCTGTGCATGCGCATGGCGGCGGCCGCTTGCAACGCCTGTTGGCGCGCTTGCGAGGCGCCAAGGCAGGTTGTCATGAGGCGCCTGAGACATTCTTGCCAAAAATATTAGCGGCTATATTGCCCGTCGCGCAAAAGCCTTTGCCGCCATCCATTCAGCTCATGGTCCCTGATAAAGACAGTGTTCTCAAAATCACGCGGCTTTGCGCGCAGGGTTGTGTCGATTTACAAAATTACTGCATGGCGCTTGCTACCGAATTCGGCAGCGATGCCACATTGTTCCTGACCGAAAATATGGCCGAAGGGCAGTTCATATCCTTCGATGATGAAATGCGCTTTTATACCGATACCATTCTGCGTAATTGCGCGCCGGGCTCGACCGTCATAATCAAGCCGCACATGGGTGAAACACAGGCTCGCATTTTTGCTTTCCGTGAAATACTCGGCGGTGCGTTTACGATCAGGCAAATTGATAAAAAATACGCGCGCTATCCGGTCGAGCTGTTTTTGCCGCTACTCCAAAAATGCAGTGCCATCGGCATGTATTATCCTGTGCTCTCGCTCAAATATCTCTACGATATCGATGTCATTCAGCCACTGGATGACGAGACGATTGAAAAGTATTTTCCGCGTGCTGTATGGGCATCATACAAGAAGGCGATTTTGCTTAATATGCAGCCTCTGGCGCGCCTGGCCGGATGGAACGGAATTTCCATGCTCTATAATGGTAAATAGCACCGGAAATTCCTTATAAAACACCTGTTTGGCATATAAGACTTGATTTTAGCAGGCGGGTCCGTTAAACCCTGCTGCACCACGGCAGAGATGCCGCTGCATCAAATACTTTCTTATTGTCGCGGGGTGGAGCAGCCCGGTAGCTCGTCAGGCTCATAACCTGAAGGCCGCAGGTTCAAATCCTGCCCCCGCAACCAATAAAAACAGGCCCCCATCGGGGCCTTTTTTATTGGTTATGAGGTGCACGGTGAATGACCTAACAGATTCACGGCTTCTTGATATCAAAAGCGCCCTGAATTTATGCGGTGTTTGCTAAGATGCGGTACCAGCTTATTTTCAAATAAAAAGCTCCCCTAAAGGAGGGCTTTGTGAGGTTGTTAATTGGTCTTCTATAAAATGCGGTCTTCCAGAAAGAAGCTGGCCGCGTTTACAAGCAGTATAGCCATTTTCAGGTTCTCGCGGATAGTGTCGCCGAACTGGTCATCATGCACAGGCATGTCCTATTCACTATCGTGGTAATGAATGCAATCAGGTTTGTCGGCTGGTGCCCAGCTGCAGCGGATTTTTGTCATGGTTGAAGGCCAGTCATAGTTGCATTCATTTCGTTTCTACAGGCACGTATAGTCGATAATAGCGCAATCATGGATAGCCTTTAAGCCAAAGCAGTCTGTCTATCCGCTCATGTGAAAAGCCATAATGCGAGGCCGCGCGCGAGGCTGGATTCCTGCCTGATAACCAATTATATATGCCTGACCGAAATAACCTGACGGAGACCATAATGAAATCGCGCGCTGCCGTGGCTTTTGCCCCAGGCAAACCCCTCGAGATTGTTGAAATTGATGTGGCGGCACCCAAAGCGGGCGAAGTTTTGGTGAAAATCACCCATACGGGCGTTTGCCATACTGATGCCTTCACACTGAGTGGTGACGATCCTGAAGGCATTTTCCCTGCTGTGCTGGGCCATGAAGGCGGCGGCATTGTGGTTGAAGTGGGCGCGGGCGTAACCAGTGTTGTGCCGGGCGATCATGTCATTCCGCTTTACACGGCTGAATGCCGTGAATGCAAATTCTGCAAATCCGGCAAAACCAATTTGTGTCAGCGCATTCGTGCAACGCAGGGAAAAGGGTTGATGCCTGATGGTACAACGCGTTTTTCTTATAAAGGGCAGCCCGTATTTCATTACATGGGTACAAGCACGTTTAGCGAATATACGGTGGTAGCTGAAATCTCACTCGCCAAAATCAACCCGCGCGCGCCGCTTGAAAAAGTCTGTTTGCTGGGCTGCGGTGTCACAACGGGCATCGGCGCCGTGCATAACACGGCTAAGGTAAAATCGGGCGATAACGTGGCCGTGTTTGGCCTCGGTGGTATCGGTTTAGCGGTCGTGCAGGGCGCACGGGCAGCAAAGGCGGGCCGCATTATCGGTATTGATACCAACCCGGAAAAATTTGCGCTGGCCCGTGCTATGGGCGCAACCGACTGCGTGAACCCCAAAGACCATAGCAAACCCATTCAGGATGTTATTGTTGAAATGACCGATGGCGGCGTTGAATTCAGTTTTGAATGTATCGGCAACGTCAACGTCATGCGATCCGCACTTGAATGCTGCCACAAGGGCTGGGGCGAAAGCGTTATTATCGGCGTGGCCGGTGCAGGGCAGGAAATCAGCACACGGCCGTTCCAACTGGTGACTGGCCGCGTATGGCGCGGTAGTGCATTTGGTGGCGTACGCGGCCGCACCGAGCTTCCGGGTATGGTAGAAGATGCCATGAAAGGCACGATTGATCTTGACCCGTTCATCACACACACCATGCCGCTTGAGCGTATCAACGAGGCGTTCGACCTGATGCACGATGGCAAATCCATCCGCACTGTTATTCATTTTTAAGGCAGGGGCGCATATGGAACGTATTGAAAAACATGCCTGTTTTGGCGGCACACAGGAGGTTTGGAAACATCAATCCGTAGTGCTGGATTGTGAGATGCGCTTCGCCGTATACCTGCCGCCGCAGGCAGCGTTGCAGTCTTGCCCTGTGCTCTACTGGCTGTCTGGCCTCACATGTACCGAACAGAATTTCATTACCAAAGCCGGCGCACAACATTACGCGGCCGAGCATGGTTTAATTGTCGTGGCGCCCGACACCAGCCCGCGCGGTGATGCCGTCGCCAACGACACCGCATATGATTTAGGGCAGGGTGCAGGTTTTTACCTGAATGCAACGCAGGAACCCTGGGCCAAAAATTTCAGCATGTTCGATTACGTGACCGATGAATTACCAAAGCTGATTGAGGGGCATTTTCAGGCCTCAGGCCTGCGCGGTATCAGCGGTCATTCCATGGGCGGGCATGGTGCTTTGGTGTGCGCACTCAAAAAGCCCAGCTTTTATCAAAGTCTTTCGGCGTTTTCGCCCATCGCGGCCCCATCACAGGTGCCGTGGGGGCAGAAAGCTTTTAAGGCCTATCTGGGCGCTGATGAAGCCACATGGCAGGCATGGGATAGTTGTGCCTTGCTGCGCGCGGCATCCACAAAAATTACCATGCTGGTGGATCAGGGCGAGGCGGATGAGTTTTTACAAAACCAGTTGAAACCTGACTTATTAAAGGAAGCCTGTGCGGCGGGCGGTCATACGCTGACGCTTCGTATGCAACTAGGCTATGACCACAGCTATTACTTTATCAGCAGCTTTATAGACGACCACATCGCTTACCATGCGAACCTGCTTAAATAAAAAAGCCCCTACTAAAGGGGCTTTTTGTAAGGCTATAAACCTGCTTACAAAATCCGGTCTTCTAAAAAGAAGCCTGCGGCAGATGCCAGCAATATGGCCATCTTTGGGTTTTCGCGAATAGTGCCGCCGAACTGGTCATCCAGTGAGGCCACAATATTTTCTACCTTGTGCACGACTTCCTGTTTGTATTTTTTGATCCGGCTGCGGCGATACATCATGGCGGTATAGGCCAATAAGCCGACCACTATCGCAAACCCGAAACTGACGACGCTCGTCATCAAGGCGGCTGTTTGCGGCGCATAAACTTGTGACAAGGTCATGTGCACGCCGTAAATCAGAAAACCGAATCCGATGCAGACAAAGAAGATGGACAGGGCGAAAACGCCCTGCCCAATATCGGCCTTCCGCGAGGCTGCCGGCTGTTTTGTCAGCAGTTTATCTACAAGCAAATGCTCGATAACGCGGGTGACCGTTGTCATTGGTTATCTCCGGCCGAACAAAAGGCTGAGAGCCGCACCGGCTGCAAAGGCAATGGCAACGCTGCGGACAGGTTTGGCACTGACTTCACGTTCCATCGTTTTCAGGTAATCACTGGCAACGACTTTCATTTCGTCATAACGGCTTTGCGCTTCAGCGGAGGCCGAATGCGCAATTTCCATCGCATCATCACGCAGATGATGGGCAAGCTTGACGCTGCTGTCCTTGATGGATTTGATGTCTTTACTGACATCCTTGGCAACATTCTGTGCGGTATTGCTGATGTTGTCTGAAAAGCCGCCATTAGCAACTTTTTCAAGACCAGCTTCTTTTGGATAGTTCGGTGTGTTGATCATGGTAATCTCCTTTTGTGTCGAACATCCCTCTAACGCACCACTCACACATAGGTTCCAAAAAATTTGATTGACGGAAATATATTTTACCACTTAGCTTGAAAGTGAAAGGTAATCATAAACCCATGTTTCTGAGCTGTTGCTGTTAACCAAAAATGTATCCCCCGGGGCGTAAAGCCTCGCATTCGGGTTTTTTGGTTTTCAAGGCAACAAGCGGATTTCCCCTGGTTCAAAGCCCACGAAGCGGCTGCGGGAATATCCTAAAAGGAAGCGTTTATGATTATCCCGTTCCCCTTATCTAGCGCCCGCACATCCTCGCCTGATGGTACACACGCATCTGTACTCGACCTCATCGGCAATACGCCGCTTGTCAGGGTTGGTGGGCTTGATACTGGCCCGTGCGAACTTTACCTTAAGCTTGAAAGCCAGAATCCCGGAGGCTCGATCAAGGACCGCATTGCCCTGCGTATGATCGAGGCGGCCGAGGCCGCAGGCCATATCAAGCCGGGTGATACACTGGTAGAGGCGACTGCCGGCAACACGGGCCTCGGCCTTACGCTGGTGGCATCGCAAAAGGGTTACAAACTGGTGCTGGTTATTCCTGACAAAATGAGTCAGGAAAAAATATTTCACATGAAGGCCATGGGCGCACAGGTCATCATGACCCGCTCAGACGTATTGCGCGGCCACCCCGATTATTATCAGGATAAAGCGCGCGCTATTGCGGCATCCATTCCAAACGCTTTCTATGTCAACCAGTTCGAAAACCCCGCCAACCCTGAGGCGCACGAAGTTACAACCGCGCCCGAACTATGGGAGCAAATGGGCGGTAATATTGATACCATTGTGTGCGGTGTGGGGTCAGGCGGCACGCTTACGGGTATTGGCCGTTTCTTCAAGGCAGTATCGCCCGAGACGAAAATGATATTGGCCGACCCGCAAGGCTCGGTACTGGCACCCTATGCCGAGCACGGTATTATGATTGAACCCGGCAGTTGGCTTGTTGAAGGCATAGGGGAGGATTTCATCCCCCTCAATTGCGAATTGTCTTACGTATCACAAGCCTACACCATTCCTGATTCAGAAAGCATATCAACCGCACGCGATGTGTTGACGCATGAAGGTATTTTATGCGGGTCGTCGTCCGGCACCTTGATTGCAGCGGCATTGAAATACTGCCGTGCACAGAGGGAACCCAAGCGTGTTGTGACCTTTGTGTGCGATAGCGGCAACAAGTACCTATCCAAAATCTACAACCCATACTGGCTGAACGATCAGGGGCTGACGAACACGCCTGCACCGGACGATGCGGTCAAAGACCTGATCGCACGCCCCTACAAAAGCGGTGATGTCATTTTCGTGTCGCCCGATGAAACGCTGCAACAGGTTTACGCCAAGATGAAAATGTTCGATGTCTCGCAGGTGCCGGTGATCGAGAACGATGCAATTCTGGGGCTGATCGACGAAGCCGATGTACTGATGACCGTCATGGGCAACCCAGGGGGTTTCATGGCGTCGGCCAGTCAGGTGATGAGCGATAAGCTAGCCAAGATCGATGCTGCCAAACCTATCACCGATCTTTTGCCAATTTTTGAAAAAGGCCGCATCGCCTCGGTCGTCGACAAAGGCAAATTCTTGGGCCTTGTAACCCCGATTGATTTTTTGAACCATTTGAGAAAAAGAACAGGAAAAGCATAACATGACAACGGCACTTAAAAACGCAGGGTTTGATACCAACGCCATTCATGGTGGCCAGTACCCCGACCCTACAACTGGGGCAGTCATCACGCCTATTTACGCGACATCCACCTACATACAGGAAGCGCCGGGCGTTCATAAAGGGCTCGATTACGGGCGCAGCCATAACCCTACGCGCTTTGCCTATGAGCGGGCCGTAGCGTTACTGGAAGGCGGCACGGCGGGTTTTGCTTTTGCCTCAGGTTTAGCGGCTATTGCGGCCATACTCGATACGCTTGACCATAACGCGCATATTATCGCAACTGACGATTTATACGGTGGCAGTTACCGCCTATTTGAGCGCGTTCGCAAAAAATCAGCTGGTCTGAAGGTCAGCTATGTTGACCTTACAAAAGAAGGCGCATTGGAGTCGGCCATTACGGGCGATACAAAACTGGTCTGGATCGAAACGCCAACCAACCCGTTGCTTAAGCTGGCTGATATAGAGGCCATATCCAAAATTACAAAACGTAAGAATATCATTCTGGCGGTGGACAATACATTTGCGTCACCGTACCTGCAAAAGCCGTTAGGACTGGGGGCCGATATCGTCGTCCATTCGGCAACAAAATACATCAATGGTCACTCGGACGTGATCGGCGGTGTAGCAATAACGAACAGGGGAGATCTTGCCGAAAAAATCGGCTTTATCCAGAATGCGGTCGGCGGCATTGCAGGGCCGTTTGACAGTTTTTTAGCCCATCGCGGGCTTAAAACATTGGGTATCCGCATGCAGCGGCACAGCGAAAACGCATTGGCAATTGCGCAGTGGCTGGAAAAACAGGCAGGTGTAAGCCGCGTGTATTACCCTGGCCTTACCAGCCACCCGCAATACGAACTGGCCAAGCGCCAGTTTAAAAACGGCTTCGGCGGCATGATATCGGTCGTGCTCGATGGCGGTATTCAACGTGCAACGGCCTTTTTGAAAGCCACACGCATTTTTACACTTGCTGAAAGTCTGGGCGGTATAGAAAGCCTGATCGAACACCCGGCCATCATGACACACGCAACCATCCCGCCTAAAATACGCCAAGCGCTTGGCATTGAAGATGGTTTGATCCGCCTCTCGGTCGGTATCGAGAATGTCGAAGACCTACTGGCCGATCTTCAGAATGCACTTCATGCAAAATAAATTTGACAGAATCCAAAAATATTGAGATCAAGGAAGTAAGTATCGCGGTGATTTGAACAGCAGCTTGCTCCGCGTCAAAAAAAGCTAAAGCGCCGCGTGGTCATAAAGCCCTGCGGTTTTGCAAAACCAAAAGGGAGTTATTGATACCATGTCGCATGCACTGCAAACCCGTTTCCAAAACACTGTCGGCACTTTGCCACCCGTTGATCTGGTGACTGATGTCGCGTTTCCGCTATTAGGCGGGCTTGAAGGGGCCGCCGCCGCTTTTAATGGCGATATTGAAGCCGATATTTACGCCCGCCCCCACAACCCGACCGTGCGCGCACTGGCCGAAGCCATAAACAGGCTGGATGGCGGCGTGGGCGCGCAGGCCTATAGCAGCGGTCAGGCGGCTATTCGTAATGTCTTTCAACTTCTGGCATCGGCCGATTCCGAAATCATTCTGGCATCGCACGTCTTTGGCGGCACAGCCGCTTTGCAAGGCGGCCTTCTGGGGCGCTTTGGTGTTACTTTCAAATGGGCGGATGCAACTGATGCCGCAAGTTTTGAAAAACAGATCACGCCTAAAACGCGCGCCATTTTTGTGGAAGGCGTTGCCAACCCTGCCAGTGACGTGGCCGATTTTGCGGGCCTGCGTGCGTTGGCCGACCATTACAACATCCCCCTCGTTATCGATAATACGTCAGCACCGCTGGCCTTGCAGACAATAGCGCACGGGGCCGATATTGTGGTGTATTCGGCTACCAAATATCTGAATGGCTTTGGTAATGCCGCTGCCGGCGTGGTGGTTGATAGCGGCCGCTTCAATTGGGGTGATGATGCGCGTTTTCCAGCCTTGACCCAAGGTACAGCTGTGCTGCCGTCTCTTGCGCAACGCTTCAACAACAAGGCTTTCATCAAAGGGCTTAATGGGCTGCTGACAATTGATGGTGCCATTCTGGCCCCTGAAAAAGCAGCTATTATTTACAGCAACCTGCCAAGCCTGCCGCAGCGGCTGACAGCGCATATTGATGCAACCAACGATGTCGCCGCATTTTTGCATGCGCATCCGGCGGTCGCGCAGGTGCATTTTGCAGGGCTGAAATCCGACCCCAACCACGCCCGCGCCAGACAATACCTACCTCACGGTGTCAGTGGCCCCATACTGGTAACTTTGAAGGGCGGACGCGCGGCGGCAAGCCATGTGATCAACCATGTGGGCGATGCCTTCGTTCATGCCGTCAATATCGGGGATTCACGGCATAACCTTGTAAGCCATCCGGCGACCACAACTCACCGGCAATTGACCGTTGAACAGCGCGAGGCCATTGGTATCAGGGAGGGCAGCCTGCGCCTGTCGATAGCCGCGGGCGGTACCCAAAAAACATTGCAGGCGCTTGATAAAGCCCTCAAAGCCGCGCCGGTATAATAAAACTTTATAGCGGGCGCGCGGGGCGGTATAACCCCACCCATGGCGGCAACAGACGTAACCATCCAGTATTTAGGGCCTAAGGGCGACGGCGTGGCCCAAGGCCAGCGCGGGCGTATCTATATTGATGGTGGTATCCCCGGTGATCGCGTACGCGTACGCACCCACCGTGGTGATGATGGTATTACCCGCGGCGAAATCACGGCCATGCTGGCGCCGTCCAGCCACCGACAGGAAGCGCCATGCCCTCATTACGACCAGTGCGGTGGTTGCACCCTCCAGCATGTCACGCCTCAGTTTTATAACCACTGGAAACAAGACATGGTGCGCGACCAGCTGGCCAAACTGAACCTGTACCCGAAGCGTTGGGATGCACCTGTTTTCATTGAAGGCGGTCATCGTCGCCGTGCAACCTTTGCGGCCCTTAAAAAGAATGACCGCGTAATCATGGGGTATTACCGCCGCAGGTCAGACCAGATTGCCGATATTAAAACCTGCATGGTGGCCGAGCCTGAAATTTTTAAAATGCGCGACACATTGCGCCCGTTGCTTGTGCCCATTTTAAAAGAAGGCCGCGCGGCTGATGTATTCATTCAGCATGTTGGCGGCGTTTACGATGTGGTGATTACAGGGCAGGTGGGCCGTCACGGCGAACCTGATTTAAATGTGCGCGAAGCGATATCCGAACTGGCGCGCAAGGCAGGCGTGGCCCGTGTTGGCTGGCGCAGCCGTGACCGTGACCCGATTGACGTAATGATCGAGCGTGAAAAACCCATCGCATCGTTTGGCGAATTGCGCGTAGCGCTTCCGCCCGCAGCTTTTTTGCAGCCGACTTTGCAGGGCGAGCTGGCGCTGGTTGATGCCGTGATTGCGCGCCTGCCTGCCAAAGGCCATTTTGCCGACCTGTTCTCAGGCTGTGGTACGTTTTCCGGCCCAATGCTGGCACGCGGCAGTGTTGACGCCTATGAAAGTGTCGACCCCGCCATCAAGGCGCTGACCAAGGCGCGCGGGACCCACCAGTTAAAAGCCGTCAAACGCGACCTGTTTAAAAACCCGTTGCGCCGTGACGAGATCAATCGCTATGACGCCATTGTGTTTGACCCGCCGCGCGCAGGTGCCCGCGAACAGTCTTCCGCCATGGCATCGGCCAAGGCACCATTGCTGGTGGGCGTATCGTGCAACCCCGCGACCTTCGCGCGTGATGCCCGTATTTTATGTGATGGCAACTACAGGCTGGATAGCATCCAGCTGGTCGACCAGTTCACATGGTCGCACCACGTTGAACTGGTCGCATCCTTTATCCGCAAATAGGCGGCTTAAATATCGCGTAAGTAAGCGTCGTGTTCAGCCGGATTGACGTAAGCATCCATGATGCTTTTTTCCTGCCGCTTGCATGCCACATAAACGCGCTGGAAATCGGCACCCAGATATTTCGCGATGAATTTCGATTGCTCGAAAATCGCCAGAGAGTCATCGAAATTTGATGGCAGGCGCTTGGCTTTCGATGCCCAGACGTTGCCGGTAAACGGCTTGCCGGGGTCGATTTTGTTGACGATGCCGTTATAAGCCCCCGCCAGCATGACGGCGAGTGCAAGGTATAGGTTCGTGTCAGCCCCTGCCACGCGGTGTTCGATACGGGTTGCTACACGGTCGCTTTCAGGGATGCGGATGGCAGCCGTACGGTTGTCATAACCCCATGAAATCGTGGTAGGTGCGTGCGACCCCACAGCAAAGCGGCGATACGAATTGACGTTAGGTGCGAACACCATCGTCGAATCCGCCATGCTTTCCATGATGCCGCCAACGGCATGGCGTAACTGCACGGTGCCTGTGTAGTCTTTGCCGGCAAAAATATTCTGCCCTTTGGCATCAAGGATGCTGAAATGCACATGCATCCCACTACCCGATTTGTCGCCGTAAGGTTTTGCCATGAAGGTGGCATCGTGCCCGTGCTTGCGTGCAACGCAACGTACAGCGCGCTTCATCAGCGTGCCTTGGTCGGCTGCCAGAAGGGCATTGTTGACGTGGCCGAGATTGATCTCGAACTGCCCGGGCCCATTTTCTGAAATGGTCGTATCTGTCGGTATATTCTGTACGCGGCAGACATCATGGATATCGTCAAGCAGGTCACCGAAATCGCGCATTTCGTCCATGCTGTAGACATGGGCGCCAGTTGCGCGTTTGCCGGTGCGCACGGCCACCGGCGGCTGGGCCAAGCCCCGCGCATCCATCTGGCTATCGATCAGGTAAAATTCAAGCTCGGCCGCAACAACAGGGGTCAGGCCTTTGCGGGCATAGAGGTCGAGGACGTTTTTTAAAATCTGGCGCGGGTCAGCGAAAAAGGGGCTGCCATCGCTTTCGGTCATGCTCAGCAATACTTGCGCCGTGTTGGTTTTAAGCCACGGCACGCGGGTGAGGGAACCGGGCACGCCGCGGCAAATACCATCACTGTCGCCCGTTTCCATGACGAGGCCAGCGCCGATAACATCCTGCCCCCACACATCAAGTGCGAAGGCCGAACGTGGCAGGCGGATGCCCGTTTTGAAAATCTTGCTGGCGCTGGCTAGCGGCAGGCGTTTACCGCGCGGGATACCGTTGACGTCGATGACAAAAACATCAATGTCGGTGATGTCGGGGTTGTCTTTTAAGAAAAGCGATAGATCGTCTTGTGCTTGTGCCATGCAAACTCCTTGAGCTTTGGCCTAAGTAACGGACAATGGCAGAAATAAATACGGCTGGCTACTGGGTGCCTGCAAAGCCAAAAAAACGGGGCCATAGAGGCCCCGTTTGTATTTTCTAAAGTCTATCTCGGTTACTGGTAGACATGGACCTTTTCACCATGCAGGGCGATATCAAGGCCGCTGCGCTCGGTATGTTCGTCAACACGAATACCGATGGTATACTTAAGGACAATCAGGATGAGGAAGGTCGCGATGGCCGAGTAGGCAATCGTGACACCAACGGCCAGCAACTGGGCAATGACCTGATCGGAATTGCCTTCCAGCAAACCCGAACGGCCGCCAATGGCTGTCGATGCATAAATGCCCGTCAAAATCGCGCCCACAATACCACCAACGCCGTGGATACCGAAGGCATCGAGGCTGTCGTCATAGCCAAGCTTTTCTTTGAGGAAGGCAACTGCAAAGAAGCAGAACACCGAAGCCGCAATACCGAACACGATGGACGAGCCAAAATCGACAAAGCCTGATCCCGGTGTAATGGCAACAAGACCGGCCACGAAGCCAGACAAAGCGCCAACAACCGAAGGTTTGCCTTTAACCATCCATTCCAGCAAGATCCAAGTAAGGCAGGCTGTAGCTGCTGCCGTATTGGTCACGAGGAAGGCCATACCGGCCAATCCGTTTGCCGAAAGTGTCGAGCCGGCGTTGAAACCGAACCAGCCGACCCATAACAGGCATCCGCCGATAACCGATAGGATGAGGTTGTTGGATGAAGCCTGATTGACCTGAACCGATTTGCCCAGAACGAGGGCTGCAACCAGACCCGCAACACCGGAGCTGACATGCACGACGGTACCGCCGGCAAAATCAAGCGCTGTGCCGAAGCCAAGGAGGCCTTTGTAATCGGTCATGCCGACGCCGCCGAGGAAACCGCCGGGGCCCCATACCCAGTGAGCGATAGGCGCGTAGACAAGTATGCACCACAGGACTGAAAAAACCATAATAGCCGAGAACTTGATACGATCGGCAACCGAACCCAGGATAATCGCGCAGGTGATAACCGCGAATTTCATCTGGAACAGCATAAATACGGTCTCAGGGATGGTGCCTGTCATGCTATCAACAGCAACGCCTTTGAGGAAAATTTTGCTAAGACCACCGGACCAGCCTGTGCCTTCAGTGAATACCAAGCTATAACCGATTATAGGCCATATGAGCGAGATGATGCACGCGACAGCCAGTGTCTGCATTAAGGTTGCAAGCACGTTGTCTTTACGGACAAGACCGCCATAGAAAAGGGCAAGACCTGGCAAGGTCATCATTAGAACAAGTAATGAGGACAATAGCATCCAGGCCGTATCGCCCTTATCAATGGTGACAACGGGGGCTGCATCCTGCGCGAATGCGGCAACTGGTGTAAGACACATCAAAGGCACGATAGCCTTTAGCAGCGTCCGGTTAATGGTTCTAAGCATCTTCGTATTCTCCTTGTCGTTGTTGTTTTACGTTTTTTTATCCAGTTATTTGAAAACCCTGCTAAATACCGTCCGCCGTCAGCTTTTTCTCGATTTCGTCCATGCTGATTGGTTTTTGTACAATAACCCCGTACCAGCCAAGGCCATCGTATTCTTCGTAACCGATGGTTTTGGCGAACGATACAATATTGCCTCCACCATCATAATAAGTCCCGCGCTGTTCATTACCTGCTTGCAAATCAAACTGTGTATAGATACCCAAACCGTCTGATGATTGAATGATGCGCATTTTGTCATCCAATAGCAGAACGCGTGTGCGTAATTTTTCTTCGTCCGTCAGGGTTGGTTCATTCGTGCATATAACGCGCGATTGAGGACCCCAGTCGAAGTAAACACCAAGCACACCAATCGCTTCGCCCTGCAATTCGCCATTACGTCGCACCGCAGCCGAATAGACTGCCGTAGGGTTGCCGTTATGAATGGCGGAGTTGTGTATATCGTCGACAATATAATCGGCCCCACTTTGTGTACGCAGGGCTTCGTAGAACCAGCGCTCGCGTTTAACATTCGCGCTCGCAGCCGATGGAAAAATATCGGGGCGTGATGTCGCCAGCACTTCGCCGTTCACATCGGCCAGTATCAGGTTCATGTAAACGCCATAAAATTTATTGATAACGCCAAGACGTTTGGTTGCGAAATCACGCAAATCCTGCGTTGGCGTGTCGAGGCATTTCCAAAAGGCTTCGTCTGTTGCCCACCAGCGGCAATCCGCCGTACGTTCATAAAGGTTACGCACGATGATTTGTACCAGTGTTTGTGCCATGTCGGTCAAGCGGCCACCTTCAACCTGCTGGACCATGCGTTCGGTAATATTTATGCCGTACTGGATGCGGTGAATAACTAGGGATTTGAATTTCTCGGAGTTTTCTTTGGCCTGCTTGGCCAGGCTTTTGACCTCGTTCGCAACGACAATAAACCCGCGGCCCGCTTCGCCCGAACGGGCAGCTTCAATGGTCGCATTCAAGGCCAGCATATTGGTCTGACTGGCGATTGTTTCGTTATCCTTCGAAAACTTTTTAACATCGTCTTCGATTTTATGGATCAATCGTTCGATGACACGAGGCATCATGTTTGGGGGAACCCTTTCAGGTGAATTGCAGCAGGTTGATTTATCTTGCTGATTTTAACGCAAATCGCTTGGCTTTTCATGCCGCAAATTCAAGGGCTAGTTACGATTGCATATTAATATAATTGCTACCATACAGACTCAAACTGAATCATCGCAATGCTTTGAAGCCAAAGTGAAAAGCGAATAGTGATAGCGTATCAATGGGGGTGCGACATTTTGTCCAATGATTATGGATATCGAGGTGTGGGGCGCCTATTCCATAAGGCTGAAAATAACGCCGCCGCCTTGCACGCGGCCTGCTAGCAATGAATCGCCCGTGGGTGCAAAAGCCAGTGTGGTGACTGCATGGCCTGTGGCAGGGCCAGCAGAAAAAGCTTTTTTCTGGGCCAAGTCCAACATCACGACGGCACCATCTTCGAAACCGGCAGCCATAATCGGTGCATCGGGATGCGCGGCAATTGCGGTTACGAATGTGGCGTTTGACCAGCCAAGCTGCATGGCTTCTCGTCCATCAGGCCCGCCTTTATCAAACGGCCATAAAATCACGCTTTCGGCTCCACTGGTGCCAAGCCATTTCCGGTCGGCTGACCAGGCCATTTGTGTTGGTTTTGCCCAGTAGCCGCGCATCTGATAGTCGCGTTTGAGCGCGACATTCCACATATGCAAAGCGCCTTCCTGCATGGCGGTAACAATCCATCGTTTATCGGCACTGACTGTCACGGCAAGGTGCGCGCCTTTCCATGGTAATTGCATCGGCTGTGGTTCAAAATGCGGCCATGCCCAGAGGGTCACGCCGTCACGATGGGCGGCGGCAAGGCCCATGCCGTCAGGCGCAAAATACACATCATTTACCGTACCGTCATGCGGGCCGATAATTTTTGGTTCAGCATCAAGTCGCGTCCACAAATACACATGGCGGCCAACAGCGACGGCAATGCTGCCATTGTCGTGTGCGTCCATACGTTCGGTCCATGCGCCTTTGAAGTCAGCAACATCGTACAACGTATCCGCACCATCAATATGTTTTAGAGTGCCGTCATCGGACAAGGTAATAAAACTATCCTGCCCATATGGCTTGATGATGGGTACAGCCCCTGTATGCGCCTTGATAGTTTTACGCTGGTCGCCGCGCACGATATGCACATACCCGTCACCAAGACCAAACGCGCAGGCAAGCCCGTTATGGCTGAAGCACCCATGATTGACGGGCGCATCGAAAGCATAGGCCGTGGCCTTTAATTTTTGTTCGATGGCCGGAATCACGCGGCCTCGACGCAGTCTTCAAAACCTTTTTGAAGGGCGGCGCGATCAAGATTGCGACCGATGAAAACTAGTTTGCTGATTTTTTTCTCGCCGTCTTTCCATGCATTGCCTGGAGCAGAATCCGCAATCATGTGCACAGCCTGGAATACAAAACGGCGTGGCGAATTACGGATGTTAAGCACACCTTTTGACCGCAGAATATTTTGCCCTTGATCCGCCAGTGTCTGGCCTATCCATTCTTCAAAGCGCCCCATGATGACGGGGCGCTCGGCCGTCAGCGCGATGCTTTTGACTTCGCTATCGTGGTTATGCGTGTGCCCGCCTTCAAGGAAAGCGGGTTCGATGGCCAGAATACGGTTAAGGTCAAACGCCCCGCGATCAAGCACGGCGTCTAGAGGCACTTGGCTGTTTTGCGTTTTATGCACGCTGGCATAAGGGTTGATGGCATGGATCATGGCTTCAACTGCGGCCAGTTCTTCCGCATTAACAAGGTCGGTCTTGTTCAGGATGATCGTATCGGCGAAGGCGATCTGGTCTTCGGCCTCGGGGCTGTCTTTCAAGCGCTCACTGATATGTTTTCCATCAACCACCGTTACAACCGCATCAAGGCGCGTGGCGCGGCGCACGTCATCATCCATAAAAAATGTTTGGGCTACTGGCGCGGGGTCGGCGAGACCCGTGGTTTCAACAATGATGCCATCAAACTTATCAAGCCCACGGCGCATGAGACCCGAGATAATACGAATGAGGTCACCGCGCACGGTGCAGCAGATGCAACCGTTATTCATTTCAAATATTTCTTCATCGGCACCGACAACCAGATCGTTATCAACGCCGACAGACCCGAATTCGTTGATGATGACGGCAAATTTTTTGCCGTGCGGCTCACTGAGGATGCGGTTCAACAATGTGGTTTTGCCCGCGCCAAGATAGCCGGTCAAAACAGTAACGGGAATTTGTTTGGTCGTGTTTGCTGTGCTCATGGTGCATCTATATAGCGGCGCGCATAGCGTAAGCCAAGGGATGTCAGTATTTCATACCCAATTGTGCCTGCAAACCCAGCCAATACGTCAATATCCTGCTGCGGGCCCAGCACCTCAACCATATCGCCGGCCTGTGGTTTGGGGCCTTTGAGGTGGCTGATACCGATGGTCGTGAGGTCCATCGATATACGGCCCAGTATGGGGCAGGGCTGGCCCTGCCAGTATACATGGCCGACGCTATTGCTTAATTTGCGCGTAATGCCGTCGGCATAGCCCAGAAAAATGGTCGCGGTTTCAGACGCTTCTTCAAAACGGTGCGTGGCGCTGTAACCAATCGTATCTCCAGCAGCCACATGGCGCGTTTGCAGCACACGCGATTGTAGTGTCACCACCGGCCGCATGGGGTTGGCGGCCTCTGGCGTGGGGTTGCCGCCATATAGCGCATAGCCGGGGCGCACCATATCGTAATGCGCGTGCCCGAAATGCATGATGCCCGATGAATTGCCAAGCGACCAAAGCGCGCTTGGATAATGTGGTGCTAGAGCTGCGCGTATGGTTGCAAACCGTTCGATTTGGAGTGCGTTCAAAGGGTGCGGCGCATCCTCCGAGCAGGCGAAGTGACTTATAAATACGCGTATATCAAGGTGGCGCAATAATTCAGGATCCGCGACTATACGCTTGGTTTCGGCGGGGCCAAGGCCTAAACGGTTCATGCCCGTGTCGAAGAACACGGCGCAGGGGCCGCCCTTGTAGCGCGTGGCATCATCAAGGCTATTGAGAACGGGTGTCAGCTTATGCGCGGTAAAGGCATCATGATCGCCCGCATGGATGCCACCGAATACATATATGGTGTGTGGCGTGACCCTACGCAAAGCAATTCCCTCGGCCACAGAGGCTACAAAAAAGTGTCGGCAGCCAGCACGGGCAAGCACAGGGGCTATACGGTCCGCTCCAAGGCCGTAGGCATTAGCCTTGATCGACGCGGCAACGGCCGAAGTCTCAGCTTTCTGCTTCAATAACTGGTAATTGGCCAGTATTGCTGATAAATCCACGCTTAAAATGGATGGTGCTTGATTTTGATCAATGACTGACATGTGGACCAGGGGTCTATAAGGAGCCTAATCATAATAACAGCATAATGTTGTTTAAAACGATAGAGGGTGTAGAAATGATTGCCGCTTCAGCAACTGCCAATAAGGCAAGCTGGTTTCCAATTGGTACTGCCGTCCGCGCGACTTTAGCCGAAGGTTATAACTTAGAAAAATTCAAGCGCGATATGGTCGCCGCCTTTGTGGTGTCACTCGTAGCGCTACCTTTGTCGATGGCGCTCTCGATCGCGGTGGGTTTGCCGCCTCAGCACGGGCTTTATACGGCCATCATCGCAGGGTTTGTAACGCCCTTGCTTGGAGGGTCCAAGGTACAGGTATCGGGCCCTACGGCGGCTTTTGTTGTTATTCTGGCACCTATCGTGTCCGAATACGGCCTCCACGGTCTTATCTGGTGCCAGCTCATTGCCGGCGTTTTCCTGCTCGCCTTCGGCGTCTTGCGTCTCGGGCGTCTTATCTCGTATGTGCCATACCCTGTCACAACCGGTTTTACGGCAGGTATAGCGGTTATTCTGGGCGTCATATCGCTGAATGACATGTTGGGTCTTGGTCTCAATTTATCGAAAGGCCACTTCCCTGAAAAGGTCAGCCTGCTGGCACAAAATATCGGCAACACCAATCCTTACGAGGCTGCCGTTGGTTTCACAGCCCTGCTGCTGATCATTTACGGCCAGAAAATCATCCGCATCATCCCATCTACCATTCTGGGTGTGGGTGCGGCCATTGGCCTGTCGATGCTATTCGCCCATATGGGCCATCCTGTTGAAACACTGGCCAGCAAGTTCCATTACACGACCCTTGATGGATCTATCATGCCTGGTATTCCGCCTTATGCACCGAGCATCAATCTGCCGACACATACACCAGGGCAGTGGTATACAATACCATCGGTGGCCGAATTCAAAATCTACCTCTATCCGGCGTTGGTTATTGCCTTTTTGGCAGCGCTTGAATCGTTGCTGTCAGCCACAGTGGCCGACAGCATGGCCCGCACGAAACACAACCCGAATGGCGAATTGCTGGGTATCGGTTTTGGTAACTTGGCATCTGGTCTGTGCGCGGGTATCCCTGCTACGGGTGCGATTGCCCGTACAGCGGCCCTTATCAATAACGGTGGTGTATCACCCTTTGCATCGGCCATTCACGCGCTGCTTATTCTGGCATACATGATGGCGCTGGCCCCTTACATTGGTGAAATACCAATGGCGGCGCTGGCTGCGATTTTGATCAACACCGCCTACCGTATGTCGCACTGGCGCCAGTTTGTACACACGGTCAAAATTGCACCGCGTAGCGATGTGGTGGTGTTGCTGGCCTGCTTCGTGCTTACGGTTGCGATCGACATGGTCGCCGGCGTGAGCGTCGGTATGGCTATTGCAGCTTTGTTGCTGATGAAACGTGTGACCGAAATGACGCATGTCGAACTGGAAAACGACAAAACCTCAGATGCCCTGACCGAAGATGCCATCAGCCGTTTGCCGCGCGATGTCATGGTGTATCGCATTCGCGGGCCGCTATTCTTTTCGACGGCCGAAAAAGTGATGGATCAGGCCGACTTCATGCTCGAACACGTCAAGACGCTGGTGGTTGATCTGGCTGATGTCGACTTCATCGACATGTCAGGTCTCGTTGCCATCCAGTCATTGGTTGAGACCGTCGTTCACGGTAAACGCCGTGTCATGCTTGTAGGCAATTCCAATGTTTTGGAATCGGTGAAGCGTAAGCTGGATGCATCGCCCATGGCCGGTAAAGTTGACTACGTAAGCCAAATGGCCGATGTCGCCAACGCCATCACTGCCTTCAAAACGGCCTGAGGCTGACCGGCACAGTATTAAAAAGGGCGGCTTCACAGCCGCCCTTTTTGTTGTTTGTATTGTGCAGTTCACCTATTGCTTGCGCGTCTTCCAGAGCGAGTAGACAACGCCAGTCGCCAAAATGAAGAAGGTCAGCCCCAGTGACAGCGCAGGGGGAAACTTTTCGTCCCCCAGTACAAAATCTGCAATAAAGATTTTGGAGCCGATGAAGATCAGCACGACCGACAGCGCGTATTTGAGATACGCGAAACGGTCGATCATGGCAGCTAGCGCGAAGTAAAGGGTACGCAGGCCCAGAATGGCAAAGATATTCGATGTGTAGACAATGTAAGGGTCGGTCGTAATGGCGAACACGGCAGGCACGGAATCAACCGCGAATACAACGTCGGCCAGCTCGATCATAATAAGAGCCACCATCAGCGGTGTCATGTAAACAGCGGTCTTGCCGATGTTTTTATCCATCTGGCGTACGAAAAACTTGTCGCCGTGAAGCGTGTCTTCTACACGCAAATGGCGGCGCATGAATTTAAGCACCGGGTTCTGGCTGATATCGGTTTCATGGTCGGAAACTGCCAGCATTTTAATACCGCTGAACACAAGAAACGCTGAGAACACATAAAGCAGCCAGTGATATTCGGCGATCAGGGCCGCGCCCATGCCGATCATGACGCCGCGTAATACGATTACGCCCAATATGCCCCAGAAAAGCACACGGTGTTGTAAATGCCGCGGGATTTTGAAGAACCCAAAAATCATCGCCATCACGAACAGATTGTCCATCGACAGCGACTGTTCAACCACATAGCCCGTGTAGTACTGGACCGCCATCTCGCGGCCCATCTGGAACCAGATCCATCCGCCAAAGGCCACGGCCATGAGTATGTAAAACCCATAAGTGATAAGGCTCTCACGCGTCGAGATGTCTTTTTGCCGTTTGTGAAGGACCCCAAGGTCCAGCACCAACAAAACAACAACTACAGTCAGGAAAATGGCCCACATCCAGATAGGCGTATTGAGGAAAAGATCTGTCATCATGTGCCAAAGAATGGGGGAGGGAGGCCGCCCCGTCAACCCCTACAGGGTTATGAATATGCCCTAAGGTTGCATAAAACCAACGGGCACCATATAAAAACAAAAAAAGGATCAGGCTTATGTGGACACCGCAAACCATTTCATCCAGTGATTTCTGTAACCGCCTTCAGGCGGGGCAGGCGATGACGGTACTTGATGTCCGCACCAAGGTAGAACACAGGACATGCCGCCTCAAGGCGCCACATGCGTTTATTCCGCTCGACCAGTTGGATGCCGAAGCCTGGGTTGCCAAACACGGCGCCGTTGCCGAAAAGCCTGTCTACATTCTGTGTGCGCATGGCCGCCGCGCTATTGGCGCTGCCGAATTGTTGGCCACACGCGGCGTCAATGCCGTGGTGGTCGAAGGTGGGCTTTCCACCTGTCTTGATGAAGGCATCGCTACGACTTGCAGCAAGACCATCCCCATTGAACGCCAGATACGGATGCTGGCAGGCACATTTGTTGTGCTGGGCATTGCGCTTGGGGCTTTTGTATCCCCCGTATTTTATCTGCTCGCAGGCATCGTCGGTCTGGCGCTTGCGGCGTCAGGAATTACAGGTTTTTGTGCTGTATCTAAAATTTTGTGCCATGCGCCGTGGAATATGGATTGCACGCCAACGGCCATGCAATCGGCCATTACGGAATCGATGCGCAAATTTCAGGAAAAAACCCAAAGCGCCTGATTTTATCAGGCAGCTTCGGCTTGATGTGATGTCAGCGCCACGCGGAAGCTGGTGCAAATATACTCAATCTGCTCATCGCTCAAATAAGGGTGCATCGGTAGGCTGATAACGCGGCCTGCCAGATTCTCACAAACCGGCACGCCGTTGCCAGCAACAGGGTAGTGCTTATACGCCGTCTGCTGGTGCAAGGGTTTCGGGTAATACACGGCCGTAGGAATGCCCTTGTTTTTAAGGGCGGCGGCCAGTGCATTGCGGTCGGTGCCTTCAGGCAGTACTAGCGTGTATTGCGCCCAGATCGATGTAAGCCCTTCGGGCACATGCGGGGTTTTCACAATATCGGATAATTGCGCCGTGTAGGCGGCGGCCACGGCGTTACGGGCTATGATTTCATCAGGGTAGATTGCCAGTTTTTCAAGCAATATACTTGCTTGCAGTGTATCGAGGCGCGCATTCATGCCAATGCGTACGTTGTCGTATTTATCGCCACCCTTGCCATGAAAACGAAGCGATTGAAGCAAAGCCGCCATATCATCGTCATTGGTAAATACTGCACCGCCATCACCGTAGCAGCCCAAAGGCTTAGCCGGGAAGAAGCTGGTGGTAGCAAACTTGCCGATCGACCCCGTGGTGCGGCCTTTGTAAACGCCGCCAAAACCCTGCGCTGAATCGGCAATCACCCACAGGCCATGTTTTTCACACAAGGCATCAATCGCATCGTAATCGGCAGGTAGGCCAAACAGATCGACCGTAATGACGCCCACAGGCTTGAGGCCTTTTTGTTTGGCAGTATCAATGCCCGCTTCAAGGCTGGCTGGCGACATGTTGAATGTATCCGGCAATACGTCGCAGAAAATCGCGGTGGCACCAAGCCATGCGACAACCTCGGCCGTAGCGGCAAACGTGAAGGCGGGCACCAGAATGGCGTCGCCGGGGCGTACTTTAAGGGCCATCAGGCAAAGCGCGATGGCGTCCGTACCGTTAGAACACGCGATGGCGTGCTTGGCGCCGCAAAATTCTTTCAAGCCGTCTTCCAAGGCCTTGACCTCAGGGCCTAGAATGAACTGCCCATGTGTGAGCACTTTCTGAATAGCGGCATCGATTTTATCGCCAATGCGGGCACGCTGCTTTTTCAGATCCACAAATTCGATTGGCAGGATGTTTGAATCAGCCATGTGATGCGTCTTTCAGTTCGCCGTTTGTCTCTTTATATATGCGGCCAGAACGAGGGCATACAAGCTCAGGCCCCAATATTTCGCCGTCATGGCTGACCCAGCCTGCCTGCCGTGCAGGCACACCCACCATCAATGCATGCGCTGGCACATCATGTGTGACAACCGCGCCAGCACCGATCATGCAATAGGCGCCAAGGGTATGGCCGCATACAATTGTGGCATTGGCACCAATGGTGGCACCCTGCTTTACCAGCGTTGGTCTGAATTCGTCTTTACGCTGCACATGCGCACGCGGGTTGAGCACATTGGTGAACACGCAGGATGGGCCGCAAAACACATCGTCTTCCAATGTAACGCCTTTATAAAGCGATACGTTGTTTTGGATTTTGCAGCCATTGCCCACGCTTACATGGGGGCCGATAACAACATTCTGCCCCACCACGCAATCACGCCCGATGGTCGTGCCGCTGATGATATGCGCGAAATGCCAGATTTTCGTACCTGCGCCAATGGTGCAGCCATCGTCCACATAGGCACTTTCATGGACAAAAAAATCATAACTCATGAATGGGCCTCGGCCGCCTTGTCGCAAGCATGGAGAACGCGCAGAACACGCAAAGCCTCAAGGCCATCTGTATTCGGCGTTTGGCCTGTAGCCACGCACTGCGCAAAATGGATGCATTCGTCGCGCAACGGCTCTGACGCCTGCACGGGCACAAATGTCGGTTGGCCCTTGTGCAGCACTGGGTGCGCATCTTTGAATATCACATTGTTTTTAACAACAGCGAGCTTCTGATCCCATGGCAGGGTATCATCAAAAACAATCATGCCAAGGTCGCCGACGACGACCAGCTTTTGTTCCTTGAATGGGTTAAGCCACGATACATGAATATGTGCATTCAGGTTTTGCCCAAAATCGAAATGCGCGATGGCCGTGCTGGCAAGGGCGCTTTGCATCAAATCAGCCGTATAATGTGCATCGATATTCAAAGGCATACGGCCTACAAGCGCTAAAATCATCGATACGTCATGCGGTGCGAATGACCAGAAAACGTTTTCCTCTATACGGATTTTCCCGAAATTAAGGCGGTTTGAATAAATATGGCGGATAGACCCGACCATGCCGCTGGTCACCATTTTTTTAAGCGCAATGAAGGCAGGGTGATAGTGCAGCAGGTGCCCAACCATCAAAACACGCTCGGCATTTTTGGCGGCATCAATCATCGCCTGTGCATCTTCAAGTGACAGCGCAATCGGCTTTTCAACAAATACATGTTTGCCTGCGGAAAAAGCGGCCAGCGCCATTTCAGCGTGCTGCGGGGCGGGCACCGCCAGCATGATACCGGCGATGGTGTCGTCAGAAAGCAGCGCTTCAAAGCTCAGGCTGCGGACCTTGTATTTCTCGGCAAATTGGGCGGCGCGTGCGGCATCGGTGTCCGAAACGGCTGCAAGAATGCCCGCTTCCGACGCGCTGCGCACGATGTTCTGCCCCCAGTAACCGCAGCCGACAACAGCAATATTCTTAGGTAGGTTCGCCATTATGCCTTCACCACGTTGTTTGCATCAAAGGTGACCATAGCGTTGCGTGTATCAACCACCAGTTTGGCGTGCTTGGACACAAGGGCATAATCCACGTCGTCATGGTCGGTCACAATGACAACGGCATCATAACTAGCCAGCATGGCAGCATTGAGTGGTAATGATTTGCGGCCCGCATATTCAGGGTGCTCGCGCGTCATCGGTACTTCCGGGATCCAATTGTCATGGTATGCCGTAACTGCACCGCGCGCTTCAAGCAGGTCAATCAGCTTAAGAGTTGGCGTTTCGCGCATATCGTCGACATTTTTTTTATAAGCCATGCCCAGTAACAGAATTTTGGCACTGTTCAGGCCTTTATGGAAGCGTGTATCCAGCGCTTCTGAAAGTTTGCCGACAACATAGCGTGGCATATTGGCAATAATTTCGCCCGCCAGCTCAATGAAGCGCGTGTTCAATTCAAACTCACGCGCCTTCCATGTCAGATAAAATGGGTCGATGGGGATGCAGTGTCCGCCTAAGCCCGGCCCCGGGTAAAAAGGCATGAAGCCGAAGGGCTTGGTGGCGGCCGCGTTAATGACTTCCCACACATCAATGCCCATTGCGTCGTAAACAACCTTAAGTTCATTGACCAAAGCAATGTTGACCGAACGGAAAATGTTTTCTGTCAATTTGACAGCCTCGGCCGTATCAGGCGTTGAAACCACAACGGTTTTGTCGATGAAGCTGGAATAAAGCGCATCGGCCAATGCCGTAGCGTCCGGCCCGTCGCCGCCCACAACCTTGGGAATGGAGCGTGTATTGTAGTCTTTATTGCCGGGGTCTTCACGCTCGGGAGAAAATGCCGCAAAAAAGTCGACCCCTGATTTGAGGCCTGATGCTTCCAGCAGCGGAATCATGACTTCGCGTGTGGTGCCAGGCCACGTGGTCGATTCAAGGATAACAAGTTGTCCGCGTTTCAGACACGGCGCAATCGCCTTCGATGTGCTGATAATGTACGAAAGGTCTGGGTCGCGTTGTTTGGTGAGCGGTGTCGGAAGGCAGATGATAATAGCATCAGCCTTGGCCGCATCGTTCAGGTCGGCCGATGTTTCGAATTTGCCCTTGCCTATGGCCGCGGCCACGCTCGTATCCGATATATGCTTTACATACGACTTACCTGCCCGCAGCTTCTGGATTTTATTGGCATCAACATCAAGACCGAGCACGGGGAAGCCAGCATCCGCAAAACCGAGGATCAGCGGCAAGCCCACATAGCCAAGGCCAATCACCGCCACGATAGCATTGCGGTTTTTGATTTTCTGCATAAGCGCGGAGGCAGGCCCCGATATGGCTGTGGTCTGGGTTGCGGTTTTAAGGGCGGCGGCGGATACGGTCATAAGCGTAATTCCTTGTTTTCTCGCCCTTTTTAAGCCTTTAAGGGCGCATTTTCCAGTGTTATTTTGTAGGGAGGCCACTGCCTTGTTGAAATGTGTGGTTCCTGCCTTATCTCAGGCACAATCGCGTGCAAGACTGACTTTATATTGGAAGTACAATTTAACTCCCTAAACGAAAGTGAGATTTCCATGCAAATCCGCAAACTGCTTCTGGCTTCAATGGCTTTGGCTGTTATGGCCGTAGCACCCGCGATGGCAGAAGACGCTAAAACCGCACCTGCACCAGCACCTGCTGCGCCTGCCGGTCATGCCGCTATGGCTGGTCCTAATGCCGACACCGATGGTGACGGTTTCCTGAGCAAAGCCGAATTTATAGCTGTTCAGGATAAACGCTTTGCCGAAATGGACGCCAACGGCGACGGTAAAGTCAGCAAAGACGAAATGAAAGCCCACTTCCAGAACATGAAAGACAAGTTCCAGGAAATGAAGAAAGATCACGAAGGTCAAAAGCCTGAAGGCAAACCGGCTGGTAAATAATACCTGCTTTGTCGTTGAAATGAATCATAAAAAGGGCGGCCTCCTGGCTGCCCTTTTTCTATGTTTGAAATTTTCAAAAACGGTGGATGACGAAGCAGTCTTTTTGTACCTAAAATGCATTTATGCGAATCGCACTTCTTTTATCTGTCCTTCTTTTATCCGCCTGCGCTACCACCGAAACGCCTTATCAATCCACTAATCAAGTGGGCAATTTGAAGGCGGCACAGGCTTATTGCCTGTCGCGCGGTTATGTAAGGGGCACATACGATTATGAGAGCTGCTATAACGAGCAACCGGCCGTGGAAGCCCACGAACGCAACGAACGGCTGACATCATTGCGCATCATTCGCACATGCAAATCACCTATGCGCTCACTGACGCATAGCTTGCCTGTCAGCTAACTAAATATCGTTACTGCCCTTGGAAGCTGGTAGGTGCCGGTTCTGCCATGTGCACGCTGCCGCCTGCAATTTGCAGGATGGCCATGCCGCGCTCAACTAAGCCGTTCGACCGGAAGCGGAAAATACCGTCGACACCTGAGAACCCATTGGCATTGAGCAAGCTGTTGCGGTCAAAGGCCACACGCGCATTGTTGATGGATGCATTGCGGGCCAGAACGATGGCAAGGGCAGCCGAATCGTAACCGATGCTGGCAAGGCGCGGTGGTGTTTTACCGTAAATGCGCTGGTAGTTACGCTCGAATGCGGCACGAACCTGCGGTGACGGTGCGGCGTAAGCAGCGCCGCCCATATTCGGGTCGCTCAGCATGTCTGCATCATCCCAAAGGCCGGTACCAAGATAGCGGATATTGTCTGAACCCAGACCGAAGGGGCGTAAGGTCGAGGCAATCACGTGCATTGTCTTGCCACCAACTGGGATGAAAAGACCATCATAAGTCTGGCCGTTGGCGGGGTCATATCCAGCGGTCAGTTCACGCAAGGCTGTCGTGGCATCGCTGCCATCGGCTGCAATGCGAACCACTTTCACAACACCCATGCCGAGGCGCTGTGCCGAACTTTGGAAGAGTGAAAGTACGGCGTCGCCGTACATGTCTTTGGTGGCGACCACGGCAATACGGCGCAAGCCCTGGCGTGCGGCATAATCGGCAATACGTTCAACCTGACCGAAAGGTAAAACGCCCATAGTAAAGGTATTGTCACCGGCTACGCGCCAGTCGGTTGAAAACCCGATGACGGTCAGGCCATACATGCGCGCAGCTGTTCTGGCAGCGCTTACTTCCTGCGCAAAAAGCGGGCCCAAAATCAGCTTGGCACCTTCACGGGCAGCTTCATCAACTGCGCGGCGTGCACCTTCAGCGGTGCCTTTGGTATCTTTCGGGATAAGCTGGAATTGTGGTTCGTTCACATCGAATACAGCCAGTTGCGCGGCTTGCAGCAGGGCTTCGCCGTAAGCGGCGCCTTGGCCGGTTTGGGGCACAAGAATCGCCACGCGGACAGGTTCGCGCAGGGCCGTAGTCGTGGCAGCATTATTTGTATGGGTGGCAATCACGCCTGTACTGACTTCGGTCGAGCCTTTGTTGGCGGCAGCGTCAACTGATGCGGACCCTCTGGTGGGGAATAGGCCAGGGGTCACGCACCCCGAAAGCAGGAAAAAAGCGGACGCAAAAATGGCTGCATTAAAAAAACCGGCGCGGATCATTCAATTACCCCGTATATATTAGTCGTATGAACGACTTGATTGATTCCACGGAACTGAGTTTAACGCAACCTGCCGTTTCTGTTTCCGGCCTTTATCTTGTATCGACGCCGATTGGTAATTTGCGCGATATAACCCTGCGCGCGCTTGATGTGCTGGCTGCGGCCGATGCCATATTATGCGAGGACAGCCGCGTCACTTCCCGCCTGCTACAAGCGTATAACCTCAAAAAGAAGCTCGTCGTTTATAATGACCATTCCGACGATGGCGACCGTGCGCGGGTCGTAAACCGGCTGGAATCAGGCGAAACACTGGCGTTGGTGACTGATGCAGGCACGCCTTTATTGTCCGACCCTGGCTATAAGCTCGTTCATGCCTGTATGAGTAAAGGTGTGCCCATCATTCCTGTGCCCGGGGCTTCGGCCTTGTTACCGGCCCTCCAGTTAGGTGCGCTTCCGACCGATCGTTTCTTGTTCGCAGGCTTCCTGCCTCATAAGGCCAGTGCCCGGCAGGCCATGTTTTCCGAATTGCAGGCAGTGCCCGCGACCCTCGTTTTCTACGAATCACCCAATCGCCTGCATGACGCGATAGTTGATGCGCTGGCCGTGTTAGGTGACAGGCCTGTGGCCATTGCCCGTGAACTCACCAAAATCCATGAAGAAGCGCGCCACGGCACCCTGGCTGCGTGGGCGGCGGACGAATCGCTGCTAGGTGTCATGAAGGGAGAGCTGGTTTTGATGATAGCCGCCCCTGTCGTAGGTGTTGTAACACCTGATGCCATAAAGGCAGCCTTGTTGCGCGCACTTGAAACCCTTTCGGTCAAGGATGCCGCAGCCGAAGTGTCGCAAGCTTATGGCGTGCCTAAAAAAACTGCCTACGATATGGCGCTCAGGCTCAAACATGGCCAGACCGAGTAAACGCCCGAGTAGTAGTTATAAAACCGGTCTATGGGCAGAATCGGTTGCCGGTATGTGGCTGTGTGCCAAGGGCTACCGCGTGCTTGCCCGCCGTTTCAAAACCCCCGTAGGTGAAATCGATGTCATCGTTCGCCGTGGTACAACGCTTGTGTTTGTCGAGGTAAAACGCCGGGGCGCGATGAATGACGCGCTGGCAGCAATATCGGCTGAAAATGCCGCGCGTGTGAGAAGGGCATCCGAATGGTGGCTCAAGCAAAACCAGCAGCTTGCGGATAAATGCGATATCCGCTTTGACGTTGTCGCCTGCGCGCCTTACGCTTGGCCAAAACACATTCCAAACGCTTTTTAGGTATCCCATGAAACATACTTCCGCATTTTTGGCCTTGATGGGTTTGTCTCTTGTCGTGGCTGGCTGCACGCCTGTGAGCGTCGGCGCCACATTGGGCACAACGGCGGGCGTTGCCGCCGCGCGCGAAGGGGGGCTTAAATCCACACTCGAAGATACGCGAATCAGGGCCAAGATTAACGAGCTCTGGCTCAACAAAGATTTCGATATGTTCCGCAAGGTCAACCTGACGGTTGACCAAGGCCGCGTGCTACTCACGGGCGTTGTACAAAAACAACAGCACCGTGTTGAGGCTGTACGCCTAGCGTGGCAGCCTACAGGCGTGCGTCAGGTCATCAACGAAATCAAGGTCGACAACAGCGACGGTATCAAAGGCTGGGCGCGCGATAACTGGATCTCGGGCCGCCTGCGCGCGACTATCCTGTTCGACAAGGAAATCCAGAGCGTCAATTACAGCATCGATACCGTACAGGGCGTCATCTACTTGATGGGTATTTCTCAGACGCAGCAGGAATTGAACGCCGTTATTACGCATGCTCGTTCAATCCCTTACGTGACACAGGTTGTGTCTTACGTGAAGTTGGCCGGAACCCCGATGGGCGACTTGCCTGCAACAGGCGCTGCCGCCACCACCGCCCCGCAAGGTGTGGTGACGATGCCGGTTGCACCTTCCACGGCACCCGTAGGTAGTGTCTCGAGCGAACCGCTGACGACAACGACAACAACGCAATCAGGCGCAACCTCAGGCACCACGCCCATAGGCAAGTCCAAGCCTATTGTTGATGGCGGCTTCTAAATGGCGCTGGGTGAGGCCAACTTCCGCGATGCCGGTGAAGCCTTGCTCTATCTTGAAAATCTCGGCCAGCTGGCAGACGACCAGATCGATATTTTTGAAGCAGCTTTGGCCCTCTCCATCCAGAGTCACCCGGGCATTAGTCTAGATAAATATCGCAATCATCGCATACGCTTGGCCGAAGAGCTTACGGCAACACATGCAGATTATATCGCAGCCGGTAACCCTGATAATCTGGATGCAAAAATCTATGCCATGGGCGAAGTGTTTACGAGGCGCCAAGGCTATATCGGTGACGACCTGCGTTATAATGATTTGCAGAATGCCGATTTAATGCGCGTGATTGACCGCCGTTTGGGTTTGCCCATTACGCTCAGTCTTATTTGTATGACCATGGGCGCTGATGTCGGCTGGCCTGTGCTAGGCATCAATTTTCCTGCACATTTCGTGATCCGGATGGATGAGGGTGGCAACCGCCAGATTGTTGATCCGTTTCAGGGCTGTATCGTTCTGGGCGCGCATGATTTGCGCGATATTCTAAAAAAGACCATGGGTGACAAGGCTGAATTATCGGCCAAGTACTACGAGCCTGCCAGCAATCGGGAAACGCTGTTGCGCCTGCAGAACAACATCAAGTTCCGCCAAATCGAGGCCGAAGATTATCAAGAGGCGCTGGCCAGTGTCGATCTCATGAAAAGATTCGCGCCCGACGAACACAGGCTGGATCTGGATGCCGGTGTTTTGATGGCCCGACTCGAGCGGCCTGCGGCAGCTATCGAGGCGTTGGAACGTTATGTATCGCGCGTGCCCGACCCGCGCGAGAAATATGAAGCGGTCCAGCTTTTACGGGAACTCAAAGGCTCGTTGAACTGAAAACAACGAAATAATCGTTGGTAAGCCTCACAATCAACGGATCGCCGCCACATTCAGGTCATAATCAGCACCCAAAATTACCACTGGATAAAATAATGAATAAAATGCCATGGCACTTGATTGCGTGTAGGCGCTGGTCCATGTTGATGGCATCGAATTTCAAAAGGATTAACCTTTTTTACTGGAGAGAGCGCCCATGCCTACCGAATTCCGTTTCAAACTTTTGTCTTTGCTGGCCGTGTCGACGCTGGCTTTGGCTGCATGCTCGACCGCCAAGGAAGAACAGCCCTACGCCGACAGCGTTGTTGAAGGCCAAGGCCAGGTGCAAGGCACCGGCGAAGGCATGCTCGGCAATGGCGCAGGCGGCACTGGTGCCGTTCAGGGCAATGTCGTTGCAGGCTCACAAGAAGACCTGACAGTTAACGTCGGCGACCGTGTCTACTACGGCTACGACCGTTACGACCTGACCCCTGAGGCCCTGCAGCAATTGCAACTGCAAGCCCAATGGCTCAACCAGTACCCGAACGTCAACGTGACCATTGAAGGCCATGCAGACGAACGCGGTACCCGCGAATACAACTTGGCTCTCGGCGATCGCCGCGCCAATGCTGTTCGCGATTACCTGACATCCCTCGGCGTCAGCGGCACCCGCATTAAGACAATCTCCTACGGGAAAGAACGTCCTGAAGTTGCCGGTTCCGATGCTCAGTCATGGGCTCAAAACCGTCGCGCTGTCACACACGTCGACTAATACAGACAGGTGGTCGTGATGCGTTTTCGTAAGCACCTTCTGGCCACTATAGCTATTGCAACCCTGCCGCTTGCGGCAGGGTTTGCTATTTCTGGTGGTGCGATGGCGCAGGAAGCACCTTACGGGCAGGTGCCTGTTGTGGGTGCGGCCCAGTCGGCCTCCGCTGAAATGACACGCGTATCTGCACTTGAACAGCAGATCCGTGACCTGACAAACCAGCTTGAACAACGCGATAACCAACTGCGTCAGTTGCAATCGGCATTCGATAAATTCTCGGCCGATACCAATACTCGCCTGCAAGATCTGGAATCGCGCTCGGCTAGTAATGGTACGCCTGCGCCTGCCAATCAGTCGGCTGCATCCAACTTTGAAACACCGGCATCAGATGCACCGAATGCGGCTGGCGCGACGCTGCCTATGCCGGCACCAATGGGCCAAACAGGAACTGCCGCCGATGCCGGCACGCTTGATGATGCAAACGGCGCGTTTAGGCCGGATTCATCGGTACAGGGGCGTGCTGACCGCGCACTCGGCCAGATTGTCGAGCCATCGGCGAAAGGCAAGGGTGACACGTTAACCTCGGGAAAGCCGCAGACCTCGTCACCGGCGCAAGCCTATGATCAGGCTTTTTCCTATCTCCAGCAAAACAAGGCGGCCGATGCCCAGTACGCTTTCAGCGATTTTTTGAAAGCGTACCCAACCCATCCTTTGTCGGCCAATGCAAAATATTGGCTGGGTGAATCGTATTTCGCGCAAGCCCAATACCCTGCGGCTGCCAAAACTTTTGCCAAGGCTTTTCAAGACCACCCGCAAAGCCAAAAAGCACCTGATTCGCTTTTCAAGCTGGCCCTGACGCTTGAAAAAATGAACAAAAATGAAGACGCCTGCCTCACATTAAAAGAACTCACCAAACGCTTCACTTCCGGCCCTGCCTCTGTGCTGCGTCGTGCGTCTGAAGAAGGCCAGCGCATGGGATGCAAAGCCTGATCTTACCAAACGGTGCTGTTACAAAAATTGCGGTAGCTCTGTCAGGCGGGGCGGACAGCATGGCCTTGGCACATATGCTGGCCTTCCATAAACCTGCGATTCATATTCATGCGCTAACGGTTGATCATGGTCTGCGCGCCGATAGTGCAGCCGAAGCTGCCAGTGTTGCCGAATGGGTTTCAAAATGGCCCAACACGACCCACAAGGTTTTAAACTGGTCCGGTAAAAAAGCGGCCACGGGTGTTATGGATGCCGCCCGTAAGGCGCGTTACCGCCTGATGGCCGATTATTGCCGCAAAAGCGGTATAACGCATCTGGCGCTTGCGCATCATGGCGATGATCAGGCTGAAACGTTTTTTATGCGTGTGGCCCATGGCTCCGGCCTAGATGGCCTCGCAGGGATGAAAATGCTTCAGCCTTATAACGATACGCTTACTTTATGGCGTCCACTGCTGGCCCATGGCCATGAAGATCTGGTCGCGTATTGCCGTGCTAAAAAAATTAAATGGGTTGAAGACCCCAGTAACAAAAATGAGGCCTATACCCGCGCGCGGTTACGTAGCGCATTGGCGCAGGAAGGGTTTAGCCCCAAACGCCTCGGCACAACACTGGCACGAATCGAACGTGCGCAGGCTGCCCTTAAAATATTGGCCAGCCGCTTGGGCGAAACGGCGCTGAAATCGCATACAGCCACCCAGTCTGTCTATGATCTGGCCGTATTGAAGGCCGAGCCGTTCGAGCTGGTTTTGCGTGTCATACGCGATGCCATCGAAAATTTGGGACGTGGTGGGGATTATGGCCCGCGCCTTGATCGGCTGGAAATTCTGGTGGCGGGCCTTCTGGAATCCGACAAAAAAACCGCTGTCACGCTTGGTGGTTGCGTTTTACGGGTCGACCCCGCGCGCATGACCCTTAAAATACTGTGCGAAGCCACATAAAACCCCGCAATCATTGCCTTTAGCGACAATCGGTTTATAATTATAGCAGACCATCAAAAACAGCAGGATAAAATTCGTGAACAACCCATTCGGCCGTAATGTTTTGACATGGCTCGGCATCATCGTGGTGCTCGGCTTTGTATATAGCAGCTTTATCCAGAACCGCGCGGCACTGCCCGTAGCTGACAAGGCCTCCACGCCCTTGTCCTATAGCGAGTTTATGGATCAGGCCAAAAAAGGCGACATCACCGAGGTCGTAATCAAAGGGCAGGATATTCAGGGCCGCACATCTTCAGGATCCGGCTTTACAACCATGCTGCCCGCTAACGAAAACATCGTTGAGCGTTTGCAAGGCACGCCCGTAAAAATTACCGCACAAAAACCCGACCCCGAAGAATTCAGCGCCTTCGGCCTGCTACTGTCATGGTTCCCCATGCTGCTGCTTATCGGTGTATGGGTGTTTTTCATGCGCCAGATGCAGGGCCGCAGCGGCGGTGGTGTCATGGGCTTTGGCAAATCCCGCGCACGCATGCTGAACGAGGAAACCAAACGTGTAACGTTTGAAGACGTTGCTGGTATTGAAGAAGCAAAAGAGGAATTGAAAGAGATTGTCGACTTCCTCAAAGACCCCAAAAAATTCCAACGTCTGGGTGGCAAGATCCCTAAAGGGGCTTTGCTTGTGGGCCCTCCCGGTACCGGTAAAACGCTTGTAGCACGCGCAGTTGCGGGCGAAGCAGGCGTGCCGTTCTTCAGCATTTCCGGTTCTGACTTTGTTGAAATGTTCGTGGGCGTGGGCGCAAGTCGCGTGCGCGATATGTTCGAACAGGGCAAAAAATCCGCCCCTTGCATCATCTTTATTGACGAGATTGACGCTGTCGGTCGTCACCGTGGCGCAGGCCTTGGCGGCGGGAACGATGAACGCGAACAGACTCTCAACCAGTTGCTTGTTGAAATGGACGGTTTTGAAGGCACGGAAGGCGTCATTATCATCGCGGCCACCAACCGCCCTGATGTTCTCGACCCCGCTTTGTTGCGTCCTGGCCGTTTTGATCGCCAGATCACCATTCCGAACCCTGATGTGAAGGGCCGCGAGAAAATTTTACGCGTTCACGCCAAAAACGTGCCGGTAGCCCGTAACGTTGATTTGGCCGTGATTGCTCGTGGTACACCCGGCTTCTCGGGCGCTGACTTGGCAAACCTTGTCAACGAATCTGCCTTGCTTGCTGCCCGCCGTAACAAGCGTGTTGTGGGTCAGGAAGAATTTGAAGACGCCAAAGACAAAGTCATGATGGGCACTGAGCGTCGCTCCATGGCTATGTCGGAAGACGAAAAGAAACTGACCGCGTACCACGAAGCCGGTCACGCCGTATTGGCGTTGCACGAACCACAATCTGACCCCATCCACAAAGCCACCATTGTTCCGCGTGGCCGGGCTTTGGGTATGGTGATGCGCTTGCCTGAAGGTGACCGTTTGAGCCTTAAGCGTGACAAACTGCATGCCGACTTGGCTGTCGCCATGGGTGGCCGCGTGGCCGAGGAAATCATCTTCGGAAATGACAAGGTAACTACCGGTGCGTCAGGCGATATCCGCATGGCAACCGATATGGCCCGCCGCATGGTCACTGAATGGGGGATGTCCGAAAAACTGGGCATGATCCACTACGGTGCCAATCAAGAAGAAGTGTTCTTGGGCCATAGCGTCACGCAGTCCAAAAACATGTCCGAACATACGGCCGGTGTTATTGATTCCGAAATCAAACGTCTGGTGCAGGAAGGCTATGACCGCGCCAAACACGTGTTGACGACCAATTTGGCCGAACTGCACACGGTGGCTCAAGGCCTGCTTGAATACGAGATGCTGAGCGGCGATGAAATCAAAGCCCTGCTGCGCGGCGAAAAAATCGTGCGTAACGACCCTGATGACGGCGAGGCAATGGCAGCTGTGCCGTCAACTTCGGTGCCGTCGGCTACGCCCGATCCTCTAGGTGCCTGACACCGGACGCTGTCATGACACCGGCGAAGCAGAGCGAAGCTACAAACCAGCTCTGCCAGATGCCCCAGATAGACAGCGTGTATAAAAATACAATCGCCCATGTAAAAATGGCATATCGCTGGCCCGCAAGGCTGGCGATATTTTTTATGCGCTTATAAAACAGCGCGAAGAGTGCGCATAACCCCGCAATGCCGATGAGCCCCAGTTCAAACCAGATTTGCAGCGGCCCGTTATGCGGGTGCAGATGGTTGATTTTTGGTGGGTCGATAGGCCCATAGAGTGACGAGCGTTCTCCACGGTCAGGCATATATTGTGCTGAATCGAGACCCCAGCCAAGCACGGGTTTTTCAGCTGTGCGGCGCGATGTCTGGTCCCAGATTTCGATGCGTGATTGCAGCGAGCGATTGAGGTAAGGGCTAGTTTTCCAGTCGGTATGATTAAACGTCGCAATCGCAATCACCGGCATGAACACCGATAGCGCTGCCGCGACCAGCAACGTCAGTGTCAGGCTGGCCCTTACGGGTATGATGAACAGCAGGGCGGCCAGAACAGGCAGCATCAGAAGAATGCCCTGCGATGAGGCGCTTTCGCTCATGAATGTGGCTGCATAGATGCCGATTGCCAGTAGTGCAAACACCGCTTTTTTGAATTTGTCGGTATTTTTGATGAAATACGGAAAGGCCAGATACCCCCACACGGCCAGCAAAAATACGACTTTGTTTTGCTTGATATCCGGCACGTCATGGCTTTGCCCGCCGCGCACCAAATCATAAAGCGGGAAGTTGTTGAACGCCTCGAACATATAGGTACCAAGGCCCAGTAAGAGGCCTGCGGCCAGCAACATGCCAAGGCATTTGCGCGCACGGGCATCAATGCTTGTGATTATCGGCAGCAGCATGGCTGTCAGTATGAAGATGGCGCCCATCTCGAACGCTTTTGAAAATGTCTGGTCAGGCGCGATGGTCCAAAGCTGGGTAATGCATCCGTAAACCACAAAGCCTAGAACGCCAAAACCAAGCGTTTTATCAATGGGTGGTAGCTTGCGCGTTTCAATCACACGCGCGACAACGCTGATAAACGCGCAAATGGCATAAAGCGCGATCATGATACGCGGGGCCACGCAGGTAATGGCTGGCGCCAGCACAAAAACAGGCGCCATCGTCCACAGGACTAACGGATAACGTTCAACTGATGTGGTCGGCATGTCAGCCCTTTATAATGGTGATAACGCGCGCGACTACTTGTGCCGCTGTTGTGTAGTAAATGGTTTCAAGCGGCGCGCTGGTGGGGGCTGGCGCATCGGTCAAGGTCATGCGCTGTGGCGCGGCCTTGAGTTTTTTGAAATCTACCCGTTCGCTCACGCCAGCAATAATTTCGGAAGACAGGCCGCAATTGGCCCAGCCGCCGTCAATCGCAAGCAGTCTGCCCGTTTTAGTAACAGATGCCGCAGCCACACTGTGGTCAATCGGGTTGATGACACGCAAATCAACAACTTCAGCGCTGATACCTTCTGCTTCAAGCAATTTGGCAGCTTCCAAAGCAAGCTGTACTGAATAGCTTGCAGCCACCAGCGTAATATCGCTGCCTTCGCGGCGGATGGCAGGCTTGATGCCATGCAGGTCAAGGTCGCGTGCCGGAGGTAGATCGTCTTCCAAAGCATAGAGCCAGCGGTCGTCGATAAACATCACAGGGTCGTCGGTGAGTACGGACGCAATAAATAAATCGCGCGCATCTGCCACGCTGGAAGGCATCACAACACGAAGCCCAGGCAAATGCGCAAACCATGAATGTAATGCCTGGCTATGTTGCGCCCCTTGCTCACCGCCGCGGTTGATAATACCGCGAATGGTAACTTTGGGATGGTCCTGCCCGCCCAGCATGGATGACCATTTGGCGGCCTGATTGGCAATGGCATCGCATGCCAGAATCATGAAATCGATACGCGGGTGAATGACAATCGGCCGATACCCAGCAAGTGACGCGCCAATAGCAGCACCCGTGCAGGCGGCTTCTGATACGGGGCTGTCGATCACGCGGTTTTTACCAAATTGTTGATCAAGGTCGGTCATTGTGTTGCCGACATACCAAGGGCTCCAGACGCCTTGGCCCAGCACAAACACATCAGGGTGGTTGGCCAGCAAATGTTCATGCCCTGCGCGAATGGCTTGTCCGTAATTCATGCGCGTTGTGGGTGTTACGGCAACAGGTTTTGTTTCACGCTTTTTGGGGGCGGCATACACCGACCCGAGCAATAATTTGTCAGCGGGGAAGGGCCCTTTGCGGGCCGTATCGCGGGCACCATGCACACGGGCACGAATCTGTGCGCACAAGGCATCATACTGCGCAGCCGTATAACCGCGTGCCTCAAGTGATTTGAGCAAACGGGCAATCGGGTCACGCTGTTTCCATGCTGCAACTTCGCTAGCCGTCCGGCGCACGCCCACGTCGATATTCTCCTCGGGGCCGACATGCCCGCGCCAGCGATACGTAACGGCCTCGATCAACACGGGGCCTTCGCCGCGCCGCGCATAGCCGATTAGCTCGGCCGCTGTTTCCATGAGGGCGACAACATCGTTGCCGTCAACGGTAGCGCTTTTGATTTTGGCGGCATCTGCAAAACGGGCGATGCGGTCGGATGGCTGGCGCAAATGAATATCAAGATGGCTCGAGAACAGATTGTTCTCGACCACAAAAACCATAGGCAGCTTGAAAGACGATGCCATATTCAGGCTTTCGTGGAAAACACCTTCCTCGCAGGCACCATCGCCGAAGAAAGCGACGCCCACGTCAAGGTCGCCGGTATCGGCGCGCGGGCCATCCATTTTGGCGGCAATAGCCGCGCCAACAGCCAGCGGAATGGTGCCGGCGACAATAGGTACTGAGCCATAAAAACCGGCATCCTTGCCGTAAAGATGCATCGATCCGCCAAACCCGTGCGAGCAACCTGTGTCACGACCCAGCACTTCAGCCATAAGCCCGTCAAGCGACGCCCCCATGGCAAGGTAATGGGAGTGTGAACGGTGGCAGCCAAACGCGCGGTCGGTCGCGCGTAAGTAGGCGGCAATACCGACGCTGGCTGCTTCCTGCCCGATGGCCAGATGTGTCGGGCATTTGATTTCGCCTGCCGCCGTCATGTCGGCAATCACTTCTTCTGCGATACGTATAAGGGCCATATCATGCAGCTTCATGACAAGCAGATCAGTCGGATGATTGCGTAAATCAAGCGGCGCCGTATAGCAGTTCGGGTCGGCCAGATCGCCTAGATCCGACCAGCCTTTGGCAGGCAATCTATAAAACGCATCATCCCCTGCATCGGCAGTACGGGGTCTGTTAACGGGTTGGCTCATGCAGCGTAAAATTCCTGAACGGACGCGATGATATACGCAACGTCTTCATCGGTTAGCGTTACGTTCATGGGCAGCATCAGGCAGCGTTCAAAGAATTTCTCAACGCCGGGAATGCTGACGGTGAAGCCCAGTTTCTCGAACTTATGCACGGGCGTACCGGCCCACTGCATGATTGAGCCGATACCCTTGTCTTTCAGAAATACACGCAGATCATCGCGACGGTCGGCAGCCAGTTCATAGTTTTGGTAAATGTCGTAATGGCTGGCATCGTCGTCCGGCCCCGGCGGCAGGGTCAGTTGCGGCATGCCTTTGAAGGCTTCATTATACATGCGCGCAATGGTGCGGCGGCGCTCCATGTCTGCGGGGTACGCCTTCAGTTTGAAATCAAGGAAGGCGGCCTGCAAGTTATCAAGGCGGGCATTGGTGCCCCACATAACAACATTACCGGCTTCATCGCGGCCATGGTCACGCAACGCGTAAAGCTTGGCGGCAATCGCGTCATCGTTGGTTACAATCGCGCCACCATCACCAAAACAGCCAAGCACCTTGGCGGGGTAGAAGCTGAATGTACCGAACTTGCCGAATGTGCCCGCATGGCGGCCTTTAAATTTCGAGCCAAGTGCCTGTGCGGCGTCTTCAGCCACCATGATACCGTGCTTGTCGGCTATGGCCTGAATGGCATCCATATCGCAGGTACGGCCATTCAGTTGGGTGGGCATAATGACTTTGGTTTTGGCTGTGATGCGCTTTTCTGCGTCTTTAGGGTCCAGCAGGTTATCGGGGCCAATATCGCAAGGTATTGCCACGGCACCTAAAATTTGTGCGGCAGACGCGGTTGCAATGTAGGTATGTGACGAACAGATAACTTCATCGCCAGGGCCGACGCCCAAAGCCATAAGGCCAATCATGATGGCGTTTGTGCCGTCCGATGTGCCGAAGGCGTGTTTGACGTTCAGAAACTTTTTAAGATTGTCTTCAAACTGCGACAGATCTTTTTGCAAAATATAAGCGCCACGGCCGCATACATCCTTGAAAATACGGACGTAATCTTCTTCCTGTGCTTTGAAAAGCGCTTGATAGTTGAAGAAGGGAATCTGGCGTTTATAGGCATCCAGGCTTTCATGGACTTTTTGCAATGGGGCGGACATATCCGTTTTCCTTCATGAGGGTATGAAAAATCCCCTGAAACCTAGAGGTTTCAGGGGGTAAAAGTCAATTCCATACTCGCGGTTTTACCCCCATTTCTGGGGTGCGGCGCAGCAAGCCTCAGGCGGCCTGTTGGTCGCGCGAGGTCACAACGGAAGTGGCACCCGGTGGCGGGGCTGGCTGCAGGGCCTCACGGCGGGCGGCAACGCGGGTCAAATCGGCATCCGCATTCAGTTCGCGCATGATGGTTTGAACGCCAGCGAGCGCGCTGTCACGGTTGATGATGGCGATGGCTGTCAAAATCACCAGCCTGATATCAAGTGCCAGCGATGCGTTTTCGACGTACAAAATGCCCAAACGGCTTTTATACGGGCGGATCAACTGGTTGTAGGCCAGATCGGGGTCCGCTTGGTCCTTCAAAATCTCGCCTTCGTCCGAAAATACGATCGAGGCGATGTCGGTAATACCTGGGCGCACGCTCAGCAGTTTTTTCTCAAGCGGTGTATAAAGATCGGTTTCGCGTTTCACGTTCGGGCGCGGGCCGACCAGTGACATGTCGCCTACCAGTACATTCCAGAGCTGGGTTATTTCATCCAGCTTGTATTTCCGGATCATCTGGCCAACGCGCGTAATCCGCATGTCGTTGGCACCGGTTGAATCAACCCCGCTTTTATCGGCATTCTTAACCATCGAGCGTAACTTGACCATTTTAAACGGTTTCTCGCCAATGCCTACGCGCTCTCCCATATAGAAAGGCGAGTGGCGGTCCTGCCGCCATACCAAATACATGAAGGTGAGAATGATGGGGCTGAAAACCAGCAACCCGATAGCGGACGCCACAACATCAAAAAAGCGTTTCATTGTTTTGGGTTTCCTGCATTTAGTTTAAGTAAAAAATGACGCTATCAGGTCGCCGCTTCAGCTTCAAGAAGTAGGACGATTTTATGAACCTTGCGGATGGTGTAGATAAGAAAGCCAATCGCGACGCTCCCGACAATAGCGGTTTCTAATACAAAACGGAGCCAGAAGCCGCCAACCAGCATCTCGATCACGGCGTGCATGGCCATCACGGCACCTGCGAGTGCCATACCCACGCCTACTAGCGCGAAATACCGGAACATAGGCCGCTGGATGATATGGAAGGCCATTGCCAGATAGGCCAGAAAATAGATCGTCTGGCAGAATACGAAGGCCGATATGGCCGTAACGGGCGTAAGCCCCGCATACAGGGTGCCTATCAAGACAGCCAGCGAAAGGCTGTCAAAACATACCTGTAACCGGAATATCTTATCTTGTTTGTTGCTGATTTCGAAAATGCGGCCGATCCACACATTGACGGTGAATATAAAAGCCATGGGCATCAGTATAAGCGCATAAATGCCAGCTTCTGCCCATTGGGGCCCAAATATAAGCCGGAAGAATTGCGGCCCCCATTCGGCCACGTAGGCGCATATAGGCGCCATAATCAGCACGACGCCCAACATCAATGTTTGCAAAAAGGCAGGAAACCGAGGGTGGTGCAGGGAACGTGATGCTTCACGGTAAAATACCTGCCCCATAGATGTAGACAGGAGGCTAGACGGAATCAGCAAAATCATCCGTACAACGGTGTAAAACCCTGCAGCTTGTGCATGGTTGAAGAAAATCAGGATAATGCTTGTGGCCTCCCGCGCGACCATCGTCAGGAAAAGATGGGGTGTGCTATAAAGTGGAAATTTACGGTACTCCAGCAGTACCTCTTTCATTTGTGTGAGGTTAGCGGGGCCTGACATGAAAATATTACGTAGCCAGCGTGCTGCGCGCCTATACATGGCAATCGCCAGAAACTGCCCCGCCATACGCGACAGAACAAGGCCGGAAACATTAGCGTTTAAAAGCCCTAGTATAATCGCCATCGGCCCATTCAGGCTATGCAGGCTTGCGGCACTGAACCCGATATCTTTGAAATACATGTGCCTGACAGATGCGTAGTTGCAAAGATTCATGATCGACAGGCTGAAGGCAATGATAGGCGCCATCATGATCCATGCGCTGATATGTGCGAAACTGCCCGTAATACGTGTCAGGATAAAGAATCCTGCCAGCAACAGGATACACAGGAACATCATGCCGACGCTAATTTGAAGGGCCGTTTTGGCTAGTATTTCGGCTTTTGGTTCATCTTTCGGTAGTACCACCGCAAGTTCAAGCTGCAACATAAAGAAGGTAGAAAGAATGGCCGCAAGACTCATGAGCGAGCCAAATATGCCGTATTCAGTGGGTGAATACAGGCGCAAAACAAGCGGCATAAGAATGATCGGGATAATCTGCCCAAGGACAGCCCCGCGTAAGGTAAGGATGACGTTTTTGAAAAAAAGATTCATCTCGGAAGGCAGTCTAGGCCAAAAAGCGAATAATCGCACCCCGGGAAGTTGCAGCCTGATTATGGCGCATACGAATGGCGTGTCCATCTACGTTTAAATATACGCAGATGGTGGGCACTGCAGGGATTGAACCTGCGACCCCCACCATGTCAAGGTGATGCTCTCCCGCTGAGCTAAGTGCCCGGTCCATTCGCAAGTGGGGGTTAAATAGCCGTATCGGACGGACTTTGCAAGTGTCTTTAGGAAAACTCTGCTTTTAGGCAGCCAGCAACTGGTTCACCTGATCGACCAAATCGCGCAGATGAAAAGGTTTGGAAAGCACGCGTGCCTGTGTTCGCTGGGGGTTGCGGGCACCCATGGCCACAGCCGCAAAGCCCGTTATGAACATGACTTTGATGGTCGGGTGCAGGTCTGTGGCCTTTTGGGCCAGTTCAATACCGTCCATACCGGGCATGACAATGTCAGCCAAAAGCAGGTCGAATGTGCCGTCATTGCTGTCTTTAATAGCGGCCAGCGCATCCAGCCCGTCATTGCGGGCCTCGACCTCGTGGCCGGCTTTGGCAAGTGCCGCAGTTAAAAAACCGCGCATTGACGTATCGTCTTCTGCCAGAAGGATTTTGGCCATCAGTTATGCCTTGTGGTTGTAAACAGTTTTCATTCAAGCGTGGTGGGGTCTGGCAAGCAACTAAAATGCGCCGTTGTCCACAATCGTCTTTGTGGTAGAAGCATTTATGACCTTAACCGCACCCTATACCCTTGTAGCCGATATTGGTGGCACCAACGCACGTTTCGCGCGCGTCGATGCTTCAGGTATCCATGATGAATATGTGTTGAAGGTGGCCGATTATCAAGGTCCGGTTGATGCTGCGCGTGCCTACTTGGCGCGTGTTACGGCTTCGGGCCTGCCAAAACGCGCAACCTTTGCATTGGCAGGGCCCGTCACCGGCGATGATTTCTTTGAGCTGACCAACCACCCGTGGCGCTTTTCCATCAACGAAAGCCGCACGGCTTTGGGGCTCGAGCAATTCGACCTCATCAACGATTTTCATGCCATGGCGCTGGGTATTTTAAAGGTAGCGCCTGCCAGCGTGCAGGCCATTGGTGATGGGAAAGCCATCGAGCATGGCAATATCGGCGTTATCGGCCCCGGCACGGGTTTAGGCGTTGCATCACTGATATGGGATTCCCGCGGCGCCTATTATGTGCCCGTGCCGTCCGAAGGGCCGCACGTAACGGTACCGATTAAAACGGATCGTGAATGGGGCATCGTCAAATGGTTGCTTGATAACAAATATAGCCACGTATCGGCCGAACGTGTTTGTTCAGGCAAGGGCCTCGTCAATTTATACGACACTATCTGCGCACTCGATAACAAAGTACCTGAACTGGATATCGAGGCCGAGACCATCAGCGCACGTGCGCTGGCCAATAGCTGTGGCACCTGCGTGGAAGCGGTCGATTTGATGTTGGGCTTTTTAGGTCGCGTCGCCGGTAACTTGGCGCTTGTATCGAATACGCGCGGCGGCATTTATTTTTGTGGCGGCATTTTACCCAAATTGGGGCTGGATGCTGTTTTGAAATCGCGCCTACGCGACGAATTCATCGCCAAGGGTCGCATGACCGATTTTATCAGTGCCATGCCTACTTTTCTGGTCGATGAGCCCTTCCTGGCCCTCAAGGGGCTTCGCGTCCACGCGCTCGGCGTCTAGTGTTTTATCACGCCGGCTGGGCCATAACTGGCGTATGCGGCGTATCATCAACACGGTCTCATAATTGCGTGCCACGCGAACGGCTTCCGATGCGGGGATCGATTTTTCAGGCTGGCGCATGTCTGGCCAGTTTACAAGTTCGAACGTGCCGTCCAGTGTTTCAATAATGGCCGTGTTGGTATAACCGAGCCACATGCCGCAATTACCAAAGAAATATTTGCGCCGCAGCTTCTTTATTTTAGGCACGTGCGTATGCCCGCAAATAAGGCCGTCAGCGCCTTTACGGCGAATCATACGTGCGGCCATCCATTCAAGATTATTAAGTATGCGTAGTGCCATCTTACCCGATTTTTTGACGAGTGATTTCGCAAGCGAGAAGCGTTTTTTCTTGCCCTCGACCATCACCAGTGGCGGGGGCACCACGTAGTCGAACCAGTCATTGAGTAAATCAAAGAACCAGTCCCCAATGCGCGAGAGTGCGCCGCGTATCAGCGCGTTATCGAATTGGTCGCCATGCAACACGATAATGCGGCGGCCATCTTTGGTGCGATGGATATACGTGTTGGTGATTTGTACACCGATTCTAAACGCAAATTTTGCGCGCTCGATCGGGTTGATTTTTCGTACCTGTTCATCATGGTTGCCGGGCAGGTAAATAATTTTGACGCCGCGGCGGCGGTGGTCAACCAGTGCATCAAGCACGCGCGTGTAATCGGCGCACCAGTGCCAGCGTTTTGAAAGTTTCCAGCCGTCTATAATGTCACCCACAAGGTAGATGCGCTGCGGCGAATATGTTTTAAGGCAATCAAGTATCGCCGCCGCATCAACGCCCTTGTAGCCGAAATGCAGGTCCGACAAAAACAGCGCGCGGATGCGTGTCGGCGCGGTTTGTACGGCATCTATGCTCATTGTTGTGCCATCGTTTCGGTTTCCAGAAAAGCTTTGGCAATAGCGGGCCAGCTATACAGTTTTTTGGCGTGCGCAAACCGCGCATCAGCGGTGCCTTTGGATGCATAGGCCAGCAAAACCGCATCATATAAACTATCAGCCACGCCGCCCAGAGACTCATCGGTCACAATATCTTTGGGGCCGGTCACGTTATAGGCGGCAATTGGCAACCCGCAGGCCATGGCCTCGATCAGTACCAGCCCGAATGTATCGGTCTTGGATGGAAAAACAAAAACATCAGCGCTGCGGAAATGGTCGCCCAGAACAGGGCCTTGTTTGGCGCCGGTAAAAATAGCTTCAGGATATGCGCGCTTGAGTTCATCAAGTTGCGGGCCTTGGCCTACAATTATTTTGCTACCCTCAAGGGGTAGGGCCAGAAATGCTTCTATGTTTTTTTCAACGGCCACGCGCCCCACATATAAATGAATGGGGCGGGGCAGGTCGGTGAATAGATTGCGCGGGCCGGTATGGAACAGCGTGAAATCTACCCCGAAAGCTATGCGCACGAAGGGCTGTTCCATACCCCAGCCGCGTAGCTGGTCGGCCAGGCTTTGGGTCGCTACATAGGTGGCGCGCGCCGGTGCATGGAAATTGCGCGCGCTTGCAATTGCAAAGTTTCGAATGGCGTTGGTGAGGTAAGTGCCCATCCATGCCACGCGCGCGGCCACATAATCGGGGAACTGGCTGTGAAAAAAGGTTGTAAACGGTTTATTGTGTTTGATGCAGTAGGCCCGCGCGGCGTAGCCCATCGGCCCCTCGACCGCGATATGGATACTATCGGGCGCGAATTTTTCAATCAGCTTTGCCAGCTTGCGGGCAGGGAATAGCGATAGCTTGATTTCATTATACCCGGGCATTGGCACCGATAAAAACTGGTCAGGCCCGATGACACCAACGGTATGCCCCATCGCGCGTAATTCGCGCGTAATGTGCTGGTAGACACGTACGACCCCGTTAATCTGGGGTTCCCAAGCATCGCTGATAATTAAAAGCCGCATGGTTTTCTGTATAGACCTCGGTTATGGTGCTGCCCCATGACAGATAGTCTCACCATACCAGATGAATTTGACAATACACGACTTGATCGTGCCTTGGCGGGTATGCTGCCAGATATTTCGCGCAGCCGCCTGAAGGCATTGATCGATGCAGGTGATGTAGCGTTGGATGGCAAGGTAGCCGATACGCCTTCTTTAAAGGTCCGTGCGGGGCAGGTCGTTGTATTGGCGGTGCCGGCCCCTGTGGCGGCTGAACCCACCGCGCAGGATATTCCGCTCGATATTGTCTATGAAGACGAAGACCTGCTGGTACTGAACAAGCCTGTAGGCCTTGTTGTTCACCCTGCCGCCGGCCATACCGACGGTACGCTGGTCAATGCCCTGCTGCATCACTGCGCTGAAAGCCTGTCGGGTGTTGGTGGCGTCAAGCGCCCAGGTATTGTGCACCGGCTCGATAAAGATACCTCGGGCCTGATGCTGGTCGCCAAAAACGATGTGGCACATACAGGCCTATCAGCCCAACTGGCCGACCGCACCATGTCGCGCACCTATCAGGCGATTGTCTGGGGTGTGCCAAGCCCCGTCAAAGGGCGCGTGGATGCCCCACTGGCGCGTAACCCCAATAACCGATTTTACATGCAGGTGCGCGTTGAAGGCCGTGTGGCCGTAACAAACTACACCGTGCTTAAAAGTTACGGCGTCACGGCGGCTTTGGTTGAGTGCCGCCTTGAAACTGGCCGCACGCACCAAATTCGCGTGCATATGGCACATATAAAGCACCCCGTGATGGGGGACCCGCTTTACGGCATCCCCAAATCGGCGGTGGAAGGCTATTTGAAGCGGGCCGAGATTGCGGGCGAGAAGGCGGATACCATCCGCAACTTCAACCGGCAGGCGCTTCACGCCGTGGCTATCCGTTTCATTCACCCGCGCACGGGCAAGTCGATGGAATTTAAGGTTGATTTACCAAGCGATATCAAAGAATTAGCGGCTTGTTTCAAAGGTATTTGAAAAAACAGGTTGCCTTTGTTTAAAGTTTTATGTAAATTAAATAGATGGTGTCAATGGTGACCGACAATGACCCCACGATGTTGCAGAATTCAGATACGAGACTATTTTTTATTACCCACTTTTAAAAACCTAATAGCCGCCTTCGGGCGGCTTTTTTTGTCAGCAAGCAGGGCAGGCCATTGGCGGATAATCTCGCGTGCGGAAAACGCTTCGGTCATATCTTCCAGCGGCATCGGGCGGTCTAGCATCTGCCCTCCATCGCGCCCCACTTGGCGCAAACTTGTCTGCGTTTCCTTATGGCCGCTGGTGCCCAATGGCCATACTACGCGCAGCATCGGGTCTAAATGGCTGTCATGGAAAAAGCCTTCATCCTCACGCCTGTCCGTCCATGTAAGCGATGCCGTGGCCCTGGCGCCATTTTCAAACACACGCAAGGCCGCCAGCGTGGCGCCAGTATCACCCGCAAGGTAACGTCCGCCAGCAACCGATATACGCCAGCGTGTATCCGGTACGTCATACCCTATACGCACATGGGCGGTGAAACTGCGTGCATCAGTCCAGCGCATGTTCAACGTCGAATCGGCATCGCGCCGCCATACCTCCCACCCGTCCATACCCACCCAGAAGGGGCTTCCAAACGGGCGGTACAAAACCTCGGCACCAAACCCGCCATACATTTCCTCAAGAACGCCAGCTGTAACGGCAAGATGTGTATCGACCAGTGGTGTATGCCGCCACGATGCGAATAACCGTTCAATGCCGCCACCATTTGAAAAGCGTGCCATATCGCGCCGTATGGGCTGGCGCTGGTCGGGCAGGTCCAGTAGCGCGGTGGTGTTAGTGGTAATGGGCGCGCTGATGCCGCCGCCAAAGGTAAAACCATAGGGCCGCACAAGAAGGGCCGATAAAACCGCGCGGCTGCGGTAGATAATTTTGGGCTCATACGTCGTCATGCCCACGCTGTTGTCAAAAGTGCCGCGCCAGTACCAACCGCGCGCAATTGCCTGTTGGATAGTTTTGACAGAAGGTTGCGCGCAGGCAATCTGGTCATGGTTCCAGAGGCTATTTTGCCATAGTTCCTGCGGAGATGACTGGCCAGTGGTAACAGCCAGCCGTACATCGCGGCCCAGCAATGTAAGGCTCGGCCCCCTGAGGCCCGCCATCACGGGCTGGACGACAACGGGCGCATCGCCAATATCAATATCGCGCTGTTTCATACGTTTGAGGCCGTAGCCGATACGGGGGGGCATGGGCGTATCCAGCCGCATAGTCACGCAACGCTGTATGACCTTGCCCGAATCGTCTTGCGCCATGGCCTGTGCGTTAGGCATGGACAATACCGCTAAAAGAAGCAGAATCAGGCTATATTTGGTCAAGGTCGGGGCTTCCCGCCATAAATATGGGTGAAATTGTGAATACAAATAGGTTCTCTGTCAAAACCCTGCCCACCTACGATCTCGCCATCATTGGTGGTGGCGTGAACGGTACGGCCATTGCGCGCGATGCGGCAGGTCGCGGTTATTCCGTTATTCTGTTGGAGCAGGGCGATCTGGCATCGGCCACCTCGTCATCGTCCACCAAACTGATTCATGGCGGCCTGCGTTATCTGGAATATGGCGAGCTGCTCCTCGTAAAAAAAGCACTGGCTGAACGCGAGGTGTTTTTAAAATCGGCACCGCATATCGTATGGCCCATGCGCTTTGTATTGCCGCTGCCTGAAAAATCACGCGCTGCATGGAAAATACAATTGGGTCTTTCTCTTTATGACCATTTGGCGCGACGCGATGTGCTACCCGCATCCGAGCGTATCCGCAATTCGGAACATGATTTTTGTAAGCCCCTATTTGGCAATTTGCGCGCATGTTTTGCCTATAGCGATTGTTGGGTTGATGATGCGCGGATGGTTATTTTGCAGGCACTCGATGCTGGCCGCAACGGCGCCGAAATCTGGCCCCGTACAGGCGTGCGCGATATAACGCCAGTTGATGGCGGCTGGGAAATCGAAACCGAAACCGACAGGCGTGTAGCCGCCCGTATGGTCATCAATGCAACAGGCCCTTGGGTGCGCCAGCTACTGGAAAAAAATGGCCTGACCCAGCCCAACACACCGAAGCTGCGTTTAGTGCGTGGCTCACACATCGTGGTGCCTGCTATTTATGAAGGCGACCAGTCGTATCTTTTGCAACAGCCTGATGGCCGTATTGTTTTTGCTATTCCGTATGAAGGTAAATTCACGCTGATTGGCACAACAGATGTTGACCATGCAGGCGGGCCCGAAGTACCGCCCGTGTGCACATCCGACGAAGCTGAATATTTATGCGACGCGGTCAATCGCTACTTTGAAAAGCAGATTTTGCCGCGTGACGCTATCTGGAATTATAGCGGTGTCCGCCCGCTATTCGATGATGGCCACGGCAAGGCCGCCGCCGTCACGCGCGATTATCATTTGCATAGCGCAACCCATGCGGGTGCACCCATCTTGTCCATCTATGGCGGTAAAATCACAACAGCGCGCGTACTGGCTGAAGCTGCCATGCTTGAGATTGAAGATGTTCTGGGCCGCAAGGCGGGTCCATGGACGATGCACGCAACCCTGCCGGGTGGCGATTTGGTGGAAGGTGACTTTCCCGAATTTGTGGGTGACATGGCTGCACGTTTCCACTGGCTCGATTCCGATACGCTGCTGCGCTACGCCCGTGCATACGGTAGCTGGATGCTGCGCATACTGGGCGATGCTACGCATGTATCGCATCTGGGGCGTGATTTTGGCGGCGGTCTGTATGAAGCCGAAGTTGAGTATCTGCGCGTTGTCGAATGGGCGCGCAATGCGGATGATATTTTATGGCGGCGCTCGAAACTCGGGCTGCATGTATCACCGGAAACGGTGGCCGCTCTCAAGCGTTACATGGGCAACACATGACAGAAAAATTGATACTGGCAATCGACCAAGGCACCACCAGTACACGCGCGCTGTTGTTTAATACTGATGGTACGGTCGCTGCCATTGCGCAGCGCGAACTGGCGCTCACAACCCCGCATGACGGCTGGGTCGAACAGGACCCCGAAGCTATCTGGAACGATACGCTTGCCGTATGCCGTGATGTCATCGCAAAAACAGATATTAAAAATATCGCCGCCATCGGTATTACAAACCAGCGCGAAACCACGATTATCTGGAACCGTAAAACCGGCAAGCCTGTCTACAACGCTATCGTATGGCAAGACAGACGCACGGCTGATTTATGCGCTGATTTGAAAGGTCAGGGGTTTGAAGCCCGCGTGCAGGCGGCAACGGGGCTGCTATGTGACCCTTATTTTTCCGGCACCAAAATTCGCTGGGTGCTCGATAACGTCAAAGGGGCAAGGGCGGCGGCTGAGGCTGGTGACTTGGCCTTTGGCACCATTGATACCTATTTGTTGTGGCGTTTGACGGCGGGCGAAATTCACGCAACCGATGCCAGCAATGCATCGCGCACTATGCTGTTCAACATCACAACCCAGCAATGGGATGATGCGTTGCTGACGACGCTTGATGTACCTGCATCATTGCTGCCCGATGTGCGCGATAGCGGCGGTGATTTCGGCAAAACAGATGCCGCGTTGTTCGGCGTATCCATCCCCATATTGGCCTTGTTGGGTGACCAGCAGGCAGCGTTGTTCGGCCAAGGTTGTTTCAAGGCAGGCATGGTCAAAAGCACATACGGCACAGGGTGCTTTGCGCTGATGAATATTGGCGACAAGCTCGTCATGTCGAAGCATCGTTTGCTCACCACCGTCGCATGGCGTTTGGCTGGCAAAACAACATACGCGGCCGAGGGCGCAATATTCGTGGCGGGTGCTGCCATCCAGTTTTTGCGGGATAATCTGAAGCTGATAGCATCAGCTGGCGAAAGCGAATCTTTGGCACAAACCGTGCCCGATTCTGGCGGCGTTATTTTTGTGCCCGCGCTTACGGGTTTGGGCGCGCCTTACTGGGACCCGAACGCACGCGGCGGCATCTTCGGCCTCACGCGCGGCACGCAACCTGCACATATTGTGAGGGCGGCGCTGGAAGCGCAGGCATTCCAGACACGCGATTTGATGGATGCGATGCGCGCCGACACCGGCGTGGCACCAGCCGCTTTGCGCGTTGATGGTGGCCTTGCCCGTAACGATTTTGTTTGTCGTATGATTGCATCGCAATTGGGCTGCGTTGTTGAACGCCCCGTGAGTGTTGAAACCACCGCATGGGGCGCAGCGGCATTGGCGGGCCTGATGGCAGGTATCTATAAATCGGTTGATGATATTGCAGCGTTATGGCGCGTAGACGCCCGTTTTGCGCCGCTGGATGACCCTCTATCGGAATCTTCCTATGCAAAGTGGCAGCGCGCAGTATCCGGTATTATGTCATCTTGAATCGCAAAATTTGCGGAAATTTAAAGCCGCGTGATAGCGTTGTTGGGTTGAGATTTTAACAAGGAAGATTCTTCATGGCCACGGCATCCGCGCTTTCGCGTGTTTCTAAAAAAGAGATTATCGAACAAGCGCCGCAAATTGCATCCAATGCCGCCCATCAAATCGCCTCGTCATGGATGACGATTGCAAAATGCGAAGATGCATTGTCGATGCTTGATACGGGTGTCGTTGCATGGCGCGCCGTACCTGCCGTACAAAATGCGATGGCCGCCATTATGGGCGACATCCTTTCGGCAAACGATGTTGTGATGTCTGTTGGCATGCAGGCCTACCCGTGGGCTGTAGCCGCAGGCACCGAAGCTGCCGAAGTCCTGTCCGTTCAATTGGGCAAATCATTGCCTACCAATATTTATGCCTGCACGGCCGATGATGTAGTGGCCACCATGGCTGCCCGCAAAAAAGGTATGACGGTTGTATCCATGCATGTTGAATCGCTGGTCGGCTGGAATGATGTTCGCAATATTCTGGCAGCCAGCGTGAAAGCGGATGCGGCCGTGCTGATCCTGATCAGTGCTGCCGAAGCGGCGCCTAAAGGCGTTACAATCGACACGGCATCCGATTGGGTTCAGGCAGCAAGCATGATCCGTGATGCGGCAACCCAAGTGCGCGAGGCAGGGGCCATTCGTTTGATTGCGGTGGATGATATGGATGCAGCGTCGATGGAAATCGCGATGATGGAAGCCGCCGGCATGACCCCCGATAACTGGGATGAAGCTGTCGAAAAAAATCGCAACGATGCCGCACGCATTGTAAACGCGGCCTATCAGGCGCCCGTTACTTCATTCTGATCTAATTTTTTGAATTCCTGTCAGGCTACGTTCAAGCGTGGTGCCTTGAACTCGGCTTTGTTGTTCGCCTCGATCAGGAAGAGGAACGCCCACAACCAGAAGTAACGTTTGTTCCGCTCGGCGCGGGTTGTGTCGTCATCGCGTTCGCGGTGCATCACCAGCGGCACGGCTTTTGGTGCGGCCTCAAACGCTTTGTAATCTTTTTTGGCCTTAAGCTGTGTGCGGCCTTCTTCGCGCTTACCACGCAAGGCGGTCAGGCGTGCGGCATAGGCTTCTTCTAAGGCAGCAATCTGGGTATCCAGTGCTTCCAGCATCGGTGCGTTATGGGCTGTGAATGCTGTCAGCTTGTTATTGTGGCCGCGTGCATCGGCCAACTGGCGGTGGATCATCGATAAAGCGGGGTCAACTAGCAGGAAGGCATCAGCCGCATTGGTGGGCATCCGCACCACGTTATCCGGCATGGCCGTCAAAACCGCCTGTACGGTCCCAAAACATTCCATCAGGCTGGATTGAACTGTGCCTTTTGTGTGCTCGGTGTGGGTGGCGGTAGTGGTGGTCATTGTTTTTGTTATCTCCCTATACCTGCACACTAACCGAAAATCGTGAATCCGGTCTTAAAGGTCGATAAAACTTTATGTAATTGTTAAAAAACGGCGCATAAGCGCCGTTTTTAGTACGTTTTATGATGCTAGAATTAAAGGCCGATGGCCGCGCGGTAGGTCTCGAGCAGGGCTTCTTCTTCAGCCAGCTTGTTTTGGTCCATCTTGCGCATGCGGATGAGTTTGCGAATGGTTTTGACGTCAAAGCCAGTACCTTTGGCCTCAGCAAATACGTCCTTGATGTCGGATGCGATGGCGGCTTTTTCTTCTTCAAGGCGCTCGATCCGTTCGATCACGGCCTTAAGGCGCGCGCCGCCCACACCGCCGACATCGGCAGGGGGTGTTGATTTCGACGCATCAAAAGGCGTCACGTTAGATTGTGTCATGGCCACTCCTGCTATGTTCTTTTCGGATGGGTCAAACTATAGCCGCAGCAATGGCGGTTCAAGGTGTTCCGGCAGGTTGTCCACCGCCCTGTGCGGCATTGCCTTGTGGTGCGGTTTCATCAAAAACTTGCCAGTTTTCAATCAAAAGGCCGTGGGGCGGGGCACCCTGCGGCGACCGGCCGAACTGGATGCGCAAAACAACCTTGCGGCTGTTGGGGGCAACGCGCGGGTCGGTGCTAGTGGTCATGACAACCGGCACCTCGAAGGCCCATGCATAACGGCCTGCGCTTGCGCCTTGGCCTATCAGTAACGGCGCGTTATTGACGATGGTCGACATGCTCAGGGTTTGCGCCTGTGCCGACTGCCCGTAGCCTTGTGCTGCCAGAAAATCGGTATAGGCCTTGTAGCCCTGTTCGCTAAACAAGGGGCGTATGGCCGCGAGTTTCTGGCTTGTTTTGCCGGGCACATATAACAGTGCGTTGGCCGTTGTGTCCGATATCCAGTCGGCCAGTTCCGAGAGGCTGCGATGCGGCTGGTCGACCCCCACTTGGCTGTCGGCCGAATAGCCTTGATACATGCCCAGCAAATCATCGGCGGCATGAGCCATCGGCGTCGGCGCAGCAGTTACAATAGCAGCCACAATAGCCGCGCTTAACAACAATGTATGTTTCACGCAGCCTCGTGCTTTTTGGGGATGATACTGCCAATGGTACGGCCAAGCTTTAAAACCTGATCGATACGCCGCTCAAGGAAGGCCTGGGTTTTTGAAAATTTAGGTGATGTATCTTGTAGCCAGAATAGCGTGGTTGCCGCCATGACGCCTGCAAGCAAGGCACGTTTGGTATAACGGTTATAATCGGTTGCGGTGTCGCCCGCCCATACCCATATCGTATCGGCACTGGCCCACAGGGTGCGGGCGGCCTGTGGCATGTGCATGGGGCGCGCCTGATAGGCCAGCGCAACGCGCAGGCCGTCACGGTACGGGGCCATCAATTCAAGGCGTGTACGCACGGCCAGAGCCACGCGGTCACGCACGCGCATCGTATCAGGCTTAATTTTTTGTAATGATTCGCGCGTCTGGCGGTCAAACAGGGTGGCTATATGGGCGGTCGCGTCTTTAAGGCCGTTGGGGAACATCTCGCCCACCAGATGCCCGCTACGCCCGCATTCATGGGCGGCGGCATAAAGGCTGTCGATACTCCAGCCATCATGCTGGGCGGCATCAAGGGCGCATAAAACAATCCGGTCCTGAAGGGCTGTATAAGACATGTTAACCACCATAAGAAAAGAAACGCTGGAAAAAAAGGATAAACAACGCCATGTAATAATGTATGGACAAAAAAAGTGACGATAGCCGTCTTTCCAGCCGCCTTGGCCGTTATACCAAGGTTTCGACCACTATGGCTGGTTTGGCTGCTAAAATTGCGGGTGAAAAGTTTTTCGGCTTTACCATAGACCGTGAAGACCATGCCCGCGCCCTGCTGGCAGCTCTGGGTAATCTTAAGGGCCCTATTATGAAAGTCGCGCAGATATTGGCGACCATTCCCGAAGCCCTGCCACCCGAATACGCCCGCGCCTTGCAAGAGTTACAATCGAATGCCCCGCCTATGGGCTGGGCTTTTGTGCGCCGTCGTATGAAGTCGGAACTGGGTGCGGATTGGGAAACCAAATTCAAAGCCTTCGGGCAGGACGCCGCGGCCGCGGCGTCCCTAGGCCAGGTGCATAAGGCCACCCTGCATGACGGCCGCGTTGTCGCCTGCAAACTGCAATACCCCGATATGGCATCGGCCATAGAAGCTGACTTAAACCAATTGAAACTTGTCTTCTCGTTATATGAACGCGCTGACAGCGCGGTCACTACCAAGCACATCCATGCCGAGCTGGCCGACAGGTTGCGCGAGGAACTGGATTACGGCCTTGAGGCACAACGCTGCAAACTCTACCGCGCGATGCTGGCCGATGAAGGCGCATCCGTGCATGTACCCGAAGTGGTGGATAGCCTTTCAACACAACGCTTGCTGACCTCGACATGGCTCGACGGCAACAAGATCCTGGATTACGTGGATGCCTCGCAAGAACAACGCAACCGCATCGCCATGAGCCTGTTCCGTGCATGGTATGTGCCGCTGTATAATTACGGGGCCATTCATGGTGATCCGCATCTGGGCAACTACACCATCAGGGCCGATGATAGCATCAACCTGCTTGATTTCGGTTGCGTGCGTATTTTCCGCCCCGCTTTCGTGGGTGGCGTAATTGATTTGTACCATGCCCTGATGGATGACGATAAAGCCCGCGCCGTGCACGCCTATGAAACATGGGGCTTTAAAAATCTGTCGAATGACTTGATCGATGTGCTGAATACATGGGCGCGTTTTTTATATGGCCCTCTGATGGAAGATAAAGCCCGCGTAATCGGCGAGTCTAAAGTCGGTGTTTATGGCCGTGAAACCGCAGCCGAAGTACATCAGCGCCTGCGTGCCTTAGGCGGCGTGACAATACCGCGCGAATTTGTGTTCATGGACCGTGCCGCTTTGGGCTTGGGTTCGGTGTTCATCCACCTGCAGGCCAAGATCAACTGGTTCAAAGTATTTAACGAGATGATCGACGGTTTCGATATAAAGCAGGTGGCAAAACGACAGGCTGATATATTACCGCGCTTTAATCTCGAAGTGCCGTCTTAAACCCAGAATGTGTCGTCGGCCTTAAGGCCACGCATCAAAATATCGCGGATCATGGGGAAGGCTACATCAGGCTTCTTGTTTTCTGCGTTGCCGGGGGCGTATTCGGTAATGGTGCCACCCACAACATCGTAAGTTTCAAAAATCTTTTCAAGTGTGGCAATGAGTGTGTCTGGATCAACGCCGCGTGTCGTTGGTGTTGCACATTCGCGGTAAAACTTGGCATCCAGCACGTCAGTATCGACATGCACAATCGCGTGCTTATACTTTTTTTGGGCTGTGTGCAGTGATGCAAAATCGTAAACGCCGATATTATGCGCTTTAATATAGTCTTCTTCAGGTGGGTCGATGCTGCGTAGGCCGGCAAAGGCAATCTGGTCGGGCGTAATTTTATGCGCAATCAGGTCGGTAATGGCATCGCCCTTGGCCTCACCCAGCAAATAGCCTAGCGGCATTCCATGGAAATGGGCTGAAAACGAGGTGTCGGGCGAGTTGATATCGGCATGGGCATCGAACCAGAAAATCTGCACATCGCCGCCGTAAAGATGGTTGAGGTAGGCTGATGGTGCTACCTCTACGCCGCAATCACCGCCAATCGTCAATACGCGTTTTGGTTTATGCTTGTGCAGAATATCGAGCGCGCTTTTGGCTTGGTCGTATACATCGCTGTAACCATAAACACCGTTCTCGATTGTAAGTGCGTGTTTACTTGCAACCGGAACGCTGGCCGACCCGCCTTTGTTGCCGATCGCATCATAAAGGCGCTGCGCGCCCCCATTCACATTGGTGGGGAAACCGATACCCTGCCACTGGGGGAAATGTAAAATCATGGTTGTTTATGCGGCGTCCAGCAGGCCCTTGCGGCGCAAGGATGCATCGGGGTCAGGTTCACGGCCACGGAAGCGTTTGAATAGTTCCAGCGGCGGCTCCGAGCCACCTTTGGAAAGCACATGCTCGCGGAAGGCGCGGCCTGTGCCAGCATCATAAAACCCGCGTTCGCGGAACAGCGAAAACACGTCGGCATCCAGCACTTCTGCCCATTGATAGCTGTAATACCCGGCTGAATAGCCGCCCGCGAATAAATGGCCAAAACTGGTTGTAACGCAACCAGCCACGTACGGAATAAGCGACATCGGGTCCAGCACCTGACGCTCGAATTCAATAACGCTTTTGATTTCGGTAGGGTCGGTCATATGCCATGCCATATCCAGCACGCCCAGTTGCACTTGGCGCAGCAATGTCCAGCCTGCCATAAAATTTTGTGAGGCGCGAAGTGCATCGATAAGCGATTGCGGAATGGTCTCGCCCGTCTGGTAGTGTTTGGCGAACAAATCGAGTGTTTCTTTTTCCGTCAGCCAGTTTTCCATGACCTGACTTGGCAGTTCCACGAAGTCCCAATGCACGGAAGTACCAGACACGGAAGGATAATCAATTTCCGTGAGCAACGTGTGCAGCGCATGGCCCATTTCATGGAATAGCGTTTCCACTTCATCGAAGCTAAGTAGCGAAGGTTTGTCTTTGGTCGGCTTCGTGAAGTTGCACACGATGACCGACAAAGGCAGGCCGGTTGTGCCATCGCGCATGATGCGACGCTCGCGGAATGTACCTTGCCAAGCGCCCGAACGCTTACCATCGCGCGGGAAGAAATCGGCATAAAGCAAGCCCAAAGCAGCGCCTGTATCGGTATCAACCACTTCAAACGTTTGCACATCAGGGTGATAAACAGAATAACCAGTGGCTGGGCGGAAGGTCAGGCCGAAAAGTTTTTCACAGTGCTTAAAGCAGCCTTTTAAAACGGCATCGACCGAGAAATAGGGGCGCAACGCTTCTGAATCAAAAGCGTATTTATCCTGTTTCAGTTTCTCGCTGTAATAGGCGATATCCCATGGTTTTAAGTCATCCGGCCCACCGGTTGATTTGATGAAGGCCTGTAGTTCTGCCAGTTCTGCCTTGGCCTTGTCGAACCCAACAAACTTGAGGCGGTCAAGGAAGGCCATAACGCGTGCTGGCGTTTCGGCCATGCGGCGTTCGAGCACGAAATCGGCGTGGGTTTTGTAACCCAGCAAATTGGCACGCGCATGCCGGAGGTTGACGATTTTTAAAGTCGTCTCGCAGTTATCGAATTCATCGCCGAATGCGCGCGATGAGAAGGCGCGCCACATTTTTTCGCGTAAAGTCCGCGTATCGGCATACATCATGAACGGCCCGTATGAAGGGTAATCCAGCGTGAACAGCCATGCGCCTTTATGGCCTTTGGCCTCGGCTTCCTCGGCGGCAGCCGTAATCGCGCTTTCGGGCAGCCCCGATAACTCGCTTTTGTCGTTCACCAGCATGCTAAACGCCTTGGCCGATTTACGCGCATTGTCGGAATATTGGGGCCCGAGCCGCGACATATCGGAATCGATGTCTTTCAAACGCAGCTTACCTGCAATATCGAGCAAGGCGCCGTTACGCACAAAGCCTTTCCAGTGTTTTTCAAGCGTGGCGTATTGTGCGGCATTGAGGTTGAGGCTGTCGCGCTTTTGCCACACGGCATCAACCATGCGGAACAAATCTTCGTCTTGCGAGATTTCAGATGAAAAGGCCGAGCTAAGCGGCCCGATTTCCTGTGCGAGGGCTTGTAGCTCGTCTGTCGTGTCGGTCCCGAGGAGGGAGTAAAACACCTCCAGCACTTCGCCCAGTTCCTCATCACAGGTTTCAAGTTCCGTAATCAGGGTGAAGTCGGATATGTCTGCAGCCTTGATGCTGGCTACACGGCCCCGCGCTAGCGCAATAGCCTCATTGATGGCGGCGATATAGTCGAAATTGGTGTATTTGGAAAAATCCGGTGCTTTGATCATACTTAAAGGATAATTCAAAATACCGAATATGCAAGGAATGAGGTTTTAAGCCGTCAGGTTACCTAGCTTTAGTGAGCCGATTTTTTTACGTTTTTCAACTTTGCGTCCATCACGATTGTTGTTGGCGATAACCGCCTGCATGAATGTCCTACTGGCAGCGGTCAAGCTATCCTCTGTGCGTTCATTGCTAGGTTTCGGTCTGGACATATAGCTTTCTGGTGCAAGGCGGCTGTTAAGCGCTTCATAAATAAGGTGTTCAAGGTCTTCAGCGTGCTTTGTGCCAGGTACGCTAAATGTTTCTACAAGAATGCGGGCAACTTCGTTCCGTTCAAACATCACGACACCAGCGCGTTTCCATTGTTCAAGTTCTTGAGACGATGCAAGCGGCAGATAACGGCCTTTGCTGTGGTCCTGTGGGTAGCCGCGAAGAGTGTTCCCGTTTGCAATGGAATCTAGGGTATCAATGACAGCCTTAGCGCCCATACTCGATAGAATGATATTGGTGCCATAGACTGATTGTGATGCATCAACATTACGTGATTTGATATCGATAATATTGCCTGTATCTATACCAGCATACCGTGTCGATGAATCGTTTTTTACGGCTGTGGATGGGTCAATATGGTGAAGCGTGCAGCCAAACTCGTGGTTTTTTTCAGGGCTAGTCAGTGTTTCATATATAGCCCAAGCTGTAGCGTAAAGCCCACGGAACTCGGGTAGTAATCCTGAGTGCAGGTTGATCAGAAAGCGCCCTTTTTGCTTTAGATAAGCAGTAATATCAGGCTTGAGAATCTGTGTGCAGCGAAGTGAAATCGTACCAATAACCTCGTTAAAGCCCGGTATGTTCTCAAAAAAAGCTGGGTCGTTGATATTCCGAACGGCTATAGGCTTTCTTAAACCATATTTTTTACACAATTGTTTTGGTGTGAGGAATGGGGCGTCAGTTGATGGGTTTGCTTCAAGAAACGGATAGACAGTCTCATTAAGAATGAGGCGCTCGACATAAGCATAATCTTTGAAAGCTTGATGCGAAGCATTCGGATTAGAAAGCGGTAGATGCTCCGGATAGTATATGACAGGCTCGAATCCGAGTTCTATCGCGCGTTCAATGGATGGTCCCATTTCGCGGTGGGCGATTAAATCGCTGCCAACTAAGAAAATGATTTTAGGCTTTTTCCGCATCATTTTTGTGAGCTCAGCTCTTCAATACTTTTTTCTTTTTTGGGCGATACGGCAACATGTTCCCAGGCAATGTTGAACAGAATACGGAATGCGTGTGCAAAGTCATTTTGTTGTAGAACGGTCACCGAAACATTGTTTTCTTCAAAGTTCACAAAGGCGATATTGTCGCCATACGCATAAAGACAGCGGTCGCTAAAAAGTTCTTTGGGGAACCAGCGGTATTCCGCAAAATCTTTAGAAATAAAGCGCGTCTCGCCCGGTTTTGAAGTGATTTTGACGCTTATTTTGTTGCCAAGACCTGACATGCGTTTTGAGTGCATATCCATCCAGTCCTGCCCAAGAAGCTTGATCCAGTTTTCAGGGTAGGCATTAAAAAGGACGATTTCGCCACCGAATTGCTTGGCCGTTTCATAAACATGATCCATGAAATCTGATAGGCCTTGAACGCCTGTATAGGTTTTCATGAATTCGGTTTGCAGGCGAACACCGTCCATTCCGATGAAATCAATACCCGCGCGTTCGAATACGTTGCGAATGACCTGCAACGTGCTTTCGCGTGCCTGCGTATTGCCGCTTTCAATATTGCCGATAGAGGTGGTTGAAATATCGGTTCTGCGTGACAATTCCGCCTGTGACCAGTCAAGAAGCCCGCGTGCGCAGCGTATTTGTGCCATAGTGATCGTCATTGATGCGTCCCTGTATCTTCCAGAAAAGCTGGCCACAAAACTTTTTTGCGGGCGCTTCTTACATGTGGTTATACATAATATTTAATGGAAATAGCAAGTATCAGATTCCTTTTTTGCAACTTAGCAAGATTGTTGTTCCGTGTCATTACGCAGTCATCCAAGGGGGCATAAGGCACAGAAAAAACCGCGCTTTTTTAAGGGCGCGGCTTTTTGGGAAAATAGATAGCTTTAGGGCTGTGCCGGCTTGGCCGTTTCCGCAAGTGGCGGGCTCATGAAACCTTTGCCATGCGGCGACTGACCATTGGCTGGTTTGACGGGGCGGGGCTGCACGGCATCAGGCGTCGTAATACCATCGCCGTTGTGGGCAGGCGCGCGTTCTACGCGGGCGCCGATAGGGGCGTTCACCGGCTTCTGGATCAGTAGATTTGGCTTGGCTTCGGCCAGAGCGCGTAAGTTGCCGTTACGTAAGATATGCGTGATCATTATGGATTCCGGTGTACCCGACATGGTTTCGGGGTGCGCACCGAACTGTGTGCTTAATACGTTTTCAAGATCTTTGTCGTGGCCATCGATGAGATGCCACAGCAAATTTGCCTTGCCAGCTTTGCGGGCGGCATCGGCCACCGCCAGTACGATGGGCAGTGCTTCGTGGCCCTGACGGATGCGCGGCTGTTCAAGCACGATATCTTCGACCAGACGGAAGGTTGAAAGACGCTTCCAGCCCGGTACGATGGCGACAGGTATATTGCGGTCGTCTTTGTGGAATACGATGAAGCCGCGGAAATCGAGGTCGCCTGTGTTGGTAATGAGGTCTTTGCTGTAGCCAAGTGAAGCCACGCGGTAAATATCGTCCTTGTTCAAAGGGCGGGCGGAATATTCGCCAAGCTCTATATGCTCTTTCTGGGCGACGGCACTGCAGCGGCCTTGGTCCATTAGGCCCGAACAGTCCCATTTGTGTATTGGTGCGCGCACAATACCCTTGCTTTTGGATGCAGCCAGAAAATCATTATTTCGTGCGTCGGTTGACCACTGGACGTATTCAAGGTTTTCACTGACGGTCAGGCGCGCGAGTTCTTTCAGGACGGATGAAAAAATGCCGTAGCCACGGAACGCCTCAACAATAAAAATATCTTCGCAATAAGCAGCGCGTTTACCCTCGGCATCAACCATCGGGTAATAGACGCAGTAGGCAGCAGGGCGGCCTTCTTCAGAATGGACAATGAAGCCGCGGAATGTGCTGGCGCGGTCCTTGATGGCGCGGCCAAGCGTGCTCGGGTTGCCATGGTATAGGCTTTCATGCATATCGGCTTGGCTGTGGATGAGGTGGCTCAGCGCATTCAGCTGTTTGCCGCGCGTGCTATCGCCATTTCCTAAGTGCAAAAAGTCAGCAAGATTGGTTATGCGCAATTGTACCGGCACCGTCATCGGCCCGGCGCTTTGCGCAAAAGAATCTTGTGCTGATGGCACTTCGTTCATTGATTACTTTTCCTCTAGATATTTTTGGGGGATTTTAAAATCATCCACCAGATTTTGTGGCGGGATGATTGCAGCCTCCCACAGGGCGTTGAATTGCAGGCGGTAGACTTCTGCCACAACAGGGTAGCTTATGACAATAATTTTCGGTTCGGTTTCGAACACAATAATTGCCAGTTTTTCGCCGTAAACCATAAAAGGGACTGCGATAAAGCTCTTCTCCGGAATCCAACGGTACTTGGCATAGTTTTTGGCGGGGAAGTAGGCATCGCCTTCTTTTTGAAGGATTCTGAAATTCAGATTTTTGGCTTTTTCCATGCGCTGGACGTGGGGGTAGGCTTCCTCACCCAGTAGTTTGGCAAATTGCAGGTCATCGACATACGCCTGTAATATAGGGCGCGCATCGCTGTCGGCTGCGCGGTAAAGATCGTACGAGAATTTTTTGACGCCTTCGGCACCGCTCAGGATCTCGACAATCAGGTTGCGGCGGCGAACGCCGTCAGAGCCCATGAATTCGATACCGCCGTCTTCAAACGATTTACGGATCGTTTGCAATGTGCTTTCACGGGCTTGCGTGTGCCCGCTTTCAATGTTGCCAATGGATGTGGTTGATATGCCCGTGCGACGGGAAAGTTCCGCCTGGGACCAGTCTAAAAGGCCGCGTGCGCCGCGAATTTGTGCCGTTGTAATCGTCATAGCTTGCGTCTCTATACCTTCTGCCAAACCCTGCAAGTGGTTTTGTTCGGGGTTATACATAATACTGATAGCGGAAAAAAACAAGTGTGTAATTACTTTTTTTTAACTTAGCCAGATTAAATGCTTGACACAAGACGCCCCAATCACGTAAACATATGGAAATTAACAAGATTAACTTTGAATTTAATAAAGCGTGTGTGTTGCCCCTGACCAGAAGGCCTAAAATAGGCCCATTGAGCGGCAAGTAAACGGACAAACGGCGGTTATGATTTACCAAAGGCCTTTTTATTAAAGGCCTTACAAAAAAAGGGTGTATGACTATGGGCGCTATTCAAGACCTGATGACCAAAATCGCGGCTGACCGTAATAATCACGGTGCATGGCAGTATCTTGAAGTCAAACAGATGTCCGACATTCTGGTACGCCAGCGTGACAAAGCACGTCAGGCCCTACGCGACTACCGCCAGCACAAGCGCACACACATGGCTGAAACCGACGCTATCGAAAAATTATATCTGGGTTATGAAGGCATTTTCATGCGCGATCATCTGCGCGACGCCTTGCGCCTTTATGTGATGGTCAATCGTGACTTTCACGCCGCCTACAAAGAATACATGAAAAGCCTTGGCGGCACTGCCAACGATGCCGGTACCAAATCGGTATCCATCACGCTTGGCCACAATGTAATCCCGCTTTCGTCACGCCGTAAAAACGCGGCTTAATCGACGATCGCGGTTCCCTCAGCCCCTCCTGAAGCGCCCCCCGTTTCAGGAGGGCTTTTTTTGTCCGACAACAAATGCCGCATAAAAACTGGCCAATGCCAGACCCAGCGACATGGCAAGGTTATACCCCGCCATCGATATGCCGAGTAAGGTCCAGGCTGGGGTATCGCATTTCACGATAGGCGCGCCCATGATTTGCGCGCGTAAATCCTCAATGCTCCCCTGATGAAGCGTGGCCCCGCAGCTTGATGTACCTTCCCACCAGTGCTGCTCGACGCCGACATGGAAGAAGGCGATGCCAGCGCCCGCTAGAAACACAGCGCCTGAGAGGGCTACCAGTGCGCGGGCCGCACGCGCAGGTACAAAAAGGCCGATAATGCTGAGTGCGATGACAACCGCGAAGGGCACGCGCTGGTAAAGGCACAAAATGCAGGGCTGGAGGTTAAAACCGTATTGCGCGGTATAGGCGGCGGCAAGACTGAGCACCGATATGGCCATCTGCATGACGGCGACCGCGCGTAACGTGAAACGTGACATGATGGCTGGGTAAAGCATAGGCAAAACCTAGCACCCAATCAGGGGTTAGAATAGCCCTGTCACTACTTGTTGACCGAGAAAATAGGCAGCGAATGAAAGGCCGATAACCCATAATGTGCCGAAAATACCAGCAGCCAGTGCAGCCAAACCATCGCGGTTAATAATGCCCGTCGCCATAATGACCATGCAAAGGCTGGGCACAGTATTGCTGAAGGGGAAGGGCACAAGCACGGCGCCTGTAAGCCCCATGCCCAGTACGCCACAGATACGTGACAATGTGTGGTCACTCAGAACACTGGTCAGGCGCGGATGGAACAAACGTTCGAATCGCTCGAGCCATTTGCGGCCGCGTACAAAGGCTTTGATCAGCAGGTCGACCGGAATCTCGTAATCCATAACTTTTTTAGGCAAACTCGGGCGGTCGCGGCTCAAAATCATCTGCAAGCACAGGTAAAAAAGGGGTATGCCCAATATGGTGTCAACCGGCGGCGGTTTGGGTATAGGGATGCACAAAGGCAGCGAAAACAATATCAAAAGCACACCGAACCCGCGTTCGTGCAGGGCTTCAACCAACTTACCCACCCGCGTGGTCTGGCCAGCATGGCGGTTGAGTACCGCATCAAATAGCTGCGTGAGGCTTAAATCATCCAACGGTGTCTGGGGGGTGGGGTCGGTCAAATGCACAGCGGTGGTTTGCCCGTCTTTGCGAATAACGTCAAGAAGTCTTCTAAAACCTCTTTTCTTAGCAAAGCCGTGTGCTATTCATGCTTAACCAAACAAACCGCTTCAGGAACCTGACATGTCGCAAGCCGCAACCAAATCCCTCCTTACTGGTGTGAATGCTGAATATATCGCACATTTATATGCACAATATCTGCGCGCACCCGCCAGTGTGCAACCGGGCTGGGCCGAGTTTTTCCGCGATTTGTCTGACAGCGAGCTGACCCTACTGCGCGAACTGCATGGCCCTAGCTGGACGCCGGATGAAAACCGCGCCGAGGCGCGTGGCTTCAACGCCAATACTGCAACATCTACACAAACATTGGGCAATGTTACCTTTACGCAGGCACAGCCTGCACGCACGGCGGCGGCACCTGCTCCGCAAAACGACATTGCATCCGTTGGCGGTCAGCAGGCAGCGCGCGATACATTGCGTGCCATGATGCTCATTCGTGCGTATCGTATGCGCGGCCACTTTAAAGCCAATCTTGACCCGCTAGGTCTTCGCGAAGCGGCCTCCCACGAGGAACTGGAGCCGAATTACTGGGGCTTCACCGATGCCGATTACGACCGCCCGATTTTCCTCGATGGCAACTTAGGCTTCCAGCAAGCCACCTTGCGCGAGATCATGGCCCGACTGCAGGATACGTATTGCAGCACCGTCGGCGTCGAATACATGTTCGTAACCGATATTGACCAACGCTTCTGGATTCAGGACCGTTTGGAAAGGCCGGAGCTACAGACCCGCTTTGACGCCACTGGCAAAAAGAAAATTCTGGCAGACCTGACCAAAGCCGAGGGGCTTGAGAAATTTCTGCAGGTCAAATTTACCGGCACCAAACGCTTCGGCCTCGAGGGCGGTGAATCGATGATCGCCTCGGTTGAAGAAATTCTTGATCGCGGCTCGCAGCTTGGCGTCAAGGAAGTTGTATTTGGCATGGCCCATCGCGGCCGCCTTAATATGCTGACCAACGTGTTGGGCAAACCATTCGTGGCCCTGTTCTCAGAATTTCAGGGCACGCCCTCGACCCCGGATGATGTCATGGGTTCGGGCGACGTGAAGTACCACTTGGGTGCTTCGGCCGACCGCCAGTTCTCGGGCGGCACGGTACACGTGACGCTGACGCCAAACCCCTCCCACCTCGAAGCCGTAAACCCTGTGGTCGCTGGCCGCGCACGCGCAAAGCAGGAAAAACATGGCGATACCGACCGTCTGCAGGTTGTACCATTCCTCATTCATGGTGATGCAGCATTCGCAGGGCAGGGCCTTGTTGCTGAAACATTGATGATGTCCGAACTTCATGGCTACAAGGTCGGTGGTACCATCCACGTTGTCATCAACAACCAGATCGGGTTTACGACCATGCCGTCCTACTCCCGCTCCGGCCCGTATTGCACCGATGTTGCCAAAATGCTCTCGGCCCCGATTTTCCACGTGAATGGTGATGACCCTGAAGCGGTTGTCCGCATGTCGCGCATGGCGATCGAATTCCGGCAGGAATTCAAAAAGGATGTCGTGCTCGACATCACCTGCTACCGCCGCCACGGCCATAACGAGAGCGACGAGCCTGCATTCACGCAGCCCCTCATGTACAAGGCCATTGCCGCGCGCGAAACCACACGCACCCTCTATGCCAAGAAACTGGCAGCCGAAGGTGCTCTGACCGATGCGCAGGCGCAATCAATGGTGGATGAATTCACGGCCCGCCTTGAAAGCGATTTCGCGGCATCCAAAACCTACAAGCCCAACCGCGCCGACATGCTGGAAGGCGACTGGACAGGTCTCGAGCAATCGGTTGATGCATCGGGCTCCGCCCGCCGCGCTAAAACCGCCATCTCCAAAGAGATGATGGAAACATTGAAAACGGCACTATCCACCGTGCCGTCCGATTTCGACGTCAACCCGAAAATCGCGCGCCAGCTTGAAGCCAAGAAAAAGATGTTCGAAACCGGCGAAGGTTTCGACTGGGCAACTGGCGAAGCCTTGGCATTTGGTTCGTTGCTGGCTGAAAACCACACTGTTCGTTTGTCAGGGCAGGATGTAGGTCGCGGGACGTTCTCGCACCGCCACGCCATTCTGTACGATCAGTCGAACGAGAAAAAATACCACCCGCTGCGTAACGTGGCGCCGAAGCAGGGCTTCTTTGAAGTGTTCGACAGCCCATTGTCGGAAGCAGCTGTACTTGGCTTTGACTATGGCTACTCGCTGGCCGACCCCAATGCACTTGTGCTCTGGGAAGGCCAGTTCGGTGACTTCGTCAACGGCGCGCAGGTCATCATCGACCAGTTTATCGCCTCGGCTGAAACCAAGTGGCTGCGTATGTCGGGTCTTGTGATGCTGTTGCCGCACGGGATGGAAGGTCAAGGGCCTGAACACTCGTCAGCTCGCCTTGAGCGCTTCCTGCAACTCTCGGCTGAAGACAACTGGTCGGTCGTCAATATCACGACCCCGTCCAACTATTTCCATGCCCTGCGTCGTCAAATGAAGCGTAACTTCCGCAAACCCCTCATCGTCATGTCGCCGAAATCGCTGCTGCGCCACAAACGCGCCATCAGCCGCTTTGACGACTTCGTGGGTGAAAGCACATTCCACCGTATTCTGTGGGATGACGCCGAAGCCGCAGGCACGATCAATAAGCCAAAAGACATCCGCCGCGTGGTCTTGTGCTCGGGCAAGGTTTATTACGACCTTTACGAAGCGCGCGAAGCCAAAGGTATTAAAGATGTCGCGATCCTGCGCCTCGAACAGCTCTATCCGTTCCCGTCTGACGCTTTGGCCGAGGAAATGAAACGCTACCCGAGCGCTGAAGTCGTCTGGGTACAGGAAGAGCCACTCAATCAGGGTGCATGGTACTTCGTTGACCGTCGTATCGAAGCCGTGCTCTCGGCCATTAAGCACAAGGCCGCACGCCCGCGCTTTGTCGGCCGCCCTGAGGCTGCCGCCCCTGCAACCGGTTCCGCCAAACGCCATGCCGTCGAACAGGCAGCACTGGTCGATCAGGCGATAACAGTCGGTAAATAAACCATTTCGGGTACCGCATGCATTTTTTGCATGCGGTATTCAAAACAAAAATTGGCGCCTTTGCCTGCAACGGTGATTGACTGGGCCTATGACAAAACACAGCTTTTCCGGTTACATGTCGGCGCTCATCACGCCTTTCGCCAACGACCAAGTGGACGAAGCGGCGTATCAGCGCCTCGTTGACTGGCAGATCACCGAAGGTATCAAAGGTGTTATTCCCTGCGGCACCACGGGTGAGGTCTCGCTGCTGACTGATGCCGAACAGGTGCGCCTGTTCGCCCTTTGCATCGAAGCTGCCGCAGGCCGCGTGCCTGTTGTGGCCGGTTGCGGTTCAAATTCAACACGTCACGCAATTGAACTCACGCTGGCCGCGCAAAAAGCCGGGGCTGACGCCGCGCTTCATGTTACGCCCTATTATAATAAGCCGACGCAAGAAGGGCTTTACCAGCACTTCAAAGCTATCCATGACGCAACCAATATTCCGATCATTCTCTACAACATCCCTGGCCGCAGCGTTGTAAACATCAGTATTGAGACACAGGCGCGTTTGGCACAGTTGCCGCGCATCGTCGGTGTGAAAGACGCGACGGGCGATATTATCCGCCCCGCACGCACACGCATGACATGCGGACCCGATTTCATACAATTGACGGGCGAAGACGCAAACACATTGCCGTTTCTGGCCCAAGGCGGGCATGGCGCTATTTCGGTGACATCCAACATCGCGCCGCGCCTTTGCATGCAGATGTACGATGCGTATCAGGCGGGCGACATGGCAACCGCACAGGCCATCAGCGACAGCCTGTTGCCGTTGCACGATGCAATGTTTGTTGAAACATCGCCTGCGCCTGTGAAATACGCGGCATCACTGCTCGGTTTGTGCCGCAATGAACTGCGCCTGCCTTTGGTACCAGTCACCAAAGCCACTGAAAAACAGGTGGAAGACGCGATGGACAAACTCGGCATGCTGGCAAGCATGCCCAAAGCCGCCCGCGCATGACACGCATTTTCGTGCTCGGCCATAAAGGCCGTATGGGCAGCCATGTGGTCGATGATATCGGCACGCGTGCTAATTGCACCTACGTCGAAACCATGGCCGATGCCGATGTAGTAATCGACTTTACCCGTGCTGACGCCACGCCCGCATTGGTGGCCGAAGCAGTGGCGCTAAAAAAACCATATGTCTGCTGCACCACAGGGTTGGATGTAACGCCGTTGAAGGCCGCTGCCGCAACCATCCCCGTGCTATACGCCGCTAATACAAGCCTGTCGCTTGCGGTTGCCAAACGCGCAACAGCCCTGATGGCGCAGATGCTGAAGCCCCATGGCTATGATGTCGCGATCCACGAGGAACACCATATCCATAAGAAAGACGCACCATCCGGCACCGCCAAAGCCCTGGGTGATGCCGTGGGTGGGCCTGTCGCTTATTCGTCTGTCAGGGCCGGCAACATCGTGGGTGAACACGATGTCCTGTTTGCCGGACTTGATGAAACCATCCGCCTCCACCATTCGGTAACCGACCGCAGGGTCTTCGCGCGTGGCGCGGTTACAGCCGCCTTGTGGCTGGCGGGCAAGCCTTCTGGCTTTTATTCGATGGATGATGTCTTGCAATTACCCTAAGGGGTGGCTACCTAAAAGGCATGTCACTCGATCACGCCGAAATCATTGAACGCCTGCCCCCCGAAGGGCTGCAAAGCCTGCCCAACAAGGTTTGGCCTTTTATCTGGTTCTTCCTGCGCCAGATAAGGGGGCGTTTTGCTGTACTTATGGCGCTGGGTATTGTGGCCGGTATTCTTTCCAGCAGCGCGGCGTTCTTCTTCGGCCAGATGATCAATGTATTCGTGACAACGCCGCAGGGCACCGATATCTGGCCCGCGCTGCAAACGCCGTTCACATTGTATGTAATCTTTGTGCTGGTCTGCGCGCCTATCCTTTACAATACGCAGGGCTGGCTCAATTCCGTATCGCTGCCGTATTTCGCAAGCCTCATTCGCCGCCAATTGGCGTTATACTTGCACCAGCATTCCTATCGCTATTTTCAGGATGACTTTGCAGGCCGTCTCGCTGGCAAGGTAGTTGAAATGCCGTATGCCCTGCGCCAGATCGTCAGCGACATTACAGGGCCGTTTGTCTATGCAAGCGTGACCTTCCTGTCATCCTTCGTCATCTTCCTTTGGGTAGGTAGTTCGTTTGCGCTGGCCACGGGTATTTACCTTGCGCTCTATATGGCGAACACGGTCTATTTCGTGCCGCGCGTGCGCCACTTGTCTGAAGTGGCCTCCCAAAAGCGCAGCGTCATGCGCGGGCGCTTTGTCGATATTCTCTCCAACATGCTGCTTGTCAAAATCTTTGCTCGCGGCACCCATGAAGACAGATATTTTACCGAAAGCCTCCACGCAACGGCAGGCGCTGTGGCAACCGAAGAAGTCATGATTACGCGCATGTTCCGTATCCAGCATGTGCTCAATTCATCGTTCATGCTTTCCCTCGTGCTGTTTGCCGTCAATGGCTGGCAGACGGGGTCGATGAACACCGCCAAAATCTCGACCATCCTGCCCGTCGCCCTCAACATGATTCAGGCAGCCTTTTGGCTTACTGAAATTTATACAGGCTTCTTCCAGCGTATCGGTGAAGTCGAAGAAGGTATGGAAACCATCGTCCGCGCGCATGAAGTGGTCGATAAACCGGCAGCGCCCATCCTGAAGGCCCGCAACGGCGCGATTGATTTCGACAACGTGACGTTTAGCTATCCATCCCGCCCGATGTTCGAGAACTTCAATTTGCACATTCCCGCGCATCAGCGCGTGGGGCTGGTAGGGCCTTCAGGGGCAGGTAAATCAAGCCTCATGCAATTGCTCTTGCGCCTGCATGATGTGCAGGGCGGCCGTATATTGATTGACGGGCAGAATATCGCCGACGTAACACAAGATTCCGTGCGCTCGAACATCGCGTTCATCCCCCAAATGGCTGACATGCTGCACAGGTCCGTGCGCGATAACATCGCCTATGGCGATTTGCAGGCCGACGATGAAGCGATTGTGGCCGCCGCCAAAGTGGCCCAAGCGCATGAATTTATCCGTGACTTGCGCGATTCCAGAAGCGGGCAGGGCTATGATGCCGTGGTTGGTGAACGCGGCGTGAAACTATCCGGCGGGCAGCGTCAGCGTGTGGCTATTGCCCGCGCGGTGCTCAAGGACGCGCCGATTGTAGTGCTCGATGAAGCGACATCCGCCCTCGATTCCGAATCCGAGCGCCTGATACAGGATTCATTGCGCGAACTGATGAAAGGCCGCACCGTGCTGGCCATCGCCCACCGCCTCTCGACTATCGCGCATCTCGACCGCCTGATTGTCATGGATGCAGGCCGCGTGGTCGAAGATGGCTCGCACGAGGAATTGCTGGCCCGTGGCGGCCTTTATGCCCGCCTGTGGGGTTTGCAGTCCGGCGGTTTTCTGGGCGAGAACCTTAAGGCCAAAATTTAGTGATAAAAGCGGTTTATAAGCCTCAAAACCCTGAAAATCTAGCAATTAGGCTGGTATAAAACCCTCCCAACCCCTTGACCTTGGGGCTGCCGCGTGTCACATCTTTGGCACTACATTCAACGCGTTTTTCAAGGCTAATCCATGACAAACATCGTCGTCCCCTCACTGGGTGAATCCGTATCCGAAGCCACCATCGCCAAATGGCTGAAAAAGGAAGGCGACGCCGTCAAGGCGGATGAGCCGTTGGTGGAACTGGAAACCGACAAAGTCACGGTTGAAGTCAACGCACCTGCCGCCGGCGTTTTGTCGGTCATCGCCGTACAGGCTGGAGCCAACGTGAAGCCGGGCTCCGTACTTGGTGAAATTGCTGAAGGCGCGACTGCTGCCGCAGCCCCTGCAGCGCCTGCTGCCCCCAAAGCCGAACCCGTGAAACAGGAAGGGCCGAAACTTTCGGCCGTGGCTGTTTCCATCTCGGCCATCCCTGATACCAAAACGGATGCACAATCAGGCCCCGCTGCACGTAAAATCATGGCTGATAATAACGTCGCTGCCACGTCCATCGAAGGCACCGGCAAAGATGGCCGCGTGACCAAAGGCGATGTTATCGCCCATATCGAACAACCCGCAGCCCCTGCAGCCAAACCGGCTCCGGCCGCTGCTCCCGCGGCCCCTCATATCCCGCGTGATCTGAAAGCCCGCGAAGAGCGCGTGAAAATGACCCGCCTTCGTCAGGTCATCGCCAAGCGCCTCAAGGAAGCGCAGAATACCGCCGCTATGCTGACGACGTTCAACGAAGTCGATATGACCGCCATTCTGGCGATGCGCGAACTGTACAAAGATAAGTTTGAAAAACGCCACGGCGTGAAGCTCGGCTTCATGGGCTTATTCGTGAAGGCCGCTATTCAGGGGCTCAAGGAATTCCCTGCCGTGAATGCCGAAATTGATGGCGAAGATTTGATTTACAAAAACTTCTACGACATCGGCGTGGCTGTTTCCACACCGCAGGGTCTGGTTGTACCTGTCGTGCGTGATGCCGATACCAAGTCGCTTGCTGGTATTGAAAAAGATATCGGCGCCTACGCCAAAAAGGCCCGCGATGGCCAATTGGCACCTGCCGACATGATGGGCGGCACATTCACCATCACCAATGGCGGCGTATTCGGCTCGCTTATGTCCACGCCAATCCTCAATACCCCGCAATCGGGTATTCTGGGCATGCACAAGACGATGCAGCGCGCGATGGTCATGCCTGACGGCAGCATCGAAGCCCGCCCGATGATGTACGTAGCCCTGAGCTACGACCACCGCATCATCGATGGCCGCGAAGCTGTCAGCTTCCTTGTGAAGGTGAAAGAAGCGCTGGAAGACCCAGCACGTCTGGTCCTTGAAATCTAATCAGCCGAAACGGTAACGGAAGGCCGACAGGCTGGCGGGCGTTGATACGCTCTCCAGCGTGTATGTCGTATCGTCATCGCCTGTATCATCGCTGAACAGCCGGTCGAAATGCCCTTGGGTGACCGAACGTTCAAGCGCATCACGTCGTGCTACCACATAATCCATCACCATATCGCGCTCATCAGCGCTGAAAGGCACGTCCTGGGCAATCATGTCCAGCACGGTGTTGGCGCAGGCGTTGGTTATCTGGCTGATGGCGGCCAACCCCAGATGGAAGTCGGCTGCTGTAATTTCAGGCTCCTGTGCCAGATGGAAGTTATGGCGGCGGACACGCGCGAAATTGGTAGGCACATCGGCTTCGCGGTTTTCAAGCAGGGTGGTAATCGAAATACTGTCGAAATCATATTCGGCAAACTGCGAATGCCTGTCGGCATTCATGCATAAATTGCCTTCATGGCGGTCCATGTCATCGCCCATCCACAGCATGAAGGGCAGCATGCGGCTGTAATGGTTTTTGAAATGCGGCATATGGTCGAGCTGCAGGTTCCCCCCACGGATAACATGGGTGAAGGGGATGACGCTCAGGGTATTGAACTGGTCTTTGCGCGTGGCGGGCCCATGCAGGAAAACGGGGGCCACAGGTAATTGCGCCAAGGCCGCCAAACGGCTGATCAGCAATTCGGCAATCACGCTTTCGCGGTAACGGGTGTTGCCCACGGCCCATGCGTTGCGGTCAGACCGCAGTATATGCAGGTCGCGCATGTCCTGGCTGTGGAAGCATTCGACGCGCGCATAGTCGTGCGGCGCATGGGCCCATATATCGGGGGTCTGTATGTTGAAGAGCGATAGGGCGGTTAAACGCGCGGCGGCGCTGCTGAACCCGTTCGCAGGCAGTATGTCCTGCGTGAGGGTTGGTAGGCTGGCTTGATCATCAAAATGACGGGCCAGAAGTGAGGCTGTTTGCGGCATTGCGGGGACGAATTAGCATAGCCATTTTAATTTGTCATATTATATTTTCATAAGGGTAAATAGAGGGGTGTAAAAAACCACGTTTTTCGGGTGTCAAAACAGCTTAAAAATCTTGGTTTCATGAGTGTTCTGGGCTAATGTAGCGGCTGATTTTCAAACACGTCTGGACCGCTGCAAATGAACGCGCAAAATAACGCCACGCCGACACCGCCATCAGGGGAAGTTTTCCCGATCATCCATCTCGAAGACGAGATGAAAAAATCATATCTCGATTACGCCATGAGCGTGATCGTGAGCCGCGCATTGCCCGATGCGCGCGACGGCTTGAAGCCTGTCCACCGCCGCATTTTATACGCCATGAAAGATGGCGGTTACGATTCAACCAAAGCCTATAAAAAATCCGCCCGTATTGTGGGTGACGTCATGGGTAAGTACCACCCGCACGGCGACAGCGCGATTTACGACGCGATGGTTCGTATGGCGCAAGACTTCTCGATGTCGCTGCCACTGATCGACGGGCAGGGTAACTTCGGCTCGATGGACGGTGACCCAGCTGCCGCCATGCGTTACACCGAAGCGCGCCTCGGCAAATCCGGCGAAGCCATTCTCGAAGACTACGACAAAGACACCGTCGATTTCCGCGCCAACTACGATGAATCGATACAGGAACCGGTGGTGCTGCCATCACGTATCCCCAACCTGCTGGTCAACGGCGCAGGCGGTATTGCGGTTGGTATGGCGACAAACATTCCGCCGCACAACCTCTCGGAAGTTGTCGATGGCTGTATTGCCTATGTCGAGAATAACGATATTTCCATTGAAGAATTGATGACCATCATTCCGGGGCCTGACTTCCCGACCGGCGGCCAGATTCTGGGCCGTATCGGTATTCGTTCCGCTTACACAACGGGTAATGGCTCGGTCATGATGCGTGCCAAAACGACGATCGAGGAAATCCGCAAGGACCGCGAAGCGATCATCGTTCATGAAGTGCCGTATCAGGTTAACAAATCCAAACTGCTCGAACGCATTGCCGAGTTGGTACGCGAAAAACTGGTCGAAGGCATCTCCGACCTGCGCGACGAATCCGACCGCGACGGCGTTCGCATGGTTATCGAACTCAAGCGTGATGCACAAGGCGATGTGGTGCTCAACCAGCTCTACAAATTTACGCCGCTGCAAACCAGCTTCCCATGCAACATGCTCGCGCTCAATATGGGCCGCCCGCAAACCTTCAACCTGAAGCAGTTCATCGAAGCCTTCGTAAAATTCCGCGAAGAAGTCATTACCCGCCGCACAATTTACGAACTGGGCAAAGCCCGTGAACGCGGCCACGTATTGGCTGGCTTGGCCGTGGCCGTAGCTAATATTGATGAAGTGATTGCGCTCATCCGCAACGCAAAAGACCCATCCATCGCACGCGAACAATTAATGGCCAAAGACTGGCCCGTGCATGATGTGGCGCCACTTATCGCCCTGATCGACGACCCTGATTATCCGGTGTCCGATAAAGGCACTTACAAAATGTCCGAAATTCAGGTCAAGGCTATCCTTGATCTGCGCCTCCACCGCTTGACCGGTCTGGAGCGCGATAAAATCGGCGGTGAATTGAAAGAAGTCACCGACCAGATCAAGGAATACCTTGAAATTCTGGCCTCCCGCGAAAAAATGCTGACGATTTTGAAAAACGAACTCGTTGCGGTTAAAGCCCAGTTCGGCGTACCCCGCCGCACCGAATTGATCGACGCTTACGGCGAGGTCGATATCGAAGACCTAATCGCCCGCGAAGACATGGTCGTGACCGTTTCAAACGCCGGCTACTGCAAACGCGTGCCGCTGAGCACCTACCGCGCACAAAAACGCGGCGGCAAGGGCAAATCAGGCATGACCACGAAGGAAGACGATTTTGTGACCGACCTGTTCGTGGCATCCACGCACACGCCGATCCTGTTCTTCACCTCGCGCGGTATCGTGCATAAAATGAAGGTCTGGCAATTGCCTCTGGCCAACGCGCAATCACGCGGCAAAGCACTCATCAATATGATGCCGCTTGAATCGGGCGAGAACGTAAACGTATACCTCCGTCTACCGGAAAACGAAGAAGTCTGGTCGAAACTCGACCTGCTCTTCGCAACCAGCCATGGCACTGTACGCCGTAACAAACTCTCCGACTTCGGCAATATCCGCTCCAACGGCCTGATCGCCATGAAGCTGGAAGAGGGCGAGAAACTTGTTTCCGTCAAAATCTGCCGCGAAGACGAAGATGTGCTGCTGGCCACGCGCGATGGTAAAGCCATCCGCTTCCCTGTCTCCGATATCCGCGTATTCTCGGGCCGGACATCAACCGGCGTACGCGGTATTAAACTCGGCGCGAATGACGAAGTCATGTCGATGTCGATCATTAGCCATGTCGATGCTTCGCCGGAAGAACGCGCGGCTTACCTCAAACGCGCCAACGCATTGCGTGGCGCCGAGGGCGGGGCCGATGAAGGCACCGAAGTGGAAGCCACAGGTACCGTCACCATCGATGAAGATAAATTCAAGATGATGCAGGATGCCGAACAGTTCCTGTTGTGTGTCACCGACAAAGGCTACGGCAAACGTACCTCCGCTTACGACTACCGCGTTACGGGCCGTGGCGGCTCGGGTATCACCAACATGAACCTGACAGCCAAGAACGGCAAAATGGTCGCGACCTTCCCTGTCACGCCCGAACACCAGATCATGCTGGTGACGGACGAAGGGCAAATGATCCGCACACCGGTTAGCGATATCCGCTTCACCGGCCGCGCCACACAAGGCGTGCGCGTGTTCAACGTCGATGGCAGTGCCAAAGTGGTATCCGTTGCATGGCTGATGAACGACGAAGACGACGTGGAAGCCGACACCACCGATGCCGTAGGCGCTGAGGGTATGGACGCTGACGTGAGCGTTGAAGCGCAAGTCATAGACGACGCACCAATCAACGAATAACGATGCGAAATAGTAAGCGGCGGCTGCTCCGATATAAGGATAGCCGCCGTTTTTCTTATCCGATAATTATTTACATAATAAAATAATCTATGCTATAGTCCCGCTCTTGAAACAGCATTACATTGGTAGGAAACAGCATGGGTTACCTCACAGACGCGGTAGATTATTATGACCGCGCAGGCCCTAAAACATATGAAACGATTACGCAGTTAACGGCATGGCAAGGCCCGTCCGACATGGCGATGATGCTGCGCGACATCAATTTGCGCGGTGCCACTGTGGTTGACGTCGGTATCGGTAACGGCCCTTTGAGTGATCTGTTCAGAAGGTCTGGCGCGGCGCACATCATTGGTGTTGATGGCGCGCAATCGCAACTCGATTACTGTCTAAAAAATAACAAGGCCGATGAAGTCGTGCAATGCGACCTCAATGAATTTGATATGCCGCTGGAAAGTGAAACGGCAGATGTCATTACCTGTTCTGGCCTTTTTTCGTATCTGGCCGAACCATCGTTTTTTGTAGCCGATATTGCGCGTGTGCTGAAGCCCGAGGGCACGGCGCTCATTAATTTCCACCCCACCAGAAACCATTGCGTGCAGGAACGCATTTCAGCCGAAAGCTTTTTCGGACAAGGCGCATTCGTGAATGTGTATCATCATGCGCCGGAAGATCTGGCAATGCACTTTGCAAACGCCGGCATGCGTGTGGCATCCGTTAAAACCAACCCGCATGGCATCTACCGCTTCATGACGGGCACACCATTGCCATTAACGACCATGGCACTTCGTAAAATCTAGAAAATTACTTCTGCCAGCTTTCAAGCGCGGCATAGAGCATGACGCCTGTGGCAATCGCGAGGTTGAGGCTATCAGCCCGCCCGTGCATCGGCAGTTTGGCAAGCGTTGGCAGCGCATCGGCCAAGGCAGGGCTTATGCCTGCCTGTTCATTTCCCATCACCAGTAACACTGGCGATTTGTAAGCGACTTGCCTGAAATCGACCGTGCGGTCTGATAAATGCGTGCCTAAAACTGTGCCCTGCCAGTTTTTGCTAAAGGCAATGAAGTCGGCCTGAGAGCATTGTGCAATCGGTACGGCAAACAAACTGCCCATACTGGCGCGTGTGGCCTCGATGCTGAATGGGTCGCAGCACTGGTCAATCAGTACGACGCCGTCAGCGCCGATGCTATCAACCGTGCGCAAAATAGTACCTAAATTGCCGGGGTCGCGCACTTGCTCAAGCGCCACAATACATTTTTTGGCTTTCATATCTGAAAGCTGGGTGGTGCGTTGCTTGAAGACGCCAATAACCTGTTGCGGGTTATCTTTGTGGCTGAGTTTTTCAAGCACGGCGTCGCTGACTTCAATGCAGCTGCCGCCCATACCGAAACAGGCACGACGCACCCGATCAATCTCGTTCTTGCGGCTGATTTTCTCGGCGTAAATCAGTTTTTCAAGCTGCCATTTGTTTTCGATGCCTTCAATCACATGTCGCAAACCTTCGGCCACAAACAGGCCTGTTTCGCGCCGTTCTTTGCGGCGTTCAAGTGCGCGCACGGCTTTGATTTCATCGTTCGATGCCGACGTAATATGCCGGATGATCATATTGTTCATGCAGACCACCGTGCAAAAAGGGATGTAGGCAAAGGCCGCGTCGCGGTTTCGTCACTCAATAGCAATTCGCCGTTATCGACCGCACCGCGCAAGGGCGCTACATCGCGCATCATGTGGCCGAGCGTGACGGAGGAGAGCCGCATCGTGTACGCCGTTAAAATCATGAAGGAAGCGTCGTCAGACAACAGCGCTGCGCAATCCTGCATCAGGGGCATGATGTCGGTTTCAAAACGCCATACTTCGCCATCAGCCCCGCGCCCGTATTTAGGGGGGTCGAGCAGGATGCCGTCATATTTATTGCCGCGGCGCAATTCGCGCGCCACGAATTTGCGCGCGTCTTCGCATATCCAGCGCACGGCTTTCTCGTCAATCTTGGATACGACCTGATTTTCCTTGGCCCACACAATTGCTTTTTTGGACGCATCAACATGCGTGACCTGTGCGCCGGCTGCTGCGGCAATCAAACTGGCAGCACCCGTATAGGCAAACAGGTTTAAAACCTTGAACGGCTTGCCAGCGCCAGTAGCCTTGGCCACGCGCTCGCGCATCCATGCCCAGTGGGGGCGTTGTTCGGGGAACAGGCCTAAATGGCGAAACGCCATGAAGCGCGCCAGCATGATCGCGCCCTCAACTTTGATGTTCCATGTCTCGGGCGGGTTCTTGATCGCAAAATCCCATTGCCCGCCTTCGTCTTCTTCGCGTTCAGACGCGTTGCGGAAGGCGGCCTGCGCTTCGTTCCAGCGGGCAGGGGGCAGAGTTTTAGCCCATAGGGCCTGCGGCTCGGGCCTATCAACAATCACACGGCCGTAACGCTCCAGTTTACGGCCCGCACCGCTATCAAGCAGGGCGTAATCTGCCCAGCCGGGCTCGAATAACAAATGGGATGGGGCATCACTCATCGGGCGTTGTTAGCACAACAGCCCGCCCCGCGCAAAGATAAGGGAAGTTGCGAATAAAAAAATCTTATGGTAAACCGCTGCAACAACAAAAACATGGCAGGAAAATCACATGGCTGGTTTAACCAAAAAAGTAGCACTCGCGTTAGCACTGGTAACGGCGCAGCCGCAATTCGCAAATGCCAGCCTGCCGCCTTCCAACCAAATGCCCGTCAACCTGCTGCCATTGTCCATGCGTGAAACGACGCAGCAACCCGACCCGATTGGCGATCTGATTACAAGCCTTGACACGGAATCTCCGGTCGCGCAATCGTTGCTGGATTGGGATGCTTTGAAGGCCGCTGCCAACATGGATGCTGTTGTGCTGGATTCAAACGATTTCATGCCGGACGGTACCGCATACCATGAACTGGATATCAGCAGCCAGAGACAGGCTATCGTTACTTTCACAGATTGGCTGAGCCGCAATGCCCCGCAATTCATGCGCACCCTTGAAAGGAGCCGCATTACCGAGCAAGAAGTGACCGCGCTTTTTGACAATGCCTTGATGACAATGTCGGGTATGCAGGGGCAGGGTGCCTTCAGCATCGGCAATAATCAGCGCTCATTCTGCTTCCTTGATGTATCAGCCGAAACACAGGAATCACCGACCATAACCGAAGGTATTGATGTATTGATGCGTGCGGCCGAGGGTTGCAATACCACGCACCGAGCCGTCAAAATGTTTGGGCTGGAAAATTTTAAACCCAGAGCTCTCACGCAGGTTTTTGGAATTGCCCGTGCCAGAGGCGTTGGCCAGACCGCACTGGATAACTATGTAACCAGCGCATTGCTGCAACGACCTGATGGCCCGGCCATGTTTGTTACCTATTATGCAAGCCTGTTGGGGGTCAATAATCTGGGTACCAACCCGCGCCTCGCAAAAGCGCTTGAGCTGCGCACCCAGCGCGTTCTCAATAGATTAACCGCAACACCCGAGAATGCCCGCTTGCAATTGATGCTACGCATAGCCAACGGCCCCAAGGGCATTGAAGCGGCCTTCGCCCACACATGGCTTGGCAATATTACCGAATCTGCGCTCGAGGCGGAAAAATACGACCGCACGCGCAGTATCGGCTACTTTGTAAACCGGCATGACAGGGTGGTGCCATCGGCGCCGACAACGCCCGCCCGCCTTGCCCCAAAGCGCTAAATATGCTTTATAAGCGGCCATGACGGCTGAAAAACGCATTGGTATTTACCCTGGCACATTCGACCCCATTACCAAGGGGCACCTGCATATCATCAAGCGCTGTGCAGGGCTGGTTGATCATTTGATTGTGGCTGTCGCCACCAACCCCAATAAAAAGCCGATGTTCAGGCTCTCCGACCGTATCGAGATGGTCGAGACCGATATTAAGAATATCGAGGGTCTGAAATCGACCGTGACGGTTGAAACATTCGACACATTACTGGTTGAATTTGCCCGCCAGAAGGGCGCGACTGTCATTTTCCGCGGTCTGCGCGCGGTCTCGGATTTCGAGTACGAATTCCAGATGACGGGCATGAATGCGCGCCTAGCCCCCGATATTGAGACAGTTTTTTTAATGGCGTCCGACAAGTGGCAGTTCGTTTCTTCATCATTTTTGAAGGAAATAGCCCGTCTGGGGGGAGATATCTCCCAATTCGTAACGCCGGCCGCACAGGAAAAAATCCTTGAAGCTGTGAAGTAAAGCGTTTAAGTAGAGGGCGCTTTCGTAAAACAAAGCACTTTTTCGGCACAATGACCGTGTAGCTCAGCCGGTAGAGCAACTGACTTTTAATCAGTAGGTCGCGGGTTCGATCCCCGCCGCGGTCACCAGTTTTATCCTTACCCTGATCTCAGCGTCTGTATCGCCTGATCCTGTGAAAACAGGTACAGCAGCACTTTAAGGGCTTCGCCACGCGTGCTCGTCAGCATCGGGTCTTTCGATGCAATCAGCTTGGCTTCGGTGTGGGCCATATCCATCAAATCGCCATGCGCTTCGATATTCGCAATCCGGAAAGCGGGTAGCCCGCTCTGGCGTGTGCCTAGTAGCTCGCCCGCGCCGCGCAATTCAAGGTCACGCTCGGCAATTAAAAAACCGTCTTCTGTATCGCGCATCACCATAAGGCGTTGCTTACCCAGTTCGGATAACGGCGCCGTGTATAACAGCAGGCAGGCCGATGCATCCTGCCCGCGCCCGACACGCCCGCGCAGCTGGTGCAATTGCGCAAGGCCAAACCGCTCGGCATGTTCTATCACCATCACGGTAGCCTCAGGTACGTTGACGCCTACTTCAATAACGGTGGTCGCAACCAGTACATCAAGCTCGCCGCCTGCAAAGGCGGCCATTACTTTATCTTTCTCGGTCGGTTTCATCTGCCCGTGCAGCAAGCCCACACGCGCGCCGAAATACTGCTGTAAATCAGCATGGCGTTCGGTGGCTGCCGCCAAGTCCAGCTTTTCCGATTCCTCAACTAGGGGGCATACCCAATAGGCCCGCGCCCCTGTCGCAATTTTGCGTTTAAGGCCGTCTACAACCTCGCCAATCCGGTCAATCGACAGTAGGCGCGTATCAATCGGTTTGCGGCCGGGCGGCTTTTCGTTCAGGCGGCTTACATCCATATCGCCATACATCGTAAGGGTAAGCGTGCGGGGTATGGGCGTGGCCGTCATGACAAGCATATCTGGCGCGATGCCCTTATCGGACAGCAACAAACGCTGGTGCACGCCAAAGCGGTGCTGTTCGTCGATAATCGCGAGGCCTAGGTCTTTGAACGTCACATCTTCCTGAAACAGCGCATGCGTGCCGATAATAATCTGCGCGTCACCCGATTTTATTTTCTCCATCAGGGTGTCGCGCGTTTTACCTTTGTCGCGGCCTGTAAGCACGGCCATGGATACGCCCAGTGCACCGCATAGCGGGGCCAGCGTTTCTGCATGCTGGCGGGCCAATATTTCAGTGGGCGCCATAATCGCTGCCTGTGCGCCGGTAGCGACAGCATTGAGCATGGCTGCCAAGGCCACCACGGTTTTACCGCTACCTACATCGCCCTGCAGCAGGCGCAACATGCGCTCGGGCTTTTGCATGTCGGCATCAATTTCGGCAATCGCGAATATCTGCGCCCCCGTCAGCTGGAAGGGGAGGGATTTTAAAAAACGGGTACGCAGCGCGCTGTCATGCGTAAAGCTGCGGCCCTTCAGTTTTTTCTGGCGGCTACGGACCATTTGCATGGCCAGTGCCCGTGCCAGTATTTCATCATAGGCGAGGCGCTGGCGTGGCAGGGCCGTGGGCTCGAATTCAGGCCCGCTCTGAGGGTTATGGAGCGCGCGCATGGCATCCGCCCATGTAGGCCAGCCGCGCTGCCTTACCAAGGGGCCGTCCAGCCATTCGGGCAGGGTGGGTATCAAGGTCAGCGCTTCGCCCATCGCCTTGGTGATGTGGCGGGGGCCTAAACCGGCTGTCATAGGGTAAATCGGCTCGATTTTGGCAATACTGGCTATGTCTTCCGGTTTGGCGGCATAGTCGGGATGCACCATCTGGAGGCGGTTATTATAAGGCTCAACCCGCCCGCTGATGACCACCTGCGCACCGATGGGGTAGGTTTTCTCGAGCCAGTCGCGGTGGGCATTGAAAAACACAAGGTCAAGCGTAGCTGTGTCATCGCTGGCTACAATACGGGCTGGCAGGCCGCGTCGCTTGGGCAGCTGGTGCTGGAGCACGGTAATGGTGGTGGTTACAACCTGCCCTGGCTTTGCATCTTTGAGTAGCGGGGAATGGCGGCGGTCGATAATGTCGATAGGTGCATGCCACAATAGGTCGAGCATGCGTTCGCCGCCCGTCAGCTTCTCGAAAAGCTTGAGGTTTTTCGGCCCCACGCCCGATAAAGCGCGGATCGAACGGAACAAAGGGTCAAGGACGAGCGGTCGCATGTTGCTAAGAATATAAAGGCGGTTTATTGAATTCGCTATGGGAGTTGTAAGTAAATGACAATTGATGAACGCCGCCGCATGTTGATTTTCCGGTCATGGCACCGTGGAACACGCGAAATGGATATCCTGATGGGGTCCTTCGCGAACGCGCATGTGCCAGCATTCGATGCCGCCCAGCTCGATGCTTACGAGCAGCTTTTAACCTGCCAAGACCCCGATTTATACGACTGGATCTCGGGCCGCACCGAACCAGACCCTGCTGAAGACGGCCCTGTCATGCGCCTCTTTCTGGCCCACAGGCTTGCCGCATGACCACAATACTGGAAGGCGTACCCGAAGGGCAGGACGCGTTCGTCCTGAAAGACCGTGCGCTGGAAGCCCAGCGCCGCGGAGCGGTCGCCGTCCACATCGCGCTCGATGACGCGCGTCTGGCTACACTGGCCGACCTTCTGGCCTACTTCGCCCCTGATATTGAAGTTTTGCAGTTTCCCGCGTGGGATTGCCTGCCCTATGACCGTGTATCGCCCCAAGGCGATGTAATCGGGCGCAGGGTCACAACACTGGCGGCACTGGCCGCTTTTAACCAGAGCGATATTAAAAAAGCCACCGTGGTGCTGACATCCGTGAACGCAGTGGCCCAGCGTGTGTTGCCGCGTGCAGCCATTGCAGGCCACGCCATAACAATCAAGCGCGGCGGGCGCCTGTCGCAGGATGGGCTTATTACAGCGCTGGCAGGGCAAGGTTATGCCCGCACGGATGTAGTGCGCGAGGGCGGCGAGTTTGCCGTGCGCGGCGGTATTCTCGATGTATTTGTGCCGGCCCACGAAAACCCGGTGCGGATAGACTTTTTCGGCGATGAAGTCGAAACCCTACGTCGCTTCGATGCAGCCTCGCAACGCTCGCTTGAAGATGTAGCGCAGCTTGATTTAGGCACTGTAGCCGAAGTGCTGCTGACAACGACAACCATTGACCGCTTCCGCGCCAATTACCGCGAGCAGTTCGGCGTCATCAAAGACGACCCGCTGTATGAAAGCATTTCCGAAGGCCGCCGCTATGCCGGTATGGAACACTGGCTACCGCTGTTCTACGACCATCTGGAAACATTGTTCGATTATACGCCGAAGGCGACCCTGAGCCTCGACCACCAGTCCATGGAAGCATGGGCCGAGCGTAGTTCACAGGTGAATGATTTGTATCAGGCGCGTGTGTCGTTACTCAGGGCCTCGAAAGATATCACGCATTACCGCCCCGTACCTGTTGAAACCCTGTTCCTTGATAAAACCGAATGGGCAAAGCTGACCAATGACGGTGTAATATTTTCCCCCTTCGCGGGCGATAGCGGCGGCGCCAAGCGCGCGCGTGACTTCCTCGATATCCGCGCCCAGCAGGGGGCTGATCTGTTTAAAGAAGTATCGCTGTATGTGAACAGCCTGCTGCTCGATAAAAAGAAAATTCTCATCGCCTGCTATTCCGAAGGCTCGCGTGACCGCCTTAAAACCCTGCTTGAGCAGGCGGGTATCAATGAGCGTATGGTCCACACAACCGTGCTGGCACTCGAACACGGCTTTGTGAATGACAAGCTGGCCGTAATTACCGAGCAGGATATTCTGGGTGACAGGCTGGCTCGTAAAGGGCGCGGCAGCAAACGCAAATCGGATGCCTTTTTACGTGAAGTATCATCTCTCTCGCCCGGCGATCTGGTGGTGCATTCCGACCATGGTATCGGCCGTTTTGAAGGGCTTGAAACCATTGCGGCCGTGGGTACTCTGCATGACTGCCTGAAACTGGTCTATGACGGCGGCGATAGGTTATTCCTGCCCGTCGAAAACATCGAAATGCTTTCCCGCTTCGGGCACGATGAAGGCACGGTCCAGCTTGATAAACTGGGCGGCGCTGGTTGGCAGTCGCGCAAGGCCAAGGTTAAGAAAGACCTGCTGGCCATTGCCGGTAAGCTGCTTGAAATTGCAGCTACGCGCGCGACTAAAAAGGCCGAAATATTTGACGCTGACTTAACGCCTTATAACGAATTCGCAGCGCGTTTCCCGTACCATGAAACGGAAGACCAGCAACGCTCGATCAACGAAGTCATCCGCGACCTTAAAATGGGCCGCCCGATGGACAGGCTGGTCTGCGGCGATGTCGGCTTTGGCAAAACCGAGGTGGCGTTGCGCGCGGCGTTTGTAACCGCCATGGCAGGCGGGCAGGTAGCCGTGGTGGTGCCCACAACCCTGCTGGCCCGCCAGCACACTGAAAACTTCATGCGCCGCTTTGCAGGCTTTCCGCTCAAAATCGCGCAGCTATCGCGCTTTGTGAATGCGGCAGATGCCAAGCGCAACCGCGATGGCCTCAAAGACGGCTCGGTCAATATCGTCATCGGCACGCATTCGCTGTTGTCTGAGAAAATTGGCTTCCAGAATCTCGGGCTCGTGATTGTCGATGAAGAACAACATTTCGGCGTAAAGCAGAAGGAAAAGCTGAAAGATTTGCGCCGCGATGTGCACGTGCTCACGCTAACCGCCACACCCATTCCGCGCACTTTGCAGCTTGCGCTCTCGGGCGTGCGCGACATGTCGTTGATCACGACGCCGCCCGTTGACAGGCTGGCCGTTCGTACTTTTGTGATGCCTTACGACCCGCTGATTATCCGCGAGGCGATTTTGCGCGAACATTACCGCGGCGGCCAAAGTTTCTTTGTGTGCCCGCGCATCAAAGACCTTGAGGAAATGGAAGAACAGCTGAAGGCGCTGGTACCTGAAGTGAAGGTCATCACCGCCCACGGGCAATTAGCGCCGGCCGAGTTGGAAGAACGCATGACCGCGTTTTATGACCGCCAGTACGAAGTGCTGATGGCCACAAACATTATTGAATCCGGTCTTGATGTACCGACCGCCAATACCATGATCGTGCATCGGGCTGATCTGTTCGGCCTCGCGCAGCTGTATCAAATCCGTGGTCGTGTCGGTCGCTCGAAGGTGCGTGCGTTCGCGTATTTAACATGGATGCCGGACGCGCGTCTGGCGGCAACAGCTACCAAGCGCCTTGATGTGATCGGCATGCTCGATAGCCTTGGCAGCGGCTTCCAGCTGGCCAGCCACGACATGGATATCCGCGGTGGCGGCAATTTGCTGGGCGAACAGCAATCAGGCCATATCCGCGAGGTGGGGGTCGAGCTTTACCAGCAGATGCTCGAAGAAGCGGTTGAAGCTGCACGTAACGGCGTGGGCTTTGGCGAAAGCGCACCGCTTGAGATGGGCTGGTCGCCACAAATCAATCTCGGCATCTCCGTGCTCATTCCCGAAAGCTATGTTCAAGATTTGGGCGTGCGCATGAGTCTGTATCGCAGGCTCGCAACACTGGCCGATAAAGACGAGGTCGATGCTTTCGGCGCCGAGCTGATCGACCGTTTCGGGCCACTACCGCACGATGTTGAAAACCTGTTGCAGCTCACGACCATCAAGGCACTTTGCAAAAAATCGAACATCGAAAGCCTCGATGCTGGTCCCAAGGGCGTGGTTGTCGGCTTCCGCAATGGCACACCGCCTAACCCAGAAGGCATTATTGCCCTTATGGCCGCCAAGGCTGGCACCATTCGCCTGCGCCCCGACCAGAAATTATTCTATACAAGGGCCTATACAAACCCCAACCAAAGGCTGCAGGGCAGCCTGTCCATTGCCAATGAATTGGCGGGTATTGCAGTAAAAGCAGCCTAAAACTTGCCAAATGCCCTGAAAGAGCGTTAATTAAGGCAGAATTAAGACAAAGAACCTTTGAAACTGCCTTTAGGTTTTGCATATGAACAAGAGAATTGGAAGTATCGCTGGCGTCTTTCTTGTAACGATTGCAGCGGCCGCAGGCCCATCGGCCGAAAGTTCAAACATCAGCCTGCCCGCACAGGGCAATGCCAGTAATGGCCCTGATGTTTTTTTCACGCCTTCACAAAGCCAGTATACGCAATTTGTAAACATGTGTGCTGACGATAAACAGGATGATGCTGCGCACACGCGCGCCTGCGTCTCTGCTGGTCTCATGTATCTGCAGCTCAATCCATATGCGGCCTATGCCTACAAAGATGAAATCAGAAACCTTGCAACCTCGATCACCCAATATTCAAACGATAATGACCAGCCGAAATTTATGGCTTCGCTTGCACAGGCAGTTCGCGCGATGGACAAGAAAGTGCCATATCTTGACCGCACGTATATGGGCTACGGCGTCAGCGTTGTGATAACCGAACTGGGATATTTGGCGGGTGCCAAAGCAAAGAACCCGTCTTACCGTTTCGGCACAGGCCCAAGCCTTCTGGCCTACGACTAAATAGCCTTTTCGACATTAAGTATTTCATAACATATTTTGGTTAGTGTGAGGGCATGGAAACATTGCTTGCCCTGCTTGGTAACTATTACGGCATAGACTGGCTGACGCTAGGCTTTGGCATTGCATCCAGCCTGCTTGTCACCAACCAGAAATTGCGCCTGGGTTTGATGGCGGGTATCATCACCTGTATAGGTGGCCTTATTGTAGCGTCCATGTCGGGGCAGACGGGCTTCGTTGTTTATTACGGCCTGATCATATGTATTAATATTCGCGGTATTTTAAGTGGTGATCGCCGCGGCCATACAAGCAAGTCCAAAGCGACAGAATTGGCAACTACGCAGCCTGAAGACGCTTCAGAGCCCGCTCCCGCCCGATAAGTGGCAACAACACATCCAGCTCCGGCCCGTGATCCATGCCTGTCAGTGCTTTGCGCAGCGGCATGAACAGCGTTTTGCCTTTACGGTCCGTACCGGCTTTGATAGCGGCAAGCCATGTGGGCCATGTCTCGCGCGTGAAATCACCTGTAGGTAGTAACGTGGCAGCTTGGTCAATAAATGCGCGGTCTTCATCAGCTACGATTGTTTCAACCGGCCCGTTGGCAACGGTCCACCAGTCTTTGAATTCGCGTACGCGCTCAAGGTTCGGGCGCACCGAATTCCAGAAGTTCTCATCAACATCGGCGCCAACAAGTTCTTTCAAACGATCTTTCACATCGGCGAACGGCATCTGGTGAATAATTTTAGCATTCAGACGCACCAGTTCCTCGGCATCGAATTTAGGTGTGCTACGGCTGAATTTTTCGAAATCAAATGTCTTGGCCATTTCATGGACATCATAAAAAGGCTCGATAGGCTCGGACGTGCCAAGCCGGCCCATGAGTGAAATAATCGTCTGTGGCTCAAGCCCTTCCTGATCACGCAAATCGCCAATACCAAGCGAGCCCAGGCGTTTAGAAAGCTTGCCGCCCTCGGCATCCGATATCAATGGCAAGTGCACGAAATGGGGGACGAAATCACCCAAAGCTTCAAACATCTGGATATGCGAGGCCGTGTTGGATACGTGGTCTTCACCGCGTACAACGTGGGTAATTTTGTAATCGATATCGTCAATGACCGAACACAGGTGATAAAGCGGCGAACCATCTTCGCGAATGAGTACGGGGTCTGACATCAGCGCGCCGTCAAATTTGACTTCGCCGCGAATGAGGTCGTTCCACATGATCGGGCGGTGTTCCAGTTTAAAGCGCCAGTGCGGCTTGCGCCCTTCAGCTTCGTACTGTGCTTTCTGCGCATCGGTCAGGTTCAAGGCACCACGGTCATAGACCGGCGGTTTTTTCTGGCTCAGCAAAACCTTACGTTTCAGTTCAAGTTCTTCGGCTGTTTCATAGCACGCATAAAGGCGGCCATCGGCTTTCAGTTTTTCGATGCATACGGCGTAGCGGTCCATACGGTCGCGCTGGTGCACGTAATCATCCCAGCCGAAGCCAAGCCATTTGAGGTCAACCTTGATAGCTTCTGTCAGTTCGTCTTTCGAGCGTTCAAGGTCCGTGTCGTCAATGCGAAGCAGGAACCAGCCATGATGGCGCTGTGCAAACAGCCAGCACATGATAGCGGTGCGGGCATTGCCCACATGCATACGGCCAGTGGGGGATGGTGCAAAACGGACGCGAACGGACATGATTTCTTCTCGGCTTCTTATGAATAGGTGATATGCAGCTGTTTTTAACGGGTTTTATCCGTTTTCTCAAGGGCTGCCGGCTTAAAGGCGTTTGTGATCGGGTAACGCCTGTCCCGCCCGAAGGCGCGGGAGGTGATTTTGACCCCCGGTGCTGCCTGCCGGCGCTTGTATTCCGCGCGGTCCAGCATGGAAGCCACGCGAAGGACGGTCGCGGCATTGTGCCCGCGGGCCACCAGTTCGGCCACGCGCAATTCATATTCCACAAGCCCTTCCAGTATGTCGTCCAGCACGTCATAGGGGGGAAGGCTGTCGTCATCGCGCTGGTCGGGCTTAAGCTCGGCGCTTGGCGGGCGGGTAATAATCCGCTCCGGCATAACGGGTTTGGCGTTTCGTGCATTGAGCCAGCGGCACAGGGCGAACACCTGTGTTTTATAAAGGTCTTTGAGCACGGCGAAGCCGCCGCACATATCGCCATAAAGCGTTGCGTAACCGACAGCCATTTCAGATTTGTTACCCGTTGAGACAACCATGCGCCCGCCCGCATTTGAAATGGCCATGAGTGCCATACCACGCAACCGTGACTGGATATTCTCGGGCGTTACGCCTTTTTGCGCATCGGGCCCTAAAAGCGTATCGAATGCCTTCATGCCTGCCTCAATCGAAATAATGCGATAGGCGCAGCCTAAATTCGCGGCAAGCTCTGCTGCATCATCAAGCGACATTTGCGCCGTATATGGTGAAGGCATCATCACGCAATCCACCTTGTCGGCACCCAGGGCTTCGGCGGCAATTACGGCCACAAGTGCTGAATCGATACCGCCTGAGAGGCCAAGCACTACGCCGGGGAATTTGTTTTTGGTCACGTAATCATGCAGGCCCAGTTTAAGCGCGCCGTAAATACTGGCGCAGCCCTCGGGCCATATCTCGTTTTTATCGGCCTTCCATGTACTGCCTTCAAGTATCACAACGGTTTCGTCCGTCTCGAAAGCCTTCATGCGGAAGGCGATGCTTTCATCAGTGTTCATGCCGAAGGACGCACCGTCAAACACCAGTTCGTCCTGCCCGCCAATCTGGTTAAGGTAGACAAGTGGCAGTTTGGTCTCAGCCACGCGCGTGCGCGCAAGTTCGATGCGTGTGTTGGCTTTACCTTCTTCGTATGGGCTGCCATTTGGCACAATCAGGGCACGGGCGCCCTTGGCGGCAAGCTCGCCCGCTACATCGGCAAACCACATATCCTCGCATGTCATGAAGCCCAACACGGTGCCACGGAAATTGACGGGCGCGGGCAAGGGGCCTGCGCGAAACACACGCGGCTCGTCAAACACGCTATAATTGGGCAAATGGTGCTTGGGGATGACCTGAATTAGTTGCCCGCCGTCAATGAGCAGCAGTGCGTTGTATATTGCGTCATCAATACGCCATGGCGCGCTCACAAGCAGTCCTGCGCCACCCTGTGTGTTAAGGTTGCATAGGTTTGTTACGGCGTTCTGGATGGCATCGATAAAAGAAGGATTTAAAACCAGATCTTCGGGCGGATAGCCGGAAATACAAAGTTCGGGGAAGACGATCAGGTCGCCGTCATGCCGCCGCCGTGTCCATATATCGGCAATCAATGCCGTGTTATCGGCAATGGCACCAACGGTCGGGTTGATTTGGGCAAGTACGAATCTCATGCACCCATTGTAATGGGCTTGGTCGCCCGATTCCAATGCTAAACTCCGATGCTAAACAGGGGCTGTTTTATGGGCGCAGCGCAGGGGTGTTGGTATTGTTGCGCACGGGTGGTGTTGCGCCTTTGTTTTCAAGGTGCTCGGTTTTCAGGACTTCCCCGCTTACATCACCACCTGCAATACGGTAGTTATTTGCTGTTGGCCACATTCCACGGAACAATAAAGTCGCGTTTTGACGGGGTAAAAGTTGCTGCTCGTAGGCTTGCAGGGCTGCAGTACGTGCAGATGGATCTGCGATATTCTCGCCGCGAATTTCACGCGCGAACGTATCAACGGCACTACGCACTTGTCTGCCTAAAGCCAGTTGTTCAGGAAGCGGTAACGCGCTTAAGGCACCAGTCCCGCCAAAATTCGGGTTTCTGTATATACCATCTAAGCTGGCTTTCAATGCGTTGAAAGCATCGTCACGGTTCAGCGCATGCGCCAATGTTTTTAGTTCGTTCATGGTTGTAGGCTGCGAACCATCCATGGCCCTGAGGAAATGGGAGTCAAAGAAAGACGTATTCGCGGTGACAGCCTGCGTACGTTTCAACAGTGTTGCACTATCGGCAAAGAAGTTAGTGTGTTCGGTCGTATCAGTATAAGTCGGGCCTGAAAGTTGTGGCGCCGTCATATAGGAATATAAGTGCCAGCCACCCACAGCCATACCAAAAGTAATAGCCAAAGCCGCCAGCTGCTTTTTCGTGTTGGTTTTATATGCGCCGTAACGTGCTTTCTTACGCGAAGGAGCCACTTTTCTTACCTCTTTGGGTGCTTCAGCCGCTTCCTCTTTCGGTGTGCCGCCGCGATAAGCGCTGAAATCTCTTTTTACCATGGAAGATGTCTCCTGCTTGAAGCCCCATTCTAAACAGGAAAGGGACTAAAAGTCAATAATTATGAAAAAGATAAGCGGGGCGGTTTAGCGCCCGGCCTTGATCTTTTCAGCAATCAAAAACGCCATTTCAAGGGCCTGATTGGCATTGAGGCGCGGGTCGCAATGCGTCTGGTAGCACAGGGCCAAATCGGCATCGGTCAGCTTATGCTGGCCGCCTGTGCATTCGGTGACTTGCTGGCCCGTCATCTCGACATGGATACCGCCGGGGTGTTGCCCTTCGGTACGGCATACATCAAAGAAGCCGATGACTTCACCCAGCACATCGTCAAAGCGGCGTGTTTTAACGCCAGCATCCGATGTAACCGTGTTGCCGTGCATCGGGTCGCATGACCAGATGATATTGGCCCCCGATTGCTGGACCGCACGAATAAGCGGCGGCAATTTTTTGCCGACATCGCCCGCACCCATACGCGCAATAAGCGTCAGGTGCCCTGAAATATTCTCGGGGTTCAAACGGTCGATGATGCGAAGCAGATTATCAGCATCAAGATCCGGGCCAACTTTAAGGCCAATCGGGTTTTTGATACCGCGTGCAAATTCCATCTGTGCGCCGTCAAGCTGGCCGGTACGTGCGCCGATCCACAAGAAGTGGGCCGAAGTGTCATACCAGTCACCCGTGGTTGAATCGACGCGAGTGAGGGCCTGTTCGTAAGGTAATAGCAATGCTTCGTGGCTGGTAAAAAAGTCGGTCTCGCGCAGGGCATCCACACGGTCCGATGTAATACCGCATGCTTCCATGAAGCCAAGGGCTTCCGTGATGCGCTGGGCCACATCGTTATAACGCGCCCCAAGCGGCGAGCCTGCAACGAAATCAAGGTTCCAGCGATTAACCTGATGCAGGTCGGCATAACCACCGGTTACGAAAGCGCGAACAAGGTTCAATGTAGAGGCCGATTGATGATAGGCCTCGACCATGCGGTTGGGGTCATGCGCGCGGGCTTCGGGTGTGAATTCGATACCGTTGATAATATCGCCGCGGTAAGCAGGCAGGGTGACGCCGCCTTGGGTTTCTTCACCCTTGCTGCGGGGTTTGGCGAACTGGCCGGCAATGCGCCCGACCTTAATAACAGGCATTGAGCCTGCGAAGGTCAGTACAACTGCCATCTGCAAAATGACACGTAACGTGTCACGGATATTGTTGGCCGAAAATTCGGCAAAACTTTCTGCGCAATCCCCGCCTTGCAGTAGGAAGGCTTCGCCCGATGCCACGCGTGCCAACTGCGATTGCAGCTTGCGGGCTTCACCGGCAAATACCAATGGCGGCAATTTGGACAGGCGTGCCTCTGCAATTGCCAGTTTTTCGGCATCTGAATACACGGGCATTTGCCGCGCTTCAAAGGCGCGCCAGCTTTCCGGCGTCCATGCTTCGGTGAGTTTCGGGGCTACTTTGGTTTGGGCTGTTTTCTGCATAGTCATGGAATTACATCAAAAGCGGCAGGAAATCCACCCTTAAACCCACATTAAAGCTATGCTTTTTAAGGTTGTTCCATGAGCCGAATAGGGGGATAATCAGCTCTGTAATGTCCAAACTCGCACCTGCAGGCTTTATGCCGTCCCCAACCGATACGATGCTTGTGCATCTACCAGCCCTGCTTGATGGCCTTAAAACCGTTGCGGCTAATGAACCCCTTTATACCGATATAGAGGCCGTACTGAAGGCCTTACTTCACGATAAAGCCGCGCCCGATGAAGATGCAGCGGTGTTGTGCAGCATGCTGTTGGCGCCGCTGCCCACGCCTGCATGGCGACACGATGTGGCCGACCATTTCAGTGCCCTTCGTACAAGCCCTGCCATGCCTGTAAAGTTACTGGCGCAGCTTGTAATGGGTTTGAACAAAGCGATGGGTATTAAAACAGACCATCACTTGGTTCCTGCATTATTAATGGCGCTTGCGTTGGGCGGCGTACCGTCATCGCTACCATACCACAATCATAACCACACCCGTGAAGTGGTTGTACTTGCAGCCATTTTGGGGATTGCACAAAATACGATGACCCCCTTTGCCGATGCGCAAACGGTTTTGTGCGAATTGCTGATTGCCGCCTGTGTGCACGACTTTGCGCATGATGGTGAAGGTAACCGCGATATGGGCAAGCATTTACCTATGCGCCTAGAAGCAATGGCGCTTAATAAAGCCGCGCCTTATTTGAAAGCCGCAGGCCTGCCCGATGCGTCCTGGAAACGTATAACAACCATTGTACTGGCGACCGATGTCAGTAAATCATCGGCTGATTTTGTAAGCCCTGCCGAATGGCTGCGCCGTGCCTATGCAGGTGATGGCGCCACCATTCAGAATTGCCCGCCCGAAATGGCGCCCCTATTTTCAGACCCTGTTTTGACCCTGCAGGCAGCTCTGCTAGAAGATGCTGATTTATGCACGTCTGCCGGTATGCCCTATACTTTCGCCCGGCGCATGACAGCCCTGATAGCCGAGGAAACGCGGGTACTTACACCCACCCCGCAAACGCTAATAGGCTTTGTCGACCATATCTGCCGCGGGGCGTATGTAACTGATGCCGCGCGCAAAATTTTTGATGATAATATCAAACGCCTGCGCGCCGAAGCCGAACAGGAAAACGCCGAAACCATTTATATGTGGTCTTAGAAAAACAGCCGTAAACCTAAAAAAGGTACGGGCAAAACAACGTGTGCATCAAACGGATTATACCCCGCGCATGCAATACGGTTCAGATAAAATGCCGTCATCTTTTTATGCTTTTTAAATAGCGGGTGAATGGCTGCTGCGGCTGTTAGCTGGCTTTGTGCCCTTGTGCAAACTTGCTCTATGGCGGTGTTCAATTTGGACGATGGCTCCAAATGGTCAATCTGTTCCGGCATCAGGCCAATATCGTAAATCATGGATGCAGGCAGCACGCAGCGTTTTTGAGACGCCATATAGGGCAGGGCGCGGATAAGCCCGCACAGTCCATAAGCTGTACCAAGCGCTTTTAATGTCTCCGGTGTGTCGGGCGCCCCTACAATTTGCGCTGCCAGTTGTAACAAGGGCGTATTGCTGGCATCGGCATAGCACGCCATACCCTCAAGCGTTGCAGGCGTTGTGCCATCAAGGTCAAAGGTACGCGCATCAATCAGGGCATCTAGCGCATCCATCGGTAAATGGTATGTGGTAATGGCACGGCCTAGCGCGCGGGCAACATCATGCGCAGGCATGGGCTGGCCGGTGCGGTATGCCGCTAACGCCTCGTGCCACCACGCAAGGCGGATGTGCCCTGCATGGATATCGTTCACGCTTTCACGAATTTTCGCAATTTCATGGTTAAAGGCATAAACCGCCCATAGCGCAGGCCGCAGGGCAGATTGCACCCCGCATGACAGGATATACCGGTCATAATCGTAAGTGGCGAGCAGGTTGCGGCAATAAACGGTATCAGTATCCATGTTGGGGCCTTGCGATTTCTAGGAAAAGAATTAGCTTGATAGGCACAAAACAACAAGGAGAGAGAATAATGTCGACCTTCACCCTGCCGGAACTGCCCTACGCTTATGATGCGCTAGCCCCTTATATGTCCAAGGAAACCCTGGAATTCCACCACGACAAGCACCACAAAGCTTATATCGACAAAGGGAATGAACTGATCGTTGGCACCGGTCTTGAGGGCAAGTCGCTTGATGAAATCGTGGTTGCCACCTTCAAAGACCCATCAAAAGCAGGCCTGTTCAATCAGGTGGGCCAGCACTGGAACCATCTGCATTTCTGGAACTGGATGAAACCAAATGGCGGTGGCACCAAAATGCCATCAGCGCTTGAAAAAGCGATTACCGACAGCTTTGGTTCTTTCGATAAATTCAAAGCCGATTTCGCAGCCGCCGGTATGACACAGTTTGGTTCCGGCTGGGCGTGGTTGGTGACAGATGCGCAAGGCAAACTGAGCGTCAGCAAAACGCCAAACGGTGAAAACCCGCTGGCCCAAGGCAAAAATGCCATTCTGGGTTGCGACGTATGGGAACACTCCTATTACATTGATTACCGCAACGCCCGCGCGAAATACCTCGATGCGTTTGTCGATAACCTCGTGAACTGGGAATATGTGGCCCAAATGTATGATGCAGCCCTTCAGGCAAAAGCAGCCTGATGCGCGCATCGCTTTCCCGCTCGCAGATTGACGAAGCTTTACGCAAGTTGAAGGGCTGGTCCTATGAGGGGGATGCGCTGAAAGCCACCTATACGTTTAAAGATTTCCGTGCAGCCTTCAGCTTTATGCAGAAGGTTGCGCGTGTAGCCGATGAGCTTAATCATCATCCCACATGGTCAAACGTCTACAATAAAGTGAACTTCGCGCTCTATACGCATGATGCGGGTAACAAGGTATCGGATATGGACGTAAAAATGGCCAGCCGGATATGCGACCTTATACCGGCTTAATAAGCGCGGCGGCAATGCGCCGCCCGTCAGCCATCAGGGCATTATAGGTACGGCAGGCAGCGCCCGTATCCATCGTCTCAATAAAAACGCCTTGGGCTTTCAACTCAAGGCGTTTTTCTTTTGGTAATAGCGTCATCGTTTTGCCGGTGCCCATTAAAATCACATCGCACGCGGCTTTGATGGTCTGGAATATATCGAACGTAATCCCGTCCCATGCCAAAACGCGGTCGGGCAAAACAATCACGGCAGTCTCGTATTTCTGGCCGCTGATTTTAAAGCCATCCGCCCCGTAGGCTTGAATGACCATACGGTCACTCGTGATCATGGGCGTAATATCAGACATATCAGGCGGCTACCTTCAGCCATGTATCAAGGTCAGCCAATGCACGGGCCGACATGGCCTGTTTACGTTCCGGGCCTTTGACAGGTTTGCCTTTTTCAGTGCGTAAATCGACATCGGGGAACAGCCCGAAATTGACGTTCATGGGCTGGAAGGTTTCGGCCACGGCCCCACCGGTGATATGGCCCAGAAGTGCCCCGAATGCTGTTGTGTTCGGCGGCGCTACAGGCGCGCGGCCCAAACGCTCGGCGGCAGCAAAGCGGCCCGCCATCAGCCCCACGGCAGCGCTTTCAACATAGCCTTCACAGCCTGTAATCTGGCCTGCAAAACGCAAGCGTGGCGCCGCCTTCATTTGCAAAACTTTGTTTAGTAAGCGTGGCGAATTGATGAAGGTATTGCGGTGCAACCCACCAAGGCGGGCAAATTGCGCGTTTTCAAGCCCCGGTATCATCCGTAGGACCCGCATTTGTTCGGCGTATTTCATCTTGGTCTGAAAGCCGACCATATTATAAAGCGTACCGAGCGCGTTATCCTGCCGCAATTGTACAACGGCCCATGGGCGGCGGTCGGCATTGGGGTTAGTCAGGCCCACAGGCTTCATGGGGCCGAAGCGCAACGTATCAATCCCGCGCGATGCCATGACTTCAATAGGCATACAGCCTTCGAAATAAGGGGTGTTGGTTTCCCATTCCTTGAATTCTGTTTTCTCGGCCGCCAGCAACGCTTCCACGAAGGCCACGTAATCCGCTTTGTCGTCAAATGCGCAATTGATGTAGTCCTTACCTGATCCTGCGGGGCCTTCCTTGTCGTAGCGCGATTGAAACCACGCCTTGCTCATATCAATGCTTTCGGTATGCACAATAGGGGCGATAGCATCGAAAAATGCCAGTTGGTCTTCACCACCAAGGGTGCGGATGGCCTCGGCCAGCGCGGGTGATGTTAAGGGGCCGGTGGCTATAATCACGCTGTCCCATTCTTCTGGCGGCAAGCCGGCAATCTCGCCGCGGTCAAACGTAATCAGCGGATGCTCGTGCAGGATTTTTGTAACGGCATCTGAAAACGCATCGCGGTCAACAGCCAAAGCACCGCCAGCCGGTACGGCTGTCGCATCGCCACATTTCATGATGATGGAATTGCAGCGGCGCATTTCTTCATGCAGAAGGCCTACGGCATTATTCTGCGCGTCATCCGACCGGAAGGAATTGGAACAAACAAGTTCGGCGCAGCCATCAGTTTTATGCGCATCCGTCATGCGCACGGGGCGCATTTCATGCACTACAACAGGTACGCCCGCGCTGGCGATTTGCCAAGCAGCTTCCGAGCCTGCAAGCCCTGCACCAATAATATGAATAGGTTTCAACGTCGTCATAGTTTTACTTCTTTAAGCATTTTGAGCACGAATGCAAAAAATTCCTGCTGTATGGCGTTATAAGGGGTCAATTCGGTCGCGATTTGGCGCTCGTAAACCTCAAATTTGGCATTATGGCTGTAACGGCCACTGGTGAAGTGTGCGCCCGTGACTTCAATATGCGGGCTAGATAATACGACATAGCCCGTGCCCACGCGCTTGCCAATAACGGCGGGCTCACCGCCCGCATAGCGGGCAATAACGTCAATGTCGCCCGTGATATTTTTGAACAAGGGGCCTGCGGCATAGAGGGTTTTGAAGTTTTGGCCCTGCCATTCAAGCACAGCTGCGCCGTACCATGATTTTTCTATATCGCCGTCCTGCATGTATGCGCGGATAGGTCCGCTGGCAGTCGCGTTCACAAAACCAAGCTCGCGTGCGCCGTCAATCTGGTGGTCATTCCAGTCAAGGGCTGTGCAGCCATAATAGGCACCTGCACAAATGCCCAAATAACTGCCGCCCGCTTCAACAAAAATACGGATAGCTTTATTGCCTGCACCGTTCAATTTTTCGCAGTAATAAAGGTCCGCGCCACCTGGCATGATAAACGTATCAACGCTGGCTAAGGTGCCACCAATAATAGCTGCGGCATCTACCTGCACAATGCTTGCGCCAGCATCTTGCAAAGCCAATATAAGGCTGCCGTTATTGTGTACGTAATCCTGATAAAGCGCGATGCGGTGGGTCATAACGCCATCCCGCAATATTTGGCAACACGCGCCATTTGTCCGTCCCAGAATTCGGCGCGTGCATCGCGGTTGTCATACAGCGATTGCAATAACCGCTTGAGCGATGGCGGCACGCTATTGCCAATATGGCTTGGGTCCTGTTCATGCGAGAATTGAGGCAGTGCACCATACAGCATGACGCGCCCGCGGCCGAATTTACCTTCAATGATGGCAGGCGGCGTGCCTTCAATATCGGCATAGCGCGCGATCACATTAACGTCGTTGGCGCTACCGGCGGCCAGCTTGAAGGCGGGGCCATAGCCATAGGCCATTTCAATGCGGCGGTTGTTCTCGCAAATTACAACGGGTATGGGGTCAACACGGTGCCAGCCTTCGGGGAAGCGCGCGCGTTCTTCCGCTATAGGTTCACAGTAACCGGGCAGGGGGCCGAAAGCCTGTGCGCTGATGATGGACAAATTGTCCTTTTCGCGAATCTTGGTTTCACCCCATTTGGGTTGGTACAAAATGGTTTCGGCGGCGTAATACGCACCCGCGCAAAAGCCCATGAACACGCCACCCTGCGATACGAATTCCCTGATATTGGCATTGCCGCGAAGGCCTATATGCTCGGGGTAGTGGCTGGTTTCACCAAAAATACCGGGCAGAATGAAAATATGCGGCTTGCTGTCAAAAGCGCGGCCATTTTGCACGGATGCAGAATCTGCAAGTTCGATCACAACCTTGGAGCCGAAGACGCGCTTGACCTCGCGAATGATGGCCGACCCTTCAGGCGTTGAAAACTCAACATGGCTGTTAGGATCCCCATAAACAAGACAACGGAGCGTGCCGGTGGTTCCCATCTATCGCGCTCAGATTTTGGTTATCGCTTGGATTTTGTAGGCGCAACGACTGGGCTGCGCTTCTTGAGGTTCTTCTCGTAATACTTGCCAGTGCGCACATAGCCCTGACCTTCGTAAATACGGTGGGAATCGGAACCCTCATCGGTGTCGAGCTGTATAAGCGTGCAGCCTTCTTCCAGCGTACGTGCCTCGGCAAATTCAAGCAGCAGGCGCCCATAGCCAAGCCCGCGATGGATTTCATCAACGACAATATGTTCGATATACATGACGAAACCGTCATGGATGTTGTGGTTGGGCACAGTGCCGATAACGCCCACTACCTCGTTGCCCTTTTCGGCAATGAACATGCGATAGCCTGTTGCGCGCGCAACAAAGGCGCGGCGGGTGTAGGTGCCCATATCCAGATCGGGTATCAATTGGAGGATAAGAGGGTAGGCGCGGTGGTAATCGCGATCCGAAAGCGCCTCACGGATTTTGACGCTGTTAGTCTTTTTCATGGTGCTACTTCTAACCGATCTACCTTCAAAAGGCAATTTGAGCCTGCTGCATCTATCAATTTTACTGCATTTTCAGTTATTTAAGCAAATAAAGCGCGTTTATACGTAAAGGGGACCAAAACAGTCTTGATTAAGATCAAGGAACAGGTCTATGACTTGGTATACCAATGCGAACCATTCTCATTAGGCAAAAGAAAGCCGCTGCATGTCTCATAACCTCGATAACATTGCTATTGGCGTTACCTGCGTTATCACAGGCTATGACGAATCCGCATGGGAAAACGATTCAGAAGCCGCTGCTGTCGCTTTAAGGCTCATGGAAATGGGCTTATCCGAAGGTGTGCAGGTTACAAAAATGCACAGCGCCCCCGTATCGCAAGACCCCGTGGCTTTCGATGTTGGTGGCCAACTGGTTGCCATGCGCCGTTCAGAAGCGGGCGCTGTTTTTGTAAAAATCGTGGCCAGCAATCAAAATGAAAAATAACAGGCATCTGGTTGCCTTAGTCGGCAGCCCCAATAGCGGTAAAACAGCGTTGTTCAACGCCCTGACTGGCGCGCGTCAGAAGGTCGCGAACTACGCAGGTGTCACGGTTGAACGTAAGGAAGGCATAGCCATTACGGCTTCGGGCCGGCAGGTACGCCTGCTTGATTTACCGGGCATTTACGGCCTGCGTGCCCGCAGCGAAGACGAAGCCATTTCACGCGATGTTATTACCGGCGCCCATGCGCGGCAGGACAAACCCGATGCCATGATTTTGATTGCCGATGCGACCCGCATGGAGACGGCATTGCGGCTCGCAATAGAACTCAAGCAAACCGAATTGCCGTCCATTCTGGTTCTCAACAAAAGCGACGTGGCCGAGCGCCGCGGGCTTAAAATTGATATAGCAAAGCTCGAAGCCGAACTGGGGATGCCCGTTATTATGGCGGCAGCCGTCAAGCGGCAGGGGATTGATGCGGTGTTGGCCGCGCTTGATACGCTCGTGGGCAGCCTTGAAGGCGCTGGCGCAAAAGCTGGCTGCGGCGGCGGTTGCAGTGGCTGTGCTGGCGGCGGATGCCTCATGGATATCCGCACCCTGTGCGCGACACGTAATAAAGTGAATGCCATTCTGAAAGCATCAGACCACCAGCCGCCCCGCGCATCGGAGGCCACAAAGAAACTCGATCAGGTTTTACTGCACCCTTTATGGGGCCCGTTTATTTTGCTGGGCTTGATGTTTCTTGTCTTCCAGTCGGTCTTTGCGTGGGCCGCTGTTCCAATGGATATTATTGACGGCACAACCACATGGCTTGTTGCCAGCGTCAAAGACTTAATGCCCCAAAGCATGCTGCGCGATTTGCTGACAGACGGTGTGTTGGCAGGCGTTGGTGGGGTGCTGATATTCCTGCCGCAAATCGTCATTCTGTATTTCTTTATCATCCTGCTTGAAGACAGCGGGTATATGGCACGCGCAGCCTTCTTGCTGGATAGATTAATGGGCCGTGTGGGCCTGCATGGCCGTTCGTTCATTCCGCTGCTTTCCAGTTTTGCTTGCGCAATCCCCGGTATTATGGCCTCGCGTGTCATTGAAAATAAGCGCGACCGCCTGATCGTTATTATGATAGCGCCGCTGATGACGTGCTCGGCGCGGATTCCCGTATACGCGCTGGTCGTCTCGGCCCTCATACCCAGCACGAAAATCTGGGGCGTATTCAATTTGCAGGGGCTGGTATTTTTTGCGCTATATATATCAGGCATCCTCAGTGGCCTTGTGGTAGCGGCTATTTTGCGCCGCACGGTGCTCAAGGGGAAACCGGCGGCACTGGCGATGGAGATGCCCAATTACCAGATGCCGAATATCAAGGATGTTCTGTTGGGCCTGTATGAACGTGCCTATATTTTTCTGCACCGCGCGGGCACGGTTATTCTATCCATGTCCATTCTGGTCTGGGTTCTATCAAGCTGGCCGCAACCGCCAAGCGGTTATACGGGGCAGGCGATCGAATACAGTTTGGCAGGCCGCATCGGCCATTTACTCCAGCCGCTTTTTGCGCCGCTGGGCTTTGACTGGACGATTACCGCATCCCTCATTCCCACCATGGCCGCGCGCGAAGTGTTCGTCAGTACCTTGAGCACCCTTTATGCCGTAGCCGATACCGCCAATGCCGAGGCATCGCTGGCAAGTGTGCTTCACGGGGCCTGGAGCCTGCCGGTGGCCTTGTCTGTCCTCACATGGTTTATCTTTGCACCGCAATGTGTGGCAACCATCGGGGCCGTGCGCCGCGAAACCAATTCATGGGGCTGGACATGGGCCTGCGTTGGCTACCTGTTTGCCCTTGCGTGGTTTATGGCCTTTATCGTCTACCGTCTGGCCCTTTGGGTTTCGGGTTTATGACCATATAAAGAGGGATTCCCGTGAAGGGGCGGCTTCGCGTATAATGCTCTGGAATTGATTCCTTCCGCCCCTTAATTCCCGAGGTTTTCCAATGCGCGCATCCGGTCTTTTGCTGGCATTTATCGTCACCCTGTTTATGGCAGTTCCTGCGCACGCGCAAAACGCCGATATGACGCTGCCGAATTTGCCGCCCCTCGATGCCAAGGCGATGGATAATGAGGCGCCTATCAATCTTTCACCGGATGGCCCTGCCGTCATCAAATTGAATGAAGATGCCGCCAGCGTGATTATCGGCAACCCCGCCCATGCAACAGCCATGCTTGAAAACCCGCGCCTCATCATGCTGATGCCGGCGCAGCCGGGCGCTACCAAAATCATGGCACTCGATAAACAGGGCAAGGCCATTTTCAGCCGCCATGTATTGGTGGGTGGCACTAAGGCTGGCTTCCTGCGCATCAACCGTATTTGCGGTGCGGCAGGCGGTGAAACCTGCAAGCCTGTCACGATGTATTACTGCCCAGATAAATGCTACGAAACCGCCATACAAACAGCAACGCCAACGGGCGCAGCTGCGGGCGATACATCAAACCCCGCGCCAGATGCACCGGCAGCACCCGCACCTGAAAACCCTGCGGCTGACGCGATTGACGAAACCACGAGTGTCTCCCAATGAAATATTATGCACATCTGATGCTTATGGCAGGCGCACTCGCATTGTCGGGTTGCGGCACAGCTGGTGCCTTGGGCGGTAGCAGCAAATCCAAATCGGGTGATGGTGTTTCAAGCGCCATGGCCAGTGCCGCGCGCGATGCCGCAGGCAAAGGCAATTTGCATGACTCGCTGATGATTAATGAAAAGCTCTATCAGGGTGACCCCGACAACACGCAATACATCATTGCCTATGCGCGTGACTTGCGCCGCGCAGGCAAAATTGATGATGCCAAACTGGTCATCCGCACGCCTGCCAAAAAAGCCAAGGCAAAAGAACCGATTTTGACGGAATGCGCGATGGTGCTTATTGCGTCCGGCGAATATAACGAGGCACAGACCTTTGCGCAGAATGCCGTGAACGCGCAGGAAAATTCCCCCGATGCGCATCAGGCATTGGCACTGGCCCTAAGCGGCTTGGGTGACCATGTGGGCGCGCAATACGAATTCCAGCACGCGATGGATTTATGGCCCGAAGGGCGCGATAAAACATCCGTTATCAATAACCTCGCCATGTCATTGGCAGCGCAGGGCAAAATATCGGAAGCCAAAACAACCATGGCGCTGGCCACGGGGCAGGCCCTTGAAAGCCCGACCTACCAGAACAACCGCGCGCTTTTGAATACACTTGAAGACGCACCGCGTGCTGAAGTACTACCCCTCAAAGACGGCAAAAAACCGGCTAAAAAAGGCGGCAAGGTTAAGCCCACGGGCATGAAACCCATTCTGGAAGATTAAACGGTTAGTGGCTTGCTGCCGCAATGGATGCCTGAATACCCGCAGGCCCCAAAATCACAATAAATAGTGCAGGTAGGAAAAAGATAATCATCGGCACCGTCAGCTTCGGTGGTAATGATGCCGCCTTGCGCTCGGCCTCGGCCATACGGGCGTCGCGCAATTCATCGGCCATCACACGCAGGGCGGTTGAAATGCCCGTACCGTATTGTTCGGCCTGAATCATTGCGGTCGCGAACGATTTGGCACCGCCGCTACCCACGCGCCGCGCGAAATCTTGAAAGGCGGCGCGGCGGTCATTGATAAGCCCTAGCTCTGCGCCCAACTGGCCCAATTCTTCGGCCAGCGTGGTTGAATGGTCGGCCACTTCCTCGGCAATGCGGTTGATGGCTTGTTCAAGGCTGATACCGCCTTGTACGCATACCAGCATCATATCAAGCGCGTCAGGGAAGGCGAGGTTGATGTCCAGTTGCCGCTTAATGATCTCGTTCTTAAGCATGATCCCCGGCAGCGCAAAACCGAACGCGCCCGCCGCCAGCATAATCAGCAGTTTCACACCGTGCGATAATTCGCGTTCGCCCATCGACATCAGCATCATAGAAACACCGATAAACACGACCGGCAATACAAGCCGCATCAAGACATATACAAGCGGGGCGTGTGCGCTACGGCGCCCTGCCTGTTCCATCTTGGCGCGTAAGTCGTCAGTCATCGCGCCGACCAGCTTGCGCACTTTAAAGCGTGCCGCGATGGATTCTTTGGCGTTGGCAGTTTTGGCAGCGCTGCGCTTGTCTTTTTCGGCTTTTGAAATCTCGAACAGGTCGCGCCGCTGGCGGGCAATCAGTTCCTGATATTTCTCGCGTCGCTGGCTGCGATTGACCAAAGGCAGCACAATCGCCACGAACGACAGGCCTGCGGCAAGCGCGCTTAAGAAGGTGATTACAAACTGGCTGTCAATTGTCATCATCACACCTTGAAGTTGATCATTTGGCGCATCGCCAGAATGCCGAAAGACATCCATATAATTGCGCCTGCTAGCAGCATCTTACCGGTCGAGTGGGTAAACAGAAGGCTGATATAATCAGGGTTCACGCCGTATAGCCCGAGCGACACAACCAAAGGCAAGCAGCCAATGATAGCGGCGCTGGCCTTGGCCTCGGCCGAAAGGGCTTGCACCTTACGCTTGAGCCTGTAGCGGGCACGAATAACGCCTGAAAGATTACTTAAAACTTCTGAAAGCGATGAGCCTGTCTGCACCTGAATGGCAATAGCGGTCGCAAACATCTGCACTTCAGGCAAAGGCATCCGCGGGATCATTTTGCGTGCGGCCTCCGGCAACGGAATGCCCACTTTCTGACCATCATAAATACGGCCCATTTCTTCACCCATCGGCCCTGTAAACTCGCGTGCTACCATTGAAATGGCTTCCGTGACAGGCATACCGGCTTTTAAAAGGCGGATCATGGCATCCAGCGCATCTGAAAAATCATTGAGGAATGCTTTCTGGCGACGTGCGGCCCTAAAACGTAAGAAAAAGCGTGGTGCCCCGAAATAAGCCGTAAATGAAAGCAGGGCATCGATAACGGGCGAAAGATGCAGTGCCTGCGTGACCACACCTGTAAAAATACTGGCCAGAATGCTCGACGTAACCCAGAAGCGTAACGGGCTTATATAAATGCCCGATTGCAAAAGCAGCGATGGGATGGATTTTGTATTGTTAATGGCATTTTGTTCGCGTGCAGCCTTGCGCAATTTGCGCGCAATATCGGCGCCGCTGGCCGATGTTTTGGTGCCTATGTTAGCAGAGGCAGCCTGCACGGGCTTGTCAGGCGCGTGCCCCGTAATCACAGCCATCACACGCTGGCGGCGCATATCGCGGCTGCGCTGCATCGTAACAGCGGCAATACCCGCCCCTGTCAGCCCCGCAAACATGAATATGATCAGCGTTAAAACCATATAATCCCGCTTCTGTTATTTCAGGCCGAAGGCTTCGCCCATGGCCTCGTCAATCAGGTGGCTCATATTGTATTGGCGCGTTTTATCGTAAAAGCCGGGGCGCAGGCCTGTCGGGCGCTGCGTGGCATTGAGGCGGCCGAATTCGTCTTCACCGTCAATATCCAGCACAAACAGGTCTTGCATCGTCACGACATCACCCTCCATGCCCAATACCTCGCTGACATGCGTGACCTTGCGTGACCCATCCCGCAGGCGCTGTACCTGAATGATGACATTGACCGCCGATGCAATCTGCTCGCGCACGGCCTTGGCTGAAATATTGAGGCCTGCCATCGCGATCATGTTTTCCATACGCGATACGGCCTCGCGCGGGTTGTTGGCGTGGACGGTCCCCATAGATCCGTCATGTCCTGTGTTCATGGCCTGTAGCAAATCGAACGCTTCAGGCCCTCGCACCTCGCCCACGATAATACGTTCGGGTCGCATCCGCAGGCAGTTGCGCACAAGGTCGCGCATCGTGACTTCACCGACACCTTCAAGGTTAGCAGGCCGCGTTTCAAGGCGCACAACATGCGGCTGTTGCAGTTGAAGCTCGCACGCATCCTCGCAAGTAATTACGCGCTCACCTTTATCAATATAGCGTGTCAGGCAATTGAGCATCGTCGTCTTACCCGAGCCTGTACCGCCGGATACCAGCACATTCAGGCGGCTACGCCCGATCGCCATAATGAACTTGGCGCATGCGGGCGTGCAGGCACCAAATTCTACCAGTTTATCGAGCGTTAGTTTGTCTTTCTTGAATTTCCTGATCGTCATGGTCGGCCCGTCAATCGCGAGCGGCGGGATGATGACGTTGACGCGGCTGCCATCAAGTAAACGTGCATCACAAATGGGCGATGATTCATCAACGCGGCGGCCAATCGCGCCCACAATGCGCTGGCATATGGTCAATAAATGGTGGTCGTCACGGAAAGGTACATCGACACGTTCGATCTTGCCTTTGACCTCGATATACACCGTGTCCGGCCCGTTGATCATGATGTCGGCAATGTCGTCACGCGCCAATAACGGTTCAAGCGGCCCGAAACCCAGCATATCGTCGGCGCATTCGGCTGCCATTTGGCTAATTTCCGCTTTGGTCAGGTCAAGGTTGCGGAAGCGGACAATTTCGATGACAGCTGTCTGGATTTCTTCGCGTGCCTTTTCGCTATCAAGGGCCGCCAGATTTTTAAGGTCAAGACTTTCGCGAACATCTTGCCAGATACGGTCGCGCGCGGCTTCCACGCGGGGGTTCAGTTTGGCTGGTGCGTGGGCCTCCACCACATGCGCCACATCTTCATGCACAGGCTTTGGTGTACTGGTTGCAGCGGGCATCACTGGCGTTTCAACGGCCGGCTTTTTGTCGGCAACAACCGTCAGTGTTGGTTTATCGTTGCTGCTGTTACGTTTCCCGAACATGGTCTACCCCCTTGCGCCCAATTTTTTGATAAAGGCAGGAATGAAGCTGCCCCCCTTGTCGTCGTTATTGCTATCGCCGTCGGTGGCGGTAACCCCAAGGTAATACGCCATGATGGTTTTGATGGCTTGTTGTAGCTTTTGGCCCTCGGCCCCGTCACTCGGGCGCACCCCTTCGCTTTCACAGCGCAAGAAATGCTTGGGTGTATAGGGCAGGGATGCAGCAATGGGTAACCCCACAGCGGTGCTTACATCGCCATCGGGTACTTCGTATGGTGCCGCTTCCCCGCGGCGATTGATGACAAGGCGCACGGCATCGTCAGCTCCGCCGCGCGTCGCCAAAATCTCTTTTGCCAGCGTGCGTGTAAGGGACAAGGCATTGACTGTGGGGGTCGATACCACGACGACCCCGTGCGCGCGTGCCAACACATCGGCCTGAATGGCCGATGAGGTAGCCGATAAATCGCAAATCACCACCGGATACTGGCCCAGTAGGCGGTCCAGAAACATCTCGAATAGTTTTTGTTGCGATGGGTTGTTGAGCATAGGCTCGGCCCCCGTATTCAAAAATGTGAGATTGTCGGAGACCGACACAAGAATGCGCGAAAGCGTATCGTGGTCGCGGTCGATCGCGGCTTTGGCGGCCTCGATCAGCGAGCCTGTCGGGTTATGCCCGAATTGCGCCCAAAGCGTTGAATATCCGGCGGCAGCGTCAATCAGTACTGTTTTCTGGCCCAGCACATCGGCACTGATGCTGGCGGCCAGATGCGCGACATTAGTCGTGCCAACGCCGCCTTTGCTGCCCACAATCGCAATCAATAAACTATCCGCAGCGCCCATCATTGATAACAGTGTGCGTGACAGCGCTTCGGCCATGTCATAGAGGCTTACGGGGTGAACGAGATAGTCGGATACGCCAAGCCCGGTAAGCGTGCGGTATAGCTGCACATCATTGATAGGGCCGATTACAAGTGCCGATGTACCTTCGGCGCATACGGCAGCCAGCTGTTCCAGCTTGGCGCGGAATTCATCGCCCGTATCATCGGTTTGAATGACGACAACATGGGGTGATTGTGTGGTGGTATAAAGCGCTATGGCATCGTCAAGCGATGCGCGTTTGACCTCGATGCCTACCCGCCCGAAGCGCCAGTCACCGGACAATGATTCCATCACGTCTTGCGTGTGGGTGGCTGCCGTGAAGGCATGTATCTGTGCACTTGGCAGCATTGCTGCAAGGCCGCTTTTTTTAGGCACGCGTTGGTCCATAGGCATAAGCATGGCCCCCATAAGTTCACATTTAAAAAGTTTCAGATGATGGGCCTAAACGCCCATCAGTTTACGAACCCGAGCCAGCTAATGCTGAAACTACATAGCTAGGCAAAAATGCACGCGTTTTACCGGTTCGTAATTCACTCGCAATATTGGCGGCGCGTTCGCCGTCATTGGAACCGCCAAGGCCTGCAACACCGTTGAGGTCTTTGGGGTTGGCAATTTGTTTGGCCATCATGCCTTTGACACCGCAACCAAGCGTGTAGTCAAAGTCGCTGGTCTCGCCCGGCAGAGTTTTAAGGCCGGGCATGTCTTTGCAGCCAACGGGGGCTTGCGCTTCGAGCGTATCAAACGCAATAAGCGCAACCGCTTCCGGTGTATCAAGCGGAATGGTGCTGGCAATAATATCGTCATGCGCCACACCTTGTTGTTCAAGGGTCGCGGCGATTTTGGCGGTACGGTCGCTTAAGTTCGATTTCGCAAGGTCGTTATGCGCCACAACAAGATATATGGGGCCAGCGCCATTGCGCGCGTAGTCGCGGGCGGCAGCGGTAATATCAGCATCGCTCAGGGCTGCCAGTGGCTTTTTGACAATATGGCGGCTTTCAACCAGCGCAATCGGGCGCGGGGTCAGTGTCGATTGTTCCATGAGCCATGGGCGGTCGGGCGCGCAGGCACCGGCCAGCAATGTGCCCGCAAGCGCCAGTAACAAGAACGGTGTGCGGCTGGCTTGCATCATCATTTACTCCATGATGTAGCCGAAGGGACGACCTTCGGTGAAAGTGTGGACGCTCTGGCCATAGGCCACTGCCATGGATTCAGCGAGCGCGCGGTTCAACGGTTCCGACACCCTGACCTTGTCGGTCACGTCTTCCGCTTCCTTGTTGGCAAATGGCTCAACCAGATAAGGCGTAATCATGATCAGCAATTCGGTCTCGTTGCGTGAGAAGCTTTCCGAACGCACAAGCGCACCCAGCACGGGCACGTTGCCGATACCGGGCAGTTTATTCATGCGTTCAATGGCTTTGGACTGGATGATGCCCGCAATCATGAGGCTGCCGCCCGATGCCATTTCAACGGTCGTCTCTGCGCGGCGTACGGCAAAGGATGGTACAGTCACGCCTGGCAATTCCAGTGTTTGTTCGGTCGAGATTTCAGATACCTCGGTCGAGATCTGCAAATTGATCCGGTCTTTATCCAGTACGGTCGGCTTGAAAGAGAGCGACACGCCATAAGGGCGGTATTCGTAAGTAATATTGCCGTTATTGTCGCGCTGCGACGGAATGGGGAATTCACCGCCTGCTAAAAAGCGCGCGTTCTCACCCGAGACGGCTGTCAAATTCGGTTGGGCAAGCGTGTTGACGAGGCCATCACGCTCAAGGGCGCGCATCATGACCTGAATAGGCCCTGTGCCCGATGAGCTAAAAATGAGCGAGCCTGTACCGAAACTCGGGTCAACAGTAAGCCCCAGTGAATCGGCCGTGCTGCCGCTGGCGGTAAAATTGCCGCGCTTCAAATTGGCGGCATCGGTTTCGATACCCAGTTCGTTGAGCACGTTGCGCGCCACTTCAACAACCTTCACATGGATCATGACCTGCTGGTTGCCTGCAACTTTCAGGTTATTGACCACTGTTTTATTGGCTGGGGCAAAGCGCTGGGCTAAATCGCGTACATGGGCAGCCACATCGGCGCTTGAAACGGTGCCTGATAGAATGATTTGGTCGCCAATCGCGCTGGCCTTGATGTTCTCGTTCGGGTACTGGCTTTTGAGCTGTTCCGATAATTTGGTGGTGTCGGCCTGCACATGCACGCTGATTTCGCGTACCAAGTCGCCACCCGCGTTCATAATAAGCACGTTGGTATCGCCTAAGGCCGAACCCGTTAGCGATAGCTGGTCGCCTTTGATCGCGCCCGCTTCTACGATGGACGGAGCTGATACGATGACATCGGATGCGTTTTTGCCGACCGATACGATCTTGCTTTTACCCAGCATGAGCGTCACCGTTTCGTTGACCGTGGCCGCGCGCGCCGAAACCCCGCACAAAAGCGATGCGGACAGAGTCAGAGTCATTGCGGCAAAAGCCAGTTTTTTCAAAGTGTTGCGATTCATTTGCTTGATGCCGGATCCGGCAGTTATTGGGATACATACGGACGCACCTCGACGTTATCGACGCGCGCGCCACTATAGATTCTCACAACTCGTGTAAGTGAACCAGACTTATTTTCACCGCTCATGATCTCGCTCATGACGCGGCTAAGCCTCAGGTCGGTTGTGGCAGGCGCGTTTTTATTGCCCTCGGAGCGGGTAGGGGCTTCGTCCCCCAGTGATCGGAGCGCGAGAGACAGGCTGCCCATACGGGCGGCAAGCGCCACCGCTTCGGCTTCCTGCGCACCCACTTCCAATGTCACGGTTTTGCCGACCTTGGCTTCGGCCTTTTTGCCCGTGTCCTGATCGATGGCCAGAACGCGCAGATTTTCCAAAATAGTTTCTGATGCATACTTGGTCACAACCGGCATGGCGGCTTTGCGCACCTTCTCGTCACTCGGCATTTTGACGTCATAAGTCAGCAGTACATCCACATGGTCGCCGGGGTTAACGAATCCCGCGACAGATGATTGCGCGTTGACTGTAATCGTAAACGCCCGTTTGCCCGGTGTCAGCGATGCAGCCACGAAATTGGCTTTGGTGTCTTCAATAATGGCTGATGCCATCATCGGCTCGCCTTTGGCAATGGCGCGGCGCACGCGGCCTGTTAATGCGTCTTCGGCTTTTTGTTCGCCCTCGCGTGTAATGGCGCCTTCAAACTGCGTGGTGTCCGGCCATGTCACCCACTGGGTGCTGCCAGCTTCCAGTTTGTCACCGGCTTTGATGTCTTTGGCGGCTACCAGCACGGCGATTGTTTTCGCGGCTTCGGTCGCATCAGGTGCTTTTTTGTGCCCGCTGATCAGCTGTACGGCCAAGGCCGCCAGTAGCGCGAAGCAGAAACCAAAAGCGACAATCAATATCGTGGAACGGTTCATGGCTTATCCTTTCACCGGCAGGGCCGTCATGGAAAACGTCACGGCTGTTGCAATGGCTATGGCAACGCCGTAAGGCACCACGGCTTCGCCGCGTGCAAGCGCTGCAAGCCAGCCGTCCTGAGGGCCAATCAGGGCTGGGAAACGGGGTGCCACACGAGAGAGGATTTGCGTCTGTTTGAAAAGAAGCGCGGTCAAGGCCAGGGCGCCGCCAGCCATTGCCATCGTGACGGCGAAAAGGGGCAGGCTGCTGAAATCGAGCCATAGCGCAAGCGCCGCAAGCATTTTGGCGTCACCGCCGCCAAACATTTTGGTAAAAAATAGGGTGGCCGTGATAGCCAGTACAAGGGCCGCGCAGCCGATATGAATCAGTGCATCGTGCACGCCAAGTGTCAAAGCATAGGGGATGAACAAGACCGCGACGCCGACGCTTAGGTCGTTGCGGATACGCATATGGCGCACATCTTCATAGGCCGCAATGGCAACCAGCAAAAACGCTGTCGCCTGCAGCACGAGCGCAAACACGAGCATTGGAAGTCCCCACAAGTATTGGATAAGTATTCGGTCAGGATATCAGGTTAAAGTAACAAGGCCCGCACACTGAGTGTGACCACCGCACTCCGGCGCGGGCCTTGAACTTTAAAACCCGGTCCGGTTATGACGGACGTGTCGAAACCGATGTCGACATATCGCTGAACAATTGGGCGAGGTCTCCGCCGAAGGCGAATACCACTACGGAAATGCCAACCGCAATGCCAGCTGCTATCAGGCCGTATTCAATGGCGGTAGCGCCTTGTTCATCGTTTTTGAACGCTTGTACATGTGTCAGAAGTTTCAACATATCCAGACTCCTTTTTCTTTCCCACTATAGTTATGTCGGCCATTAACCCGGCCATTTAGGCAATATGTAAATAATAACGGGCTGAATATTAAAAGTGAGTTAATGCATCAAAGTATACGTTAACTAATAATACAAACTATACTTGTAAAAATAAAAACGAATTTTATATAAATATGTTTTTAATTGTCTTCTAATTGTAAAAAACCTTAAAAATCTCTTAAGCGCCCCTTGAGTACAATGAATGTTGGTCAAGTATGCATCGGTCAAAAAGCATACAGGCAAAGAGTGGGCACAAATGCGAATTCTGAAGATCGGTCGACGCGGTATAAACGCGTGCGGCATCAATGCGTGCGAGAATGGGGCAACAGCGATTGAATTCGCGTTGATTCTCCCTCCGCTTGTTTTTCTTATATTGGGCTCGATCGAATTCAGTCTTTACCTGTTTGTACAAAGCGCGCTTGAAGGCGCTACATTTTCGGCCTCGCGCCTTGGCAAAACAGGGTATGTGGCAAACGAGATGACGCGGGAAGAAACCATCCGCGCCACACTCGATGACCGTATAGGATTCTTCCTGAACCCAGACAAAATCGCCATTACATCTAAATCCTATGAGGATTTTTCATCCGTCGGAAAACCCGAGCCGTTTATCGATGCAAACGGTAACGGCGTGCGCGACAGCAACGAAAACTACACCGATGCAAACGGTAACGGCGTATACGACGAAGATATGGGCGTAAGCGGCGCAGGCGATGCCGGTGAAGTGGTGGTTTATACGGTTACGTACCCGTGGCAGATCATGACACCGTTCATACAGGATTATCTGGGCAAGACATCCGATATATCCAGTAAGTTCATCGTGAAGAATGAGCCTTACTGATGCGCCGTATAAGCAAATTAATCAGGCGTTTATGGGCGGAAGGCAGCGGTGTGGCAGCCACCGAATTTGCGTTGATGCTGCCCGTGCTCATGACCATGTTGCTTGGGAGTTACGAGCTATCGCGCTTTATCATTTTGAACCAGAAAATCGACCACGTGGCCTACACAACGGCTGACGTGATCGCGCAGGAAACATCGGTCACCAATGCACAATTGAGCGATATTATGAATGCCGCCGCCGAAATCATGGACCCCTTCCAGTTTGGCGAAAACGGGCTGGTGATCGTCTCATCCGTGTATCAGGACGCGACGCGCGGGCCGGTCGTGGCCTGGCAATCCCGCGGCGGCGGTACACTGGATAGAATAAGCCGCATTGGAACGGTCAATAATACAGCGGAATTACCCGAAGGTTTTACACTGAATACAAGCGATAACATAATAATCGCTGAAGTGTTTTACAATTACATACCAACATTGACCGAGAAATACATGAAATCACGCGAAAACTATAAATTCGCGTTATTCAAGCCGCGATACGGCGCCCTAACAACAGCCCCAAATTAAAAGGATCCGGTTTCCATGCGTAGTCAAAGCGGTAGCGTTATTGTCACAGTAGCCTTCGGCATCCTCGCGATGACGGGGGCAACGGGGTTGGCTGTCGATATCGGTCGCGCACAGCTGGCGCAATCCAAGTTATCAAGCTCACTGGATGCCGCGGGGCTGGCTGCAGGCAGTAGCTTGAATACATCCGATCTGGATGCCGAGGTCACGAAATACCTGAATGTGAATTTTGATAACTACCTAGGCACAACCCTGACTAACGTGACAGCCGATGTTGATAGCACGAATTCGGTCATTTCACTTGCCGCGAGTGGATATATCAATACCAGCTTCATGCGCTATTTCGGGTTTGAAACCGTGCCTATCAGCGCGCAATCGGAAATTACACGCGCAACTAGCGGGCTTGAGCTAGTGATGGCGCTTGATAATACGGGCTCGATGGCAGGCTCCTCGCTTAGTGATCTCAAGACGGCCGCGTCCGATCTGGTTGAAATTCTGCACGGCAACGGCACGTCCGAGAATTTATGGATCGGTTTGGTACCATTCGCACAGTCGGTCAATGTAGGGGCATCGAATACAAGCTGGTTAAGCGCCTCCTATCTGGCTTCCAAAAATTGGGGGCCGACAAGCTGGGGTGGCTGCGTCGATGCGCGCCAATCTGGTGGCGATGTAACCGATGCGCCGCCATCGTCGCAGATTTTTTACCCCTATTACTGGCCGGATGACCCCAATAATAACTGGATAACCACCACAACCAAAAAAGGTAAAACAACCACGACCTATACGATCAATGCCAGCCGGGGGCCGAACAAATACTGCTCGCAGGAAGTGACGCCCATGACTGCCGATAAACAGACGATCCTCGATAAAATCAATGCCATGGTCGCCGTTGGTAATACGCACGTCAACCTTGGCGCCGTGTGGGCATGGCGCATGTTAAGCCCGCGCTGGCGTGGCCTGTGGGGCGCAGAGATGGATACAAATAGCCTGCCGCTTGATTACAATACCCAGCATATGAACAAAGCCGCGATCATCATGACGGACGGCGAAAATACCATGAGTAATACCGTGCACACGGCCTATTGGTATTTATCGGATGCGCGGCTGGATACTACCAATAGTACAACGGCTGTGGCTAATTTAAACACACGTCTAGCGACTGTGTGTAATGCAATGAAACAAAATAACATCATAGTATATACCATTGCGTTTGGTAATCCGGGGTCGAACATTGAATCGCTGTTGCGTAACTGTGCCACGCAGCCCGATTATTATTTCGATACCCCTGACGGCGATGAATTGAAGCGCGCCTTCCGCATGATCGGCAATTCACTATCCAACCTACGTGTCAGTAAATAAGCCTAGCGCGAAAGTGGTTTTTAAAATTAAGTCATAGGTAGAAAATAGCTTAAAATTTAATACTTTTTTATCCATTAATTGTCATAATAAAGTCTGTGCAATTGGCAATAATGGGGGAACAAACTTGCGCGGTGATCGGGAAGGTAACCTTGTTTTGGTGGCCGATGACAACAGCTTTGTACGCTTCCTGATTAGGAAGTGGATCGGCGATGGCACCGAGATTGTCGACGTGGAAAAAGGTGCCGATGTGCTTGAGGCATATCAGAAAAGCAAGCCCGATATATTGTTTCTTGATATTCACCTACCCGGTAAAAGTGGGAAGGATATTTTAAAAGAAGTTCTGACACTCGACCCCACGGCCTTCGTGGTCATGGTCAGTGCTGATAGTAAAAAAGATAACGTTGTCTATTCTGCCCAGTCTGGGGCCAAAGCGTTTATGGCCAAGCCGTTCACGCGCGACACGCTTAATCGCTATTTTCAGCTATGCCCTACAATCGCGAAGGCTGATGCCATGGCGTTGGTTGGCGTATCCGACTAGGCTTTCATACGCTTTACGATATTAAAGAACAGCCTGTCAGGCATGATACGTATTATCTTCATGAGCCACGTAAATTTACGCGGGAAATGAATTTCAAAATTCTTACCTAAAAGTCCGCTGGTAATATGTGCAGCCGCTTCATCGGCGCTGATGGCCATCGGCATGTCGAAGGTATTTTTGTCCGTCATGGGGGTGCGCACGAAGCCCGGGCATATAAGCCGCACATCGATACCGCGCACCTGTTCTTCTGCACGCAGGCTTTCTGCCATGTTGATGATGGCGGCTTTGGTGGCACTATAAGGCTGGCCTTGAGGCAGGCCGCGATACCCTGCAACGCTGCCGCACAGGGCAATCTGTCCGTAACCTTGAGCATGAAATACGGGTAAGATTGCATGGATGGTATTGATGCTACCCATAAGATTCACATCGATAATCCGGCGTGCATCATCAAGGGTCATATTGGCAATGGTTTGCGGTGTGTAGGTGCCCGCCATTACAATCACGCTATCTATACGCTGCCAGCTTTGGGTAAGGGCACTTGCAACGTCCTGCACATCCTTCGCGTTGCTAACATCAAGCGGCCATATGCTGTGGCGCAGGCCAATTTCATGGGCCAGAGCTTCAAGGGCGGGGCGGCTGCGCGCTGAAAGGGCAAGTGTGGCACCTGAGGCTGCAAGCCTGCGAGCCAACGCCGCGCCGATGCCGCTGCTGGCACCTATGATCCAAATATTCTTGCCGACAAAATCGTTCATTCGCCCTTTTTCATCACGATGGTCAATTCGGCAACCTTGATACCGAACTTGCGCAAGTAAGACCGGTTGATCAAAACATCGTCATGCATCAGGAACATCCAGTCATCAATGGCGACACGCCATGTCTTGCCGTCAACGGGTATGTCCATCACGTAATGCCAGTTCATCGCACTACCTGCAACGCCGCCTTTGGCATCGCCCACAATATCACCGGCTGTACCCGTGTAGGTACCATCAGGATTTTTGGTAATGGTCCATATCCGTTTCTGCTTTTTGCCGTCGTAGTATGTGAATTCTTCATTCAACGTACCAACATTGCCAGCCCATTTTCCGTGCATCACCACGTCAAAACGTTGAACAACAGTGCCGTTCATCGATTGCACGATACCCCACGCCTTGATGGGGCCGTTGAAATAGTCTTCGGCTTTGATGGTTGGGGTTGTTTCCGCATAATTCGTTAGTTTGCCAGCACTACAGCCGCATAAAAACATGAAACCTCCCATTAAAAAAAGCAGAATTGATTTACGCATGTTGAAGCTCGAATTGCATGACATCTGTTCTCTCCGTTTTGAAGCCGGCGATACAAGATGCCAAATAAAACCGCCATAGCCTTACAAAAGCGGCATCAAAGCCCATGCTTGTAACATCGTGTATTTTGGCATCGAATGTATCCAGCCAGTGCTGCAGTGTTCTGGCGTAATCCTGCCCAAAGGCAAATCGGTCGGTAATCTTAAGGCCCGCTTTGGCCGCTTCCGCCGCAAAGCGCGTAGGTGATGGCAACATGCCACCCGGAAAAATGAAGCTGCGAATGGCATCTCCACCTTTGCGGTATTTTTCAAAGTGGTTGTCATCAATGGTAATGGTTTGGATAACTGCCTTACCACCCTGCTTCAACAATCCAGATAGTTTTTCAAAATAGATTGGCCAGTATCTCTCGCCGACAGCTTCAAACATTTCGATAGACACGATACTGTCAAAATGGCCTTTCTGGTCGCGGTAGTCTTCCAGCGCAATATTTGCAGCGCCATTCAGGCGCTTGGCAGCAAAGTCGTGCTGTGCACGGGAAATGGTGATGCTTTTGATCGCATCATGCCCGCGCTGCACCGCGCGTTCAGCAAACCCACCCCAACCGCAGCCAATTTCAAGCAGTTCACCACTTTTGTTATCAAGGCGGTCTAAAATACGGTCATATTTGTTGTGCTGCGCTTTCATCAGGCTTGTGCCTTCAGGGCCGAAAATGCCCGATGAATACGTCATCGTCGGGTCCAGCCAAAGCGCATAAAACTCATTTCCTAAATCATAGTGGTGATGGATATTACGTTTGCTACCTTTACGGCTGTTGGTCTTGAGGGAGTAAGATAGAGTCGATACCAATTGATGAAACCGGTTGCCAAAGAGGTACTTTTCAACAACACCGTCATTCGCCAGTGCAAGAGTCATCAGGTCGGGCAGGTTTTTGGTCTCCCATAGCCCTGAACGGTAATCATCGGCAAAGCCGGTATCGCCACGCGCCAGCAGGTTGGGTATGACGCGCCAGTCATGCAATTGCAGATTACCGGATGGGCCGGGCTTACGTCCTTGGAATACACGTGTCTGGCCGTCAGGTGTAATAACCTCGAAGCGGCCACATTCTATTTTATCCATATGACGCAAGAATTGATCTGTCGCACGTTTGGCTAGCATGGTCTCTCCTTGTATAAGCGAACTATATGAAGGTTATTCTGGTAAAAAGCCTAGTTACTTTTTTGTAAGGTTATAGCTGTTACTTGTTTTGGGCGCTAATTGTACTGGTTTGGGTATGTATTTTATTTTCTTGAAAACCAGTTTCAGAGCCTGCCAGTGGATCCGTGCAACCGCCAAAAGGGTAACCAGCGGGTGCATGAAAAACGCCTTTTTAAGTGCATCACGGCTCCACGGCATAAGGGTGCCGGTAAGTGACGTCAGCAATTTTCGCTGGCCATCGGCATCGTAGTAATCAATCCATATCCCTAGCTTCTGGCCCTGATGGTTGACCTGATGGTTGATACGAAATTTATACTGCCCTTCGCGTTTTAAAAATGGCGATACATGAAATACCTTGTCTGCTTCCAGCCAGTCATCGCCTGCAATAACCCTATGGTCGGCATGGGCACATATATAAGCGTGGGCTTCGCCAAATGTATTGTTCACGGCATAGATCACGGCGCGCAAATGGCCTTGTGCATCGTGGCATAACCAGAAACTGACCGGGTTAAACACATAGCCAAGCACGCGCGGCATACATATAAGCGTAATGTCTGACACAATGTCAGTTAGGCCGTAATCGGCCAGTATGTTTCGCGCCCATGGCTCGAGCGCGGTACCGTCTTTCTGGCCGTGATCACGCCTGAAAAAAGACATCAGCGCAAACCGTTCGATGCCAAACCATCGCGAAATGCGCAGTGTCGGAATATCCTGCAAAGGGCAGGCCATGTAGTAAATGCCATAGGTAAATGCGTTTTCACGCTCGAACATGCGCTTGTGCATTACCCGCCCGAACAGGATAGACGGTACGATTACGCCCATGGAATATCGGCACCCAATGCTTGCGCAACATTGACGGCGCTTAATAAGCCGTCTTCATGGAAACCAAAGCGCTGGTAAGCGCCACAATACCAAATGCGGTCTTGCCCCTGTATGGTTGGCAGGGCTTTTTGTGCTCGTATGGCAGCTAAATCAAATACAGGGTGTTTGAAAATATGCTTATCGTAAGTCAGCGCTTCATCTGGTCTGCGCGCAGGGTTAAGCGTTACCAAAACGGGTACCTGCGTTGGCAGTGGCTGCAAATTATTCATCCAGTAGCTTAAAGATACCGATGGTTTTTGGTCGATTGCGCCTTCAGACAGGTAAATCCAGCTGGCCCAGCTACCCCGCGTATGCGGCATGAAACTTGTATCGCTGTGCACTATCACGCTATTGGGCTGATACCTGAAGGCACCAAGCACCGCACGTTCGGCGGCGGTAGGGGCATCAAGCATGGCAAGAGCCTGGTCGGCATGCGCGGCCATGACCACATGGTCATATACACATGTTTGGCCCTGTATATCCGTCACAGCAACACCATCTTGCGTACGTTTAATATTCGTTACGGCGCAACAAGTTTTAATGCGGTCTTTAAAGGGCGCACAGATGCGCGTCACATAGCTACGGCTACCCCCTGTAACTGTGTGCCATTGAGGGTGGTCGTTGACTGTCAAAAGCCCGTGGTTTTCAAAAAAGCGTATGAAGGTTGATGCAGGGTATTCAAGAATGGTCTCAACCGAGCAGCTCCAGATTGCGGCGCCCATGGCTTGTAAGTAATAGCGCCTGAACCAGTCGCCAAGGCCCATGGCATCAAGGCAGTCTTTTAAACTCATATCGTCATTGGCGTTTAAATATGCTTTTGCGCCGCGATTAAAGCGTAAAATATCATAAACCATACCCCAGAATTTGGGGCGCAGCAGGTTGGCTTTTTGTGAAAACATGCCCTTGCTACCGTATTCGATGCGCCCACCCTCAATGCTGGCGCCGAACGACATATCGCTCAGGCTAGTTGGCACATCCAGATATTTGAACATAGCGGTTAGGTGTGGGTAGTTGCGATGGTTGAAAACAATGAATCCCGTATCAACCGATACGGTTTTATTTTCAACCTGAATGTCGATGGTACGGCTATGCCCGCCTACCTGCTGGTTTGCCTCATAGACTGTAATATCATGATGCCGGTTAAGCAGCCACGCTGCGCCCAAACCCGAAATACCAGTACCTATAATCGCTATTTTCATACCTTACTTTAGCACGGTGCTATACGTAGGCCAGCCGTTATATCATTAAAACTAAGTAAGTATTTAGGCAGGCAGGACCACGGTCACGCTAAGTCCAGGGTTTAAATTAGCGAGTTTGATTTTACCGTGATGCAGCTCGATAACGGCGCTCACCAGCGCAAGCCCAAGGCCATTACCGGGGCTGTTGCGACACATATCGGCACGGTAAAAACGTTCGAATACGCGGGGCGCATCGTCATCGCAAATACCAGGGCCACTATCTTTGACAGTGACCGACACCATCCGCCCCGTAGCTTCCAGCTGTACTTCAACATGGCCGTTATGCGGTGTGAATTTGATGGCATTGTCCAGCAAATTGGCCAGCGCCTGAAACAGCAAATCGGGGTCACCCGTCAATTGTGTGGCCTTACCGCTAAAGCTAAGGCGGATATGTTTATCTTCAGCCAGCGGTTCGTAAAGTTCAATCACGTCCTGTACCAATTTCAGCATATCAACCGGTTTGAAATGTGTACGCCGGCTACCTGTTTCCACATGGGCAATACGCATAAGGGCTGCAAACGTATCAAGTAGATGGTCGGCTTCTGAAAGCAAGCTATCGCAACGCGCAGCCATAGCATCGTTATCGCGAATATCGCGGCGCATGGTATCAAGATTGTTACGAAGGCGTGTTAGCGGTGTACGCAGGTCATGGGCAATATTATCTGATACCTGCTTGATACCTTTTAGTAATTGTTCGTTACGTGTCAAAAACTCATTCAGCACATCGGCCATATAACTTAAATCATCCCATTTGGAATCGATGGCGATGCGGCGCGTCATATCGCCCGTATCAATAATGGCCTTGGCTGTACGCGCAATACGGTTGGTACGGCTGACCACAAAGGTTGAAACCCTGAAGCTGGTGATGATGACAAGCGCCATACACAAAATGGCAACAATACTAAGAGCCTGCATACGCGCAAAATCCCGGGCATCTTCGGTAATTTCAACCCCAACAAGCAGGCGTCTATTATCGGGCAGGGTTTCTATACGCGCAGCAAACTGCCGGTTTTCAGGGCCTAAAGGGAAGGTGATCGTGCCCTCGGCCAGCGGTGAAATATCTTTAGGAACAGCATCGAGATTGCCGGCTAGTTTTTGACCAACATTATCCATCAGTAGGTATATGTGGTCGGCCGTGTTTGAATGCTGTATTACACTGTCGCGCAAGGCTTCTGGGTCTTTAATATCACCAAACCACGCAATATCTTTCTCAAGCAGGGCTTGAGTACTATTCACGAAATGCCCGTGCGAGAAGTAATAGCCGAAGTACCCCATGACCATGACGCCGAACCCAAGCACCACGCTAAAGAAAACCGCAAGCTTGAAACTGGAGCTATGGTAGTAGCTTCTACCTGTCTTCGAGGATATATCCTGCACCGCGCACCGTTTTTAAAAGAGGGTTTTCATGGTCTTCAAGAATTTTACCGCGAAGCCGGCTGATATGGACATCGATAATATTGGTCTGGGGGTCGAAATTATAATCCCATACATTTTCAAGCAGCATTGTACGGGTAACAAGCTGGCCTTTATGGCGCAATAGATATTCAAGCAACATGAATTCGCGCGCCTGAAGGTCTATGGCTTTGCCAGCGCGCGTTACTGTACGGGCTAGTAAATCCATCTCAAGGTCGGCTGTGCTTAGTTTTGTAACGGCACTAGCTGGTACCTGCATCCGGCGGGCAAGTGCCTCAACGCGGGCTAGCAATTCGTCCATTACAAATGGTTTTACGAGATAGTCGTCACCGCCTGCACGAAGGCCCGTAATGCGGTCATCTACATCGCCAAGAGCACTTAGAATTAAAACAGGATTAGTATAGCCTTGCGCGCGCAGCGTTTTAATGATGGTCAGCCCATCCATTCGCGGCAGCATCCGGTCGACAACCAGAACATCATAATTATCGGTCTGCGCCATTTCAAGGCCGGATACCCCATCATGCATTGCATTGACTGTATGCCCGCTTTCAGCAAGGCCGCTTACAATATAAGCGGCAACAGCCTTATCATCTTCAATGATCAATATACGCATGAGGTGGACCCGCTTACTTTTATATCTTTAAGTAATACCCTAATGACTATAGTCAAATGCAAGGTTTTGAAAATAAGCTAAAATATAGCTCAAATGATACCTCTTCGTTTACCTTTACCGCGTATTTTTGGGGTGGCTACAACTATGCTGCTAGCCACTTTGTCACCGCATATCGGCTGTTTGGCCGTTGTCGGTACATTTTTCTGGAGCGCAATTGAATTATTGGCGCACCCCGCGGCAATCCATCTATTGATTGATCATGCCCAAGCTCTGGGCGTATCGCCGTGGCGCTATTTGGCCCAGATTTGCATAGCCCCGCATTCTTGACTTAAATCAACGCCTGAAACTTGCCCATAAGCCAGTATACTTGGCATGGAACAATCGATAAAAGATATCGTACTGGCTCAAAATAAAGCCGTACCTCGTTACACCAGCTATCCCACAGCGCCGCATTTTAAAGACGGCTTCAGTGAAGCTGTGTATCGCGACTGGCTAGTTGCGCTTAAACCTGAACAGTCGCTTTCGCTTTACGTGCATATACCCTTTTGCGCAAAACTATGCTGGTTTTGTGGCTGTAATACAAAAATCACCCTGCGCGAAGGCCCTGTAGCCGATTACGTTGAACTAATTTTGCGCGAAATTGAAATGGTCAGCCAGTTATGTGCAAAAGGCATGAAGGTCAAGCAACTGCATTTTGGCGGCGGCTCCCCCACCATATTGAAACCGGGCGCCTTTGAAAAATTAATGGCAGCCTTGCGCCGCAATTTTACTTTCATGCCAAATGCTGAAATAGCAGTTGAAATTGACCCCCGTACCCTGACCCCCGAACTTGCTGCCATGTATGGTCGCTGTGGTGTGAACCGCGCCAGCATTGGCGTGCAGGATTTTGACGAGAGGGTGATGAAAGCCGTCAATCGTCCGCAACCCTATGAAGTCGTAAAAACGGCTATGGATTTGGCGCGTGCAAGCGGTATCGCCTCGATGAATATCGACCTCATGTACGGCTTGCCTTACCAGAATGCCGCAACGATGAAAAAATTAGTAGAGCAGGCCGTGACGCTTGATCCGGACCGTTTGACTATGTTTGGTTATGCGCATGTACCATGGATGAAAAAGCATATGCGCCTGATTCCTGACGATGCGCTACCTGATAATAGTTTGCGTTATGATTTGTTTGAAATCGGTGCCCGTTTACTTGAAGACGCAGGCTATATGGCCATAGGCATCGACCATTTCGCAAAGCCTGATGATGCGCTCGCAAAAGCTTTGCAACTTGGAAAAATGCACCGCAACTTTCAGGGCTACACTACCGACGATGCTGATGCACTCATCGGTTTTGGTTCATCAGCTATTAGCCGTCTGTCGCAGGGATATGTTCAGAATACCATCCATGGCCCCCAATATCGCGATCGTATAGAAGCTGGCATATTACCGGCCGAAAAATACTGCGTACTCACTGAAGATGATCGCCTGCGCGCAGATGTAATCGAGCGTTTGATCTGCGATATGAAGGTTAACCTCAATGACATCTGTCGCCGCCATGAACGGCCAATATCATCCTTAACGCAAGATCTTGAGAGGCTTGAGCCTGTAAAGGCAAGTGGCCTTGTGCACCGTGTTGGCAACCATATCAGTATCGATAAACGCCAGATGGTACGGCTGGCGTGCGCGGCTTTTGACACATATCTGTCGCCGGACGGGCCCAAACGCCACGTAAGTTCCGTTTAAAATTCGCACGGTATAAAAATGCCCTCCGTAATTATTACGAAGGGCATCTGACTGGTGAGCCTTTTAATTAGAATTTATAGCCGATACCAACGCCTGCGACCCATGGGTCCAGATCAACGTCGGCTTTAACAGCGCCGCTGTTGAGGGATGCATCGACATTCAGATAGATTTTCTTCAAGTCGGCGTTCAAATACCAGTTATTGGCAATTTTGTAGTCAAAACCGGCTTGCAGTGCGTAGCCGAAGCCGCCCGTCATTTCTAGTTTATTGAAAGATGATGAAGGTTTTTCATTCCAGAAGAAGCTATAGTTGATACCGGCACCAACGTAAGGTTTGAAAGCTTGGTCAGGCATGAAGTGATATTGCACGGCCAGGGTCGGTGGAACGATCCATGCCGAACCGATAGGCGTACCCGTCAGCGTGCCTTTGCCATCCAGATCATGTTTGCTGGTGCCAAGAATAAGTTCGGCTGCAATGTTCGGGGTCAGGAAATAGCTGAAATCGACTTCAGGTACGTAGTCATTGGCAACGCCGACTTTACCGCCAGCGACCGTGGTTTTGCTACTTTCATCAGGAATAACACCGATTACACGGCCACGGACCAGCCAGTCACCAGCTTGAAAGCCGGGGGCATCTTCAGCGCGGGCTTGGCTACTTGCGAAGGCACCGAAGGCGAGCGCACAAAAGGCAGCGCCCATAAAAAACTTTTTCATTTGAATTCCCTTTCATGTTGAACTGAAGCAATCATGAAGGGTGGGTCTGCAAAAGTTTTTGATTACCGTCAATTTTCTGAGGCTTTTTCTACAGATTGCAGAACCAAATCGGCGTCATCCGCGGGTATATCGTCTTCGCCATGTCTATCACCGGTTTCGTTGTCATCGAAAAGGATACGGTTGGCGGCACCCTCAAGGTCGTCATACTGGCCGGTGCGCAAGGACCACACGAAAACCCCCAGCCAGCAAAGGCCGAGGCACAGCGCAATAGGAATAAGATATAACAGGACGCTCATATCCGTGTTCTCAATCTGAAGGCGTTTGCAATAACAACGATAGATGATGACGACATGGCAATGGCGGCAACCAGAGGCGTCACATGGCCTAACATGGCCAGCGGTACGGCAAATACGTTGTAGCCGATGGCCAGTACGAAGTTCTGGCCCACAAGGCGCTGTGAAAATCGGGCAACATTAATCACGCGGGCAATCGCATCGAAGCCTTCGCCCGTATAAACAACATCGGCGGCGTTACGTGCTATATCAAGCCCGCTTGCGGGTGATGCCGATACATCGGCACCCGTTAATACAGGGGCATCATTCAACCCGTCGCCCACCATCATGATTTTGTGGCCCTGCGCCCGTAACGCATTCATCTTGGCGAATTTATCGGCGGGCTTCATATTGGCCTGCCATGTTACAATACCTAGTGTTTGCGCGGTTTGTTTAACAGCCGCTTCACGGTCACCAGATGCCAGCACTATTTGTAAGCCCTGCTGCTTCAATGTATTAATCGTAGCTTTTGCGTCAGTCCGCAAAGGGTCGGTGAAATAGAAGGGCAGGCGGGTATTCGCGTCTGTCTGTAACCATATCTCCAGCATATCGGTATGGTCATCGGCATCGGCAGCACCGCACCATGTACGGCTGCCAAGGCGTATTTGCTGGCCATTATAATTGGCTTGCAGGCCATGGCCGGATATTTCCTCAACGCTGATATCAAGCAACACGCCGTCATAGGCGCGGGTGATGGCAACCGAAAGTGGGTGCTTGCTGTGTGCAGCAAGAGATGCGGCCAGTTGCAATGATGCGCGGTCATACGAGGCGCCATTGGCCAGTGTAGGGTGACCCAGCGTTAGTGTGCCGGTTTTATCAAGCATGATGGTGTCTATGCTGGCCAGCCGCTCAAGTGCGTCACCCGCTTTTATAAGAATACCGCGCTTCATAAGGCGGCCTACGGCCAGCACCTGTACCACAGGTACAGCCAGCCCCAAAGCGCATGGGCAGGTGATGATAAGTACGGTCACTGCCGTCATTAAGGCGTTTTGCCAAGGCGTACCTACAAACAGCCAGCCAATAAAGGTGGCCGCGGCCAATACATGCACCACAGGCGTGTACATACGCGCGGCGCGGTCGGCGATACGCACGTATTTTGCTTGTCCCTGTTCGGCTTTTTCCATCATGCGCACAATGTCGGCCAGCAACGAATCTTCGGCAGCTCGCGCGATTTTGATTTTAAGAGGTGCTGAGTTGTTGATCGTGCCTGAATAAAGGGCATCGCCCGTTTTAACCGGCTGTGGCAGGCTCTCCCCCGTGACGGCGCTTGTGTCGATATCGGATGCGCCTTCAAGAACAACAGCATCTGCCGGTATGCGTTCGCCCATGCCTACAAGGGCCACCATGCCTTCGCGTAAGTCACGAATAAGCATGCTGCGCGTCTGGCCATCTTCAAGCACGGTAGCAACCCCTGCCATCATGGAAAGTAGGTCACCAGCCGCACGGCGTGCGTTCGATAGTGCCAGAAAATCCAGATACCTCCCGATCAGCAAGAAAAACAGCAGCATGACGGCCGAGTCAAAAAATACGTTTTCGGCCCCGTGGAACATTTCAAAAAGGCTCATGCCCGTAGCTAGCAAAACGCCCAGCGATATTGGCACATCCATATTGGTGCGCCCCTGCTTGAGTACCGATAAGGCCGAACGAAAGAAGGGGCGGCCCGAAAAGGCAACGGTCGGCACCGCAATTAATGCTGATATAAGGTGGAAAAATTCACGCGTAACCAGCCCCATATGGTGGGCATCGGTCAGCCACAGCGCAAATGACAGCAGCATGATGTTGCCACTGGCAAAACCGGCGACGCCAAGGCACATACGTAAAAAACGCGCGTAGTCGGTATCGCTTTGCTCGGCCTTCTCGGCTTCGTAGGGGCGGGCTTTGTAGCCAAGGGCATTAACGCGGTTGATAAGGTCGTCCGCGCGGGCGACATCACCTTGCCATACAAGGCTCAGGCGTTTGGTTGTATAATTCAGGCGGGCCTGGGCTATATTCGGCAAAGCACCGAGAGATGATTCTATTTTCTGAATACAGGCAGGGCAATGAACACCGTCAACACTCAAAACCATATGGCTCAGGCCATCGGTATCTTGGCTGACGAACGGCGCAAATACCGAAGTCACGGCAGGGTCAGGTCTGTGTTTGTTTGAAGGGTCTGGTTGTGCCATGTGCTATAAATCCTGATATTCCATAGGCCATGTAAAGGCAAAGCCACCTTCGCTTCATATACGCCTTTGCTGACTTCCTGTAAAATAGCCTTACTGTCATAGCCTTGGGTTACGGGCCGTATGATTTCGGCTTTAATGGTCGCGCCGGAAATAGGCGTGCCTGTTTTGTCTTTTAATGTGTAGCCCAGCACCCCGTTGGCGTAGGTGGTGCGGCCTGTCCAGCCAAGGCTTTTCTGCTTTTTGACGGCATCGAGGGTCTTGTTATAGGCCAGCCCCTTTTCGTAAGCGTCTTCGGTTACAAGGCCGGGGCGGGTCTGAATGGCCACAGTTACGAACACGGTATTGACCGTAGCGACCACCACGAATAATGCAACGAACATCCAGGGGATCCATTTATCGATAGGCTTTGAATCAGGGTTAATGGTGTTCATTGTGTTCCTCTACTCATGAAAACACTGTCGTGTTTATAGGTGATGCCACTGGCTTTATCGGTAATGCTAAAAACGATGTCGCGGCTTGGCGTATCTTGTGTAGCGGCTTTAACAAAAAAGTGGAAATGACCGACTTCATCAGGAGCTACGGGCAGTGCGTTGGCCGATACATCGCCAGCACCCTCGACTTCGATAGAGGCGTTATCAATACCCTCTATATCAAGTGCGAAGATGCGCACATCGTGCATTTTATTCAGGATTTTAATATCATAGCCGTTGTTGATGTGCCCGTCGCTCAGTTGTACGAACAGGGGATTACGGTCATGGATAACATGTAGTTCGGCTGGTTTTCGCGTTAAAAGCCCGTAGGTTAGTAAGGCCAAAATCGCAGTCAGAACAATCGCATAATAAATCGTACGCGGGCGTATGAAGCGCGGTTTGGTATGGCCTTTATCGCTTTCCGTGAGGCCGCGCTCGGTATCATAGCGGACAAGGCCGCGCGGCAGACTCATTTTGTCCATGATGTCATCGCATGCATCAATGCAAAGACCGCATGCAATACACTGTATTTGCAGGCCATCTCGGATATCGATACCCATAGGGCATACTTGCACGCAGGCTTGGCAATCAATGCAATGGCCTTTATCGCCAAAAGCTTCTCCTTTTTTATGCTTGCCGCGTGGTTCGCCGCGTACAAGGTCATAACCGATAACAAGCGTGTCGGGGTCGAACATGGCTGACTGGAAGCGCGCATAAGGGCACATATACGTGCACACTTGTTCGCGTGCAAAGCCTGCCATCAGGTAAGTGCTGAATGTAAGGGCCGTCATAAAGCCCAGAACCGTAGGCGATACGCGCTGGTTTAAAAAATCGTGCAGTAGGGCCGGCGCATCGTTGAAATACAGCACAAACGTACCAGCCGTCATAAAGGCTATAAAAATCCATGTGACATGAGTCGCGCTGATTTTCAGGAATTTTTCGGTGGTCCAAGGCCCATCATGCAGGCGCTGACGCGCGCCGCGCTCACCCTGAAAAACGCGCTCAGCCCATATAAAAAGGTCAGTCCATACGGTCTGGAAGCAGAAATACCCACACCATACGCGACCCAGAAGCGATGTCGCAAAAAACAGCAATATTGCAGCCGTTACGAGGATACCGACCAGATAATAGACTTCCTGTGGCCATATTTCGATTGCAAAGAAATAAGCGCGGCGGGCAGGTAGGTCAATCAATATGGCCTGATCCGGTATATGCGGCCCGCGGTCCCAGCGTATGAAAGGTGCCAGATAATATATACCTAGCGTAACAGCAATCAGCCACCATTTAAGCCGTCTGAAAAATCCGTCAACGCTACGGGGGTAAATTTTCTGCGCTTTGGCAAAAAGAACAATGTCGTCGTTATTTTGATTCTGCGGTTGGTTCAACTGGTGCCTCTGTTTTCTCAGCTGGTGCATCTGCTTCGCCACCACCCAATGAATGGACGTATACGGTCAGCTCGCGGATGGTGTTTTCATCCAGTTTGTCTTTCCAGTAAGGCATGGCGCCTGCGCGGGCATAAAATACGCTATGGCGCACGTCGTTGCGGGTGGCGCCATAAAGCCAGATACCGTCGGCCAGACGGGGCGCGCCAAAATCGCGCCCGCCTTCGCCTTGTGCGCCGTGGCACGCAGCGCAATTATCGGCAAACACTTTAGCACCTGCCATTGTGTCGGTGGCTTTATGGTCTGATAAAGCCAGCACGTAATCGACAACAGCATCCACACCTTTGCCATCCAGTATGCCGTCTGCGCCGAACGAAGGCATTTGCGATACGCGCGTATCGTTGTGGCCCGAACGGATACCGTATTGAATGGTTTGGTATATATCAGCCAGTTTACCGCCCCACAGCCAGTCGTCATCATTCAGGTTAGGGTAGCCCTTACCGCCAGCAGCACCGCTACCATGGCAGGTAGCACAGTTGTTTTTGAATGCGGCCTTACCACCCGCTACCGCGAACGCATAAAGCTGCGGATCTTTCATGATCTGTTCGAACGACGCATCTTTGAATTTGCTGGCATAAACAGCCTGCCTTGCATCAATCTCGGCCTGATCTGTCTTGAGTTTATTATACTCAGTCCAGCCTAGAATACCTTTGGTATGGCCTGCAACGGTCGGCCATGCGGGGTAGAAAACCCAATAGCCAGCGGCCCATATACAGCACACATAAAACACCCATAGCCACCAGCGCGGCGCAGGGTTGTTTAGCTCCTTGATACCGTCCCATTCGTGGCCGGTAGTTTCGACGCCGGAAATGGTGTCGATATCTTTTTGGCCATCTGGCTTATGATCAGTCATTGGGAGTGTCCTTTTTAAGGGGAATGCAAGCTTTCGTCATGTAATCGGCCTTTGAGCCAGGGCGGAAAACCCAGATCAACATGGCCGTAAAAAACGTAAAGAAAAACAGCAACCCGATTACCGGCGCGTGGTGTGCGATGAAATCTATCATTTGACCTCGCTTTTATCTTTTGTCGTATCCAGCGCTTTGCCTGGCTCGTAATTCGTGAAATCGACCATCGTGCCTAGCACCTGGAGGTATGCGATGAGTGCATCGAGCTCCGATGTCAGATTAGGATTACCATCGAAATCACGCGTATTGACGCGGTCACCGTAACGGGCTTGCAGGCCAGAAAGGTTAGGGCTGTCATTGGCAGCCTGTGCCATGGCATCTTTGTAGGCATTGGCGATCATATCGTCGGTGTAGGGCACGCCAACAATACGCAGGGTGTTTAAATGCTCGCCCAGATCATCCAGCTTGGCCACGCGCCCGCCCAGCATTGAATAGTTCGGCATAATTGACTCAGGCACCACATCACGCGGGTTTTTAAGATGGGCCGCGTGCCAGGCGTCCGAGTAACGGCCGCCAACCCGCGCAAGGTCAGGCCCCGTGCGTTTGGAGCCCCACTGGAATGGATGGTCATACATGCTTTCGGCCGCCAGCGAATAGTGGCCATAGCGCATCGCTTCATCGCGCAGTGGTCGGATCTGCTGTGAATGGCAGTTATAACACCCCTCGCGGATATAGATATTCTGCCCCGCCAGCTCCAGCGGCGTATAAGGCCGCACGCCTTTCACAGGCTCGATCACCGTCTCCATACGGAACAGCGGAATAATCTCGATGATCCCGCCTATCAGCACAACAATGATAATACCGACCAGTAACAGGATGGAATTACGCTCAAAATATTCGTGTTTTTTTAGAAAGTTTTTCATGCTGCAACCCCTTGGGCCAAGGCTTGGGTTTCGTTTTTGCAGACGTCACCGCGAATGGTACGCCAGAAATTATAGGCCATGATAAGGGCGCCGCTGAGGTACAAGGCCCCACCGAATGCACGCATCATGTAATAGGGGTGCATGGCCATGACGGTCTCCACGAAGGAGTATTCGAGGAAGCCCATACTGTCATACGAGCGCCACATCAAGCCTTGCATGATGCCGGATACCCACATAGCGCAGATGTAAATGACGATACCCAGTGTGGCGATCCACAGATGCAGATCAACCAGTTTCAGGGAATAGACTTCGCGGCGACCCCAGAGGCGGGGAACAAGGTGGTAAAGGGCACCAAAAGTGATGAACCCAACCCAGCCAAGCGCACCGGAGTGAACGTGGCCAATAGTCCAGTCAGTATAGTGGGAGAGGGAGTTGACGGCCTTGATGGACATCAATGGGCCTTCAAAGGTGCTCATACCATAGAACGCGATGGCGATGATCATGAAGCGCAAGACCGGATCCTGCCGTAATTTGTGCCATGCGCCCGAAAGCGTCATCATACCGTTGATCATACCGCCCCATGATGGCATCCACAGCATGATCGAGAAGGTCATGCCTAGCGTTTGTGCCCAGTCAGGCAGTGCGGTGTAATGAAGGTGGTGAGGGCCAGCCCAGATATAGATAAAGATCAACGACCAAAAGTGCAGGATCGACAGACGGTAGGAATATACAGGGCGGTCAGCGCGTTTGGGCACGAAGTAATACATCATGCCAAGGAAGCCTGCGGTCAGGAAGAAGCCGACGGCGTTATGGCCGTACCACCACTGGATCATGGCCGATTGTACGCCTGCCATGACGGTGTAGCTTTTAGCCCCCAAAAAGCTTACGGGAATAGAAAGCCCGTTACCCAAATGCAACACGGCTACCGTGATAATAAAGGCAAGATAGAACCAGTTAGCGACATAAATATGGGGCTCACGACGTTGGATGAGCGTCATGAGGAACTGGACGAGGTAAGCCACCCACACAATTGTCAGCCATATATCGGTGTACCATTCAGGCTCAGCATATTCTTTGCCCTGCGTTGTGCCCGTCACATAGCCAAGGGCCGCCAGCACGATAAACAGCTGGTACCCCCAGAAGGTGAACATGGCCAGCTTGTCATTCCATAGCCGTGTCTGGCAGGTGCGTTGTACGACATAATAGCTGGTAGCAAACAGGGCATTACCGCCAAACGCAAAAATAACGGCTGAGGTATGCAGGGGGCGTATGCGGCCAAAGGTTAAAAACGGTTCGAAATTCAGGGCCGGAAAGGCCATCTGCAGGGCAATCAAAAGCCCAACGGTAAACCCGACAATCCCCCAAAAGACCGTTGCCAGCGTAAAAAGCCTTATAGCATCGTCACTATAGGAAATCGGGCCGGTTTGTTTGGTAAGGGCTGTCATGGGTGCGCGTCCTTGGGAAAAGCCGATTTTTTGGCAATTATGTTATTAATCAATGCCAAGTTGCGCGATAGGTGCATGATATACCTTGATTTAAGTCAACTAGATGTGAAAAAACCATGGGAATGAAAACGACAGCCGCCAATAAATGCCAGTCGCACCCTGCCACGCCTGAATTGGGGCTGGATGGCATACCGCTTTTCAATGGTGCTGCCCCCGCGTTTCTCGACAAGCTAAAAGCCGCTTCCAGCACACACGACTATGCAAAAGGCCACGTGGTCTTTATGCAGGATGATGTGGCTGAATGGTTTTATGTTGTGAATAGCGGCTGGGTAAAGATCTTCCGCCAGACTCTCGATGGCGATGAAGTGATCATCGATATTTTGCCGGCGGGAACCTTATTTGGCGAAACCGAGCTATTTTCAAACCATAGCTTTGCCAACAGCGCCGAAGTTGTGCAGGACGCTAAAATTACTGCATACCCGATGTCGCTTTTACGCAACCAAATTAGTGCTGACCCAAGCTTCGCTGTTAAAATGCTTGAACACATTCTCCATGGGCAACGCGAACAGACCAAAGAAATCGAGCACCGTACAATCATGAACGCATCGCAGCGTCTTGGCTGCTTTTTGCTCCGGCTGATTAATGTTAAAAAAATCGGGCCAGTTGTATTGCATCTGCCATATGACAAAACATTGATCGCATCACGCCTGGGCATGCAATCCGAAACATTTTCGCGTGCACTCGCACGCCTTAAGTCCGATCTGGGGATGCGTGTCAGAGGCGCTACAATCGAAATTGATTCCATGGATGCATTGATTTCCTATACATGCTCGGCTTGTTCAAACGCATTTCCCTGCGCTGAAGACTAGAAAAGGGTTTACCTTGCAGCATTTCACACCACAGCCTTACAATTTTGACCCTGAAATTCTGCGCGAATACGATATCCGCGGCATCGTTAACAAAAACCTGTCTGCGAAAGACGCCTATTATATAGGCTTGGCTTACGGCACTTATGTGCGCCGTAAAACCGGCGGCAACCGTATTTGCCTGGGTTACGATGGCCGCCATTCAAGCCCTGCTTTTCAGGCCGCGATGACTGAAGGGCTGATGGCCGTGGGTATTGCTGTAGAACGCATAGGCCTTGGCCCCACGCCCATGCTTTATTTTGCTGTCAAAGACCGTCACGCCGATGCAGGCTTGATGATCACAGGTTCGCATAACCCTGCCGAATATAACGGCTTTAAAATGACATTGTACGGAGCGCCCGTTTTTGGCGAAGCTGTACAGGAAATTGGCCGTATTGCAGCCACCGCCGATTATGATTTGGCGCAGGGCAGTGTAACCGACCACGACATTCAGGATGCGTATGTCGACCGCCTGCTGCGCGATACAAAGCTTGTTGCAGGTAAATCCATGCGCATCGCGTGGGATTGCGGGAATGGCGCTGCAGGGGAAATCGTCCGTCGCCTCACAAAAAAATTACCGGGTAAGCATATTCTGCTGTTCGACGATATCGACGGTGATTTCCCGAACCACCACCCCGACCCGACAGTTGATAAAAACATGGCGTCGCTGGTCAAGGCGGTGCGTGATAATAAATGCGATTTAGGGCTAGCCTTCGATGGCGATGCCGACCGTGTTGGGGCAGTCGATGAACAGGGCACGATTTTGCGCTGTGACATGTTGCTGACAATCTACGCGCGCGATATTTTGAAACGCAACCCGGGCGCCACCATTATTGGCGACGTCAAATGCTCGCAAGTGATGTTTGATGAAATACGCAAAATGGGTGGTAACCCCGTGATGTGGAAAACCGGCCACTCCCTCATCAAGGCCAAGATGTTCGAAACCAAGGCCCCGCTGGCGGGTGAGCTTTCGGGGCATATTTTTTTCAATGACGGCTGGTACGGTTTCGATGACGGTATCTACTGCTCCATCCGCCTGATCGATGCGCTTATTGAAGCGGGCAGGCCGTTATCGGCCATCATGGCGGAATTGCCGAAAATCGTGAACACACCTGAAATCAGGTTCGAAGTCAGCGAGAAAGACAAATTCCCGCTTGTTGCAAAACTCGTGGCATCCGTACTCGCCCGCTCGAAGGTTGATGACACGATCACCGTCAACGATATCGACGGCGCCCGTGTAAACACACCCGATGGCTGGTGGCTCGTCCGCGCATCCAACACGCAAAACGTATTGGTTATGCGCGCGGAATCCGAAACCAAAGACGGCATTGAACGGCTCAAATACATGGTGGCCTCGGAAATGGCCAAAATTGGCTATGACACCGATTTTGAGATGTCTCATTTGTAGAGTTTTGGATTAGATTCACGCCATACTTTGATAACATCTTTTGGGATGTCTGATGGATAACAAAAGGGCGCATACCCCTTCGGCTTAGAGTAAGCGCTTCTTTTTCCGCATTTTCGACCTGATCTGTCCTTACTATAAGGACAGGGGCAGCTTCTAGGATAAGCGGCCACGGAATCTTGGATCATTTTTTTTTGAATTTCTATGTCACTTATAGCCCAGCTAGATGTAGAAAAAAATAATCCGAAATATAATATGCCTATATATAATTTTGCTTTCATAAACGTTCCGCTATTCTAAAGAATAAGTAATTCTTTCCTTTTAATGGCTGCAATGTCAATGCGACGCCATTATGCGTAAGTCCTTCCGTGGCGGGTGTTGTATGCATTGAAAATAAGGGCGGCCTGCGCGTCATCTATGTAGCCATTGCCCATAGATACGGCATAGATCCTCGTGCCGTTCGATAGTTTGGATGTTCCGCCTGCACCTTGCCCGCCAATCGTCAGATAACCGGATGCAGGCGTGTTGGTGGTATTGAAGGCCATGGTACGCGCAACCTTGGTGCGGCCATTCACCCAACTGCGTAATGTGCCGCCTGAATAGGATGCGATAATCAATGTTGGTGTACCGATGGTGATCGCGCTGTGGTCGGTTGCCGAAGTGATGGTTGTGGCTGCGCTGTCGCCCGTTTGCTGGAAGCGCACCTGTTCTGTAGCTGAAAACTGAGCATTGAAGCCGATGGTCGATGCTGTCGTCTTGGTTGATAGGGCAACAGATACGGCTGTTTGATCGGCCACATAAAGGGCGATGGCCATCCAGAAATCGGTGCCGCCTGTGGTTTTATGCAGGTTGTTCAGGAAGTTGGTGTTTGTCCCTGATTTAAGACTGCAGACATCTCCGCCATCAAGCATGAAATAGGCAGCGGCATTTCCGGCACTTCCCGTAAAAGTAGGGTCATCGCTTGATGCGCCTGATGTGGCGCCAAGATAAAAATCGTAGGCTGTTTTAGTCGAGCCATCGGCCGGGTTCGGTACAATATTGGCCCATGTCTGGCCGGTGCCTGCATAGCTTTCGGTAATTGTAGCATCCACATCAAAGACGCAAGATGCGATAACGGCCTTGAGCGACTTATCGGTTTTTTTGCGGGCAGGGCCGTTGAACCCGCGCCCGAGTGTGATCAGCATGCAATGCTCCTGATGAAAAAGGGGATGAATAGAAAAAGGCGGAACCCGTTTGAACGGACTCCGCCTGTATGTGACTATATTCCTATCATACCATCTTTTTAATGTCAATTAGCCTGTTTAGAAACCGTAGGTCATCCCAATGGTCACAACATGACGTTTAGAGTCTGACGTCTCGCGATCACTGTCTTTGTTCGTAAAGATATAATCGGTGTTTAGTTTGATTTGAGGGGTTAACTCATACGAGAAGCCAGCGAGTGTATCGTAAAGATTGTCGTCTCGGTCGGTACCGTTAGTTGCTCCATTACCTCCCTCGTAGGCGCTCTTGGTAAAGCGTCCTTCAAGTTTTGCCGTTAACTTTTCACCCAGCTTTTGGGCGAGTGTAATTTTAGAAATTGTACGTACAGAACCCGAAGACCCTGCATCGGTAATCTCCATAATTACGCGGTCAACACTAGCGCCTAATACGGTTTCCTCTGTTACATCCCATTTCCATGAACCTGCAAAATAAGGGGCATGAATATCCCTGTAAATGGCTTGATCATATTTACGATCTATATAGCCCGCAGCTAAATCAATTTTCATGTCTTTTCTAGGCTTGAAAGAAACTCCACCTTGATACGTTCCGCCTACAGAGGTGCGTTCTGCTGCAGAAGAAAAAGTATAGTTACGAGGGTTGTATTCCACGTCACCGAAGACATCGAAATCTTTCGCTAAATTGTAAGTGGCACGTCCACCAAAGATATATTCGTTGCGATCACGAAAGTTTTGCGGGCGAACTGTACCATTCATACGTACGCCATCATCGAAGTTATAATTCGTAATGCCTATTCTTGGTTTTAACGTAAAATCTAAGATATTGTATGATAATGCTGTACTGGCCTTTTTTGCTGTAAAAACTGAAGGTTTCAGGATGTCATTCGTAGGGTCGGCATCCGAATCCCCGCGCTCACTATGCCCCCTGCGATAGTCGAGCAGTCCCTCCCATGCTAGGTCTGAGTTTATTTTTGCATTTGCTTTTAAGCCTGTTGTAAAATCAAGGCGATTGTTATCAGGATCATCGCTATATATGAATTTTGTAAGGCCCGCATTGAAGCGGGTTTTAAACTCATCTGATCCAGATTCTATATAAAACTCAGGAGTGATTTTTGTGTAGAAATCATCGTGAGCGTCTGTTCTCTCAGTGTAAATATTGTCATCATATGACTCGGATACAGAAACCGATGGTTTGAAAATAACTTTTGATTCTGTCGATCGAGTCTCAGCGTCTGCAATATTAGGAATGGCAGCTAATACAGCTATAATTGACAAAGATGAAAGTGATATATGTTTTTTTGACATTCGCGCCTCGATATTTTCTGATTGAAATCTCTTTTTGCTTTAAATGAGTTTAAAATAAGGGGAAAAAAAGTATATTAAAATTGCTATAATTGACGCCCAATTAAGCGGACTAATGTCGTGTATCTTTTGTATAAAAATCGTAGCATCGTGCTGCCTCAGCGTATCCCGACAGGGGATGATAATGCCGCTTTTGGCGGGCGTATCGGTCATGAGGGCGTTACTGGAAGAATTTGCCCATCAAGCCTTTTTTAGGCTCGTCTTCTTGCTTGGCGGCATCGCCTGTCTTGGCAGCTTTGAGGGCTTTCATTTTGGCGCTGGCAGCTACGCGTTCGTCATGGCTGATTTTACCGTCGTTGTCGGTGTCCATCTGCTTGAAGCGTTCGAGCGTGCGGGCCATGAATTCATCCTTGCTGATGAAACCATCGCCGTCCGTATCTTCCTTCATGTGCTTTTTAGGAGCGGCTTTGACAGCTGGCGCGGCTTTCACGACCGTTGCAGCTTTCTCGGTCACGACCGAGGTAGAAGCAGGCGTGTTTTCAGCGAAGGCCGGTGCTGAAAAAGCAAAAAGGGCGGCTGCGGCCAGTAGGGTCATGCGTGTATTCATGGGGTCAAGTCTCCTGATAGGTACATGTAAACATTATTACAGGTTTACAACATGGCGGTCGCTTGCGCCACCCCCACCTTTTTGTACCAAACCTCGGGCATCATTCAACCAGCGCCTTGATGGCAACGTAATCCGTTTTGCCGGTACCCAATACGGGCATGGTTTCTACAATTTTGATAACCGATGGCACAACCAGCGCCGATGTTCCCACTTTGGATGATTGCGCAACCAGAACATCGCGCGCGGCCTCTTTCTGCGTGGTTACAAGCACCAGTTGCTCGCCCTTGCGGGCATCGCTTACGGCGACCACGGCGTGTTGTGCCTCGGGCCACAACGCCTCGGCCAGCGATTCCGATTGCGCAAGCGAAACCATTTCACCCGCGATTTTGGCGAAGCGTTTGGCACGACCCACAATTTTTATATACCCCTCGGCATCGATGGATACGATATCACCCGTGTCGTGCCAGCCATCAGCAGGCGGTTGCAATACACCGGGCCTATCGGCCATGTAATAGCCCAGCATCACGTTGGGCCCACGCACAACCAGCCTCCCGCCTTCGCTTACGCCTTCAACGGGCTCGAGCCTATATTCCATACCCGGCAATAATCGACCCACCGTACCGTTCTTTTTATGCATGGCGGAATTGACGGCAATGACAGGTGATGTTTCGGTGGCACCGTACCCTTCAAGCACCTTGACGCCGAAACGGTCCATATACAGGCGGCGGGTTTCGTCTTTTACTTTTTCGGCACCGGCGAAAATATACCGCATGCGGAAAAAGTCGTAAGGGTTAGCCATACGGGCATAGCCGTTCAGGAATGTATCGGTACCGAACATGATGGTCGCATTGGCCGAATACACAAGCTCGGGCACGATGCGGTAATGCAGCGGGCTCGGGTAAAGGAATGTCCGCACGCCGCATAAAATGGGCAGCAAGGTGCCGCCCGTCAGCCCAAAGGAATGGAACATCGGCAGACAATTGAAAACGATATCCTGCCGGTTGAAATCAACCCGTGATACAAGCTGGGTTATATTACTCGTCAAATTTGTGTGGCTTAGCACAACGCCTTTTGGCTGCCCTTCGGAACCCGATGTAAAAAGCACAACCGCAGGGCTGTCGGGGTTTACTTTGTATGTGCGGTGCAGGCGGGCAGGGCATGTCAGTTTGGTCATGACCTTATCAATAAGGCCCACGCTGGCGGCTATGTCCTCTAGATAGACAATGCGGGCATGGTGGCCTATTTGCGCGACCATGTCTTCCAGCCGCCCCATGCCGACAAAGCGGCGCGAGGTAATAACCGTTTTGATGTCGGCCGTTTTGATGGCCGATATAATAGCCGTAGCGCCAGCCGAAAAATTCAACATCGCAGGTACACGCGCAATGGCCTGCAAGGCAAAAAATGTCGATACGGTCACAACCGCATTCGGCAACATAAGCCCCACATTTTCTTCCCGCTTTGTGATAGCGCTTAGCTTGCGGCTTAAAACGACCGTCCTGTCTAGCAACTGCCCGAAATTAAGGGGTTTTCGGGCGGAATCCTCAACAATCAGTGCATCAAGGCCTTCCATGGATGCGGCCTTCAACAGGGCCTCGTATAATGTCCGGTCATGCTGGCCAGTCTCGAACATCATGTTTTCCATCAGGTCATACAACTGGCGGCTGGCGGCAGCGCGCTTTTTACGGCCATGAAGGGCGGGGTCAACCTTAAAGCGGCGCGGCTCCAGAATGGTTATCGTGATTTTTGGGAATAGTCTGAAAGCAACCTTGCCGCGCAGCCTTGCAAAATTGGTGTGCTGCACGCCATCAAGGCGTACAGGCAAAATCATGGCATCGGCCTTGTCGGCAATCAGCCCCGGGCCATCATACACTTTCATGAGCGCGCCTGTTTCTGTTAGTCGCCCTTCGGGGAAAATGACAACATGGCGGTCTTCCTCAACCTTGCGGATAAGCGCCTTCATTGAAAACGGGTTGGTGGGGTCAAGTGGGAAGGCATCGACAAAGCGCAAAAATGGTTTAACCCACCACCATTCGGCTACGTTGGATGCCACGGCAAACATGGGCCGTCCGGGTAAAAACGCTGCCAGCAAAGGCGGGTCCAGAAACGAGACGTGGTTGCCCACAATAACGGCGCGCAGGCCAGCCTTCTCGAAGTTTTCAAGACCACGCACTTCAACGCGGTAAAGCAGTTTGAACAAACCTTGTAACAGGCTTTTGAGCAGATAATCGGGGAGCAGGCGGCATATGTAAAGCGCGACAAAACTATTCGCCACGGCAAACGCCGCAAACAGCCCGTGTACGCTCCAGCCGCTGCCTAAAAGCACTGCCGAGAATATAGCCGATGCCACCATGAATAACGCATTCATAATGGCATTGCCTGCCTGTACGCGGGCGCGATGGTCTGGGTGCGTATTGTGCTGGATCATGGCGCTTAACGGCACCTCGAATAGGCCGCCGCACATGGCGATCATGGCAATATCGAATGTAATACGCCAGCTGGCTGGCTGGGCCAGAAACCCGCCCAGTGTTAGTAAAGAACCATCAAGTGATGCCCTTATATGCGTAGATGCAAAATAAAGGTCGAGCGAAAAAACGCTGACGAAAAACATCGTAAGCGGCACATAAATAGCTTCGATGCGCCCCCGTAAAAGGCGGTTATTGAGTAACCCGCCAACAGCAATGCCTACCGAGAATACCACCAGAAAAAACGTCAGCACATGGGCGTCGGCACGCAAGGTTTCATGGGTGTAATTGGCAAACTGTGCCATGAACATGCCGCCGATAAAATAGAACCACGACACACCGAGAATGGATAATGTGATAGTGCGCGACTGCGTGAGGCTGTAACGCAGAATATTGAAGCCTTCGATGAACGGATTTTTGTGTCGCTCGGCAGCTGTAGTTAAGGGCGGGGCAGGCGGTACAAACCGGCTTGATACATACCCGATACCGGATACGACAAACAATGCGGCCCCCACAATCCATGCGCCCTCATTCAGTGTAATCAGCGTGGTGCCGGCAATTGTGCCGGTCAAAATGGCAAGAAACGTGCCGGTATTCAAAAGCGCATTGGCACTGATGAGTTCTTGTTTTTCAAGATGCTGCGGCATAATCGAATATTTACTGGGGCCAAAAAAGGCCGAATGGGTCCCAAGCGCGAACAGCGTAAAAAACGATAGTGGGATCGACCCGCTGACAAGCGATACGCAGCCAAGCACGGCAATCCCCATCTCGATAATTTTGATGGTTCGCATAACCTTGTCTTTGGGGTATTTATCGGCCAAACCTCCGCCCATGGCGGAAAACAGAACGAACGGAAGAATGAAAACACCCATCGCAAGTGTTGTCAGTAATTTTGGATCGTAAGTAGCGTCTGCAGCAGCCTTATAGATCAGCATCACTACAAGCGCGTTTTTGAATAAATTGTCGTGAAAAGCCCCTAAAAACTGGGTGATGAACAGCGGCAAAAAGCGGCGATCGCGCAGCAGATAAAACTGGTTACTGGCCATGCTTGAAAACTCCGTGTTTGAGGAAATAGATAGTCTGCGCTTTCGTGTCGCGGCGCATCATCATGAAGGGGTGTGTGCCGCGTACTGATGCGTGGTCTTTCATGCCGTTATATTTTGTTCTGGCAACGCTCACGCGCCCATCATTCGGGCCCTTTATCAAAAGGGACGATAAAAGATAAAGCCATTTATTAGTGCCCGCAATAATGCCTAGGTCATAATAAACATCATCCCGTGGCAAACCCTGGGCAATCGTCGTCAGTTCCATACCGGCGGGGCCGTAAAGGCGGCTGTATAAGGGCCATTGATGTACGAAATCGGCAATTTCGCTACCGCCATTGGGCGGCGCAATCATAACCACACGGCCAATCTTGCCAACGGGCAGGGTATCTTTGAATTTATGCAAAAAACGCCTGATGACGAGGCCGCCCATGGAGTGGGTCACGAAATGGACAGGTGCGGCCGATTGTTCCCAGAAGGCATCATGCAGTATGGTCGCACGCAGGGTATCGGCAATACTGTCCAGCGATGCGGTTGTCGATGCATAATCAACCGATAGCGTCTCATAGCCTTCGCGGCTCAACATTTTGGTAACGGGGGCCATGCTGCGGCTTGTCTTGAAAATGCCATGCAACAGCACCACCCGCTCGCCTTTGGGCGTGCCTGATACATATTCTTTCGTGTTGCCCGCATGATAATTCATAAATAGTCCTGATAAATTTTTTATTGGTTGGCTCAAAGTAATAAAACGATAGAATTACAAGACAATGGCCGACAAAGATACAACCACCGAAACGCACGCCGCAATCTTGCAGGCGCATGTGTTAAAGAAGGCGGGTGACATTGCGGGGGCTTTGCGGGTTTTATTGCCGCATACAGACCCTAGCCGTACCGTGCGGGAAGCGCTGCGCGATGTTCTGCGCGAAGTGGCATCGTTGTACATGCTTATGCGTAAACCGATGGAAGCGGCTGTCTGTTTCAGTAAAGCTATTGATGCGGGTGACACAACCCGCCTGACGTTATTCAATTATGGCGTAGCCCTCATGGAAAGTGGCCAGCTTGATACCGCACTTAAAATCACGCGGTGGTTTTTAGGCCATCAGGGCAACGATTTCTCGTTCATAACGCTTCATGGCGTTATTCTGAAGCGGCAGGGGCTTTTTAAAGAAGCCATTGCGGAGTTTGAAAAAGCTGCTGCAATCGAGCCTGAAAATCCTGCCCCGTGGATGAACATGGGCAATACCTATATGTCGCTGCACGAAGACCTCGTTGCCGCCGACATGTACCGCGAGGCTGCAAAGCGCAAACCGGATGAACATGAATGTATCCGCCTCATAGGTAGGGCCTTGCAGTCGGCCGGCCAATACATCGAGGCTACGGCTTATTTTCAGCAGGCTATGGCTTTGAAGCCTTTGTTCTCGAATGCGATTGCCGATTATGCGCGCAATCTGGCGCTGCTTGAAAAGGTTGAAGATGGCGTGGCTGTACTGGATTCCGCGCTTGTCGAAGCGCCAAACGATGTATTGCTGCTTGAAGCCAAAGGCTGGATCCTGAAAAAAGATGGCCAGATGGACGCTGCGCGCAGCGTGTATGAAACACTAACACGCACAAGCCCCGCTAATGTCGAGGGGTGGGTAGGGCTTGGCCATACATTCGATGGCACCGACCGCGAAAAAGCCAACGCCTGTTACCGCCGCGCAGCCGATGTTGACGGGCGCTCGCTACGCACGCTGTGGCTGTTAAGCGATAGCTTGAACAACAGCCGCTATGGCCGTGAAGGCGACCATATTCAGGAGGCTTACACAATTGCCTGTGAAATGGTTGAAAAATACCCGACCCATCTCATGGAGTGTTCGGAGGACCTCAAGGCCATTTTATTGCGCTGTATCGATTATGACCGCTTTGCGAAACTGGGTGACGTAAAAGAAAGCCGCGATTACTGGCTCCGTAAAGAGCGTATTGCCGCTTTTCATTACGAATTGTCGCGCACGAAAACCATGGATGATCGCCTCGAAATGGTCCGGTATCACCGTGAATGGGGCGAGAAAGTGGATGCCAAGGCAGCCATTACGCCAATCAAACACCCAATACCGATAAAGCACGATAAAATCCGTGTCGGCTTTATGTCGAGCGATTTGCGCGCACACCCCGTTGCCTATTTCGCGCTACCCTTGTTTGAGTATTACGATAAATCGAAATTCGAGGTGTTCTGCTATTCCTTCTACACGCGCGAAGCCGATCATTTGCAAAAGCGCATCACGGGGCTGGCCGACCATTTCCGCTGGTGGCCTAACAAAAGCAATTTTGATATTGCCCAAGGTATCGCCGATGACCGGCTGGATATTATATTCGAGCTTGGTGGCACAACCGTGATGAACAGGCTGCAGGTTATGGCGTATCGGCCTGCGCCCGTGCAGGTCAGCTGGCTTGGCTATCCGCATTCCTCAGGGCTGGGCAGCATTGATTACATTGTGGTTGACCCGTACCTCAAACCGTCTGACGAACGGCTGCTGATAGAAAAACCGTTCGAGCTGCCGGAAACATGGGTCAGCCTTGGTGATGCAGGTTTCCGCGACTACCCCATAAACCCCGTTATTCCTGAAGACCGCAAGGGCCATATCACCTTCGGCACCATGAACAACCCGTACAAATACACGCGTGAATTGATAGCGACATGGGCCGCGATTATGAATCGCGTGCCGCATTCCCGTTTCATGTTTGTAAGGCCCGAAGGCGATGTACCGGCCTTCCGTGCGAATATGGAGAGCGAATTCCTAAAACACGGCATTATCGCCGAGCGTATCCAGTATGTCGCGGTACGTAGCAAGCATATGCCGTTTTATAACGAGATTGATATCGCGCTCGATAGCTTCCCTCATGTCGGCGGCACCACGACATGCGAGACATTGTGGATGGGTGTGCCCGTGGTAACGCTGGTTGGCCCCGCGTTTTATGAGCGCCTGAGCTATACAAACCTTAACAATGCCGGTTTGGGTGATTTATGTGCCTTCACGCAAGGTGAATACATGGAAAAGGCGCTGGCGCTGGTGGCTGATAAACCGCGCCGTATCCATCTGCGCCTCAACCTGCGTAGCCAGTTGGGGCAAAATCCGCTGGGTCAACCGGAACGCTTTGCCCGAAACTTCTATAAAAAAGTCGAAGAAGTGCTGAAATAAGGGCTTTTTAGCTACGATTAGGCAGTGGAGGCTTTGGCAGATTTTGTTACAATGATTCGCCTAATGCCTATGGTGGATAAAGCGACTAATTGAAAACGATGCCCGAGATTAAACCTGAAATCAAAACCAACCCCGATATTGCGCCTCTCATCGCGCAGGCCCAGGCGTATGCACGCATGGGCAAGCATATCGATGCGGCCGAGTTTTACAGGCGCGCCATCAACGCCGGCGATAACACGCGCATTACATTTTTCTATTTTGTCGTTTCCCTCATGGAAAGTGGTGAAACCACAATCTGTATCAACACAATTCAGGAATACCTGAAACAGCAACCAAACGACTTCTCGTTCCTCAACCTATTGGGCGTTGTCTATAAACGCGTTGGCCGTTTCAAGGACGCGCTGGTGCAACTGACCCGTGCGCGTGACCTCGAGCCGCAAAATAACTCCACATGGCTTAACCTTGGCAACGTATACATGGATTTACGCGAAGGCAAAAAAGCCGAGGAAATGTTTTTAAAAGCAGCCGAACTAACGCCGGGCGATGCCGAGCCTGTGCGCCTTGCTGGCCGCGCGCTTCAATCCATCGGCGCCTTCAAGGATTCTGAAAGCGTGTTTCAGCGCGCTTTGGCCATCAACCCCGCGAACGCCCACGCAGTAGCTGATTTGGCCCGCACGCTGGCCTTCCTCGAGCAAAGCGACGAAGCCATTGCCCTGCTTGACGAACGTCTCGCCAAAACGCCCGACGATGTCATTCTTCTCAATGCCAAAGGCTGGATTTATAAAAAGAACGGAAAAATGGATCAAGCGGTCGCGGTATTCGAAGCGCTGACCCGCATTAACCCTAACGATGTCGAGGGCTGGACGGGGCTGGCGCAGGCTTTCGAAAAGTCGGATCGTGAAAAAGCGAATGGCTATTATCGCAAGGCTGTCGAGGTCGACAATCATTCATTGCGCACACTGGGCCTTTTAAGCGACAGCCTCAATCGCAGCCGCTATGGCAATGAGGCTGACCATATTCAGGAATCCTATGACATTGCCTGCGAGATGGTTGAAAAATACCCGACCCGCCTGATGGAATGTTCGGAAGACCTGAAAAGCATTCTTGTCCGCTGTGTCGATTTCGACCGCATGGCCAAAATGGGCGACCCACGCGAAAATCGCGATTACTGGCTGCGTAAGGAACGTATTGCCGCTTTCCATTACGAAATGGCGCGCGTTGAAACAATGGATGACCGCCTTGAGCTGGTTCGTTATCACCGCGAATGGGGTATTAAGGTTGATGCCAAGGCCGCCTCCATGCCGCTAAAATGGCCCGAGCCTGTGAAACACGATAAAATTCGTGTCGGTTTTATGTCGAGTGACTTGCGCGCGCATCCTGTCAGCTATTTTGCACTGCCGTTATTCGAACATTACGATAAATCGAAATTTGAGGTTTTTTGTTATTCCTTCTTCATGCGCGAGGAAGATGCCGTACAAAAACACATCGCCAGTATTGTTGACCATTTCCGCTGGTGGCCGCTGAAGACCGATTTTGAGGTGGCGCAAGGCATTGCTAATGACCAGCTCGATATTATTTTCGAACTCGGCGGCACGACCGACATGAACAAACTGCAGGTGATGTCGTACAGGCCAGCGCCTGTGCAGGTTAGCTGGTTGGGCTACCCTCATTCATCCGGCCTTGGCAGTATTGATTACATTGTGGTTGATCCATACCTCAAACCGTCTGATGAACGCTTGCTTATCGAAAAGCCGTTCGAGTTGCCTGAAACATGGGTGCCACTTAGCCGTGCCGGGTTTTATAATATCCCAATCGACCCGGTAATACCGGAAGACCGTAAGGGCCATATCACCTTCGGCACCATGAACAACCCGTACAAATATACGCGTGACCTCATCGGCACATGGGCTGCCATCATGAACCGTGTGCCTAACTCGCGCTTCCTGTTTGTGCGGCCAGAAGGTGCTGTACCGGCCTTCCGTAAGAATATGGAGGCGGAGTTTGCAAGCCATGGCATTGCGGCCGACCGCATTGAATATGTAGCCGTACGCGGCAAGCACATGCCGCATTATAACGATATCGACATCGCGCTCGACAGTTTCCCGCATGTTGGTGGCACCACCACGTGCGAAACGCTTTGGATGGGCGTACCCGTGGTAACGCTGGTCGGCCCCGCGTTTTTTGAACGCCTGAGCTACACCAACCTTAACAATGCTGGGCTGGGCGATTTATGCGCTTTCACAAAAGATGAATACATTGAAAAGGCGCTTGCGCTTGTGGCCGATAAGCCGCGCCGCGCGTATCTGCGTAACCATTTGCGCACGCAATTGCGTGAACAACCATTGGGTCAGCCGGACAGGTTTGCCGATAATTTCTACAAAAAAGTCGAAGAGGTTCTGAGATGAAAGCCATTATTCTGGCCGGTGGCCGCGGTACGCGCATTAGCGAAGAGTCCTACGCCCGCCCGAAGCCGATGATCGAGATTGGCGAGATGCCCATTCTTTGGCACATCATGAAAATCTATGCCGCCCACGGCATCAAGGATTTCATCGTTTGCCTTGGCTACAAGGGCTACATTATCAAAGATTTTTTCGCCAATTACCTGATGCACCGGTCTGATGTAACGATCAGCCTCAAGGAAAACCGTATCGCCTTTCATGGCGCCGATGTCGAAGACTGGACGGTCACGCTGGTTGAAACTGGTGAGTGGACCGAAACAGGCGGGCGTATCAAGAGAGCATCAAAATTTCTGGTCAATGACGATACGTTTTGCCTGACCTACGGCGACGGCGTAAGCGATGTAAACATCGCAGAAAGCATCGCGCACCACAAAAAGCATGGTTTGCTGGCCACGGTCACGGCCGTGCAGCCTCCCGGTCGTTTTGGGGCGCTGGGCATTGATGATGGCAAGGTAAAAAAATTCATGGAAAAACCGCGTGGCGATGAAGGTACCATCAATGGCGGCTTCTTCGTGCTTTCGCGCAAGGTGGTTGACTACATTACGGATGACAGCACAGTATGGGAAAAAGAGCCGCTGGAAAAACTGGCAACCCAAGGCCAACTGGCAGCTTTCAACCATGCGGGCTTCTGGCAGCCAATGGATACACTGCGCGATAAAAACCAGCTTGAACAACTTTGGGCATCGGGCAAGGCACCTTGGAAAATCTGGTAAGCAAGCAATTCTGGGCTGGTAAATCCGTCCTACTCACGGGGCATACAGGCTTCAAGGGCAGCTGGATGGCCATGGTGCTGCGCCATCTGGGCGCGAAGGTGCATGGCATATCGTTGCCACCCGAAGGGCCAGAAAACCTGTTCACATTGCTGGGTATTCAAAACGGCGTGACGAGTGACCTTGTCGATATCCGCAACCGCGCCGCAATCAAAAAAATCGTGGCTGCAGCCAAGCCCGATATCGTGATCCACATGGCAGCACAGGCCTTGGTACGTAAATCATTCACCGACGCTTATGAAACTTTCGATACCAATATCATGGGCTCACTGGCATTGCTTGATGCGCTTTCAGAAAATAAGCTGAACCCCGTCGTACTGGCCATCACTAGTGACAAGGTTTACCGCAACGACGAAACGGGGCACGCCTTTGCCGAAACGGATGGGCTGGGCGGCGATGACCCATACAGCGCATCCAAAGCTGCTTGCGAAATTGCTGTTCACTCTTTTGCAAAAGCAAAACATTTACTTGTGGCAACCGCTCGTGCGGGCAATGTGGTCGGCGGAGGTGATTTTGCACAAGACCGGATTTTGCCCGATATTATTCGCGCCTTACAAACGGGGCAGCCACTCAAATTGCGTAACCCTGATGCCACGCGCCCATGGCAGCATGTGCTCGATGTAGTCACGGGTTATCTGGCCTATGCACAAAAACTGGCAACGGATTTTGAATCTATGCCAAAGGCCCTGAATTTCGGGCCAGATACTGATGACGATAACCTACGGGTGAATGAAGTGCTGGATATTTTTGCAACCGAAATGGGGAGGCCCGTACCGGTTGAATTAACGCCCGATGCTTCAAAACCTGAAAAAGCACGCCTAAACCTTGATACGGCTTTGGTTTCCAAAACGCTAGGCTTCCAGAACAAATATAGACAGCGCGATGCCATACGTTTGGCCGCTGCGTGGTACAGGCAATATTTAGGTAATCACGATGCGCGGGCCTTGGTGCTCGGGCAAATCGAAGCGTATGGGTGGGGCTAATGACAATCACAGCGCAGCACCACTGCCGCTTTTGCAAGGCGCCTCTTAAAACAGTTTTCCTCGATCTGGGTGAAACACCTTTGGCCAATAGTTATTTGTCTAAGGAACATCTGGCCTTGCCTGAGCCGAAATACCCGCTCTTCGTTCATGTATGCGACGAATGCCTGTTGTTGCAGGCACAGCCCGTTGTCAGTGCCGCGCATATTTTCAGTGATTACGCATATTTCTCGTCCTATTCGTCTTCATGGCTCGAACACGCTAAAAACTACAGCCGGATGATGATCGAAAAATTGAATCTCGGCGCAAACAGCTTCGTGGTTGAAATTGCCAGCAATGATGGCTATTTGCTCAAAAACTTTATTGAAGCACATATACCCTGCCTAGGTGTTGAGCCTGCCGCCAACGTAGCTGCCGTGGCGGTTGCCAATAAGGTACCTACGGAAGTGCGCTTTTTCGGTGAGGCGACTGCCGCCGAACTTGTCGCCCAATACGGTCAGGCTGACCTTATGGCCGCCAACAACGTTATGGCCCATGTGCCTGACCTGAATGATTTCATCAAAGGCTTTAAGGTTATGTTGAAGCCGACAGGCACGATGACGGTCGAATTCCCGCACGTGCTGCGCCTTATCAATGAAATCCAGTTTGATACCATCTACCATGAACATTATTCGTATTTCTCGCTTGTAGCGATCGAACGTATTTTCAAGCATCATGGCCTGACAATATTCGATGTTGAAACTTTGCCGACCCATGGTGGCTCGCTGCGTATTTACGCAGGCCATAACGATGTAGCACCTACAGCCCGCATGAAAGCCGTGCGCGCGGCAGAAGCTGCGGCAGGGCTGCACACGCTGGCGGGTTACACGGGCTTTGCCGCCCGTGTCAAAACCGTAACAGATGGCCTTATGGCATTCTTGAAAGATGCAAAGGCACAGGGCAAAAAAGTGGCGGCTTACGGTGCGGCTGCTAAGGGCAATACGCTTTTGAATGTTTGCGGCGCAGGTACTGATCTGATTGGGTATGTGATCGATAAAAACCCGCACAAGCAAAACCATTACATGCCCGGTAGCCATATACCGATCATGGCGCCGGATACATTGGCCCAAACAAAACCCGATTATGTTTTGGTTTTGCCATGGAATTTGATTGATGAAATTAAAGGCGAATGGCAGGGCATTGCCGCTTGGGGCGGACGCTTTGTAACGGCAATCCCGCAACTCAAGATTTGGGGCTGAGATGCATTTTTCAAAGACACCGATAAACGGCGTATGGTTGATCAAGCAAGCCCGCCATGAAGATGCGCGTGGGTTTTTCGCGCGCACTTTCTCGCCTGATATGTTTATTGCTTCAGGGCTGTCGTTCAACCCGCAGCAGCACAGCATGTCGCATAACACACTGGCTGGCACGCTGCGCGGTATGCATCTGCAAAAAGCCCCGCAATCCGAACAAAAGCTGGTGCGCTGCACACGTGGTGCAGTATTCGATGTGGCGCTTGATCTGCGCGAAACGTCACCCACCTATAAACAATGGTATGGTGCCAAGCTGACAGCCGATAATGGGCATAGTCTGTTTATTCCGCGCGGCTGCGCCCATGGTTTTATCACCCTCGAAGATAATTCCGATATGTTGTACCTGATCGACACACCTTATGCAGCCGACCTGGCATCCGGCGTGCGGTGGGATGATACAGCCTTCGGCATTGCATGGCCGCGCCAGCCGGTTGTAGTCTCCGACCGTGATAACGCATGGCCTTATTATGCAGCCTAAAATACTTGTAACCGGCGCTAGCGGTTTTGTAGGCCAGCATGTATTGGCGCCGATGCGTGCCGCAGGTTTCGATGTGCATGTTATGGGCCGCCCTCATGGCGATATTTTTGATCCTGCGGCTATTCGCTCAGTCATCCAAAACATAAAGCCTACCCATTTGCTGCACGCGGCATGGATGGCCGACCATGGAAAATTCTGGCACGCGCCTGAAAATGCCGCATGGTATGACGCCAGTATTACTCTGTTCGAAAGTTTTCTGGATGCAGGCGGCCAACGCATCGTCGGTATTGGTAGTTGTGCTGAATACGATTGGAAAAATGCCCCGCTAATACGGTGGCCCGAAAATACGCCATGTAAACCACATACTTTATATGGCCAGCAAAAACATAAACTGCACCAATGGCTCGAAGCCAGCGGTGTTGATTATGCATGGGCGCGGTTGTTCCATTTATGCGGCGTGGGTGAATACCCTGCGCGGTTTGTGCCGTATCTGATAAAGGCTGCCATCACTGGCGCGGAAGCCAATTGTTCTTCAGGTCATCAGGTACGCGACTTTGCAGATACGGCTGAAATAGGCAGGGCTCTGGCCGCTGTTGCGGCATCCGGCTTAAAAGGCGCAGTGAATGTGGCCAGCGGCCAGGGGGTAACATTGCGGGCGCTGGCGGCATCAGTTGCAAAGGCGGCCGGTGTCGATGCCGATTACAGGTTCGGTGCACTTCCCGATAGAGATGATGAGCCAACCTATATGGTGGCCGATATAACCAAACTTAAAACCGTGTACCCCGCTATCGGCAACTACAGCCTTGATGCGGCATTAGGCGGGCTGGTCGATTACTGGCGCGCGTCAGTTATCAAAGACGTGCCATAGCACGCGTTTATTCCAGCTCAGCAATTGCCCGCTGGCCCTTTCGCAATGCGCCGCAGCAGGTTTTGATACTTTGCGTATCTGGCACGATTGCATGGTCTGGGGGCCGTTACAGCGGTCAAGGTCGCCGCCCCAGTATTTGCATGGGTTGGCAAGGCAGCGTTTATCGGTGCAGGTGAGCCATTGGCCGATTAAGGTGGCAGAATCTTTCCGGATGGAAATATCATTCAAAATTCGTCCAACAACGGCTTGGCTGGGCATGATGTTATCAGTGGTCTTGCCGGACACGACACGCTTAATGGCGGCTCAGGGAATGACAGCATTACCGGCGGTGCTGGCAATGACAACATCGCAGGCGGCACAGGCTACGACATCGCCTATTATTCAGGCTTCAGCTACGATTACACGGCACGCGAGGCAGGCGGCATAATCACCGTGGCCGATAAAAACGTGGGTGATGGCGATGACGCTATTGATAAACTGACAGGCATCGAAGCCTTGCAATTCACCAATGGTCTGGCCGATTGGGCAAAACACGCCTTTAAGGGCACCACGGCAGATGACCAGATCACGGCGCTGGACGATACGGCTTGGGCTATTGATGGTGGCGCAGGCCATGACGTGCTCAAAGGTTCGATCGGTGCCGATATGATTATCGGTAGCGCAGGCAATGACACGATTTACGGTAATGCTGGTGATGACCGCCTGGTTGGCGGCGATGGAACCGACTGGCTTTACGGCGGTACAGGCGCCGATACATTCGTGATCGATGCCTCCGCCTATAACGGTCGCGATGTCATCAAGGATTTTGCGCTGGCCGAAGGTGACAAGCTTGATCTCTCCCGCATCCTCGAAGGCTACGATGCCGTGACATCGGCCATTACAGATTTCGTGAAGATCATGGATAATGGCACCGATACCTATCTGTATCTTGATAAAAACGGCAATACAGATGGCCATGCTTACACGTCCGTCGCTGTTTTACGCGCAGTTACGGGCCTGAGTGATGAAGACGCCTTGCTGGCTTCAGGCAATCTGGTTGTCTCGTAACAGCGCTTTCAGCTACGACAAAAGCGAGGATAAAGTTTCACTAAAAAGACCCCGAATTTCGGGGTCTTTTTTTGATCTGTTGTCTCGAATGCTTATTCGGTTACGACAGTTTTTTTGCTGCTCGTGCTTTTGTTGAATAGGCCTTTAGGGTCGCTTGACGTTTCTTTTTCAACAACTGCCCTCTTGTTGCCGTATCGGTCAACGCTCACATTGGTCGTACGTTCGGTCTGATAATCGGTGCCATTGGCATCGGTTGATTTGTTGGTGCTTTCGTACTTGCCAGGGGGCAGATCGGTTACGTGGTTTGTACAACCAACAACAGCGAAAGAAGCGGCAATGGCAAGTAAAGTAAATGTTTTTCTCATAATAGGGCTCCGTGATTATTTGTGTCTCAACTGTACATCCAACGCTGTAGCCCTAAAAAAGTTCATGGAATTTCTGAAATATTTTTAAAAGCACATATGTGCTTTAAAGCGAACCAAAAAAACGGAGCCGAATATGCGCCTGCCACTCATTGCTCTCAAAGACATCCCCCTTCAAACGCGCTTTTTCTAGTACGATATGCGCTCTGGTATCGAAGGCCATTTCACTGGGCTCAAGGCTATCTATGCAATGGCTGTCAGAACCTTTGGCATAACCGGTGCAGCCGAGTTTGGGGGTATTTGGGCTGGTTTCTATTGTACTCAACGGGTTCAATATACCGTGCCCGAGGCTATATAAACTGCAGTAAATCCGCTCAAACGGCCGATAAAAGAAATTGGTTCCAATAATTTTGAACAATAAAAAAAGAATATAGGGATAAGTCGTGTAAAATAGGTATAGGGTACTGCCCTGTAGCCTCTATTTAATGCGGTCGCAGAAATATGCACGTTTCTGGACCAATCAGAGGCACCCCCGCTCATCGCGGGTGAAAGGCTTACATGCCCAAGGTGCTTGTCGTTGAAGACAGCGTTCTTTTAGCTGACATGGTCGAAGATTTTTTGATATCGGGCGGCTATGAAGTCTGTGGTATTGCCCGCACCATCCAAGAAGCTGTTTTATTGGCCGATCTACATAAGCCTGATTTAGGCGTGTTTGACTTCAGGCTTGCGAATGATGAGCTTAGCTCGCAAATTCGCCCGCTGCTGCAAGATAAAACCAGTATGGGAATTTTATACGCAACAGGCGATGCTTTGAACACCATTCTAAGCAATGCCGATGGCGAAGCGTATATCCAGAAACCATACGGTAGAAACGACCTTTTAAAGGCACTGGAAACGGTGCAGGCCATCAAAACAAAAATACCCACTCGCCCACTGTATCAGCGCGGTTTTTATCTGCTGAGGCCTATACGCGAAATTAGTCGGCAGGACGCGGCATGATAGCAGAGCGTACTATCGAGAAATTATTACGCCAACAGGCGGCTTTAGCCCATTTTGGTACATTTGCATTTGCGGAAACTGATTTACAGGTTGTGCTTTCGGAAGCTGCGCGCATCTGCGCTGAAAGTCTTGGCGTACCGTATACGAAAATCTGCCGCTATCGCCCCGCTGAAAATGATCTATTGGTCGTTGCTGGCTATGGCTGGGAAGACGGGGTCGTGGGGTATGTCGTATCGCAAGCTGATGAAAGTTCGACCCAAGGTCGCGCCTTTGTTACGGGCAAGCCAGTAATTCTAGAGGATATAAGTAAAAGCAACAGCTATGACCTTCCCGAATTTTATGCACGTCATAACATTGTCTCCACGGTCGATGTGCTTATAAAGGGCTCAAGCGGCCCATTTGGCGTACTTGAGGCGGATTGCTCGAAACAGCACAGCTTCGATGTTCATGACATTAATTTTTTAACTGGCTTTGCAAATGTTGTAGCCGAAGCCGTTCAGTCATCCGAGCGCACATCGACCCTCAGGGCAACCCTGCAGCAGATGGAAAAATTGGTGACTGACAAACAAATTCTGATTGAAGAAAAAAATACCTTTGCATCCGAATTACAGCATCGTGTTCGCAACAATCTGCAACTGGTTTCCAGTATGTTGGTGAAACAGGTTGAGGTGGCAAGCGATAACGACAAAGAGGGTATTCGCGCGGTCGCCCGTCGTGTCATGACGTTGGCGAATGTCTATAATCATCTTTTGGGTCACGGCTTAAAACAGACCCTCGATTTCGGCGCATATCTTAAATCACTTTGTGAAAGTCTTGGTAATTTTCAGGAAGAGGGGGTTTTCAGTGTCCTCCTGGTCTGCGAGGCCGAACCGCTTGAGCTGGATCTTGATGTCGTCACAACGCTGGGCATTATTGTAACGGAAGTTACCTCCAATGCGTATCTTCACGCATTCCTGAATACAGCAGGCACTATTACGGTTAAGCTCGTGCAAAATTATGGGCAAGCAATGCTTACTATTTCAGACGACGGTATCGGTTTTGTCGAAAAGACAGGCAGCAAACGCCATGGTATAGGTCTTATCAAACGCCTGATGGAGCAGGCCAAAGGCAGCGCCGTTCTTACCTCCAGCCATGGTCATGGCACGGTATGGACATTAACCTTCCCCTGCGACACATGCGCAAAAACCTGAGTATCGTTTCATAAAAATTTATATAACGCGTGCATCGCATTACGCTGCGCTGCAAAAGCATTTGCTATTATTTATGTGAGCAAACAAAGCTCATGGTACAATCAAAAGGTTAGGTCACTTCCTTCATCTATTTAAAGGCAGGTGCGTATAATGACTTCCCCCGACAATTCGTCTTCTTTTACGCCGCAGCAAATACTTGAATCACCGGAGTTTCGAGCCCTGGTACACGAACGCCGCCGCTTATGGGTACCTGTTGTAACAACAATCATATGCGCATATTTCGGCTTCATTTCTCTTGTAGCCTTCGCGCCGACCTTACTGGGTCTTACATTCGGTACACACACGGTCAGTATCGGTATTTATGCTGGGCTGGCACTTCTTGTGCTGGGTTTTCTTCTCACGGCAATTTATCTCAAATTGTCAAATGGCAGGATCAATACGCTGCTCGAAGATATTCGCCATAAATTCCAATAACGAAAATAACGGAAAAGGGTTACATCCATGGATGGTTTTCTAACCACGCTCGGTAATCTGAACGGTACTGCGGTCTTTATTTTTCTGGCCTTCGTTGGCGTTACGCTCGGTATCACGCACTGGGCCTCGGCACAGATGAAAACCGCAAAAGATGCATATTCTGCGGGTGGGGCTATAACGCCGCTACAAAACGGTCTTGCCATCACGGGTGACTATGTTTCTGCAGCATCGTTCCTTGGTATTTCGGGCATGGTTTATATGTCTGGTTTCGATGGGCTGATTTACGCTATTGGCTTTCTGGTCGGCTGGCCGCTGGTTATGGCGCTTATTTCAGAACCACTACGCAATCTGGGTAAATATAATTTCTCCGACGTGGCGTCATACCGCTTCAAAGCCAGCCCTATAAGAGTCATGGCATCTTTTGGTTCGCTTGCAACCGTGTTCTGCTACCTGATCGCCCAGATGGTTGGGGCCGGTAAGCTTATTGAGGTGCTTTTCGGCCTGCCTTACATTTCAGCCATTGTTATTGTAGGTATCCTGATGATGATCTATGTGATGTTTGGCGGGATGTTGGCAACCACATGGGTGCAGCTTATTAAAGCAGTTTTGGTGTTGTTCGGGGCATCCACTATTGCATTTCTTGTGCTTCACCACTTCAATTTCAGCCTTGATGCCGTAGCTGTGGCTGCAGTTGACGTGCACGAGAAGGGGGCGGCCATTCTGGCGCCAGGCGCGCTGCTCAAAGACCCTGTATCAGCCATTTCACTCGGTATGGCGCTGATGTTCGGCACCGCAGGTTTGCCACATATCCTCATGCGTTTCTTTACTGTGCGTGATGCGCAGGCTGCCAAAAAATCCATTTTTTATGCAACTGGCTTCATCGGCTTTTTCTATGTGCTCGTATTTATTATCGGGTTCGGGGCCATTGTATTCCTAACCAAAAATCCGGAATTCGTAAAAGACGGAGTACTTATCGGCGGATCCAATATGGTGGCTGTACATCTGGCCCATGCGCTTGGTGGAAACCTGCTTTATGGCTTCGTATCAGCCGTCGCATTCTCGACCATCCTTGCGGTTGTGGCGGGCCTCACACTGGCGGGCGCCTCCGCTATTTCACATGATCTGTATGCCAATGTGTTCAAACATGAAGGCAGCAATGATGCAGATGAAATGAAAGTCATGCGTATTGCTACGCTTTCAATCAGCCTTATCGCCATTGTCCTGGGCATCGCGTTCGAAAAGCAGAACGTGGCGTTCATGGTAGGTTTGGCCTTTGCAATCGGTGCAAGTGCCAACTTCCCCGTCATCCTTACATCGATTTATTGGAGCCGCATGACAACACGCGGGGCTCTTGCCGGTGGCTGGGTAGGCCTGAGTGTAGCCGTTACATTGGTTGTGCTAAGTAAGACCGTATGGGTCAATTTGTTCCACTATGATGCACCGATATTCCCTTACGAGTATCCGGCCCTGTTCTCGATGCCGTTAGCGTTTCTTGCAATCTGGTTTTTCTCCATCACGGATAACTCCGAGCGCGCGGAAATTGATCGTGCCGGGTTTGACGCCCAGTATGTGCGCTCGCAAACCGGTATTGGCGCATCCAGTCAGGTATCAAACCACTAAGCCGTTATTTCGGCGGCAGGCGTGGCGCTTGAAACTCCAAGCGCCACGCCAAGGCTTATGTACAAGCCGTAATCTTCCCCATTTGTTAAAAATACATGGTCTAGATAGTGCCTTTGCGCATGAAAATATGCATTCTCCATTCAAAACATGAAAGAAAGTTACGAAAAACAATTTTTGTTGACGGCGTAAAGTGAGCGGGATTATACCAAGATTAATTTAAGAAAAAGCAATTTTGCTTGTAATTTTTCAGGGCCAATGGCCCTGACCTAGGAATGATCGTGCCGTTTTCCGGTTTTGATTTCTCGAATGTTTTACCCGCCGGCCTTATAGACCCTCACAGCATCAGCATGACTGCGCACCATGTGTCGCAAGGGCTTTCCAGCAATGGCGAAGTGGCTCTTAAAAAAATCGATCAGGTGAAAAAGGCGGGTGCTGCCGACGATTACGCAAGAACCTACGCGCTTTTGAAACGTAAGCTCGAACTCAGTAAGGCAATCAACCAGCGCATCATGATACCGGGCTTTGCGGCATCTTTTCTGGTGCCTGCGCCAATTGTCGAGGCCATTCACCCTATTTTCGTCTTGCTTGGTTTGCATCTCGCAACAGATGGTACCAAAAAATATGACGAAATCTACCATCTGTCCCGTTCGCTTACGCAGGGCCAAAACACTGCAGTTAGCAAGCCGCCCATCTCGCAGGAGCAAGCGGTACATAATATGCAGGAAACCATGAAGGTGACCGCGTTTGAGGTTACAGCCGCGGGTATCGGTTCCGTGTACCATGTACCGCCCGCCGAGCAGTTGATAACGATGGGCGCATACTATCTAGCCATGACATACGGCACCTACGCCATCGGCTACGGCATCGTCAAAACCCATGAAACCGGGGGGAAATTGATGACCTTCGGGGCGAAGAATGCATTTGCCAAAGTAGCCATACCGTTTACGGATGGCATGCAGGTCGATGAGGCGGTTTATATTACCGGTTATTGCCTCAACAAGGCCGCTCAGAAACTTTACCACCACAGTTCATCCATGGGTGCTTTTGCCAAAATTCTTACGGCAGGTCGTGTCATTAACCATTCGTCCGGCTATACGGAAGCCATGACCCACCGCGTCGTACATTGGGCTGGTGAATTACCTGTTGTGGGTGGCTATACAGCCGAAGTTATTGCAACAGGCGGCATGTGGTTTGCCATGGGTGCGGCCGCAGGCACGATGGGTCTTGTGTTGCATAAAACAGTATACCCTCATGTTGAGCGGCATGTATTACCCGCAGCGTTTGAAAAATTTGAAAAGGCTGGAAAAGTCAAAAGCCTGTTCGGGCGTGCGGTTAGGCGTCAGGTATTTGCCTGTAGGCTGGGGCTTTCAGTCGGTGCCAAGAATATGCACCACGAACCGGTATATCCTCATCAAGTGAAAGCCAACCCGGCTTATTTCCTGCCGTGCCCTGCATAAACATAACCCAGATTATAAATACTTGTGACGCTAAAGTGCATAGCGATTTTATCAGTTTTTAGATTCGCCGCGCGTTTATGCATGGACAGGCAAGGCGTTTTTGCATGCTTGTTTTAAACACAAAAAATGCTTCTTAAAAAAACTTAGAAGCTGGTTTTTATGAATGATTTCATGAACAAAAAAACATGCTTGATGCACTGCAAAAGATGTACTAAGTAAGTCAGCAACGAATATAAAAAAGTAAAACAGGAACACGAGGCAATGCAAAAATACGTCAACACCGTAGCGTTAGGCCATCCGCCTCGCCCCAAAAAGAAGGGCGGCTAGTATGGTCGTGTCGGCGTTCGATTCACCGCTGATACAACCCGATAAACCGTTTCGTATTTTAGATTCCTATACGCGCAATACCCTTTTTAAAGATCGCTCGCTCTGGCTCGATCCCTATCGCCAGATTCCCGCAGGTGCTCCACCCTTCGATAGTTTTCATTACGCCTATTATGCCGACCGCGCAGCCGAACCTACCGTAGAAGTGGCGCGCGAGCAGACAATTCTGGACCATGGCTGCATGGAGATCGCCCAAGGCGGCGTGCCGATGTTGTATCGCCCGTTTTCCATTACCGGCGGCGTGGAATCCCACAAATTGGCGGTTGCCGTTGATAATAGGCAGCAGTTTCTACTAGCCGGCAAAAAGAAAGCGTTTTTGCGCACAACGCGCGATATGCATCTCTCGCAGGCGGGCCGCGAACGCCTGACGCAGGACGTGATCAACCAGAATAAGCGCGATGCCGAATACCTAAATCAGCATCTGCGTCGTACTTTCCCCGATTACGCACTGGTGGACCCGTTCGATAAAGAAGGTGCCGTACGCATCAACCGCCTTGATGCGGATGCCAGTTTTGGCCGTGCACCACAGGAAGAAGACTTTATGGGTGGCTGGTACCGGCTGGTTGATCATAGCCAAGGCATGGTCTGGACGCCGAACGTCGCGTTTTCGCGCAACGGCAATTGGGAAGAAATGCGCGGTATTTTTGCGGCCATCGGGTCTTTGAACGGTATCGTGCGTGACAGCGCCGATTACAAGGTCTTCCGCATTGACCGCAGTTACAGTCCTTTTGCGGAAAGGCTGCAATACAATCTCGATTACCTCTTATTTGCAGCCGATAATGATTTTCATGCCGGCGAGGCTGCCACATGTGCCGCATGGAAGCTTGAAATTGCTCGCCGTTTGACCGACCCCGCCTATAACGCGCAATCCTATCACCCGATTGATATTACCCAAATCGACCCGATGCTGCGCGCCGAGTTAACATCGTCTGCACCTTGGGCTGTCGCTTGCCGAGAACGGATCGAGGCTGTGCGCGACGCGCTTGAGCCATTATTGCTGGGCCATTTTGCAGGCCACATACAAGACGCACATTTGCGCCCGCTTGATGAGCGGTATCACAAGGCACGTGCCAATATCGCGCGGCCCTTCATGGGCTGGGTCAAATCACCAGCAGTGGTGGAAGAGGCGCGTTCTAGGCTTGCCGACCTCGATATCTACCGCACCGCAGACCCAGCCGACCCCGCGTTGATAGTAGCCAAAACACCTAAAGAAAAACCGCCCACATTGGGCGCCGCCTTCCGCACCATGGCAACGCCCCGTCAGATGGCGCATAAAGACAATGTTTTTGATATCGAAAAATTCCGCTCGAAAATATTTGAAGATGATAATTATGCCCATGTAACCAAGCGTGAGCGCGTAGTTCTACAACGCATCATGGGCGCTATGATGACTGTCGCGCTACCCACGCTGGCGCCTGCTTATACACTCGTGCTGGCTGACCTTGAGAAGGGTACGTATGGCCTGAAAGCGGCCCGCGAAGACCGCGTGATCGATCTTAATCAGCTGCGCGAAACCATCGCAAACCCGAAGGCATTTGCAACGCGCATTGAGAAACCAAATTTTGCTGCCTTATCAACGCTTGAAACCAAAGTGCGCAAAGATGCGGGGAACGGCACGGCTGTTATATCCACGTCACAATTGGTGGGCTTGCAACAGGCATATGCATGGCTGCCAAATATTACAGCTGTTGCAGGCTATGGGCCAACAAGCCCTGAATTCCGCATGGCGCTGCGCCTGAAATTGATGGACATGGCGGCAGACACTGTAGTGCTTGAACGCGACTGGGCACCATCCGATGATCATGTGAGCCATGTCGTACGTGCAACGCTTATCCAAATGGGGTTGGTTGCGCGCGGGCATATGCATCCAACCGACCTTGTACTCAAAGACCATACGCTCAAGCCTATGACGTTCCTTGACCGTTTCGTGCCTATCATGATGCATCTTGAAAAATGCGTAACAAACGGTGTGAAATCCCGCGCCCATGCGCTGGGTGCTTTGCGTCTGCTTGAGTGCCACGAAATGCTTGTTGAGCCGTCAGTTAGGGCAGGGCTGGTCGATGTAAATGCTGTTCATGAAAGTCTGCTGGCGGATCGTATTGCCCATACATCGCGCAAGGGCATGGACGCCCGTTATGTAAGTGCGCGTGATTTTATCTTTACCCACTGTGTCGACTGGCTTGAAGAACAAGATTTGAAAGATTTAAACGCAGATGTGCGTGCCGCGTGGCTTGATACACGGGGGCGCAAGGCCGTTTTTTTTACACCGGCACCTAACACCACTGGTCTGGCCGCAAGGCTCGGGCCGAAGATGACCTAGGAGACGAGAGAAAACCATGCTGGCTGAAAACCCCTATATACGCCGCTTGGAACACACAGACGTAGGCGTGCCGTCAAGTATCTTGCATCAGGTGTATGCACAAGGCCGTATAGATCCGGTAACGCTGGGCTGCACGAGTGTGAAATCGGATGTAACCTTACGCAAAAATGGCACGCTTGAGAGCCTGACCATGAAGTACTGGTACCGCCTGCCGAATAATCAGGATATCGAAACTACCTTGTTCGATATAAAAACCGCTCCAAACGGCCTGATCATGAGCATCGTCGTATCGGGGCGCTCAATAGACATGGGGCAGCCCGAAGCGGTAGAGGCCACCTTGCAGGCCATACGGCATATTCATGATGACCTCAAGGAAAGCCGCTACCCGAATATCGCGCTTGCCTATCATGAAAACGAGTTGGCAAAACATATAGGCAGGTCAGTCAAGATTGTTGGACAAAAATTATCCGGTGAGGCTGATTTCAGCTTTTCTTCATTGTTTAATTTTCAGACCATGCATGGCAAGCCCCAGGATATAGCCCTCCCGCAGGATAACGATATGTTCAAATCCCTGCTGGGGCTTGGCGCTAACCCTTTGCGGCCTGATATGGATTTGCTTGCGGCTCGCCAACGCGTAGTGCCGGCCTATGACCCGACAAGCCATGCAACATACGATAACGTGTTACAAGCGCTGGAGCGCAAAGACGGCGGCCTTCGGCTTAACATGCTGGTACATAAGCGCGGTGATGACGATTTGGCGGGTACGTCTGAAGCCTACCGTGATTTATTCAGGGCTGAAGCACGCGGTGGTGCCCGCCTATCGCTCCAAAATCTTGTTCTAATGGGTGAGAATCTCAAGGGTCATGGCCATAGTGCACAGGCCCGTGCAATGGGTGCCGCCAGCGGTATGGTTGCATCTTTCGCGCGGCACGCCGCGCCCGTGCCGCTAATGCACTTGGTGAATTATGACCTGCGTGACGTGATGTCCGACCCGAAAATGGTCGCGCGCCTCCAAGGTATAGAAGATCCTTTTTTGCGTATATCGCTGGCCGGAAACCGTTACACAAAAATCCATGGCCCTTATGGAAGCGATTTGGGTAATTCCACACTGTTAATGCATGCTGGTGTTTCTATTTTACATGACTTCGCATTCAAGCCGGCACCCGATGGTGAAAAATCAAGCGGTGCCATACCAAGTATACAAGACTGGCTTCCGGACCTTGATATCGTTTGCCTTTCACATCGGCATATCGATCATGCGGGCGGTATCCCTTACGAAAATTTCAAAGGCAAACTGGTACTGGCAACGCCGCAGGTAATTGAGCATGTTCGCGATGCCATGCGCTCGGTCCATGGCAGCAAAGCCAAAAGTCTCATGCCTGAATTCATGGCATTGACCGAAAATGGCTTCCACACTGTATCAAAAGACGGTGGCAAATCGGGTATTACCATCCTGTATTCACCAAATGCAACACCACATTCGGCCTATTGTACGCCGTTTTATTATGCGGCTTTCACAACTGGTGCCGATAATGAAAAAATTATCAAAGGCGTCTATGCAAACCTTGGTGACCTTCGTGATGAGGGTAATGTCGATGAATATTGGTTCAGGCATGGCTGGCAGCAGGTTTTGAAAAAGGCGCATCCTGATCTTGATGTCGGCGCCATCCCCATGCAGCCGACTTATGCTGAGTGGGATAGCACTTCAGTACGCTACCCGGGCACAACGCCTATCAAGTCGGAAGTGCTTGAAAATATGAAAACCGCTGTCGGCTGGTTTGATGGTTACACCATTCTGGATGCGCATCTGGCATCCAGCGACAACCAGTTTGACATCATGGTCCAGACGGCAGCAGCGCTGGGTCGTGATTTCACCACTTTTGGTAAAAACATGGAAACCACTCAGCGTATCCAGAATATTTTTGGCTACGAAGAACTGGAGGAGCCTTGGGCACAAGGTCACCAGAACCAGATGCGTATGGATGCTGTGCATACAGCCATTTTACAAGAAAAACTGCAGGCTTTAGCCCATTTTGCGCCGAATGCTGCCGATACGCAGGCATTTTCTGAAACCTACGCACCCAAGCAAAAAGATGATGATGGCGAAGAGCCAACACGCGAAGAAATATTAGATGCCGAAATTTTACGTCTACAGGCCTTCCGCAATTGGGCGACAGCGGAAGGTAGGACGACGCTATTTGAATATCTTACCGCTGACCTTACACACACGCTACACCAGCGCCTGACATGCTATTCAAATAACTACTGGCGCTTTAAACGTCGCCGCGAATTTGCATCGGAAAACGGGTTAGAAGGCCCCCATGTTCTGGGGCCTCTGGCTATTACCCGCGCCACCATGACATCGGCGCGCATGTTTGCCGACAACCCACAACGTATGTTCATAGGTATTACGGGGTCTCAGGGCAACGATGTGGAAATCGAAGCCCAGTTGCCCAAGTTTCTTGAAAAACGGTCGTTACTGAATCTTGATCCGCGCTATCGCCACACGGCGCGCCCTGTTGATCCCGCCCGTACGGTGATGATGATTACCCAGCCCGCTATCCCAGGGAATGAAAAGGCGCGTCACCGTCTGGTACACAAAGCTGCACGCGAATATGGCCTGATTGTCGTCAATACCACGCATGACGGGTTCGAGATTTACAACACCCATAAACTGGCCGCAGGCATCCTCGATAAAATCCGTGAGGATTTATTGCAAAAAGGCGTGATGTATCAGGAAAATCCGGTCGATCATGCGCTTGTGGTGGCGGGCCCCATGCCGCTTGGGTACCGGGGCCACGGCCGTCGGCAGGATATTGCGCGCTGGATGATGCGCACGCGGGCCGAGGTTAATTCGCCCCAGCACATCAATGACCCCGAAGCTGCGCGTGATATAGAAATATTATCTGCATCTTTGCACCAAGGGCACATCCCATTGGTGGAGGATTTTGAAGTGTCAGCCATCGACCGTTTTGCATCTACCCCCTCGGCCAAGGTGCGGGTACTGGGCACCATACCTGCCGGTCTCACCATTTTGCGTATCGAACACCCATACCAAAAGCCATATCGCCCTGTGATCCATCGCCAGCGCATTGTGGTACTTGAGCCAGACCGTAAGGCAAGCCTGATGCAACCCCTTATGGCAGGCTGCCGTTCGCGTAGCGTTATCACCCATGATTTTGGCCCAATCGAGCCTGCGGATAACCGGGATATAAAAAAATCCGATACGCCAAGAGCGCGGACTGGAACGCGCGCGGCGTTCGCCGATAAATCACGCCTGCCCGATAGATCAGAATTATGGACGATACGGCCACCCGTAATTCCTGTACCTGTGCCGGAAATGAAAACGCCTGCGCGCATGACAACACGCAAATCTATGACGATTGAGCTCATCTAATGGCAGCTTTGGCAGTCACAACCGTGCCGCAATTGGATACACCAAATCTAGCAGCGGACATTCCGTCCAAGGCATTGGTGCTCGAACGCTTACGCCGCGGCGATGTCTGCGATCTGGTGGTCGATACCGAAACATCAGACCTTAGCAAATATTTCGCGCATCCCTCGGCTTTAGGTGCGCTACTCGCTGATCCATTTTCAGGAACGGTCGTTCATATCCATGAAAGACAAGTTAGTTTTCCATCTGAAATCGCGACATTCGATGTTGTTGCAGGGCTGGTAACTGAACGCAGCCCCGATACATTCGGTCATGGTATGCGGCCTGATTTGGCAATGGCGGAGTTCTACGATCTCATTCGTCAGGCGCCTCATCATATTTCAACTTTTTATGCGGGTTTGCCAGCCCGCATTGCCGCGCATAATCTTACCGAGCCTGAAAAGCTTCCGCTGCCCCCGACCGGCAAGGACGCTATCATCCATTACAAATATCTAAGCAACCGGCGTACTAAGGCTGACCGTGAGGCGCGCATCAAGATTCCGCGTCAGACGCGAATGGCAAACGATGTCGTGTTCATACCGTTGCGCGCTGAAGATGGCAGTGTGGTATATGATGCAGCCCTCTCGCGAGACGGCAAATTTGCTTATTGGCGGGAGGGGGATGTATGGCAGCGGACGGAAGCTAAAAAAACCGTCATCATGCATAACCAGCGCGCCGATAATAACTGGATATGGGAGTGGTGCCACCGCTATCTGCTGCCAGACCAGTTCATAACGCACACAAAAAAATACCGCGCGTACCTAATAGATACCATACCCCTAGCACGTGAAGTGGCCTTGCTGGGCGGGCAGGGGCGCAACGGCCTGAAACTGGGTGTAAGGCAGGACCCTGTTTTAGGCCCTGTATCCAGCGCATCGCTCGATTCTATTATGGTGGCTAACCGTCGTATTGCAAACCAGCGCATTGCCCTGAACGACGGCGTGCGCATTGCAAGCGGCGCACAAGCCGACCCGCGCATGGGGCATGTGAGCCCTGCTTATGACTGTCTTAAAACCTATGGGCTTTATCGTTACTGCCAGTTGGTGGCGCCTGAGCTGGTAGCCTTTAAAAAGCATATATCAGACCATGATGTGATTGGTGATGCCCTGACCCAACCACTGCCTGACGGCACGCCCAAGCCTTTTACTTTTATTCGTGCACGCTACCCGCATCTGGATGCCCATGCGGGTTTTGCCGTAAATCTCGATAAAGGCTATGGCGATTTTAAAAAAGCGGTCGTGCTGGCGCTGGATATACTGAAGGAAGATGTCGAAGATCCCGGCACGTTATTGCTACCTGATGGCCGCAATATCTTTGATCTTGATCATGATGCGTGGGTTGATCTGTTACAAAAAGCACATACTGACCGGTCAAGTATTATCGATGTTATCGGCTTGAATAAATCAGCCATGGTCCAGCCGCTGGAGGCCGGTGTTAAAAGCGGGGCAATCAAGGGGGTTGTGCCCGAAACAATCTACCGTCGCGCGCAGCTTCTGGCGAAGGATGTCGATTTACGCGATCGTATCATGGAAGCTTATGCAGTCACGCGTACCCGACAGGACCCCGCGCTCAAAGTGCCGGACCCGAGGCCGGAGGAATATGTATTTGCAGGCCTGGGCGAGCCAATGCGCATGCAGATATACCGAGCCAACCGGGAAGAAAAAGACGAAATGGAGCGTGCGATTTACGAACGCGCCAAATCCAAAATCGATTTCTACAGCAAGCGTAACCATTACCTACGTATTCTTATGCGTCCATACCCTGAAATCGAAGGGCCCGAGCAGAATGAAGAGGCTTACAAGGAATACCAGAGGCACTTTAAGAAAACGCTGGGTAAATACGAGCGATTAATGCGCGGTAGTACCCTTACTTCCAAAGACAGATACGAGATTGCGCGTATTAATGTGCCAAAATACAAAAAAGTGACCTTCAAAAGTAATAAGGAGGTCCGCAAGTTTTTATGGTCCTTGCGTAAACATGCCCTTAAAAAAGGTTGGCTGGTTGACGTATCATCTGCGCATTACCGCGTTGTTGATGAAACGACGGGCCGTGAAATACCGCTAACGCGCCTTTCTGAAATTGATATCCAGCATTTCCGCGAACGCATGGATCCGCAAAAAGGTAATTGGGACATTCATTTTGAACGTCTCAATCACCAGCAGCATTTTCTAGCGCAATTATTTGTATTGGCTGGCCGTAAAGATGATTTGTATGAAATCGACCCCGACTGGAAGCTATGGTACAAGGCTCAGCGCGCCTTTGGGCATAATGGCTCACCATTGGTTGATGCAGATGCGCAGCGACTGCCCACGAATGCGCGCAACCTTTCTATCATTCGTCGTATCCGCAATGGCACGCTAGCAACAAATAGCGATTTACGTATCTTTTCGCTCGATCCTGATCACGCAGCAAGCATCCGCGCCAAATTGATTGATAATCTGCCGGGCAGGGAACAAATCCTTGAGGCATTTGACAGGTTATCTCAAAAAAATATCAAACGCTCTCGCTGGACCGAAAAAACACTCGAGTACGCAGGATATGACAGCAAAAACCAGACTCGTATCGAAAATATTACCTACCCGATTGCGCGTGCGTCATTTGAGATTGCCAGTAAATTCAATATGCCGGATACCGCGCCAGACCAACCGATGCGTAGCGATATCGAGGGGGAGATGATTTATCCCATTCCCGTTACGCCTGTGCTTCAGGCAATGTGGGATACTGGGCGCCTTTCCAAATTAGCTAATGGTATTTTTACAACAGCTATAACGGGCCGCACCTATCTGGTACCCAAAGCGCGTTTCACGTTAACAACGCTAGAAAAAGGCTCGTACCATTACCAACAGGTGCGCCGCATATTCCAGGATTCCGGCCTGCCGGCAATTGAACCCGATAAAACGCCGGTATTGATGGTAAGCGCTGAAGGTTGCTTCCCCGTATCGGGCGTACGGGTAGTGCAGCCGCATTTTGCGGCCCCGGTTATTGGCACTCATCGTTTCAAGGCTGTTCTGGCACCTGAACTGGCAGGCTTTCAAGATAGGGACGGCGGCTTTACAAAACGCCTGACAGGCCTTGCCATTCCAGATTACGGATACGAAGTAACGCGCGGGTATAATCTTGCTAAAGGCGACACGATACGCCTGCGTGAAACGAACGGGCAGATGCTCGAGACCGGTTGGGAAATACTTGTATCTCTCAAGGATGTCGAATACTGGACGCTCGCGGAATTTGAAAGCCGTTACGCACGCGGAAAAATCGATGCGGGTTTTGCCCGCGATTATGGGTTTGCCACGCCTGAGCAAATGTACACCGAATTATCGGAATGGTTCACCGCCTATGACAAGCCCAAGGATGCACCTGAAAATCGCATCATGCTGATCCGTTTCAAAAAAGCCAAGCGATGGGAGGGGGCTGAATATTTCAACCCATCTGTTACGCCACGCGCGGCCATAGTTGAAACATATAGAAATTCGTTAGCCCTCTTTAAAAACCGCCTCACATAAGGAATTTGTTTTGAATAAAGATCTTGCTGTTTTCCGTTATAAAACTGTTTTTATATCCGATCTGCATCTGGGCAGCGGTAAAACGGCGGCGCCTTACCTCTATGAATTTTTAAGCCATCTTGATTTTGATACACTCAAAGACCTCTATCTGGTTGGCGATATCATCGGTGGCTGGGAGCATCAGAACAACCGTCAGCAACCCTTACCAGAGATGGAGCGGCGTATTCTTGATGTACTGAATTTCGCAGCAGCCAAAGGCGTGCATGTGCATTTTCTGCCAGGCAATCATGATGAAAAACTCCGCCCCTTGTTACCGCAACTACAAGGCCGCCGCGGCCTCAAGACATTTGACCGTAGTATAGAATTTACCAATGAAAGCTTTTATTCAACCGGCGGCAATACGCCGCGTCGTATTAAAATTGTTCATGGCGACCAGCATGACCCCGATCTGTTTGTAAAACCTTGGTTTAAGCCAATCACTTTTATGACCAGCGCAATTTATGACGGTATGGTAAACTTGAACTATCACGCATCGAATGTGCTTTATAAAAATTTTGGTATGCATGTCTCGTTTGCGAAAGCGCTTAAAAATGCCTTCAAGCGTAGTATATCGTTTCTATTTTCACATGACTCCGTATTGCGAGGCCTGCGTGACGAGGCATTTGATGGTGTATTGATGGGCCATACACATATGGCCGGTATTCAGGAATTTAATGAAGCTGGGCGTAAATCTTACCTTATCAATTGTGGTGATTGGGTTGAAAGCGCGACAGCCGCTGTAGTGCAACCAGATGGCGGGTTACCGGAAATACTGCATTATAAATTAGAGCGTGAAAAACGTGGTTTTGGCGCACTCCCCGAACCGGAAGACCCTCATCCTGCATATTTCGCGGATTTTCGCCAGCAAACCGACCGTCAGGTTCGTATGATGCATCGGTTATGGCCTGCACGTAACCGTAGCAAACATTTTGAGCGCTACGTCAAGGCACGTATGAAATTAAGCGAGTACCATCGCGATAATGCGGCCCTTGATACGGTTTTAAACGCGCTTGATAAAACTGGCATCATAACTCCGCAAATTAAATCAGACTTAGAAACTGTCATACTCCGTACAAAAAGCGAAGTTTATAATGCCCAAAAAAAAGGCCTGAAAGCTATCTTTGACCGCTACGCACAAACGGCAAAGCTATTACCCGATGACCTTATCTATATGAAAACAATCGCACGGGAATTCAAAACCCGCAGCGAGCGTAAAATTCGTAAACACAAGGAAGCTATGGGCCATGCGGCAATAGCGTTAGATTTGCCGGCGGGTATGCGCAAAACCCCCTATCAGCCAACCGTGCATTAAATATGAGAGAAACGAAGATGGACCAAAAACAAACGGCCCTGACTGCCTTCCGCTGCCTTGATCTCACAAGCCTAAATGATAGTGACAGCGCATCTAGCATTGCAGGTTTTTCTCAAGGTGCCTGCATCGGACGCGACCATGTGGCGGCCTTATGTGTCTATCCGCAATTTGTGGCAGCCGCGCATCAGGCGCTGTGTGACCAGTTTGCGTACCACGCTACATTGCCCGTAGGTATTGCGACCGTTGTATTATTTCCCTCCGGTAAGGGCACTAGTTTTGCAGATATGAAAGCCGAAATTCACGGGGCTTTCGAAAATGGTGCCACGGAAATTGATATGGTGTTTGACCATGCATCGTTTTTAAAGGGCCGCTCTGGCGAAGCACGGGCGTACGAACTGGTTGCAGCCGTGCAGGAAATAATGGCAGGTTCAGACAGGCCTACAGCAAAATTAAAAGTCATTTTAGAAACTGGCGTATTTGATAATCCGTCCGATCTCATGCGCGCAGCTGATGGTGTTGCGCGTTTACGCCCTGATTTTCTCAAAACATCAACTGGCAAAGTACCTGAAGGGGCTACATTGCATAAAACACGTGTATTGCTTGAAGCCATTCGCAATGAGTATAGACGAACGGGCTACCTTATAGGTTTCAAGATATCAGGTAAGGTTTCTAGTGTTGAACAGGTATATACGCATCTGAAGCAGGCAGAGGAAATATTTGGCGAGGGCTGGTTTGCAGCGCCCCATACATTCCGTATTGGTGCCAGCGGTATTCTTTCTAACATACGTGCAATTATGGGCGTCCCTCACCAAGGTACGAAAACCTCGGAGTTGAGCTATTAGAGCGCAGTTCAATTAACTATTCAGAAGTCTGGTTTTTATGTTTGAGCGCACTAGTTAGTTCTAGATGAAGAAAACACCTGTCTTTTCACTGATATTTTTATTGGCATCATTTTTTATGGGAGGATGTGCAATCGTGGGAAAAACACCAGAACCCAGCTGGCACAGTGTTAAAAAGGACGGGGATATTGAAATCCGCGCCTATGATCCGATGATTGTTGCCGAAGCCACGACAACCGGGCAACGTTCTACCGCGATTAATGAGGGATTTAGTATCCTGGCGGATTTCATTTTCGGGGGTAATACCGTCAATCAAAAAATTGAGATGACAGCACCCGTAACACAACAGGCCTTAAATACCATTAGCCAGAAAATTCCAATGACCGCACCCGTGACACAAATAGCAACGGGTAATAACAACGAATGGAAAACAAGCTTTATAATGCCTTCAGATTATACACTTGCGACACTTCCTAAGCCAAACAACGCTAATATTAAAATACGCGAAGTGCCTGCCTATGAAGTGGCCGTTATTCGTTTCTCAGGGTTTAATTCTGATAAAAATCTGCTCATACATGAAGCCAAGCTTGTGGCATGGATTGAGAAAAATAATATTAAGGCAATCGGTAAGCCTACATATGCTTTTTATAACCCGCCATGGACACCGCCCTTTATGAAACGCAACGAAGTGATGATTAAAATCGCGCCCTAAATATCGTCCATACTCTGTCTGGAATAACTACAGCTTGATCAATTAGTGCTTTTAAGATGTTTTCGGTTGGTCTGTAGTGATTGCCAATCAGGTCTAATATAATAAATATAGGGTCAATATTTATAAATAAATAAGTCTATTATCTGTAGAAAATACAAGAAGTAATACACTGTAATATATTATTGTAATTATATTTTTCTCTAAACTGCCATTGTAATATTAGATAATCGACACCATATAAGTCTCGCAAACTCTTTTGCAGCTGAACGTAAATCAAATATTGCGCGCAGAAAATTTACCCATGGAGATTTTATATGAAGAACATTGTTGAAACTGCTATTGCTGCCGGTAATTTTTCCACTCTGGTTGCTGCAGTAAAGGCCGCAGGCCTAGTAGAAACTCTTTCTGGAACTGGTCCATTCACGGTGTTTGCGCCTACCGATGAGGCATTCAAAGCATTGCCAGCCGGTACTGTTGAATCGCTACTCAAGCCTGAGAATAAAGCAAAACTTGCTTCTATACTTACCTACCATGTTGTTAGCGGAAAAGCTGATGCTAAAGCAGTGAATGGTAAATCGGAATGGAAAACCGTTGAAGGTTCGTCCGTGCATATTACCAATACTGATGGCGTAAAGATTGAAAATGCAAAAGTCATTAAAGCCGATATTGAATGCAGCAATGGCTACATTCATGCGATTGATGCCGTGATTATGCCAGTGTCAGCCAAAGACCAAAAAGCAGCATAATTCTGGTTTTTTAAATGGCGGAGATGGTTATTTATCTCCGCCATTTCTATATTTATACGAGTGATGTTTCGCTTCACCCGCATCATCCCAAATCATTTTTTCAATAAAGCTTTTTCTATGGCCTGCTTGATACTGCCGCTATCGGGGGTCGTGGTCGAGTTGAAGTAATCCACTAGCCGTCCATGGCGATCGACAAGATATTTGTGAAAATTCCATTTGGGGGCCGTACCGAAGCCTAGCGTCTTTTTCGCCCAGATATAAAACGGATGCGCATTATCTCCCGAGACGATTTCTTTAGACGTCATCGGAAAAGTAACGCCGTAATTGAATTTGCAGAACTTGGCGATCTCTTCGTTACTACCCGGCTCCTGCTGTCCGAAATCATTGCTCGGCACGCCAATCACTACTAACCCTTGATCTTTGTAAGTATTATAAAGTTTTTCAAGACCGTCATATTGTTTCGTAAAACCACAATTCGATGCTGTGTTGACAACGAGTAGGACCTTGCCTTCGAATTCCTTGAGTGGCAGTGGCTCTTCTTTTCTTAATTTTTTGAAAACAAAAGTGTAGGCAGTTTGGTCCTGCATCTTGGCCTCCGAGGGTTGATGAGGGACAAAAATGAATAAAGGTAAGATAAATGCAAGTAGGTGTTTTTTCATGATGCGCTAACATAGCATCGCCTTACCCGAATACGGGCATATTTTTTTTAGCCCATTGGGAAGTGTGGAGCCGGAGCTTGTTAGGTCATCGTGACCATCCGCTGTGCCATTTAAAGCATAGCTAATAGAGGTTTTAGTGCGGGTAGCATTTGGTGGAGGGCGAGCCTCTATAGGCTTGCCCCAGAATTGCCGCTGTATAAGCCATTTTCTTCTTAATTTTCCAAAAAATATTAATTATTACGTATAGACAAAAAATAAAAAGATTGATTGATTCAATATTTTTATACGCTATAGATTGCTGCGTGAAACACAATCATGCGCACATGCTCAAGAAGCAAAATTTAAGTGTAACGGCCGTGCGTTTGGCTGTTCTGGACGCTCTTAATCATCATCCGCATTCTGATGCAGCGCGTATACTTGAGCTCATACAAAAGAAAATCTCTACAGCATCCCTGCAGGCTGTTTATAACAACCTCAATGCCCTCGTCATGCACGGGCTCATTCGGGAAATAAAACCAAAAGGCCTTGTATCGCTTTACGAAACCAGAACTGGTGACAACCATCACCATGTCGTTTGCCGGAATTGCGATTGCGTAATGGATACAGATTGTAAGGGGTGCGCGCCATGCCTCGCCCCCGCCGATGATTACGGATTTATTTTAGACGAAGCTGAAATTATTTTTTGGGGCCTTTGCCCGAAGTGTCAACATAAGAAAAAGGAAAAAAGCAAATGACCAATGAAGCCCTCGGAGAAGTGAACGATACAGTCAGAAAATGCCCCGTCATGCATGGTGGTATAACCACGAGAGAAAAAACCAATTTGGATTGGTGGCCGAAGTCGCTCAACCTGGACATACTTCATCAGCACGATACAAAAACCAATCCGATGGGCAAGGCTTTTAACTATCGAGAAGAGTTAAAAAAACTCGATACTGATGCGCTAAAAAAAGACCTTCACGATCTTATGACGGATTCACAGGAATGGTGGCCCGCGGATTGGGGCCATTACGGCGGCCTCATGATCCGTATGGCGTGGCATGCTGCAGGTTCTTATCGCATTGCGGACGGGCGCGGCGGCGGCGGCACGGGCAATCAGCGTTTTGCACCTCTCAATTCATGGCCTGATAATACCAATCTGGATAAAGCCCGTCGTCTTCTCTGGCCAATCAAAAAGAAATACGGCAATAAGATCAGCTGGGCTGATCTGATGATCCTTGCCGGAAACATTGCCTATGAATCGATGGGTCTCAAGACATTCGGTTTTTCTTTCGGCCGGGAAGATATCTGGCATCCGGAAAAAGATGTCTACTGGGGGTCAGAAAAGAAATGGCTGGCACCAAGCGATGAGCGTTATGAGGATATAGGGAAGCCATCGACGATGGAAAACCCGCTGGCTGCGGTACAAATGGGCCTTATCTACGTCAATCCTGAAGGTGTCAACGGCAAGCCCGATCCTTTAAAGACAGCGGCGCAGGTGCGTGAAACTTTCGCCCGTATGGCGATGGACGATGAAGAAACGGTAGCACTGGCCGCCGGCGGTCACACTGTTGGCAAATGCCACGGCAACGGCGATGCTAAGCTTCTTGGCCCCGAGCCTGAAGCGGCCGATATCGCAGAGCAGGGGCTTGGATGGATGAACCACGTTAAACCCAGCGTTGGTCGCAACGCAGTTACCAGCGGCATAGAAGGTGCTTGGACAACGCACCCGACGCGTTGGGATAATGAATATTTCCACTTGCTGTTAAACCATGAATGGGAACTTAAAAAAAGCCCGGCTGGCGCCCACCAGTGGGAGCCTATTAACATCAAAGAAGAAGACAAAACTGTTGATGTGCAAGATCCGTCCATCCGCCACAATCCGATAATGACCGATGCGGATATGGCGATGAAGATGGACCCGATCTATCGCAAGATATCCGAGCGATTTTACAATGATTTTGATTATTTTTCGAAAGTTTTTGCACGTGCATGGTTTAAATTGACCCATCGCGATATGGGGCCAAAAGTGCGCTATTTCGGACCCGACGTACCAAAAGAAGATTTGATCTGGCAAGATCCTGTACCTGCCGGAAATACAAATTACGATATTCCTGCAGTGAAGAAAAAAATTGCTGAATCGGGTCTTTCGGTATCCGAAATGGTGGCAACAGCGTGGGACAGTGCTCGGACATTCCGTGGTTCCGACATGCGCGGCGGTGCAAACGGAGCACGGATACGCCTTGCCCCGCAGAAGGATTGGGAGGGCAATGAGCCAGCGCGATTAAAACATGTCCTCTCTGTTCTGGAGCCGATTGCTGCTGAGGCAGGTGCAAGTGTTGCAGATGTCATAGTGCTTGCCGGTAATGTCGGTATCGAAAAGGCGGCAAAGGCAGCGGGTTTGGATATTGCCGTTCCATTCTCACCGGGGCGCGGCGATACGACAGACGAGATGACAGATGCAGATTCATTTGCACCGCTGGAACCCCTTGCTGATGGATTCCGTAACTGGATGAAAAAAGACTATGCCGTTAGCGCCGAAGAACTGATGCTTGATCGTGCCCAGCTTATGGGCCTGACAGCACCGGAAATGACGGTTTTGGTTGGCGGGCTGCGTGTTTTGGGAACCAATTATGGCGGTGTGAAACATGGTGTGTTCACGCAACGTGAAGGTGCGCTTACAAATGATTTCTTTGTCAACCTGATGGACATGAAATACACATGGAAGCCAGTAGGAAAAAGCCTTTATGAAATACGCGATCGTAAAACCGGAAATACGCAATGGACAGCAACCCGTGTTGATCTTGTGTTTGGTTCCAACTCAATTCTGAGAGCTTATGGAGAAGTGTACGCACAGGACGACGGGCAAGAAAAATTTGTTAAGGACTTTGTTGCCGCATGGGTCAAGGTTATGAATGCGGATCGTTTCGACATCGCGTAATAAGTCTTACTTAAATTAACATTCAATTCGCTGTGGGCGACCATAGCGAATTGTTTTTTTATGAACTTCTTTTTGCTGCATGATTGGTTAAAGCATAGCCAAGTGCGTATGCTTGCTCTTTACAATCAATGATGACTGAACGTAAGGATCCCGATATGTTTTCTATTGATGGGGTAAGTTTATTGCATAGCGGCGCTGCAGTGTTTCAAGCGCCTGACGACATAATGCGTATTTATTTCTAAAGTAAATTCCATGCAATTTTAAAATATACATCGCAATCGATTGCTGAAGAAAAAGGTTGTTTTTCTATTCTGCCTCCACAAATTAAAAATCGAGACGATCTTCAGTTGATAAATCAAAATATTTTATGTGTAAGCGATGCTGGAAAAATTGTTTGGCGGATAGGGCTCTGTGACCAACTGACCACTCATGCAGATCCATATAATTATATCTATGAAGAAAATGGACGTTGGATTGCGGTGACTGATAGGGGGCACGAATGTGACCTGGATATAGAGACATCCGTTGCGCCTTCACCCAATACCTCGCGAATGGACGCCAGAAGATTTTCCCCGACGATTGGATAATGCTCTGGCTTGATTTGAAGGGAAGCGTGTTTCTGGGCGATCAGCTCTACCGCGCCGCC
>Ga0209066_10000039_pt1 | contig 183427 bp, 266 predicted proteins | sample All_14_2_FD_187198 | JGI IMG/M metagenome (GOLD analysis project Ga0209066, IMG submission 187198) | Freshwater microbial communities in response to fracking from Pennsylvania, USA - Allegheny Zone_MetaG_DW_15 (SPAdes) (version 2) ...
GTCCTACATTATTCTCTGTAAGGGGGATGTTAGGAAGCGGGCGTCGTTCTGATTCGTAAGAAGGGAACGCCCTCAGGTAGACTTGGTCCGACCTTCCGTCTTCTAAGATGTCTGGTATTCCCACGTCTACGGTTACTTGATAGGTTATCCTCCCATCAGGAAGAGAGCCTACAGAAAGAGATTCTGCCACAGAATACTCAAAGAACCTATAGTTTATTACATCTCCGGTGTAAATAGGGAATTCGCTGTGAACCACAAAAGTATTAACAGTTGACAACTGCGCCCACGTAAGCACTCCTCCCAAAATGGGTGAAGGAAGGGCAAATGGATCTGATATGATATCAAGCCCAGAGGTGGAAGTGCACACCCAGGAACTTCTGGAATAAGTAGTACCACCTAGCACAAATACCTGTGCGCGAGAAGCCGCTGAACCACCACGGAAATCAGACGGCCGACTCCAAGAAAATACAGAAACCTCCCATATACCGTTCTCAGTGGGGTCTGTTTGATTTATCAGTAAGACCCTCTCTCCAGAGACAAGAGAAACTCCATCAATAATAGGCTCCCCGGAGAGAACTTGATTGGTGTCTGAAACCGCAGACACAGACCCTCTTGGAGACAAATTACGTACAAAATCATCTGAGATAGGAGTGGAGGAAGGAGTGGGAGTGTACGTCCCATTAAGTTCAAGAGGATGTCCGTACAGGTCTACTGTTGTTCCTGCAGGATATCCAGTGATAAGTGGCTCCACCAAAGAAAGAACGTTTCCAGATTCAAGAATGTCGTCAATAGAAGTAAAAAATCTACCATCTACAAGAATCTTACTTCCTATGCGGAACCACGGAAGTGGAGAAGATAAAGCCAAACGGGAAGAAGTTGCAGATGCTCCTGTGGAAAGAGTGGTCTGGTTATCTGGAAGCCAAATAGGAAGTGGTGAACCTACCTTACGCGCAAAGCGCAAGGTTCCAGATAAAAAGGGGTCAAGAGGATGAGCAATTCCCCTGACCTTTATAAAGGCGGAATTATAAGAGGGAAGCTTTCCGTTCACCAACTGAAAAAGATCTCTAACTCTTCCCATCAGCAATACTCCGAATCAAAGGGAAGGGCCAAAGACCTTAGAGCATGAGCAGCACGTAAATACTTACCAGGCAGGTATAACGACCCTACACGGTAATGGGCCTCCCTGTTTCGTGCATCTGTGGGGTCTGCGGTGTCCGAATCTTCAGTAGTGGTTGGAGCCAGGTCCAGATCAGGAGGAAGCTCTTCTGTAGGCGAAAATTCAGGAACTACAGGTACATCTTGTATGTCATCTTCTTCAACCGCCCTCTCCTCTGGGGACTCTCCTGACCAGGAGGAAAGAGCTACTGGAAGAACAGCATATATGTGCTTACACAAGGTACCTATTCCTCTAGGGTTCGTAAATCTAGCAGGCTGTCCGTTGCTGTATATGATGTCGGAGCTTCCATATCGAGTCAACGCCCACTCACACACATACCTAAAGTAGTTACAGGAACAACTAACCCACACAGGATTGGTGACAGAGGGTCTTCCTGGAAGTAATTCTTCTGATCGTATTCCAGGCGAGGGCAATCCAGGCCAGCATAGAATGACTTTCTTTGGAGTTCCGGACCGTGTGGGTTTTCCTGGATAGGAGACGGAGCACTGAACCCTATAGAACTGTCTGTACACGGGCCCTAACGATGACAACCTACGATATTGAGATGGGGCTTGCCAATCGGAGGGCTCACCTATAGCGGATATGCTACGGCATCCATCGCTGTACCCAACGATGTTAGGGGCAGTATTGGCCATGAGTACGCGAGGAGAAAGAGGCCGTAAATTTCCGCGAGAAGGCATCGATGATAGAATAACTCCTAAAAAGTAACACTTATTTTGTTACTCTCCCTCCGCAAGTTTCTCTATCCAGATAAGAAGATTGTCGAGGAATCCAGATATCGTGATCCCGGCCAAGGAATAAATGAGCAAGGAACAAACGGTGTCAGAAGAAAATTCCACAAATCCATTAGCAAGAAAATACACCATCCATCCAGAGTGAAACCCTATGCAGTAAGGACAAGAAAATAACTTACGGAAAAACCTAGTTCTCTCAGATAGAAAATTCCTTGGCGCAGATAGTAAGTAGGACTCCTTGATCAAAAAAGTTAGTCCGTACATGGCCAACAATGAGATAAAATCCTTCACTTGGACCTTTTCCTAGGAGATTTTGATGGGGACCCATTTTTTGAAGTGCGCTTTTCCGGAACTCCGTTCCTTACAAAACACCCTTCAATTGTGTTCAGTGTCCATCCAGATTTAGAAAGATCCACATCATAGGACTCGGTAAGGTACTTTCCTAGTGCATTAAGCTCGTCAGTTTTACCTGAGATAGACTCCTTAATCATCTTTTGTTCCTGTATATGACGGGACTCCAGGACGGAGAACTGCTCCTTTAGAGCATCAAGGTTCAGCACCGATTGCCCTAACTTTGATTTTAGACTTTCCAAATCTGCCATTATAGAATGGATTTTAGATTTATCAGTAGATTTTAGTGCTATTCTCTCTAGCTCTATTGTGTTGTCCGCAGTCATAAATCACCTTGTAACATAATTTACAAACTTATACCACCCCTACACGAAGAAGACCCCAGACTGTAGTAGCTCCAGCTCCATCATGACCGATGTGAAACTGAGTTCCTGTGTAAGGAGCTAGACTGGCAGTGCCTCCAACAAAGTAGCTTGCATCTTCGTATTGCCCATTTACGAACAGACGAACGAACTGATTGTCCCAATCGATCTCAAGTCGAATAGTATCACCTGCGGTGAAGCCACTAGTAATAAATGCAGAAGAGAACTGAACCTCTGCAATAGCAGTACCATCAGTGACTATGATGCGAGCTACACCGCCATCCTGGTTCATGACGACACCACGAGAGGCGGTAGCATCGTCCAACATGAAGATGCACTGAAGTCCGTCTATAACAGCTTGCTCGTCATGCTCAGGGACGTATTCGAAGATCAGCTTGTTTGAAGTCCAGGCGGCAGGAAGATTGATTGCTAGCTGGTCTTCTTGTCTGGTAACGGCTACTCCTGTAGTAGGAATGTATGAGGTTGGGAAAGCCCCAGACTCCAACTGAAACCCATAGTAAACCGCATCTCTGTCGCCAGCAGGAAGACCACCTGTGAGACTACGATTGCCTGCATCGCCAGCTCTGTGTTGGTTGTTAGCATTGGGTGTGGTTACGAAACCCACACGAATCCAGTCAGGACCTACAGTACCTCCCACAGCTTGCTCAGGATTTATTGCTGTGAATTGATACACACCAGTACCAGGGCCTTGACGTACAAAGGCGGAATGTGCAGTAGGAACCATTGGAGGACTCACAATAGTGGTAAGATACATGTTATTTCCACTAGGTGATTCCACTCTAGCAGCGGATGTGCCACCAAAAGGATCTGCCTGACTTCCAGTTAGTGTAGCAGTGCCAGCGGGCCCCCATCCAGCTTCAGCAGGGCTAAGTGACCTAAGCACCAAGTTAGTTCTGGCACCCTCAAGCAGATACCAGTAGTCAGATGCAACACCTACTTTAGCTGAAACATCTCGCAGAACGCCAGAAGAGTATGAACTCAGATTACCAGCAGGAATACCTACTTCGGGTGCACCATCAGTCGCAGCACTCGTACGAGCAAAGGTATAGCCAGCTTGAGCTGTAAGATCTTGCCACTCAACTGCCGCTTCACGTTCACGACGAAACTCTAGGTGCACTCCATGAAGATTTAGAGTGTTGACACTCTCGCAGATCATGCGAATACCATAGTATCCGTCCTGCGGTACGAAGCCAGTGTCCGTGAAGGCTGTAGGTGTTGTTGTAGCAGCCACGTCAATCACAGCTACTATGAAGCCTGTCTGCGACTCGTACAACTCAACACGACCTGGGTCATCTACGAGATTAGCCCACGACAACAAAGCAGTGAAACTTATAGGACCCTTCGGTAGCCACAAAAAGGCGCCGATCTCCCCATCAGGGCTAGTACCAGTAGCAGAGCGACCAATGTGCAGCGTGTGCTCGAATCCGAAAGATCGAGTAGAGCCATCTTGAGTTAAGTTGTTGTATGGGTAGGTCATACGTTACCCCTCGCTAATGATAAAGATGCCACCAAAACCAGGGAGAGGTAAGCGACCTATGGACAAGGCACCAAAGACATGCTCCTCTCCAGCGTTGTGGCCTATGTTCGCTGTTACAGGTGACGCGTAGTTCCAGATGCCAGTGAACGCTGTGGTGTCTACCAAAACTGTGTCAACATACACACGAATCTGTTCATTAGCCCAATCCAGCTCCACCCTTACTTCGTCTCCTGCGTTATAGGTCAGTCCAGCCGTCAGAAAGGGTCCGTCGTTTGTGACCATCTGAACTTTGCTCGCGCCTGTATCTACCACGATAGAGATGGAGTACACACCAGCCCGCAGCAAAGTCAAAGTCGAACCATGAGCTACGTGTTGAGCACTGCTATGCTCAGGTCGATAGTAGAATACCAGCGTGCCAGCACCCCACGCGTTCTGCAAGGCGCAGCTCAATACGTCGGCAGCACGTGTTGTGGGTGTGTTTGATGTGCCTACGTCAATGTAACTACTTGGGAACTGTGCTTGCTCGATCTGGTTGAACGCCTGCGCGTAGTGGCGTTCGTCTGCGTCACCATTACGAGTTCGAATCGTAGTACTACCAACTCCTATAGCTGAATCAAGTACCTGCTGAAATCTTTGCCATTCTAGAGGAAGATTGATGTTGATCGTGGAGACCGTAGCGTCCCGACGAATCCAATCAAAGAATACAGCAGGATCTGTCGCGAGGAACTCCGCCTTGACGAAAGCTGATACAGCGTAGGTGGTGGAGTCAGTAGTATCTGCATTCTGAGTGATGACCTGCGTACGTGCGTTCGACACTGTCATCTGATAGAGTGAGATATTGGCATCACCACTCGGGCCTGTATACGTGGTCGAAATAGTGCTAGTCGAGGCCACAGCGCTCGAATTTCGGCTCAGCGTAGTGAATGAGATGTTTGTTCTTGCCCCTTCCAGCAGGTATGTTGGCTGGTCCGTCAATCCCAGCTTCGAGCTTACCTCACGTAGCTCACCTGAGGCGTAGAAGCTCACATTGTGTGCTGGAAGGCCAGTCTCCGGAGCACCATCAGACGCAACAGTGGCTCTTGTGAAAGAGTAGTTAGGCTGGATCGTCATGTCGATCCACTGCGTAGCATCGTACAGAGTCACAGGCGCTGAAGATACTGTTACGCCATTAGTGGTGACCTCACAGCGAACCACAACACCGGCCTGAGCTTCTGCATAATCGTAGGCCAGAAGACGAGCAGTCTCAGAGACCTGCAGCACATCATCGAAGTACCACTGGTAGGTGCGTGTGATTGGTGCTGCAACTGTGACCAAGCCGTCAGAGCAATATACGAGACGACGAAATGGATCGTGATATAGCGTAGGCAGTACCATTATAGCACTCCTCCGACGGCAAAGAGGATTCCACGAATGTAGAGCTGGTCTCCAGTTGATGGAGCTGTGACGTAAACCGTATACCAATCACCTCCTGGCGGAACAGTGAAGTCAGTATCAAGCGTTACGTACCACTCTGTGCTTGGTACATTGTCCAATGTACGAGACGCGTGTGTAGTAAGCCCGTCGAGTGACCTAAGCTCTACATCGTAGATTGAGGCATCACCTAAGCAATGGTAGTGAATCGGAGTATTAGCTCCTTGTAGCTCACCACCAGGTAGGAAGATTGTTGCAATCTGCTGACTGAGCGTATCTCCTGAATACGCAGCTTGGCAGTTGCAGTGAATCAGACGCGCATCCTGCTGCAATCCTGACTTGATTGATATGGTGCGAGCATCAGACATCAGCAAGATACTCCTGTGAGGTAGGTGAGCAGCGCGCGAAGGTGGGTACGCTGATCCGCGGTAAGTGCAGGTCCAAGATGGGCAGCATGTACGACTATGTTTGCAGCAACGGTACCGTAAGGGCCAGTAGCAGAAGTTTGGGAGGCGCCCATAATAGCATACTGACCATCTGCGCGGCCAGATACGCTACCTGATCCTGTGGCTACAACCACTCCAGCTACGCGAGCATTGACTGTACTCGTGCCCTGAATAGCTTCACCAGAATAATGAGCTAGTACTCCATCAGGGTCGTAGGTAGCGCTTGGAGTTGCGTTTGCCGCCCCTGAGGATGTGAATCTAAACCTTGTAGAATCCTGATCACTGAGGTAGAAGATGGCAGTGTTCGGCACCCAGTACCCAAACCATACATCACCTAAAGTGCCAAAGGCGACACGCTGACCGACAATACCCGTCTCTTGGTCGGTGAATCCACTTCCTTTGGTGAACGTACCACGCAAGAAATCATCAACACCATCAAACGTCAGGATAGGACGTCCATTAACGCCTCCTGTGGAGTATGCAGCACGATGCGTCGGCGCCGGAGCTGCGAGTGTGCAAGAAACGCCACCCCACCCCGAAGCCCACTGGTCTACAGTAGTATCACCGTCAGTTAGCGTCATCAGAGAATTGTCTGGATTTGCCCATATTGCAGTGTCGGGCAGATACGTAGCGTCAGCAAAAACGACTACATTAGAGACACTAACATCAGACCCTGCGCCGCTATGGGCACGTGCCCTAAAGCTCAAGTCAGGTCCGATGTCATTCACTCCCGTATTGTCGCCAGACCATTGAGCTACGTAGGCTTCTGCTGTGGCTTTGTCTACTTCGTTGATAGTAGCATCTTCTATACCGTCACGAAGCAGCGTCCAGGTAATGTGCGTGAAAGATCCAGTAACTACTGGGTTGGTCAATGTAGGACTGTTGCCGATCTCTACAGTCCATGACACTACCGGAGGCGTGGTGATTATAGGCAGGGCTCCAGCGCGCACCACTTCGAAGTACCACGTCAGAACACCTGCGCCTGAAGCAGTGTTCGTGAATCGCAGATAGCAAAGCGTATCACTTGGAATGTTGACGTTGTTGTCGAATGGTACGTGAAAAACAGTTCCAGGACCATCAATAATCTCTGCTGCTGAGCCACCTACTGTAGCTGTGGCTATGACGTTACCGCCAAAGTCGACAAGCTCAGCGGTTCCGATCCAGCTGCCGCTTGTATTCAAGTAAGAGATGTAGGAGCCAGGTCCATGAAAATCTCCAGCAGGCAGTAGAAATGGGCCTGCATAGTCAACTGTTACATCAGGCGAAGTACCCAACAGCTGAATGCAAGACCCGGTAATGATAGCTGGAGCTATCACCTTTCCTGTATGCTCTTGATTTAGAGCTAACGGAAAGCCGATCACGGGATCACTATCCCTTCCTGAATTCTGAGTAATATTTGAGTAGCTGAGATGGCAAAGCCAAGCTCAATGACCAAGTCACCACTACCAACAGGGGCAGTGCTAGTCAAGCCCCCAGCAACGGTGTCAAGATAGTAGCGCGTCCCAGCAGTTAAACCGGACAGGCCGCCCACAATGCCAGATGTCTGTACAATGACTGGATTGCCTATGGTATTGCTTGTCAACGCAATACCTGCAACGAACTGATCACCATTATCGGCATCGGCCAGGTCAACAGTGCCCGACCCGTTGACAATAACTACCTGACCTGCCGTGATTGTAGCGGCTGCATTAAGGGTGAATCGATCGCTAGATCCTGTTTTTAATTCATTCAACGCACCAATAATAGAAGACGCCGCGAAAGACCCATCCAAATCTGTATCACCAGGCTCATTTAGGAATATGGGTGAAGCCATCGAATTGGCAGAGAACACTATATCCGACGTCAGGCCATCAACAGTAACACCCGTAGATTCCAAGGTGAGGCCACCAGACGCGGTAGTAAGAATTTGCCCTGCTCTAAAGGTTAGTGTGCCATCTGCAAAACGGTAGGATGCCTGTCCACCACATGCAAAACCAATGGTATTGGTTGTGAACTGATACACGCCAGTATCAGTATCAGAGGTAAAAGTAAAGGTAGGTGTGCCACTGCCTCCAAGTGTGCCCTGAAAGGAGGAGTTTGACGCAGATCGAAAAAGACCATCGGCTGATACAAGAGACGAGCTAATGGACATTCGGCTAGTGCCAGATATGGATATTCCTATATTTCCTGGGGCGGGCCTATTGAAACCAGTCCCTGTATCTCCTGCAAAGGAATAAGCGGGAGTAGCTGTTGGGGCTCCAGCAACAGCCAAAACCTGACCCGTGAAAGCACGGGAGCCATTAACAAGTATGTATTGAGTATGATCGTCATCAGCCAAGCCTGACAGGGCACCGTGGTCGGTAATACCGGGAGAAGCCTTTAACTCATTTAGGGCACCAATAATGGATGTTGAAGTGAAGCCAACAAGGTTAGTATCCACTACATCATTGAACGGAATAGGAGCGATGTTTCCATTTGCCTGGAATGTGAGATCAGTCTGAGCTAGAAGAATAATATTTTGAGTTGTCTCAAGTGCTCCTATTTGTACATTACCATAATTTCCAGCGCCTCCGTTGGCGTCTCCTCCATCAATAGCAATAGTACCACCGAGACCACTAAATCCCTGGCCAAAACCACCAACAATGGCAACGTTTCCTCCGTCAGGGGCACCCGCAGACAACACGTTACCAGCGTCACCGCCACGAATGTTAACGACACCACCAAAACCTGGCGGGGCACTACCTGCTCCAGCACCTCCAGTTCCGCCAATGATTGACACGGTACCACCAGCGGTGCCTGCAGAGACTACTACAGCAGGAGCACCAGTACCGCCCTGAATAGATACTTCTCCAGCAGTGCCTGGTCCATCAACACCCGCCGAACCACCTGCATTTCCAGCAGAGATTTGAACGTTGCCTCCGTTACCCTCTGATGCAGCAGAAGCTCCATTGATGATGACACTGCCTCCGTTTCCGGTTCTGCCTCCGTCATTTGTGCCAGGTGCACCGCCCTCTATAGTTACAGTACCTCCATTACCTACAAAGTTAGAGGTAAAACCGTAACCGCCCTGTCCAGCAACAATGATTACGGACCCACCCGTACCACAGGGTAAGAACTCTGAACCAGAGCCACTCCCAGCAGCAATGGTGATGAGGCCCCCTGTGTTGACGCTGCTTCCGGATAAGTCATTACCTGCGCTTCCAGAGAAGATGTCGACATTACCTCCTCCAGCGGGAGATCCAGCACCACCATCGTCTCCTCCGTCCCCAGAAGACAAAACTACGGGTCCACCTTGGCCTGCTAGGTTGCCGTTACCTCCAGCCCCAGCGTAAAGATATACACCACCACCAGATCCGCCATTAGAAACGTTCTGGAGACCTCCATCATTGGCCACTATTTGAATATTAGACCCATTGATGTCGTCTGCTGCCTGAACGCCTGAGCCGCTATTTATAGTGAGAGCCTCTGACCCTTGAAAAATGAAGGTAGGTGCTATACCGCTAACAGGGCTGCTGGTATTTATATTAACGCCATTGGCAGCAGCGATAGTAACAATATCGCTGTCACCGCCTGCGAGATCGGTATCAACGAAGGTATCACCATCCCCGTCTTCTATTCTTGATCCTCCACCGCCACCGGAACCAAGCTGTGTCCAAGAAGTTGCGCCAGCAGCCGTCTTTATCCAAGCAGTGCCGTTAGTTTGGAGAAGAAGGGACCCAGCAGGAGGATTGATGCTTCCGTTGGTGCCGCTGACAGTGGGGTTGGAACCGCTTCCGATCAGAATTCGTACAGACCCGTCCACCCCGTACGTAGGAGCACCTTGCGGGTCTAATAGGATGCCACTGGAATAAGAAAGGTTTGTACCGTTTATCCAGTCACCAAAGGAGGCAAGTGTACCATCCCCAAGAACAGAAAAAACTGTACTGGACCCGTCCGATACTGATAGAGCAGAAGAAGATGACGGTACAGGAGAAAGAGGAATAACAGATAGAGGAGACGATACTCCCCCCGACACTGCAATCGTGTCTATCAAAAGCCTGTCAGTGGAGGGGTCAGCTTGAGATTGAACCCTATTTACGGGTCCTAATCCAGTTCCCTCAAAGTTTACTCCAACAAACTTTAGATCCGCCATGCCTGTAGATAAGACAATTAGGAAGAGAGTCCTACCGCCAGAGAAACTGATATTATGCCAAGAAGAAAACCAACTCCAAGCATGAATACATTTCCATGCTTATCCCACCAACTAACTTTCGACAATTCTCTAATTCTATCCCTCTGGTCCTCAATGAATGTGTCTCGAAGAGATGAACTTAGAGTCAGCTCTTGAGTTCTGGCAGCAAGTTCTACTGTCAATCTCTCTACCGAAGCAGAATCCTCCACGCACTGAATAGCGTGTTCTTCTGTGATGAGAAGCCCTGAAAAGGGAGCAGGCCTACCTTCTAGTAACGGAACTGACAACCGAAATGGCTGAGCCAAAACAGATGAAGGAAACATAAGTATCGCAAGGATAATTATGGCAATTGTTTTTATGGTCATCTTGGGTTCCACCAGTCGGGTTTACCTGGCTTTACATCCTTAGGGTGTGGTCCTTTTCGCCTCTCCTTGTACGGAAGTGCCCCCATAGGAAAGTAAGCTTCTACGTCCTCATCATCTGCCTCATCTTCAGTAGAAGAGGCGGGAGGCTCTAGCTTACCGTCATTATCAGCGTCTACCACTTCTATTGGAGGCTCATTTTTCCTCTCATCCAAAAGAGAATCAGATAGAAGCTTGTCTGTGTCCTTCCTGTCAGGTCTAGCCAGCAGTAGGGACACGTGAGTAAGCCTTTTAAATAGGGACGGGTGTCCTCTTCTAAGAGACAGTGAGGCAATCTTTGATAGTCTTGCTGATAAATACTGAGTCATGAGGTCCTAATGCACCAAGTAAGGCATCAGCTCTCCGATGAAGGTGGAGTAAGGCTGTCCACCCCAGGAAGGTCGATGTCTATTCCCTTGTTCTTAAGGTAACCCTTGAAGAAAGCCCAGACGAACAAGGAAACAACTCCTGCCCCGGCAAAGTACACTACACCAGAAACTAAGGACCAGGCGGGAGAAGCAGATTCAGGGTTTGTCCACAGAAGACCTAGCACTCCTCCTGACATAATGGGATGTAATGGAAGCGTTTCTCTTCCCCACCACCAGAAAGACTGCCTCTCCCAAAACTTATACCAAGGCCCAGTAGATTTTCTGTAGGCCCGTTCCCTAGTAAAAACACTCTTACTAGTGAACTGTCCTATAACAGCAAAAATGGCTGTTACCATTACAAATGGCCAATGAGGTAAAATGTAGTCACTAAAGATAGAGGCGAGGTCTTCCATGTCAAACCGTCCAGGTAGTTGTTACGTTCCACCTATACTCTCTTTTAGCATTAGACAAAACACTACTGCTGATAAGAGAACAAGTGAAAGTAGAAGAAGAGGGTGCTCCTACTTCTTCACGTACATAAGAGGACAGCTGATTAAGTAAATATCCGCAGGGGTCGGTCAACGTGTCAAAAGTAGTGTACACCACAACTATACTCTGAGAACGAGTCTCTGACTGTACACTGACGGATAATTGACTGCCTCTAAGTGTCACTCCTGCTCTCCTATAACAATGACTTCCTTGATGGAGGTCTCTCTTATAAGATCTCGCAGGTCGGCGTTTACCTTTAGTCTAAACTGGAAAAAGTCAGAGGCTGGAACACTGTCTGTTTGACTAAGGATTTGCCACACTCCTGTTGAAGATGTACGATATTCCACTTGTACCTTTGAGGAAGCTACGGTGCCCTTGACCAAATAACCATGGAGGGACACAGGCACAGTAAATTCCATAGGAGAAAACAAAACAAGGTTTTCTCCCTCGTAGGAGTTCTCACTAAAACGCACTATTCTGTTATTAGTAGAATCGTGAAATAAAGAGAAATTAAGTAGCACACCGTCTACAGACAGAATGTCAGAACCTACAGCCTGTACAACTCCTGTAGAGGGAAAGAAATAAGGGGAGTTTCTGTTGCTACTATTTTCGTCAATACCGTAATAACCAAAAGTGTATAGATGCTTTAGTGTAACAAGATCAAACACTTCTACACCAGGAGAGTTAGTCAGGTACAACCTTCTCCTGTTTACATCTACATGGATTTTACTAGCAGCCGTGACTGCAAATCCATTTCCCCTAAACTCCAGGTAACCCCTCAGGTATCCATTGCTGGAGAGACCAGTTACGGAAAGAGCGCCAACCTCAAAAGGACGAGACGTGTTCAAGGAGTCGGAAGACAAGATCCACAGAGAAGATATTTCAGGATCGTAATACAGTCCGCTTGGAAGCACTACCTGACCCTGATGAAGAGATTGCCCGTTGTTTAGAGCAACGTACTGACCAAAAGTAATAGCGGGAAGAGCCGCCAAGTTAAAAGATGCTACAAAGCCTGGACCAGTGGCTCCTACCGGAATGCTTACCCCTCCACACGAAACGTAAAGAGTCGAAGTTTCTGGGTCATAAGCCAGATCTGTAGGCGTGTCCAACTCACTAGCGTCAGGAAGTCCTGCAGACCCCGAGGTACCAAAGCTAACGACGGGAGTAAAGGTCTCAGTATCGTAAATGTGAAGAGTGTGCTGCTGGCTTACTATTGCTATGTACTCTGTTCCAGATTGAGTAAATACTATGGATGAAACTGGATTTCCATACCCAGTAATAGTATTGTCAAATCCAGGAACTGCTCCTAAAATCTGACCATACTCATTCAAGTAGAAGACTCCGGCACTAGCATCTGTTACATAGTATCTACGTCCATCCGGAAGAGTCCCGTAGGGAACAGTTGTGACGGTACCCAAGGCGTCGTCACTTCTCTGCCATATCTTTCTCACGTCTGATATGTTTGCCTCCAAAAACCCTTGAACTACCTTTCCAGCTCCTTTTGGCTCAAAACGTATCTCCCTTCTGTTAGAATCTGGAACCAATAGCCCAGAGGAAGAAGATACCTTAGTAGTATCAAGTCGTATGTTATGGTCTGGCGTCAAGGCACTTATGTGATCGGCCAAGGCCTGTGCATAAGCTGCATTAGACAACACAGAGTTTTGGTTAACAGTTTGTTGGTTAGACACAACAAGCTGAAGAAAAGTCTTGAAATTTTCGAAGAGAATCATCCTTACCTCACAAGGAAATAATAACTCGATAAGAGGTAACGTGATTTAGCGTCTTCACATTCAGTGGCTGGTGCGCAATGGCGAAGGCGAAAAATGTACCTATTTCGAAAGGAAACGGAGAATCAATAATCTGAGCAAGAAGAGCTATCTCACCTATGCCAGCAGCAAGCTCGTCTCGACCAATCCTGGCAACAAATGATTTAGAAGTCCCATCGAGAGTAGCAGTCTCTACTAAATCAATGGTATCCCTGTACACTTCCGACACAAGAGATGTCGCAGTGGGGTCCACAGAAGTGGCAGACAATGGGTTGGCAGGATCGTATCCAGATGTTCCTACGGCATAATGGGTAATTCTTATACTGGTTCCATCGGTGATAGACCTAGCAAGATATTGACGAGCTATATCTGTAACCGAAGCAACCACAGAGGATACGCCCCCAAATGGAGCAGAACCACTGACAGAAAATCCTATACATCCCGCTTCAGGAGGCCAGTGAGCAGCAAAAGCTGCATCCAATATAAATCCTCCCCCCACAAAGGGAGACGAGGAAGAAAAGTCTGAGGAGAAACTAGCCATCTAGTACATCTCTGGGGTCAAAGTCGTCGTAAACTTTGTAGATAAAGTTGTGAAGGACTCCGCCTATTTCGCAGTTTGGAACATTCTTGCTGTCTAGCAGATAAAGAAGACAACACCAAAACGTGTCATCATAGCGTGTCTTTCTAGGAAGTAAGTCTAATATCACTTCCTTCATGTATCGTGCTAGAGAGATAGGTGAGTCATCCTGTGGAGGAGACGCTGCAACTGCATCTGCTATCTTGTTAGCTAGTGACAATTGAGGGTAGGAATTCTGTATGGCCAGATCATATACAGCACGTATTCCAGGGCCCTGAGATCTGGCTGACGCGTAGAATCTCTGCCTGTTAATAAGCTCCTGCGGGTCAGAAAGTGCATGCTTATACATTAGGGCTGAGGCACCTTTCCGTTCCACACGCAACCAATACCGTTACCCAAAACGTAGGAATTGTTCGAGTTGAGAGGAGTGCGGTTAGCTACAACATCGTTTAGGAGCCTGACTGCAGGTACTCTTCCCCGAAAGGACTGATTAGGAGACCGTAGAAAAACAATAGCGTCATAGTCATCTGTCTGAGAAGAGCGAGGATTTGTGGCGGCAGGAGCAAGCGACAGAGAATCAACCCCAGAAGAGAGCAGTGTCTTTTGTGCCATGTATACAGGAGTGAGAACTCCGGAAGAGTTAAGCATCTCTCCTACAACAAAATTGTCTGATATGGTGGTGTCTCTAGACAAATTGTCTGTTGGGCCAGGAGAGGTGGTAGACCCAAATATAGCACTGAAATCCAGATCCTTAGGAACCCCTGCTTCAGAAGGGGAGTGAAAAGGAACTAGGGATCCGAACCACAAGGCGTTTCTATCTGCTAATGCGCCTCCTGGCGGATCCTCGGACCAGATAAAAACGTATCCAACCTGAGCGTCGGACACACAAAATGTCCTAGAAACCGAAGAAGGTAACCAATGAGAGGAGGATACTGGAAGAAGCCAACTAGTGGTGCCTATGTCCCAGCCACCAGAAAATCCGAACTCAAACTCTAATGCCGCAGGTGCAGCATTTACTATAATCCTTACCTGCCAGGTGGGTCCTGTGGTGGAAGCGTTTTGAACAACAAAAAAATCACCGTTGTTTGGAGGAGAGGCGGTGTCAAAAACAGCGTATTCCACGTCTGTAGAGTCTATATTGAGAATAGCTGTGCTGTCTAGATTTACTCGTGTTGGAGATATGAAAGCGGTTATCTCCGCAATGAAACAATTAGACGGGTTAGAAGAATCCCTGATAGCAAGATGCTTGCCAACAAAGGTGGCGTCAAAAACAGGATTGGTGTCGTAGAAAGCCTGTGGAGTGGAACTGTTTATGACCCCAGTAGACCCACTGTAGAATAGAGTGGACCAATTAGGTCCGTTTGCCTCTATCACGGGCATTTCGTTGACAAAAGACATCCAATGATACAGTACATGAGCCTGAATCTGATGAGACGCAGTAGGTGTGTTATGAAGGTGCTTAGCAACCATGACTGTATTTTACCGAACTATTCTTGAGGTTTTTTAGGTAAATTCTCTAATGATTCTTCGTACTTCAACTTCATCTTCCGCAAAGAATCATTTATTTGCTTTCTTTGAGAAGAGTTTAGCGCTACAGACTGAATCACTATGGTGTTAAGGGCAAGAACGGCAGCGAGAAGACCCTTGCACGCTACATAAGTACCTGGCTGCAGATCTTCTCTGGCCCTATTTGCTGCCGTCAACAAAACCTGACCTAATGTGGCAGCTTTGGTGGCAGAAGATTGAATAAGCCCAAACACTCGCTCCGTAGAAAACTTTAGGACTTCTTGAAGGTCAGAATCGTGCTTCTTTACGGCCGCTCGACAAGCATCTATGGAGTTTTCATGGGTTCCGATGAATTTACGGAACTCCTCTGGATCTTCTGATTTGGAAGTAGGCTCTGCCCTACTAAGCTGCTTTTGTACGTTCTGATCCGTTTTTCTTTGATGCTGATCTCTTCCCTGCTGTGGTTTTATTTCTCTCTCAAGGCCAGAAAGGGCTTCGTCAAATTCCGGATCAAAGGTATCGGGGTCAGACTCTTCTTCCTGAGAGGTGTCGTTCGATCCAGCGGCGTTAGCCTGTCGTATCAAGGCATTGGTGTAAGCCACCAAAGCCTTATAGGCAGTAAGAAATGAAGAAAGAGCAAGTTTAGACAGGGCATTTATCTGATCCTCAGTCTTCTTTTTCTGAGTCAGAAACGGAACAGTTCTATAGACTGTGCGCCAGAACAGTCTCTTGTAAGCTTTGTCAGCATAATTATTAGGAATTCTCTCTTTGATTAGAGAATCTAACTGGTCTTTTGCTGACGTAGGTGACACAAGTTCTGCTGCTACGCGTTCATAATATTTAAGGGAACGCTCCAAGCCTTCAGATGCGGATTTAAGAGACTTCTGAGTAGCAGGGTCCATACCTCCGGAAAGCGAAACCACCTTACCCAAAGATAAGCTTATGGAATCACTAACCTTTTCTGGTAAGTTGGAAGATATGGACATTACACTAGTTTCCAGATTTTTACGACAGGAGAGTCAGTTTTAGAGGAGCGAGAAAAGTTAAACTCTCTACACTCTTTTTCGAATAGGTCTAACGCCAAGGAGAATGCAGCAGACACAGTAGAGTTTTGAGGAGGCTCTGGAATCAAATACTGACCCGTGTCGTCCTCCCTTTCTCTTCTGGAGTCCTTTCGGGAGGGAAGAACGACTTCTTCCGTGACCGAATGAGAGGACACTGCAGACATTCTCTGACTCTCTCTAGAGATATGACGTACCTTTCTAAGAGTGTCGTTGATCTGTTTCACTTGTTTTGTAGCAAGTTCCTTGTTCTCAAGCTCCAGATCAATAACGTCAGGCATATCGTATGCAGCCCCAGAATTTCTATCCGTCATTTTCTGATCCCCCATAGCCTTTCGGCCAATTCGTGTGTCTGTTCTACCGCTGTAACAATGCTATTGCCGAAAGACTGAAAGGTGGCAGATACCTCTTTTTCTCTTTCTGTCTGAGCCTTGCGGATGTCATCTAGTGTACGAGAGTGAGATTCCATAAGCTTTTGAATTTGCTCTTCTTTTGACTGAATCTGCTTCAGATGCTCGGACTGCATTTCTTTTATCTGGTCGTCTTTTTGCTTTACTGTCATCCACAGAACGGCACAGAATATTCCCAACGGACCGTAAGTAAGTAATGCTGTGAGTATCTCTGCCATGGTGGGTCATGAACGTATGGACTTATTAAGAGCGTCGTCTATCGCTAAAAACATATGTCCGTAGGCTTGAATAGTGGGAGGAAGATTAGGATACTTATTTCGTGCTTTCATGCTCTCCTGAATCATTTTTCTTGCAGCAGACGCAATCCTGTCACTTTGACGTAGCAGTTCTTTTTCCAAAGAGGCATCGTCTGGGATCCCTTCCTTAAGGAAAGAAGTTAGTTTAGGCATGCTTAGAGACATCAGTCTAACCGCCTGTTCGTAGTCTGATTTAGGTCTGGTGGCCTTATCCTCTTGGCCTTTCATGACACCAGGAGAAGGAGAGTGGGATAGTCCTTTTGACAAAAGATCCTTTTTTTCTCCGATTGAAGAAAGCTGGTCTTGTAACTTAGAAATAGTATCACGAAGCTGACGAATGGATGATTCGTCCCCAGAACTAGATAGCCTAGCTTGAAGAGACTTAGCCACCTCTAGGTGCTGTATCACGTCCCGTTCAGCAGCTATCAACTGTTGAAGAGTGAGCTGTTGCTGCTGAAGCTGTGCCTTGGGGTCTCTTCGAGTCCCTGTGTCCTCTTTATCGAACTTCTTCTTATCCAAGAACTCTTCGGCTTTCTCAATCAAAGAGTCTACTCTTTCTCCTAACTCAATTCCTTTGTTATACACAAAAGACATAAGCTGAAGGCTCTTGTTGGCAGTACCTTTCCCTAACTGAACTGCCTTTTGAACCAATTCCTTGAGTTCTACTGCCTCCCTCACGAATCCTGACTCTACAAAGGTGTCAGCAAGCCGTTCCGCTTCAGCCAATTTGGAGGCGGCTTCTTTGACGTCAGAAGAAACCACGCCATCCATGGTAGAAGCAAGAAACTCATAGAGAGACGGAACGAGAAGAATCGCGGACCTGTGCATTGGATTTCTGCTGTAAGGGTCTGCTAACTTCTTGGATTCTGATGATCTTTTGAGTATTACCTGATTAGTGGTCCTGATGAAGTTTTCTACCTTAGGGTCCGAAGGTATGTCAGGAGAAAGAAAGGATAAAATGAAATCTCCGTAATTCTTGGATAATTCGTCAACAAACGATAGCATCTCGTCTGCTTTAGTTTTGTACCGAAGTGGCTTAGAAGCAATGTCTTTCCCAGGATCCTCTTGCTTTATCTGCTCCTTGGATCTTTCCTTCAACAATTCAAAATTGTTTAGTTCCTCAGGATCAGATATAGAATTCTCAAGAGCCTCATCCAATTCACGAAGTCTTTGCTCCGTAGAGATGTCTCTGAGCTTATCTTCGAAGTAAAGAATCTTAGCTATAATGGATTTCTGGTCCTTTTCCGCCAGTTCCACTTCTTCTTGCTTTATCTGTATTACTTCTCGCAGCGTGTTGATGTCTGCTTTGCTGCTGTTGGTGTCCAGCAACATGTGCATCTCCCTGTGGGATTTAAGAAGAGCATCCATTTTCTTGTCCAAGACCTTCTGAGAATTAAGCAGGTCTTTTCTGAGTTTGGATATCTCTGCAAGAGTGTCTAACTTATCCTGCATGAGCTGCTGGACCAGCTCGTCGTCCTCTGTTCCAGGGGTGAGAAGAGCAGCGTCATTTGCTTCTTGAAGCTCATTTATGAGGCCCTCCTCAGTATTTGTAATGGCTACAACAAGCTTCTCTAGAGCAGATATCTCACGGCGTATAATCTCTTCAGCCTGTTCTGCTCTCTCGATGTGATCTTGTACCCACTCAGATTTTTGACGAAGTTTTTCCTGTACCGCAGGGTCCTCTTCGGTTTCTCTCTTTTCTTCAGTTTCTGCAAGGAGGGAATCGAGTTTTTCGACTTGTTTTTCAGCACCCTCCAGACGTTTTCTGGCGACGTCTAGTCTCTTCTTTAGAGCAGATAAATCTTGGAGAACCTTGTCCTCTACAGCGTCAAACGCCTCTTCCCTACGTTTGGCAGACTCTTCCCGTTGCGCCTTTGTAACACCACCATCTAGTATTTCCTGCGCTATCTCTGGAGTCATTCTACCTATGTCATCAGCGTCATAACCGAGAGAAGATATCTTCTCTTTCATTTCATCGGATATGATAGACGGGGAACTTCCCTCCTCTGCCTTTTTGGTGAGAAAAATCCTATCCTTTCGTAGAAAAGCAAGTCGTAATCTCCTCTTTCTCATGGAGGAAGGAGAGGCTGACATGGAAGCTAGTTCTAAGCGAGAGGATATGGACATGGAGTTACCTTGATAGGCTTCCGTCCCACTCTACTGCGAGACCGTTGCCAAGACTTAATATAAGTCTTCCATTGTCAACAAATGATCTGTAGGGAATCTGGTCAGAAACGTATCTAACTCCCCTTAGATACGCTCTGTCGTCTTCTTCAAATCCAACGGAATCTGTTCCAATAGGAATCTTTGCTGAGTCATTCCTAAGGTCAAATTGGTTGGGAGGAAGAGAAGTAAACATGTTGGGCTGCACCGAATCTCCGTAAGTAAGGGCGGAGTAAACGACAGCAGTGGATAAGGAGTCATCCAAACACTGGATGTTTGCTAGGGCCCCTAAGGCGGTAAGAGAAGGGTCTCCTGCAAATGAAATGATGCAACGATCGTCAGAAGCAGGTCTGCGGGGTTCTGCGCCACCAAAGTAGGCCAGCTGAAATACTGCCGTTCCAGCTGTATTCTGTGTCCACATGCGAACATGAGTATCATCAACAAGCACGTACCAACTTTGAGTAGCATCGGCTTGTATCTGTTGTGTGGGAAGAACAGGAAGAGACCAGCCAGCTACCCAGCCAGCCTGAGGACTGACTTCAATGTCTATTGTGTCAGTGACAGCAGCATTTACTACCAATCTGGCCTGCCATAGAGGGGCAGAAGACCCAGCGATCCCCTGAAGTACAAAATAATTGGTTCCTGCAGCATTTAGCGTAGGATCTACTACCCTAAATTGAACGTTTATGTCATCAACAAAACTAGCCCCATACACTCCCCCTTCAAGTACGACCTCAGAAGGGGACGTGACACCTATAATCCTGTACACACCGTTGTTGGCAAATTCAGACCCATAAACGGTCAGCCACATTCCTACGTGACCTGGAATAAATGGGGCCGCCCCACTCCTAAATCTGTTGGGCTGAGAGGTGAGAGTCTCTCCATCAACCCCGGTAACTAATGGGGCCTCAAATATCCCTAAGGGGTTAGACTCTACGTCTGCCCACCCCAGTGAATACACAAGGAGTTCCCGCATTAGAAAGTGAACAGTACGAGCGGGTTCGTTAATTCTCTTTAGGATTTTAGTGGGCATCTATCAAACCTTACGTCTAAACACGGGTCTGCCTACGGGATAAAATACATCTGTAGCAGATCCCATAGATACAGTAAAGCGATTTGAGGATCTACTGCCAATGCCTGTGTCAACTACCATAGATACTTCATCAGTACGCCCTGCTGCCTCTGATCGTACCAAGTAAGATCTACATGCTCCCAAAATCATGGAATAATCAGGACTTTCGTCATTGTAGCCAAACACGGTGACTTGTGGTGAATGGTTTCTAGGCAGTTCTCTTCCGTAAGGAGTCAAGGAAGGAGAAGTACCCAAAATGGAAGAAATAGGGGATATCAGAAGAGAATAACCAGTTTGGTTGGGGACCAAGGAGGCCGGTGACCCAACAAATCCCACTCCTCTTTGTGGCATCCCTGCATAGTCAGAGGTACCGGGAGAAACAAGACTCGACTCCACAGAAGAGAAGTCTACACCCCACACATCCTCCAACCTTACTCCCCGTGAAAGAGGAGTATATGGATAGTTAGTAAGTATCTCATTCTGATAGGAACGAAGGTCTGATTCCGAAAAGAACAAGAAAGGAGATGAAGCAACTCTTTCCGGGTTTGGTGGCCAATACCTAACTTCTATGCCCCCATATATCTCAGCCTTTGCTCCTATGACTCCAACAAGTATTTGACGCTGAGTGTCGGGGGAAAATACTGCAGAAGACCCTGCTTGCAGATCTCCCAACCTCTTATATTCCTGAGGCGAAGTAAACGCTGTTCCTGAACCTATAGTAGATACAGCACCAGTAGAAAGGTTGGTTTGAAGCAACTGAGCAAGTCCTCCTAATCCAGACCCAGAGGCTTCTGGCATATTTACATCTACAAGTCTAAAACCATTTTGAGATAACCGAAGTACAGCAGATACATAGTCACCAATGTTGACGGCCTCTATCGATTGATTTATGATAGACGAGATATAAACCCAACCTCCTGCGGTAGGAAAGGCTGACGATATAAGATCGGTAGCCGTTATAAATTCTCGAAGCACAGGAGGAGCCGCTTTGGACAGGGATGTCCCTTGACAAAGTATGTAGGAGTCAAAGCCGAGAGCATCAACAGAAGGTAGGTAGGAAAGTGCCTCAAAATAGGAAGAGTTTCCGATTCTTACGTAGGAAAGATTGTCAGACCTAACTCTTCCAGATGCTTTTGGCCCTCGAAGGAAATTGTTGGTTCCTAGGGCACCTCTAAAGCCGATGTCCACACTAAGCTGGTGAGGTACGTAAGACGATCTGTTCACATTGCTGGGACGTGCTACACGTGTGGCGGGTAGGGTTCGAGGAGAAATCCAAGAAGCTCCAGGCCCAAAGGAAGACACAAAAAGGTCTCCTACGGCTTCAACCACGCCCAAAGACCTGTCCTTAAGGCCAGAAGAAGTAGAATCTCCCTGGTATACAGGGGTGCGGTAAAAAATACGTAAAGAGTCGGAAGAAGAAAGGGGAACTTGTACAGGGGCCACAACGGCAGCGTACGAGTTCACCACGGAACTCTGTCCATACGACACAAAAGAATGCCACGCTGTTCCCTGGTTGCGAGGAGATATAGCTGTGATCTCTTGTGGAGTATAGGACACGCCAGGAAAGGGGTTATCCGCCGGATTTCGCCACACTCTCCAGGGACCCGCACCCGTACTGACATAGAAAATTAGGTCAGCAGAGTCTAATCCACTAAACACTGAAAAGGACGAAACACCAGAAGAAGGACCAGCGGCAGTTGCAAAAAGAGCCGACCCTACATCAATGTCGTAGAAAGGCACCAAGTGACTAGTATAAGGAGGAGCAGAAAATGCGTATGAGGGTCTGGTTCCTCTTTGAATGGTGGAGGTGTTGTTTACCAAAGTGGAGGACCACTGGTAGGGACCACGTATCTGCTTAGAGTTTGGTGCAAATTCGACCCATTTGTATACCTGGTCCCCTTCGCAGAATACAACAACATCACAAGTAGGCGTACCCGCTACAGCAGCCTCAAAGGTGATGATCATACGGGCAAAGCCAGGAACTCCCGCACCATCGTCCAGCTCGACATACCGAATGTTGCTGTTTGCAGCAAATCCAGGTATAGATATGTTCTCTATTCCGTACAGGTTTACCTTAGAAGGGTCTACGGACAGAGGACCTTTACCTAAAGCTGCATAGGCAGCCAACACGTCCGCTTGAGTAATAGTGGCAGTAAGACCAACTATAGGAATCGTAAGAGCAACTTTTATGGGACCTACATTATAAGAAGTTGTACCGTCTGTAACGTGATACACTTCTTTAGGTACTGCGGTCAATCCTTCATTTCCTGGGTAGTCAGAAGAGTTTCGTGGCTCTTTATGCACCCACACGTGAATGTAAAGGCGCGTGTTGGCCGCTACAGTGGAGTGAGAGATAGTAGAAGTAAAGGATATAAGTTCTCCGCCAGGCCCCAAAACGAGTCCGGCAGGAGAAAACGGAGAGGCCGCAGTAATGGCTCCGGTAGAAATATTAGAGAAGGCTACTTGTATGTTGTTAGGGGCCAAAGGATCATTAGTAAGATCCACTCCCTCGCCAAAACTAAAGTGGCATCCGCTGGGTGCCCTTACGGTCAGAGTACCGCCAGAACCTCCTCCGTTCCAGGAAAAGCAAGGATTAATACCGTCATACGATACCGACCCGTCGTTCTGCACTACTGAGGTGTCGTCAAAAGACCACGACATCAAAAATAGTTCTCTCGACTCGGACCAAACAGCCGTATGACCATCAGGACCATTATTCAAGGTGCGCGCACCAGAAAGAGAAGAATTAGACACGTGGTCTATAAGAATGTGAGAATACCCAAAAGGTATATTGGGAGAAGGAGAGAATGGATGATTTCTACCTTGAGTTTTCAGTTCTCCCTGCAAAAGGGACTCGTAACTTTGATCTAAAACATCCTCAAGGTCAGAATCTGTAATAACAGACCTACGTCGAAGGTCCACAATCTCCTCGCTCCAAGGAAGAGTCGCACTGAAGGAGGGGAACCCAGCAGGTAGTGAAGCACCTCCGCTTTGGTTTGTGTTGGAATATGCGTTAGTATTTCGTCTGCTTACTATAGCGATAGGCATGGCATAAACCACAGACCCACCTTCTTCGTCTCCGCCTGCCCTAAACCACAATCCAGGATCATTCTTGGAGTAGCCTCCCCATCCTGAACCAAGAAGAGGATGAGTTAGAGCGCCCAACGAAGACATAGAGTCGTCTTCATCCGTATAGGAAGTGGAAGCGAGAGGAGAACTAAACACCACAGTACGAATGGAATAGGAAGCTAAGCTGGGTCCCTTGTTAGGGGTGCGGACAATATCTGTTCCGTACAACTCCCTAGCCACTGAAGAAAACGAATTAGGCTGAGATTCTACGGGAAGCTTGACGAGTTCTAGAACAACAATATCTCTTCTAGACTGAGAAGCAGGAGGAGCTGGAAGCAATACATTCTGAGAGTTTATAGATATTTTGTAACCATCTATTGTGATGATTCCCTTGGGAACGACTATCTCGTTAGCCACTCCAGACGAAACTATTGGAGTCTCGGTGCCAGACAGCCACCCGGCAGCCATCTCTTCCCTATCACCATCTCTTCTTCCGGTTTCGGAGGAGGCAAAAGTGGAAAGAGCAGTGAGTCCTATTCCAGAATCACTGCGTGGAGCCACATCCCAGACGAATCTCCTGTTACTGGAAAGTGGCCTAAACTGAGTGATGTAGGCACCAATAGTCTCAGGGTCGGGTGATGTGGTTCCAGGTCTTTTAACCACCAATACCGGAATAGCCAGTATTACTCCATCTATCTTCTGTGGGTCTGCTGTTGATGCAACAAACACTCTCTTGTCTGAGGGGTGAGATAGAGTAAATGGTGTGGCATCTACGGACGTAAACAAGCCGTCCAAAGAAGAAAGAGATGACAAGGAAGAAGAAGGGACACCAGATGCTACCGAATACTGGTAGGTGGTGACAGCAAGGGTAGTAGAGTCTACGTACTCTATACCTAGAAAATCATAGTTAGGACTCGGATAGGTCTCTAAAAGTTGTTCCAGAGCAGCACTGACCGCAGAAAAAGATGTAGGAGTTCCTGCTTGGTTGTCGTAAGTAACAGAAGAAGAAGGAACAGCAAGAAGCTGACGCCAAACTTGTAGGTATACAAGGTCGTAACGAGGAGAGGCCCCGACAGGAGGTGCCGAGAGAGTTAGGGTTCTAGACCTTGTCTTTAGAAATCTTCCGTTGAGAACCCAGTGAGAGGGCTCCATTATCAGCTGGTTAGGGGAGTTTACGGCAGACCAGGGGACTCCGAAAGAAGTGAGAGAAGAGCCGCCTAGCAAAAATCTACCCAACGGGTCCGTAACAAGAGAGGATACAAGTCCTGTTCCGTCAGTAACCCTAGATTTCTGTGTAGAAAGAGCGTCACTTCTAGTGACTACTTCGGACAAGTCTAGAGCACCTCCTGCTACTGTCCAGGATCCCGCCGTAGAATCCCAGACATAAACTGTGTTAGTGTCTAAGGTAATTCTTGCGTCTCCGCTTCTGTTGCCAGTAAGTGGAAGAGCAGCACTATTAGCTACTGGAGATCTCCATCCAGTCTTGCCCAGCTTGTCAGCCCAATCTCCTACAGAGTAGTCAACCACAACTCCAGGGTCGGTAAGAGATGTGGCCCCAAACGGTACCTCAAACCTAGCAAATGTTACAAAGAAATTTCTACTGACACTAGTAAGCCAGGTTGTTTCTGGGACAACCTGAAGGTTAACAATTGGAGAAGTTAGGGTTCTGTACTCTAAGTGAAGAATCAGGTAACTGATCCGATTGGGCCCGGCTACAGCAGGAGCTGGAACAGACAAAACTTCGGAGGCGTCTGATATTGCTACCATGCCATCATAGCCAGCAGCAATAAATGGAGCTACAGTAACCTGTAGGGACACTCCCGATGGAGTGAGAGAACCTCCATCAAAAATAGCCCTATCCACAATTCTAGCCTTGGTAGAATTTAGGTCGAGGGTAGAATCTGCGTTTCTGTATTGAAGAATCGGCCTAACTGCCACAGCAACACCTACTATAGTTGGATAAACACTTCGTAAACAAATCTATCCGTTGGGGTCTTGAATCTCAAAGGAAAATTAGCAATCGCAAAAAGAAACTGAGTACCTATTTCCGGATCTCCTGGAATGGGTGAGTAAACCACGGTTCCCAGTAGACACAAAGAACTTACAGCTCCTGTAGCTTCTCCAGGCTCGACTGATGCAGTGAACACAGGGCAAGAAAAGCTAGCAAAGCTCACAGCGTCTATCGTGTCAACAAGAGAACACCCCCCAGCAACAGTAATAGACTCAGCAGAGGCGCCTAAGGGACCACAGTAACAACCTGTGCGAGCAGGATCCGGGGTAATTGCAAGAGTGGGGTCTACAGCGTCATGTCCGTTGGCGCCCACAACAAAAGTATCGACAACAAAGCTCTTCCCAGTAGCCAGCATGTCGGCAATTCGAGCTTTACCTTGGTTCGTAACTATAGCGAGAGCTTCAATAGCGGGCATTAGGTTGCACCTGTGGGTAGATAAGGACCATTACCTCTACTATTTAGAGCGCAAGTGAGGCATTAGCTATCTTTTACTGGTTAGGGCAATACAGTCAAGCTAGAAAATGAGCTTGTGGAAATAGGAACCGACACACCCAGTAAAGAAGACACAGCAAGAGTAGCTTGTGGTCTAGAGAAGCAGCAGTCCAGGTCTTCGAACAAAGATACTTCAGGAATGGTTGAATCTAAGCAGGATCCGCCATCAAATCTATCAACCAAAGGAAGGCCGTACCACCCATCACCCAAGGGGTCGGAGTCCTCCCTAGAATCTAGAGGAAGTCCGCTATCGAAAGGTATACTACCTTCGTACCTTACACTTACAGATCTTCCAGGATTTCCAGAGGGAATTACCAGTCTCTGGGTACCTGGAACAAAAGTAGCGGATAGAAGAGCGCCTCCCAAAGGGTCTATGACTGTAACCGATACTATTCTTTCAGGCGGGTTAGACAACTCAGCATAGGCTGCTCCCACAATTCCAGTTTCTGCTCCAGTGATATCTATCAAAAATGAAGCAGGAGACAAAACTTCGGAAAAAAGAGAAGAGCTGTCTAACCTAAGACGCCCCAGAGCCAACTCCGACACTACGTCAAACGGATATCGCCAAGCACAAAAAGCAATCTCTGATTCTATAGTTAGGGCAACAGAGACTACAATAGGAAAACAGTCCTGCGTGAGAAGGTCTATGATAGAACAAGAACCTCCGTCAAAATCAAAAAGATGAGATTCAGGGCGACCTAAGAAATTAAGACGAACTAACTCGTCGCTGACTGAGGTAAGTTCAGCAATGGACGGGTCCAGATTGTCCATAAGCTTGATAAAGGCAGCCCAGCTTCCTACGCACAGGTTTGGAGTCCAAACATGAAACGCAAATCCGCCTTCATCGTGGGCTGTAGAGAACAAATCACGAACCGAGGGCTCAAAAAACTCTAAGTCTACTGTTGTCGGCCTTACAACAGGAGTGGTGTTAGAAGCAGCAGTAACAATGTCGTCCACTCCACGAGTAGACGGACTTTCGTTAATTAGACTCCTTACAGCCAACTTTCCTGCCAAGACTCTCATGGCACGTGTGGGTGGGAGGAGAGATTGGAAGCCTATCTGGTGCTCTGTTGCCCGAAGAGACAGATCACTGTTCAGCTGGTTTCTTGCATCTTGAAAGTTTATGTCTATGCTATAGAAGTAATCCTCAGAATATCCTCGAATTAGGGTCGCATAGTTAGTGGCTACCACCAATAACAAAAAGCTTTCAGAGGTAGAACGTACCTGAATGAAGTTCTTTCCTGGAAGTAATCTGATAAAAATCTGGACAGAGGGAGAAGATAAAACTACTGTGCGAAGTAGCTTGTCATTCAAAAACACCTGAACAACGTCTCCCACATCTCCTTCCAACAAAAATGGTGTGTCGGAGGAAAAGGGAAGGGGCAACACCACAGGTCCTGTATGCCACTGTATTCCTTCTGGAATACTAGCTATCAACTCCTGATATAGGGTCTCATAAGGCTGAGTGTTCGGTGTAATACGTAGAGTCATCAGTAACTAAAGAAATGGGGAGGAAACATTGGAACTGGACCGGGTGGAGAAGAGGGAACAGCAGCAGAACTCTGGCTCCTTCGTTCCAAGAAGAACACCAATATCTCTATTTCGTTGGCAGTGGTAGCAAGTAAGTCTTCCAGACCCAATGTCAGCATTCCTTCTTTCTTTAACGAGGAAGAGAGACGACGAAACTTACGCGACAAAGAAAGGAGTTCCTGATAGAAGAATAAGGATGTGCTATCGGCGCTTAGAAGAGCCTCTTTTAGAGGCGGACCCAGAGTCTTCATCCTAGAATACACATACTTAGCCTGTTGCAATGGGTCTACGTACTTTTCGTCATCAAATTGAGCCATCGCAGTGAGGCGTTCAGCTAATGGGTCAAGAAGGTCAGACAACTTCTCATAAATTTGACCATACAAGGTGTGGTCGCTGTAACTGGTGGGACCAAACACCCTCCAGTGCGCTGTTTGAGAGGCTATGGACCAGAATCTAAGCTCCCACACCAAATTAGACAATTTTTGTATACAAGACATGAGATATCACCGTGGTACTGAACGAGGAGGAATAACATTTTGACGAGAAGTGAACCCCGAAGGAGAAGATTTTCCAGTCCCTTTGTCTAGGTCAGACACGTCCTTAATATAATGACCGGGTCCTCTGCCATGATCTCCTCCTGAAAGTCCACCTGGAGGACCAGACCAACGGTCTTCCTCAGGAAGAGCCCCATCATGCGGAAAAAGACTGAGTCCAGGACCAGGATACTGTTTAGAATCTGAGACACGGTCTATTGAATTAAAGTCCAGAAATCTATGGCTCATCTTCTTACCTCCACAGTTATTAGTGAATCTGAGGTCTGTGGGTATTCAAAGGGTCTAAATTCTATGGTTTCGACAGGGATAGTTCCCGTTAAGTCGCGAGTAAATTCCAGTATTGATATGTTGGAGACTCCTGCGACGTCGGAAGATAGTCGAGATCTTAGGTCATTGGCGAATAAAATACCAACGAATTCTTCACGATTAACGAAAGAACTAATAGTAGAAAAGGCGGCAGCGGTTGCATCTGTTTCATCAAAGGAAGACAATATTTGAATTAGTACCCTAACTCTTATAGGAATTGGGATTGCCTTCCTTATCAGAATGTCAGACCGGTAGAGTTCTACCCCGATTCTATTTACGTAGTCTTGCGTATCTCTTACCAGCTTGTCGTAAACGTAAGTTATAGTCACACTTTCGTTTACCCCTGGAATTACGTCAAGTTCCACCCTATCATTGGCTTGAGTAGAACTTCTGTATTGAAAAGTTGTGTCGGGTAAAAATCTAAATCCTGTTGAAACATTTCCAATTCTTGTGGATATAACCTCTACGACAGGAGCAAGCGGAAGTGAAAATGTTCTCTGAGAGGCATTTCCCACATAGGTTACTTCGGCAGTTTCAGTGGTGGAGCCTATTAGGTAAATATCCCAAGAAGACCTACGAGTACGCCTGCGGAAATTATCTGTGTCAGAACTGAATATCATCTGCACATCATTGATGGAAGAAGTGTCAAATTGACGTATAAGCTGAGAGAGTCCGTCTCCTGACCCAAGGGCAAGTCCGTTAAACTTAGCGCGAATTCTGGCTCCAAATCTAGATATGCTCTCAAATTCGGTGCTTCCAGAGATTCTTTCTCTATTGACTACTCCGTCTATTCCTTCCACATTTGTCTGAATTCTAGAGATCCTATTGGGTGGTACCTCGAATAAACTACCTGCCCCTAGAGCTTCAACGGGGGCTCTAACTTCATAGCGCCGAGTGGAGGCGTTAAAAAAAGACCCAAGACTGGACCCTAGTATGAAAGCATCTCGAAGAGTCCTAAAGGATATACTGGGATCCGATGTGGAGACTACGGTTCCAGCAGGAATAACCAGTACCTCGTCAGAAGAAGGAGGGGAAAACGTGAAAAAGGTTACATTTCCACGTGCGGCTCTTCCCTGGGATCTCCTAAGTCCATGGTTGGCACCATACAGCTGCAGAACCTCTACATTTTGGGATAGAACATAGTCGAGACTGAATCTTCTAGATAGGTCGTCGTATAAAAGCTCAACAGCCCTAAGCTGCGCTGCTTGGGGTCTAATGAAGAGATCGAAGATAGGACCCTTCAACGTGTCAATGGAAGGGTCCTGATTTTCTATCGAATCAGCTAAGGACTGTTCTATCTGTCTAAGAGTTCTGGCCATCAGATACCAATGTCATCAGTAATAGCAGATCCTGGAAGATTTGGTTTGGATCCGGGAAGAAATTGATGACGAAGCTGAACTAAGAAACTGGTAGGAACCACGTCAGGTCCGTCAAATGGAGTCACATCGACATAGAATATGTAACCAGTCCTGGAAAACTGTACTACTCGGATAGTTCCTATGGATTCTATCGCCTCGAAAGAAGTAAGCTGATCCAGGCGCGTATTTTGTAATTCTTGTAGTCTCTCTATTGCCTCTCGCACCAATGTCTTGATGTATCCTCGACCGACTAGACCGATTGGACCCGATCTGGACTGAGAATTTATAGTTTCTATGTTAGCGAGCTGAGACCCGTAACTACGTTCTGGGTCGTATTCGGTCATGAGCGCATCGGCTACGTCTTGACTGAGCTTATGTATTCCTTCTATGAGAATCGGACGACCATTACTATCGTCAAAAACTATGTCTCCGTCTCTCTTTTTTAGAGTTCTAGCCATTATTCGTACTCCAGTAACACTCTTATCCAGGATTGAAGTTCTTGCCGTAACTCTGTGGATCCAGACGATTCCTGCCGAGAAGCCAAGACGGATAAAACAGAACTGTTAAACACATGCCTATCTCTGGCTGACACTATATCTCCCATAGACCTAGTGACCGCCTCCTGTAGAAGAGAAGCTTCCTCCACATCAGAAAATCCCTCTAAGGAAGAAGCAAGCGATTCTCTGGTTTGGTCATATAGGTCTGTCAGCTGCTGAAACATTCTCTGGTTTTCAGATTCATTTCTCTGCTCTTCTTCCAGGAATTCAGAAAACAGTTGGTTTCTCAGGTCAACTTGGTTCGGATCGTTGTCCAACACCACCCTAAAAAATGAGGACACAGAATTTAGAGTAGGAGTAGGAGTGAGTATAAGGTAGGATTCAAATTCTTGACTTATTTCTGTTTCGGTGTTGTCCACCGATCGATAAAGCTCAGGACGATCACCTTCTTCACGAGATAATCTAGTAACTATTTCCGCTTCTTCGAGAGTAAGTCTTCTAGGCATGATACTACAATTCTGGTGTAAAACCTGCGATAGCACGTTGTGCTAAAAGAGAAGCAAGTCTAGAGGCTTCGGGAGGGGCACACCCTGGACTTCCGGGCGGAGAGGGGAAAGAACTAGAAGAGAAGGCAGAATTACGCCTTTCTAGTGACGCTCTCAAGGAAAGACTCATGGATCTAACGGACATCTTGATACTTCTCAGGTTTGCGCGAACTCCATCAAACAATGTCGTCATAAGATCCATAACAACCTTTGTTGTTCCAAGTGCTTCTTCAAACAGAGGAGGAAGCTCAAACCCAGAATCAATAGCAGAATCTATTTGACAAGTAAGAGGCCCAGACGGCTGCAAAAGGGGAGAAGAAGAAACAAAGCTGGATCCGCAGGAAAGGTCAGATAAAGAACCTACTAAGGAAGAAACCGAGGACACATAGGAGTTCACCAGAGAAGACTGAGTTTCTATAAGAGACAATACAGTCTCCAAAGGATTTGACGTAGAAGCCCCAGGAGTGCCAGGAGATCCCAATCCTCCTATTCCGCCTATGCCAGAAGGCACAGAAGGAATTCCAGTAGGAGCAAAGCTGGATGAGGAAAATGAAGACCCAAAGAGACAGTCAAGAAGACCATTTGACAAATCATTGAATATAGAATTGGCTAGACTAAGTAGGTTTGTTAGGGTACCTAGTATTTCTGACACTACCTGCTGGGCCTCTTCCATGGCAGCAGTAATAACCTGTAGCTGAGAAGAGATGGAGTTAGAGAGAGCTTCTGCGAGTGCGGCTGCATCACTTGACAATGAGGACAAGGAGTAAGTGAGAGAGGCTGCAATCTTAGATAGACCAAATGTAGAATCTACGTTTATAACCGAAAAAATGGACACACCTGGAGAAGAAAGGTCAGACACACCTGACGGACCTATGCTACCCGGAGAAGCCCTCAGGGCAGACCGCACACTGAGAGCGACATCATCAGAAGAAGGAAAGAATTCTATAGGCCCAGAAACTCGTGAAACTACAGCAGGGGCATCCGGACCAAAAGCGGCAGATAGTCTAGGTATATCTGCGGGGTCTCTGATTACAGAGACAGTAAAATTATCCCTATTTGTGAGAGATACAGCGTCCACAAATTGAGAGTTGGTGAGGCCAAGAACTCTGGCCTTAGACCTAGAAGATTCAGAAGATTCGGGATTTCCTAACCAAAATATATACAACTTCAACTGGTCAATGGGCACGCCAGCTAAGAGGGAGGCTCGACTGAGAGGAATGTCCACTCCTACAGTTATTTCTTCTTCTACACGTACCTCTGGCGTACAGGAGGTGGCTTCTGTTACAGAAACTCGGATGTAGGTACACACCAAAATCATACGAGTTCTAACTCCTAACAAAGTAGAATACGTACGAGAATCAGAGTCATCAGTAATAGGAGTCTCATCTAGGTCGGGAAAAGTATCGTATATTCGATCGAACCCACCTAAAACACGAGACAGAAGCTTAATGGGTGCGATGTCTCTTGTTCCAGGAAGAATATATCTTCCATTGACTACGGATAGGTTGAACCTATCCCCTATAGTAGCCTCCAAATCAGCTGGAGATGATGGGTCTACAAAAGATAGGCTGTTCATCACTTCTGAGGTACTGGTGTCCGCTGAAGCTAGAACGTAGTCTAAATTTCTACGAAGAGGGTCTAAAAAACTCTCTCTGAGAGATTCACCCTCTGTGCGAAGTGAGGCTAGTTGAGATCTGATGGATAAGAGCTGATCCCCCAACCTTTCCTGGTAGGAGAATAGAGCAGCGTCTAACTCCGAATCAAGTCTACAACGTAAGGTTGATAAGGATATGGGCATTAAACTGTGGTGGGCTCTTGAATGTTAAGAACTAACTCAAACTGAGTCTTGGCGTAGCCGATCTCCTGAACAAATCCGCCAGGAAGAGGAGAGGGAGATGAAGTTATTTCTCCTCCAGCACCTACATAGTATAAGGAGTCTGGCGTAAGTGGAAGGAAAGAAAATCCCATACCTATATTGTACAAAAAACTGCCTATATTCTGCACTGAAACGGTAGACACAGTAGGGGAAGAGACCACTACCCCTATAGCAGGACCGAAAGACAAACTGGAAAAGTCAACGGCATCTACTGTGTCGGAGCTTACCTGATACACCCACTGTCCTGCAGTTAGAGGAGAAGCAGAATTAAACAATAGTGTAGGTATAGATGAAGGTCCACCCTGAATAAGAGAGTAAAGAGTCTGTATGTTCTGCTCTATGTAGTCATAAGAGGGGTTTTGTACAGAGGTTAAAGCTTCCGCCCAAGCATCAACAACAGTACCGTAGTCGGCTGACCCTCCGTTGTTTATGGCAGAAACGTTTTGACGCTGACGTAAAAAGTTCTTTATAGCTTGGGCTAGAGTGAGTGGGTCTATGGCGGGAAACTGAGGCATGATAGCTCCTTATACGTAAGATAACATCAGCTCCAGTTAATTACACCACCTCCCCCTGCGGGCACAGCTGTTCCTGTACGTATCCATGTGTCTATTCGTGAGGAAAAACGTTGAGCAGCCTCAAGATGTGTAGAAGGAGGAGAAGCTTGGAATAGAATTAGAAATCCGACCAAACCAGGAGGCGGAGTGGCGGCAAAAGCGGGGGCCATACCCGCAGCCACCGTAGCCGCAAACACTGCCCATGCCCCTTCCATGGCAGAAGCGGTGGCGGATGCGATGACAGATGTCTCAAAAATGGAAGCCAAAGTAGAGGATAGTACCAATTGAGCGGCTTCTACAGTGACAGAGGGAGGAGAAATAGATAACGCGTAATCACGCATACATCCCGCCCACGACTCAGCGCAGCCTAAAGCAGTGTCAGGCGGAGAAGAAAAGAACGACTCAAAAGAACTTGATAGAGTATCTACTACAAGGGCCATTATTCAACAAATACCTTAGTACTAAGAACGTTGGTAAATCGTACTTCAACGTCAGAGGTAAGAAACGCAGCGGGCCCAGTAGAGGTAAGTACCCTTGCATCTCTGAGCCATTGCCTCATTTCCTCTCCTCGCATAGCGGGTTCTGTGGCCTCGGCTCCATGTTTTATCTTGGTTCCTTCAATCTCTACTGTTTGCTCTGCGTCAAGAAGGAAATTTCTACTTACATTGTGTATCTCGTCTCTTCCAACGGAAATCTTAACGTCTGACTTTTTCACGTCCAAACTAAATCCGTAAGAGGAGTTGTCGGGAAGAATGACGCTCACATTACCTTCTACGTCCACTTCCACAGAAGTTTCTTCGAGTCTAACTGTTCCATACTTGGATAGACTTCTAAGCTTCTTTCCAGTAACAGAAGACGTAGCCTCCTGTCCCTCATCGTCTACTACATGACCTTCCCTATGGTCTACAAGAGTATATGGGGGCGCCTTACTTTCTAAGGTTCGTAGGTATTCTTTAGCAAAAACCTCATCTCCTCCTTCAGGAGTGACTCTGATCCACTGGTCCTGGGTTTGGTCTGTTTCAGTTTTACGTTTCACCACCCCAAAACGAATCTCGCTGGATATCTCTGAAATGTTGTTGTCGAGCGTTCTATGAATTATTGTTGGAGCCTTAACATTTGCCTCCAATCTAGGAACGTCTAGGGTGTACTGCATGGGTCCACCCCGCAGAGATAGAGTACCATCTTGACTAAAATGGGCAGAGGCCAGGCCCTTTGACGTTATATCAATTTCCCCCTCAAGAAGTCTTCGGTAATAGAACCTATTCTCTGCGTACGTAGCTCTAATTTGAAGACTAGCTATGGATTCGGCCATGTAAGCAGAAGCAAATGTTTCTCCAGAATCCACTCGACTATCTAAAATCATACGAGTGGCGCGCTCAGGCATTACCCTTATCCAGGAAGATGGACCAAGGTAAGGATGTGTTATAGGGGCACTTCGACCGGCGCGAGGTCCGGAGTAGATAAACGTGTCCTCTTCTGGATTGATAGAGGTGATCACAGCTCCGTAGGGGCGAACAGCATACTGCTCATCCCCCGAAAAGTGCCTCTTAGCGTCACGTAATGTTCTTCCAATGGCACTCATGTCGACCTTCTCCGTGCGTCCTCTGCGGTCTCTCGCGTAAGTCGTCTACGATTTGTTATAGGCTCTCCTGCCTGGCGCTCGGAGGATCCTTCATACCTCTCAGGCGGGCACTCGTTTGGAGGAACAGAATCCGCAAACAAAGCCACCTGCTGATCCCGTACCGTAGCGTACGCTGTAATAGCCCTCTGTCTGCGCTCATTTATGGCAAGAGCCCTTTGTCTATCAGCTTCCAGATTTCGCCTTCTCTGAGCGGTGGCATCAGGTGGTATCTCAGGGACAGGCTCTGGAACAAACCTGGTGGGCTCTGCAGCCAATCGCAAGGCAGGAATACCCTTTAATCCAAAACCACTGTAGTAGTCTTCTAGAGAAATTACATCGCTATCGGGTCCTGGTCTTCCTACAGTTTCTGCCTGAGAAAACGGCAAACTGTTAGGAATAGGGTTGTAGAAAAGAACATGACGTGAAACGAACCCCAATGAACCATCTCTACGCCGCAAGAAAGATAGATTGAATCTTTCCACCAGCTCAGGGTCCCACCGTTGAAGAATATTTGTGCTAGAATCTCCAACTCCCGACACGACTCGAATACTTCCTTGAATACGAAGGGCCTCTACTGCCGTGAGTAAGGATAGATTAGAAGTTCTACGATTTACGATCGTAAATCTCTTGCCGTCACCCACATAGTTTTGAAAAGTAGGGGATCCGCTTATAGCCCCAGTCTCAAAATGAAGATGAGTAAGAGTACTGCGGTCTTCTGTTCCAGAAAATCCTACACGAGCAATGGGTTGATTTCTCTTAACGGTCGCTCCTACGTCAACTCCAGATTCTAGTGAATTAAGATGACGATAGAACGTGACGAATCCGTCAGCATGAATAAGTCCAAGAGACATACCCTGTCCAGGGAGGCCGTCTCTAGCAACAGAAGGACGTACGTAAAAAACTATTCCGTCTGAAACTGCGTACACGAGTTCGTCGAGGTCCATGGGGATGTCCACCCCAGGATGCCAACTTCCGTTTCTCAGACCAAAGCCAGAGGTGACTATGCGAGGAAATTCCCCAGCAAACTGCCAGGTTCCTACCCCACGATCAATAATATCTTGGTCAGGAATCTGGCCACGAGCGTAAGCATCAAGCAAAGAACTTCTCTCGCTGGAACGAAGAGATCTCTTCCATGCGGCCCACCTTGGTACCACACGAGGAGCGGGCCCCGCAGGAGAACTATAAAACCTAGGGTCTCCCGGAAAGCAAGTAACTTCTTCCTCCGCAGGAGATACCTCTGGCGGCTCGTACTCCTCACTCGGAGAATACGTAGAGCGAACTCCAGTAGTACCTAACCTTGGACGGGCACCGCCAGACGCGAACTCTGCTCCGGCATTAACATTCCTAGACCGTAAATCGTCCAATATAGACTGAGAACGTTCGGTAAGATCTCGAAGTCGCTGCTGCCTTTCCTCAGGAGTTAGCGCACCTGCACTTCTAGTGAGTTCATCTATCTCGGCTTGAAGCTGCCTAAATTCTGTAACTATGGGGTCGTCTTCTCCTTCAGCACGGTCTACAGGTCCCAAAAAGGCAGCGTTAATGACATTGTATGTGGATTGGCCACTAGGTATGATGGCCCTGTACCTATCCCTGAGAGAGGAAAACTGTTCTTGAGTAAGGGAATCGTTGTCAGTTGATATAGTAGTAAGGGCGGCCTTAAAATCCTGTACGCGACGTTGAAGAGACTGAACTAACGACAATACTCCGTCCTGAGGTTGAGCAAAATACATGGGGTTGGCTGGACCCCCAGTTATGTACCTTGGTATCCCTAACTCATCGTAACTTCTGCTGTAGTTGAGAGTTACGTTCATAGATGGCGGCTGTTGTCCTGCGATGGCGCCCGCAGTAACAGGGAGAGTCCACGAAATTCCGTCTATGAGAGCTAGCCTCTCTCTATAGCGGTTGAACACTGGTCTGTTTAGAGTGAGCCATGGCCTAAACACCAACCCAATCTGATACTTGTCAGCAGAAGACAGCAGCTTTTGAAACTCTAACGTAGCCAACTGCTCAAGCCTAGCCAAGTCAGTGATTTGTGAATAATTTAGGACCTTTATTCTCAGACCAAGCCTAGAGGCCAAACTGGGAGACCACACGCCAAGAGATCTTCCAGGATTAAGAGGAATAATTCCTCCCTCGTTTATGTTGGTAAGACCGACGTAAGACCCGTTGGCTACTACTCCAGTAACAATCTCTCCTCCCTCTTCATCGAAGGAAGAATTTAGCAAATGATGGTCTAACGTGAAAACTTCTGACCAGGTCCCATAATCGGAAGGGTCGAAGTCGTACTGGGCAAACTCAAATATTAGGTCGCCACACCCAGACACCCAAAATCTATAGTCGGCAGTCTCACAGGCGTCGGCCAACATCTGAAGTCTGTTGGTCCAGTTCAAGTTTTGAGCAACAGGCTGGTCCGCTATGAGCGTACGATCCCATAAGGAATCACTAGGAGTGGTCGGACCAGGGGTAAGAAAATGCACTCCTTGAGCTTCGGGATGCCAGGCAGCTTCTCGTCTAGTAAACCTTCCTGCAGTCCTTACTTCATTTTCCGTCCAATAACGTCTATTTCTAGGAGAATAGTCAGGAGCAGCGTCGGTTACAGCAAGACTTTGCCGTGGAGAAAAGTTAAACCTAGCGGGAGTCCCAAAAAGACACAGATTATGCCATCCTTGCATACGTCGCCGGATAGATCTCGATGTTTCAGCTCTATTTCCATTTATAGACGGAAAATAGGCCTCATCAGCGTAAGACCGAGGAGGGTCTCCCGGAAGGGAGCCTTGCCACGGAAAAACCCCAGGGCGCATTCTTCCCACACGTCCAGACCCTACATTGATAGCCACGCGTCGTTGAGGTCTGGAGGGGTTGGACGTGGATCCTGCGTCCGCCCCAGGAGGAGGAACGGGATCAGAAGGTATTTGGGCCTCATCAATCTCACTGAGACTGGTGTCTACTAAATCTCCAGATTCGTTTATGGAAGAAGGATCTAGGCCGAAGCCAGACAAATCTGACAATAATCGTCTATATTGTGTCAGTTCTTCAGAAGAAAGTACTCCCTCTCCTCCTTGTCTAACACGAGACAACAACGGACTAAGCTCGGCAGCTACTGCACGAGCTTCATCTGCGGCCGTAGACCTAGAAGAGGATAGGTTTCTAATGGCTCTGGCATCAGCATCTGACTGGAATCCAGGAGGAAGATCCCGAAAAAATGTTAGCGAAGCTACCATTTCGGGTAGGTTGTAGGAAGACCATGGATTAGTAAAAGTGCTACCTCTGACAAGATCACTGAAGAATCCGTCATTGAACTCCTGGTTAACTGCCTCAGAGTCAAAGGACCTGAATACGTCAATCCCGGACAAGGTCAAGTTATTTGTGGGGTCTGCTGACCCTGATGTCTGGCTACTAGGAAGTACTGCCAACATTGTGTTGGAGTTTACACGCATCTGTGCCATCAGATGGCGTATGTCAGCACAAGATACCTGCACAGTGTTGAGCCCGTTGATGTAGTCTTCTGTAGTAGGTTTTGAAATGATGAACCCAGTAAAAACTGGTATCCACTCATCCAACTCAGAAGAGGGGTTATGAATCCACACCCTAACTGCATCATTTCGGTGAAATATAGACCCCCACAAATGAAGCGGAAAGCGTCTTCCTCCCGACATTGGGTCTATGGGGTTTCTTCCTATGTCTTTCTTAGACTCGAAGAGTTCTGCCTTTATAGACTCATCGTAGTCAAAAGAATTACCTTGACCACGAGGAGAGGACCTTCGGAATATTCCTCTAAGATTCTCAGGGGTGATAGTGAACCGGTGACCTGCGTTGTCTAACGTAAAGTCACACTTATTAAAGTCTGCGCCAGCGCCATAAGACACAGATATAGTTCCGGTAAGAAACGGACTTACATCTTGACCTTCGATGTACACAATAGCATCATGGTAATATACTTGGTGAGTCTGTTCCTTAAAGAAGTGAGGAGCAGACCCTCCTCTGCGCACAGGGGCCGCTTCTCGACTTGCGGTAGGGGTAGACTGGCTTCTACGAGGGTCAGCAGGCTCCTGTGGCCTGATAGCCGCTCCTCCTGTTCCTGCGGAATCCCTACTTCTACGAGGGTCAGGAGATCTTCCATCCGGATCCTCTTCTGAGGAGGAGGCAGAAAGAATGGAAGAGGCATCTCGTTGAGCACGTTCTCTGTCTTGTCGTGGAGTACGTCCGGAAGCAGTAGGAGTGGAGTCTAGGGAGGGAGGAGGACTAGGCACTCCCTCTTGTGGGTCACCTGGAACTTGTTCTATTAGTTCTGGACGACGTAAAAGTGCCTCTCCCGGTTCTGGAAGAAGTCGTCCCATGGCTCCGCTTATTACTCTAGTTCTGTTTCCGGCCATTACTTCTTCCCAAAAGATAAGTCATTCCTGGCTTTTCGGCAAATTAGACCTAGAATAAAGTATGTGTTCCCTAGACTTGTCTAAGTACAGAGCGGCCATCTGACTTTTGACCAGCAAATCTGTGTGATAATGATACCAAGGGTCTATAGACAATGAGTCAGATACTCCGATGGTAGGAATCATGTCATGAGAGTACACCAATTCCATCCCGCATCTTCCGCCGCCCATTAGATTACAGTCCACGAAATAGATGTCAGAGCGAGACAAGACGTACAAGTCTAAAAGAACTCTAAATTCAGAAGACCCAGGATTAGACAAAGCTAGGTTTGATATCTTTTCTATGTCTGGTGACACTAAAGCGTCTATGAGGCGAGACGGAAAACCTCTAGATAGACGAATGCTCATCTCGTGAGCCTGAGCCACCTGTTCTCCTCTTCCTTTTAGAACTGAGAGAAGCTCTGGGGTCACACTCCCGCCAGAAATAAAAAATCTGTAGGGATGGGACTCCTTTTCTGTCATTTCCTTTTGGAGAAGAGACGACATCCAGTGAGGTACGTCAGAAGACTCAGCCGGGTATCCGAGATACACTACAATCTTATCGTCAGTAAAAGACATCAGGTGACCTTAGAGTGACGGGAGAACTCTTTATCGATGACATTCCTAACTATTAGGTCTAAATCACTTGGATTTAGACCCATATGTTCTCCTAGCTTCCTAACAAAATGAACTTCTTCCAACTTCGATAGAAGAGAGTCCAAATCCTTGTGTTCTATGCGTAAAGCTTCTGGGTCTCCTATCTCGTTGGACAACTCGGACAGCTTAGCTGTAGCAAGAGACACTGCTTTGTAGTAGGAGATGCTGCGTATAAATCTAGAGCGAAGATAGCCATACAAGGCAGAAGAGTGAGACTCTGACTCCTCTGCGTGTACGCCAAACAGCTTGGTTGCAAGACCAAGTATATCGTCAGCAGAAAACTCCTCAAACTCCTCGGCTAGAAGATCGTCATCGGAGGAATCCGGGAGTTCTTCTTCAGAAGAATCTATCACGACCTATCCCCCTTCAAAGATTTCGACAATCCTCCCTCGTACATCATCTCTTTAACGATCTCAACCTGAAGTTTCAGTATGTTGAAACTCTGATTTACGTTTTTAGAAACTATCTCAGCAGCAGACACTACACGCTTTACTGCAGAAAGCCTGTCCTCTATCTCCGGACATGTGAGAGATACCACCGCATTTCTTTGCGCATCGTTCTTTAGAAGAATGACTTCCTTTTTCATAAAGAGAGTGGAACGTACAACATCATGAAGTCTCTCCAATTTTCCTCTCATGTTGTCGTAAGATAGTATGACTTCAGCCGCTCTATCCTTGATAGATTGCAGTTCGGCAGCAACAGCAAGTCCCCTATTCAGGTCGGACGGGCCTCTTATGGTACGAGTTGACTCCTCGCCCTCTCTAAGGAAGGGGAAATAAGAGTGTAGCTCTCCTATGATGGTTACATCTGGCTTGAGGTTCTTTTTGCACGCAGACCTTATGGCGTTTTCTACCACAGGTTCAGCCCTATATGCGTCTGCCCTTGCTTGCCAAATTCCTATGTCGTCTTCCACGGTCATCTAAGCACCATAATCTTCATGTTAGGTTTGGTAGGAAGTACCGGAGCAGGTACTAAAGGTCGGATGAAAAGCCATGCGTTGTTCTGCATCACAAAATCAACAGCGCTGACTCGACTTTTTATGATAGTAGAGAACCAAGAATGTATCTCTTCTACCTTCTGGTCGAAGAATTCAATATCGTAGCCATCATCTGGACGAGAGGGGTCGGAATGAGTATCGACCAAAAGAAGCACATGGTGTGTCTTAAGTGACTCCCATACTGGATTGTAGTCAGACATCAGACACCATAGACAACAAGGAATCTACTTCGGACTCTGCGAGAACCATGTCGATATCTTCGCCTCCTTTTGTCTTTATTCCACTCAAAAGCTTTTCCTTCAAAGAAGAATTCACGTCAAGAGACAACGAAGCGTCCTTATCTTCATGGACAAAGTGAACCTTTACAACATTGCTGGGCAGCTCACTTGGAAGGTCGTCCTTGGAGGAAAGGACCCACTTAACGTACGAATTAGGAGGCACCTCATCGTTTTTCTTGGCCACCACAAGTTGGTTAGAAGGTACAGGAATAAAACGAGGAGATGTGGGCTCCTCTGTATCCACCAGAAGGACCCCACGGGGCCATCCATCACTAAACCTAGTCTGCACAGGGCTTCCGGAGTAGAAAGCGTTTGACGCTACTTCTTGAGGCTTGTGAATGTCACCCAGAGCCCAGTAAGTGACCGGAAGAGAGGAGTCGGGAGCTTCTTCCCCATCCTCCAGGCAGTACACTCCTCCTGTCTTCAACTGAATGTCAGTTTGAGACCCTCGTATTGTTTCGTGGCATACCATAATAAAGTTACTGTGGGGAACAAGCAAGGATGACTGCCTGAAGTCACTAACTGCCTTGAGAGACTCTGTTCTGAACCCATTCTTTTTATGGCACAACAAACAAAATACAGTGTCTCTTATACAGACGAACTGAGTTCTTTCTGTAATGGTGGAATTGGATAGTCTCCCGAAAGAAGACAGCATAGAAAGGTAGTGGAGAGCAGTGTACCCTGTTGCATCTATTCTATCATGATTTCCTGGTATCATGAGGATGTGGAAGCCAGCTGCATCGTAGGCTAAGATCTTCCTCTCCAAAAGTTCGCGGTCTTCTTGTGTGGCTGTGTTGGGATTATCAAAAATATCCCCAGCAACGACTACAACATCTACATTATGGTCATAAGCTATGTCGAATATAGAGTCTATCATCTCCTCTTGCCTCCTAAAAGAGCCAGGAAGAGAACTATTAACTCCAATGTGCCAATCAGCTGTATGAAGGAATTTCATATGTTAGGAAGTACCCCTTCATTCCTAAGGTAGTTCAGGATTAAGGAAGAGGCCTCCTCCCTAGAAAAGAACTTTCCGTTAGGAGGAGCGTGGCGAACGTAAGTCTCTCCGTTTCTGTGCCACAATCTGATCTCGTCTATGATGATTTGTTCAGTGGACAGCCTCATCTTAAACCTGACAAAGGTGAGGAAATGTCGTTTGCACATGAGCACCAAGCCATACCAACTTGCAACGCCAGAGTCTACCTTAACCTTGTGGAGGTTAAGTACAACAAAGAGACTTCTAGAGCGAAGCGGTAATATTATCTTTTCGTAAAGGGTCTCGTCTATAACTGTTATTCCTATCGTGTTGGCTAAAAACTGAGCCAGGGGAAGTATAAACTTGACCTCAGCCGCCTTCACTTGAGGAGGTACATCAGGGTAAGCAGAGTCTGATCTATAGGAATATTCGATATGGTCGTCTGGACCAACAGAATTAGGGTCCGTGTTACCCACTTCTATGGGTTTATGTGTGATCGGGTCATAGACCGTAGTATCCAAACGAGCCATAGGGTCCTTGGCAAGTTTTCCCTCCTCAAGAAGATCTAAAACTGAGTTAGAACTCTGTGATGGTCTTTCATGCGTCATAAGTAATCACAGGTCCTTTGACCCAAGGAAAGAACGAATATGTGACCTACACACTTTTGTGGCAGATCTAATGGAGGTGCAGGAGGAAGTAGTCTCTACACCAGAGGAAGAAACCAAAGAAAGTGAGGACAAGGAAGCTTCTTTTCCTTTGTAGGAAGCGTGCAGACTTAGTACCCTGTTACCACAATGAAATACAACAATAGGGGCCCAAGTAGACCTTACTATTCCCCGTCTTTTTGTAGACGAAAGGTTTAGAAAATCAAATACACAGTAAGTATTGGAAGCCAAGGAAGAGTCGGACTCTAGAGATAAAGAAAAAAGAGAAGAGACATCGACGTTCAACTGCAGGGCCAACTCGTTAGCGAGCGGCCTAAGTTGAAGCATAAACTTGCTTGACACTACCCTAAATCGTGTCTCTTGGAAATCGATAACACGATCCTCAAGAGACACGATGGGATTATCGGCCAATGTAAAGCGGCTTCCCGTATGTCGTACGATGGTACGAGTAGTTTCCATCGTAAAACCTTTACAGGTTGGTCAGGCCAAAGTAACCTCTGTCGCAATATCCTCGTCAGAAGACTTTTTTCTCTTCTTCTTCTCTGGCGGAGCACTAACTACAGGGGCAGACCCCAAAACTGCTTCAAGCTCGTTCTCTTCGTCGTACGCAGCTTCCTCGTCAAATTCATAAATGTTGTCCCAGTCATTGGCCTTAAAGTATAGAGAATAAGCCAGATCAGATTCTAACTGAGATCGGCACGCACGTCTAAACTCGTTAGAGCACAGAACCGTGTATAGGTCATCAGTGTAGAATGCCTGATTATTCCAGCTGTAGTCTTCCTCTACCTGAAGACAGATCATCTTCTTGTTTCCAGATTTTTGTATTTGCCCAGTCAACTCTAGGTACCCAAGACCATCACGACCCCGCTCAAATCCCCTACCGAAAGCCACTGCCAACATCTCCTTACACTCAAGGAAAGGAGGAAATTGCTTGTTTTTCTTTGTAGAAATGTTGATAAAACGCATGGATCGATTTCGCTCCACAAACGCCTTTTGTACTGCAGAGGCTCTAAAATTAAGGTCAGGATAAAAACGCCATGCTTGTCCTCCTGGCTCATACTCCGGTGACCCAAACATCTGACCAGGATTCAGTCGTATCTGATTTGTAGCAAATAAAGATACGTTCTTCCTTCCTAGCTTGGATTTTATAAGAGGCAAATACATAGAGTGGACCGAAGCAGCGGCAGCCATTCTTACGTTTTCATCGTCCTCCTCGATAGACTCTGGAAGCATAGATGCAACGGAATCTATTACCACCAATCCCTGAGGCTTGGGTCGTCCACCGTCTTCTGCTGGAGAGTAGTCGGGAAAAGAACGAAGAAGACGAGCAATCGTACGGTATGTCTGCTCTGCAGTAGAGGGCTGATAATAATGAAAGTAGGGGTTCTTACTTCCATCAGACAGCCTCATTCTAACCCCCAAAGCGTGGAAGTATTTAGCGTCAGATGCAACCTCATGGTCAAAAAAGAAAACAGGCACCTGTGTTCGAGTGGCATTGGCAATAAGATGCCCAGCCATAGTGGACTTACCGCTGCCCTCCGGGCCAAACACCTTAGAAACTTTTCCAGGAGGAAGTCCCCCTCCTGTAAGAAGGTCTAGAATAAGAGAGCCGAAACTAATAGCTCCCTGGACGTAAGACCCTCTATCGAGGAGAACAGGAGGATTGTCTAGGTCCTTTCCTATGCTCTCTGCTCTTTCTGCCAGATCTGAAATAGAAGTAAAGTAATTCTTTTCTACGGGTTTTTTCTTTGCCATGATATTCCTGTTAGTGTGTATAGTTATCAACGGGCCGACGAAATGAGGAGCCTACTGGCTGGCCAAACTGGTAGGCTGTTCCTGAACAATGCGTCCTTTTTCGTCGAAGCGAACATAACAAGTCCACCCCGAATTATCCTCTGCGTAGGGCTTTCCTTTTGACGAGAGGATAACCTTCATTTTAGACCCCGAAGGAGACAAAAAAGAAGGGCGAAGATTTTTCACACGAGAAGAGGAGAGTAGAGTGTCAGACCACTCCCAGTACTCCGATACAAATTCGTTAATAGGTCTTCCCTCAGCCACCCGACCAACGTCTTCTTCTACTTGAGCGGCCATGTCGGGGTCCAATAAGTCTGGAAGGGCTCTGCGAACAGCAGTCAGCACAACTTCTCCTTTGGGAGTGAGAGTGGCAACGCCTCCGCCTCCAAATTCCACGTAAGAATTATTGCTCATCCAGTTTAGAGCCTTGGTATAAGTGTGAGGAAACCCAAAAAAATGATTTGTCATCCATTCGATGATGGAGTTGTAATGCATTCTGACGGGAGACCTAGAAGTAACTTCCACTACGGAAACATCTGCCAGCACTGAGTCCGACTCTATTGGAGAATGACTAGGCTCAAATATTCTGCCACTAAGCTGGTGCCACCCCGGTGTATGAACCGAAGTACCCTGTATCGACCCCATAAGGTCGGAAGAGTTGTAGAAGGAAGCAGAGTGACACTCTATCAAAGAATTAGTACCTTGAGACCCTGCAGTCCTAAACCATATGGCAGAGTACACATCCCTTTCCTTAGACCTTAAGTCTGTTTTGGAAGGCTCAAAGTAAAAGTCGGTAGGATATATACCAAAGGAATTTCCAACAAAAGAGGGCGAAGCGGAAAGATGGGCACCCATCATCCTTTCGGAGATGAAGTCCCTGACTCTATTGGCTGCTGCCAATGGCATTTCATTTCCGCTTACCATTGGATAAGACGTAAGCCCTCTAGAATATAGAGAAGTACAGATTTCTATACAGGATCTTGCGTCTATGCCGTAACGAGAAAAGCAAAACGAAAGAAGAGAAGAAAGAGAAAATAACCCAGGTACAACACTGGCCTTCTTATTGGAGGAGTATACGACAGAAGATGATTTTAACTTTTGTGCAAAATCTTCTGCTTCGTTTTCTGAGGCAAAGACCCACGATGAATAAGATCCATCACTGAGTAACGCTCTAACCTCATAGGCTTTGTCGGGACGAAATTTTCTTATACTACGTTCTCTTCGTGCGACAGCCGATAACACTGGAATAAAATAGCTGAGTTCGACATCTCTACCCAGGATAGAGGATATACGAGGAGACAGCACAAATCTAGCTATCCTATCTACAACTTCTCTAGCCAGGAAGGAGTTAGAGAGGTTGGTATCTATGCAGTCGCCAGAACTTTCTAGAGAAGCGGATAAATTTGTCAAATCAAGTGACGAAGGTCGTATTCTTCTGAAGGTTTTTCCAGAATTAGAGGCAGTGTGCTGTAGATGTTGGGATAGCAGTTCTCCTTCTGGAGAAAAGTCAAAAAAAGAAACAACCTCTGAGGAGGTTTCTACAGCCTTCTTTAGGAGAGAGAAGGTATATGGATTAGTAATCTTCCAAGACGGAGAGAAGTCTTTCCTTCCAAACCCTATGCTAGACTTGGGAAGGTCCATGTAGTGGCCATTTGTGCTTACCACATGTACGTCATTATTTAATGACATCTTCCTAAGACTGTTTAGGAGGGCGGACCTCTTTCCTTCTGTCTCTACCACAAGAAGTATCATCACATATTCCTAATGCACTCATACAGAGAGGATTCGTCAAAAACTCCTGTAATACTGCAGGATAGCTTTCCTCTCACGAAGAATCTTAGTTGAGGAACTCTCACACAAGAAAACTCTTCTAGTGAAGGGTCTGACTTAACATGAACGTAAAATACGGAACACCCGCTGGAATATAGTCTGTTCTCGTTTGAACTAACGATAGACATGGCACGAGAGGACAGAACAGAATCCTTTGTGTACAAAAGGACACATACGAGTTTACCTGACCTTATGGCGTGTAACGCGTCTTCTTCTTGATTCATAAAATATAGGGGCTCTTGCACAAGAGCCCCTATATTTTACAATATGTCAAACGTCAAATTCGTCGTCGAATTCTTCGTCATCATCTTCGTCTACAGGAGGCTTCTTTGGCTTAGCCTTCTTAGGCGGAGGTGAGTCCTCGTCGTCATCTTCGTCGTCATCCTCAACAGGAGGCTTCTTTGGCTTAGCCTTCTTTGGTGGTACAGACTCAAATTCGTCGTCATCGTCGTCTACAGGAGGCTTCTTTGGCTTAGCCTTCTTAGGCGGAGGTGAGTCTTCTTCCTCGTCGTCGTCATCCTCTACAGGAGGCTTCTTTGGCTTAGCCTTCTTAGGCTCCTCGAATTCGTCGTCGTCATCGTCGTAAGACTTCTTGGACTTTCGGGAAGAAGAGGGAGCCTCGAAATCATCGTCGTCGTCATCTTCAGACTTCTTCGATTTCTTCGACTTTGAAGGAACTTTTTCGTCCGAATCAAAATACCCGTGACGTGTGAGATCTGCACGTATCTTATGCACGTCAGGTTCGGCCCAAAGCTCGTCAAAAGCAATCAACTCAAGAGAGGTTTCTTCCTCGGATAGAGGGGATCTGTCACCCTTTTGAACCTGCCACTCAATGCCCCCTCTTTTTTTGGTGCGCTGCTTCTGCATAAAGACATCACAACCAAATCTAGGATGAGCAATGGACCTCGCTTCCCCCTTTACTGAGTTAAGCTTCTTTAGGTCTAAAAGCTGCCTAAGAACGGTGGGAGGAATATCTAAGGCCCGTATAGGATCGCTGTCTCCCTTCCCCTGAGAGAGACGATCTATGACGTTAATCAGATATTTGATGGAGGGACGAAGTCCAGCCTCGCAAGCAGGACATCCTCCTTGCTTTGAGGGAGCCTCTTTGTCTGGATCCCAATTTGCACAATCAACAGGATAGCGTTTTACTTGCCCTTCTTTGTTAGTAAACTCAATCCAGTGTTGAGCATAACTATAGACGCCTCCTACAATCCTAAACTGATACCATTCATCGAGTTTAGGGAGGTCAGCTAGGGGGATATCTTCTTTCCAGTTTTTGTCACGGGTACGGGGATTAGTTTCGTCGAAATCTTTAAGTGCCACGGAGTATACCTTTTACGTAAGGGGGTGAAACGATTTTACGGATTGACAGAGATCTGTCTAAGTCTTTCTTCTTCAACCTTGTCCGGAGGAATAGGTTGAACCACATATTCAGTTAAACCATAAGCTAAGCAAACTAAGTTTCTAAGGTCGAACGATAGGTTATCAAGAAGACATTTTACAGAATCTGAAGCGGTGTAGTCGGCGGGATCTTCTGATTCGTCTTCTAACGGAGACACGCTCATAACGGTTGAGTTACCCTCCCAACGAAGTGGGTAGTCAAGAGACTTTACCTGAGAGGTTCGGACGGTCGAATAGACTGACTCCACGTGAGATTTTGAATACCCAGATAGATCCGAAAGCTGAGAATCTGTCAGAGGTCCCAGTCGCGATTCCTGCCTATGTCGTATAGCCTCTAGTTTAGCATAATGCTGCCAAGTGTTTGAGGATACTCGTATAAGATTTGAGTCTTCCTTTAGGTAGTAAAGCATGGACTGCCGTATCCACCATTTTGCGTGTCCAACAAAACGCGCGTTAGATACATTATCATAGGAGGATATGGCGCGTAGAAGACCAAAACTTCCGTTCTGGAAGTTGTCTAAGGCGGAGTCTTCGCTCACTGCCTGTCCTTTGGCTTGCTTGAGTATCACTCGACTATAGGCGTTGAATATTCTCTCATAAATGGAAGATAAAGCCTCTAGTCTAAGGGCTATGTAGCGAATCACTCCAAAGGCCGACCTTGCATTAAGTCCACACTCGTTCTCTATTCTGTAGCACACAAGCTCTGGTTCAGAAGGGTCTTCCCCAAGAAGACGAAGGTGCGTACTCAAGTAAGCGTTATATTCGTATTCGTGTGTCTTGCGATGCCATTCTTTGATAAACTGCTCAAATACCATCCTAGTTAGAGGAAGAGAGAAAACTATATCTATCTGAGATTTCTTGTCTCCACGAACCAAAGATGCCTGAAGATCCATGCAAGAACACAAGAAATCAGCCTCTCTTTTGTCAGAATCTGCTGGAACGTCTTTTAGTACCCCTGAGACGAATTCAACAGGACGCCTGTATATTGCTTTATTTCGGTCCAGGTTTGCAGCCACCTCTGCTGCCAGGTTAATGATGCAAGACTGTATGTAACTATTTTCTTGGACCAGAAGGCGAACAGAATCGTTAACTAGAAGAGAAGCTCTACTGAACAGGGGAAACAACTCTTCTTGGGTCAGGGTGGCAGAAGAATTTATGGTCTCTATAAGAGAACGAGCAGTAATCAGGTCAGTCGACGCAGGCGATCGTTTATAGACACCCTGGGAGATTGTTGTCTCAAGCGATCCATCTCCGTCGAATTCATCGAGAGGAGAGACTCGCACAGTGTAAGAAGATGTGGACATAAGCCGGGCCTTTGTAATCCTCTATATTTATCAGGAATTTCGTCACGATCTACCCTAAGATCGGTAGACCCTGCTATAAACAAGGAAACAGCAAGACGAATTCTAAAGTAAGGACAAGAACAAGATACCTTGGCCGAGGCTCCAGGATCCACTTCTGTTCCGTACACTCTAACTATGGATTTTCTTGGCTCCTTACCACCGGTCACAATGGAAGAAAACTGAAGATGTACACCTAAGGTGTCTTCGCCTGAAGTGGATTTAAGTGAGTCCAAAGTATAGGAAGTTCTGAACCTTCTCCTGTCCTGTTGAGTGAGTACTAGAAGTTGGCTAAGAGTCAACATTACAGAGAGAATACCTTGCTTAATGTGTGTAGTATGGCTTCCAACTTTCTCAAGGAAAACCTATTGGATTGAGTGCTCAAGATGTAGGACAATTTATTAGCATCTGTGCTTTGTATTATGAAAGCAAGAACCTCAGATAAAACAACTATGTCGTCTTCTGGAGAAAGACCAGATTGACGCAAGTGTTCCCTTACATCCTCAACATGCTTTCTAATACTAAGATGTTTGGATGAGGGAACACTCATAGGTCAATTTTACAATATCAAGTCTTTTGATCAACCAAGTCTACTACTTCGCACACTCCTCCTGCGCAGGCTAAGGTCTGACTGCCAGCAGTCATGTCGTACGTTTCGTAGTTTCTCAAAGAAGACCAATCTACATCCGTAGGAAGATCAGCAGATAGTTTTAGATAAGTGTCTTCGTCTATCTCCTCGTAAGGAGCTTGCCTATACACGTGGTCTGAATGTGGAAGAAAAGATATACCAGAAATTGAGTCTAGGTTGTTCCAAACCCAAGAGCCTACTTCGAGAAACTCAGAATCTTTGTAGTACACAGTAATAGAAGGCTTGTGCTCGCACCAGTAATCTTGATAAATTTTCCACAACTTAAGCTGACTAAGAGCCGCTACGGCACTAGTAGTGACGGAGGTTTCTGGTGCACGTATCGGAAAAGAGAACACCCATACGTTTGGGTTCATCAAGTCTTCTTCGCACGGAAATCCCCACATTTGCATCATGCTTGCCAGAGGGTCTTTCTTATCGCACCTAACCCTTCTAACGTAGAACTTAGAAAACCTTGGATGAATTCCGCTCGCAGAATCTACCAACTGACTCACGGTGCCGCTGGGCTTTACACAAGTAATGGCTGTACTTTGGCTTATTTTTAGTTTTCCTGACCACTCCTTGTTAACGTCTATAGCCTTCTGACGCATTTGAGTAAGCCAAGAGGAAAGGTCGGACGAATCAGGATCTCCAAGTATGGGGTGGTCCATTATGCCAGTGAGAGAAACGCCTAGAAGCCTTTCTTCTTCTGTATTCTTCTTCCAGATGGGTCTGAGATACCTAAAGTTTGTAACAGTAGACTGCAGCGTCCCCAAAATAGTGGCGGCTTCCACCTTTAGAAGCAAGTCGGCTAACGTGTCAGAAGGTCTGACAACAACCTCAGACAAGTTGCAAAACTGATAGGGCCTAAGGATAATTTCACTACAAGGATTTGTACCAAAATCGTAGTCTGAATCGCGGCGACCATTTTTGGCTACTTGATTTTTACTGGCAGCCCGGCTGAATATGCCCCTCTCTCCCGACTTAGACTCGTATAAACTAAGCCATTCGTTTAGAAATACCTGGTAGTCAGGTCTTTCTGTGTAAGAAGCGGAATTATTGGCTAACTGCCTGTGGGGATATTCTACCCACCATTGGCCACTTTTAGCTAAACGCATTCTATCATCAGATAAGTTTGAGAGACTGATCAGAGCAGATCTTCGAACTCCTCCCACTACCACAATGTCAGCAATCTTACACACTAGATCATGACATTCTAAGGAAGAAAGCTTCCTTCCTGCTGCTTTCTTGAAAAGCGCTACGCAAAACTTAAATAAACTTTCAAGTGGAGCAGGTCCGGATGCGCGTCCTCCAAACGTCTTGAGGCGAGCCCCTGCAGGTCGTATCTTAGATAGGTCCCACCGAGGAATAGTACCTGAGTACAAAAGACTGATAAGTTGGCGAAGGGAAGAGGCCCACCCTATTTTAGAGTCTGCAACAGATATAACAGTATCAACCTCATAAAAGGTGTCCGCCACATCGGGCAATTTACTGACATACTGTCTTTCTACAGAGAACCCTACGCCAGTGCCACACATCAGTATGTACATCAGCTCGTCAAAAGATCTGACGTGATCTATGGGTAGGTAGGAACAGTTTCCTGTTACCAAGCCCATATCCAGTACAAAAGTATTTGTGTCAGGGACCTCGGCACAAAAAACCTCGGACAAGGTAGTTTCACCAGAGAATCCGGTGAATACATAGTGAGATTCCAGAGGCTTAAAGTTCTTTCTCTTACGATCTATCAAAAAATCGTCTGAACACATAGAAGAACGACTGAAGGACAAGCACCATAATTTCTTTGTGCGCTTACCAAAGTTGGTGTCTTCTGGATATTCGTACTTAGATTGAACAACGTACCCTAAACGAGAGGCTACTCTATTAACCCAGGAAATCTCATTCGACCCAACGGCAAGACTTACTTGACTACTTGCACTTACTGTACCGTCTGCTGCAAGCCAGCCGCGCATGAATCCGAGCAAGTACTGATCGGTCTCGTTCTCCGATGGGAGTTCTTTAAGTTCATGTGTCTTAGCGAAAGATCCATACATCATCACTACGGGGTCTCCTCCGTAAGAAGGAGGATAAGATACAGGGTACTCAGAGAACCAAGGAAGAGTGTCCTCTTTGTCAGAGCAAATACGTATGTGATACCCCTTAAGCCTCTCCTGAGCATACGTAGCAGTTCCATCCCCATAAATAAACCCGTGCTGTACGCCAAGCCTGTAGTCCAAGGAGTCCGGGTCAGGCTTTGGACCCGCTACGAACTTGATGCGATCTCCGGGCTGGAGCTTCTCTGTTGGGACTACAGTACCATCGACAAGAACCCAACGGTGATTAAGAGTGCACCTAACTTCCTTACGAGTATTGGAGTTTAGTCGGAAGTTTGCCTGAACAACGGGTTGTTCGCCGTAAGACTTAAATGTGGCACGTACCCAGCGACCCTCTACGTTCAAAACTGTGCAGGAAGATCCAGAGAGAGTACTTATGGGCACAAGGCCGTGCTCATAAGTAAGAACAAGGGTGTCACCTGACACTGGGTTGTACCCAGCAACCGAATCCTTTGTGAGTGCCTTTCCTGCCGTCATTAGAGCGCGCATGGAAGGCATGGATTTCAGATTTATGATATAGTCTCTCAAAAATCTCCTAGTCTCTTCATATTCAGAGCTAGAAGTAGAGGAAGACAACAAAACTTCGTCAAAAAAACTAAGGTACCTGTCTACTGTCTCATCCCAAGTCTCTCGTCTCTCCTCTGCTTCTATCCATCGAGAATAGCGAGACAAATGAATGAACTGTGAGTACAGTGGAGTAGACGTGTTCTTATAAAAGGAATCATGGGTGCTTAAGAAAGAGGTACCAGGTTCAGTCATGTTTCTTCCTATAAAGTGTACAGACACAAAAGGCAACATACCTAGTTAAAAGGTGTTGCCTCTGCATCATTGTTATGGAGTTTATAGATAAGCGCGGAAAGGTACGGTTTAACGCCCAACTACTCCCTAGACAACCAAGTGGCCAAAGACGCCATATATCGCGCTAGATGAGACTCAAGAAGGGACAGTGACAGGTCAATGTCGTCCTCAGTGGAGGTCGAAAGAAGAGCAGGGACCAAATCAGCCTGAGCAGAACTCCACAACGAAGCATCAGTCTTAAAAGCGTGAACCAGCTTTAGGTAATTGGGAGCAACCACCTGTAGAACGTAAGCCTTATCGGAATACGAATTTCTAGGAAGCTTGAGTAAGGAATTCAACATCTCAGAGGTCTCCGACAAGGCACGTGCACGATGTATTGTGTAATCGGGAGAGGTAGCGGATTCGAGAGCAAGCAAAGAAGACAAAGCATGAGAGGGCTCCGTGTATCCTTGCTCCTTCAGTAAGGAGTAAAGCTCATTGATTACTTTTGTGGATTTCATGCTTATCCCTAATAAGAGAAGAAACTGGAACTAGGTGTGAAGACAATGCTGGTGAGAAACATATTCCTGCGTATGAGCAACCACTCTTGTGACCTTCCGCTGCATTTACACAAATTCCGTCAGGAATACGGCCGTCTGCAAGGTCTTCTTGCGCTTGTTTGTACAGCCCAAGCGCTTCTGGGTAGGCCTCCAACGAAGGCTTAACTACAAAAACTTTGAACTTTTCTGGATTATCCCTAGAAAGATAGACAAATATTATCTTGTCTATTCCCCAATCGTAACTTTCATTAAGGGCACAGGAGTAACAACTAGCTTGTACGATGTGTTTATCATAGGGTTTCTTCAAAGATTCCAGGTTAGAGGAAGAAGTTGTCTTGAACTCCACAACTGCCTTCCACTTGATGTTTACACCGTCTACGTGCATCCCTAATTCAGAGTTGGGAGCCAACTCATCATATTTTTGAGGTCGCCCACAGAGAGGACAAATAGCAGATCCCTCTCTACCATATTCTGTGATACCACAACACGTCCAATTTCCGTATAGGAAGTTGGCCATTCCCAAAAATTGCTGTACCACTTCGTGAACGGCAGACCCAATTTTTACGTAAAAGTTGAACTTGTAATCTTCGCTTCTAAGAACTGTCCGTTCCCTGTCGAACCTATTGTGGATGACGTACTCCCGTTTGCAGAAAGGAAGTCGTGAAGATCGGAATTTGAAGTCAGCAGGAAGAAGTATCTCTTCTTTCAAAGAGGCCCTGAGGTCTTCTTCTACTAATGACTCAATTTCTTTTTTTGAAATACGTGATTTTTTAGCCATGAAAGCTGGTCACTATCAAGAGAACCTGGATCGTCATCCGGTGAAAGAGAAAGAATGTCTACTCGGCGAACTTTACTAACAAGAGTTGGTTTTATCTTGCGGGCAGCAAGTCTACCCGCAGGGTCAGGATCCATCAATATCCATACGTGGTCAAAGCCGAGGGAAAGAAGAGTGTCTCTTTTTTCGTCAGACCAGTTATTAGACCCTAGAATAGAGAGACAAGGTATCTCATGCTGAAGAAGATTTAGTGCGTCTACTTCTCCCTCCACAAGAACTACAGGGCCAGAGTGATGAAAATTTTCCCTTACGTAATCAAATGGAAAAAGTATTCTCTTTGCATCACATCCAGGAACTCTATAGTATTTCTGAAATTTGTTACTGTCTAGTCGTCTACCTACGTACCCCATGAGCCTGTTGTGCTGTAGATAGGGCCACAAAATCCTATCTACAGTGAAAGACTTGCCAGTCTTGGTCACCACAGGTTGAGGCCAAAGATACGAAGGTATCTTACGTAGAAAAGACCTACTCAATCCTCTCCAGATAGGAGCTTTCCACGAGGAGCACTCAGTCGGAATAGTGTAATCATCGTCTTCCGTCGAAGCCAAAGACGACAACTTTGAAGCCAAAGGAGAAAATACGTTAGTATCTTCCACCTTCTTGGTGAAGGTGTTTTCGAATACAGTAGTGTTGAAGGGGGCCAGCCCTAACTCTTTAGCGAGTTTATTCCAGCTACCAGACCAGTCACAAACCCAGCAATGAGCCTTTCGACCATCCTTGGTAATCTCTAAATGATAGCCAGTATCGTGACCATTTTCGTGCGGGAACGGACAGTTCAATTTAAGATTCCTGGACCCGGAACTCTTAAACTCTATACCTCCACGAGATAACTCTCCCACTAAATGAGATTCCGCTTCGATAGGGTGTGGCCACTTAAACATGGGTCAAGAAGGAGGAGATAGGACGGATTCTATTCTATTCATAATAGAATCCCATTCCGGTCCGGATACCTTACCTGCACGTGCGTAGGACAGAACGTCCGAAAGTATCGATATGTGCTCGTGAGGTGTAACAAGAAGCTGAACCAGTGGTAGCTTTTCTAAAGGACCATCATAAGGCACGTAGTCACTAAGTATGTCCATATCCAGGACACATAGGTCATCTACAAAGTATTCAAGGTGGGTGTGTCCATCAGAACCCTTAGTTCTAGAAACGGATACAAGAGGAATTCTTAGTGTGTGCATGTAAGCACTTTACAGGTCACCCGCCTTCTCCCTGGCCTCGTACAGGTACTCCTGTTGTACCTAGTGTGTTCCCAGGACCAAACTCGCCAGCTGCCTCGGAAGAAAACTGAATTCCAGGAACAAAGGCAGACCGCCACGAAGAGATAAGACGCTGGGCACTGTAGAATGGAGGCTCAGTAGACCGTATCTTGAATGTAGCATTCCAAGATAGAGTTGCTGGGTTGGACGCGTCTTCCGAGAAGGAAAGACCTTCTGGCGTAAAGAAACCTCTCATGAATATCTCAGGATATACAAGAGAGTGGTACGCAATGAAGACAAAGTTAGGCCTGCCATCCCTCAGTATTTTAGGTTGGTTCAGTATGTCAAAGAAGTCGTAAAAGTCCAGGAGACCAGGAGGAAGACTCACAGCCTGTTGTGAGGTTACATTTCCGTTGCTCTTTTGAAGTACTTCTTGACCTATACGAACAGGCATTATATTACCTGCTTGAAATGTAAACGAAACTGTGGGCTCGTCAAAGAAGGTGGAACGAGACCCGTTTCTCCATACATGAGTAATAGTTCCTGAGCGAGTCTGCTGCTGTGCAGCCCTCATAGGAAAATTCCACTGTGTGTTGGACGGGCCAGACCAAAAAAGTATGTAGCGCCCTTGAACGGCCAAGGATTCGGTAGTTATGATGAGGGGAGTTCCGTTATACCTGTAGGGTCCTCTGGAGTCTCCACTACCTGTTTTTGAGGAAAAGGCGATACTACTTTGAGGGGCTCGTTGAGCCAGATCGCGTATGAGCCTCTCTTCGTCTCTAACGTAAGAACGTAGAACAGAAAACGCTCCGCCTAGAACGTCGGTGGACTCGGCTCCAATAGTAGAATTAGCTGCGGGTGAACTCATAGTACTCTCTCATTGCTACATAACAAGAGAGGGCCCCATAGAAACTATGGGGCCCTCTCTTTCAATATGAAGACATGCTAATATTCATTCTGAAAATTCAGAATCTTCATCAGCTAAATGAAGTACACCAGTAAGTTCGGAGTATCTTTCCTTGGCGTACTTCTGGACTATACCGGAGGTACTGTCGATAAGAAAACTAAGGTCAGATTCTGTGAGGTCCATCGACATGAGTTCGGACTTAACCTGACGACTCTTCATGTCCTTACTTGCCAGAGAAGCCACCAGCGTCTGTACTCTAATGTTCACATCAGAGTATTCCTCATCTTCATCCTCCGGTTCCGCATCCTCTATCACGTCAGAGGGCTTTGACATAGCAGGAGAAGACTTAGATGAGTACTCACTACCCAACGAAGTCAGGTCATCACCATCGTCGTTAACAGATCTTGCCTTCTGTACAGCGGAAGAGCGAGCCGTAAGGCGAGCTGTAGCCTCAGCCAAAGCTTCCCTAACGGCAGGGTCAGACAGTTCCTTTTCGGCCTGCTCCTGCGTGACCAGAGCAAGGGCCCGTCTGTCTAGGCACTCCCTCAAATCCTTAGAGTTCCTTATCATAGAAGGAGTGGCCCGGTTAGAAAGGCAGACCGGAAACTTAGTGTTTGGTATTATTTCTCGGTGGGTACGAGTACCATCATTCAAGGTAATAACTAGTGCTCCCCTTTTGGGGTAAATGTTTCTTACGTAAATCGGTTGCTTGCTGTCTAGCAAGTCGTCAAGATATACGAAGGCACTCTTGTCTTTGTCGTACAATGTCATTCTGACCTCTTAGGCTCATGGGTGAGATTGGGTTTAGTCTTTGGGTCTTGGTCAAAACCTTCGGACGAAGAATCATCCAAAGGTTTTCTCTTCTTTAGTTTTTCTTCTAGAGAAGAGGGAACATCATCTGTGTGAACTACTTCACCATATCGGACTGTAGGCATATATTTCCTTTTACAAAGAAGAAGGCATTATTCCTTTTTTGTCGAATAAAGAGGATTCCCATATAGTAGACGCAAATCTTCTAGTTCTGCTCCACCTACCATTGCGTATCGACCAGTGCCATCTTCCGTAAGTTGACTCCGCTAGTCTTCTTAGGAGTAATTTAGAAAAGGAATTCTGATTTTTCGAAGGATTATCTATCTGGTCGGTGCAAGAAGACAATATCCTGAAGGCTGTATAAGGAGAATTTACGCTGTGGCTCCAAAATACTGCCAGGGAAAGGTCGTAGGAAGGAGTTATAGTATCTACTTCGTAAAGTAGTTCGTTAACAGTAACTCCCCCTAAACGCCTAGAGTTAGCCAAAGTTAGAAAGTGGGAAGAACCAAATTCTATCTGTGAATCAAAGGTTTTTGGGTCGGAGAATAATTTGTGAAAGCAAACGGCCCATTTTGCTGATTGGTCCCAACGTGGTCCTGTCCGAGGAACTTTCCCTCCCAATGGAGTAAGCCTATCCCTTATATCCGACCCAAAAACCTTAGACCCTGCAGTTATAATCAAGCGTCGGTTAGAAATCTTTATGCTGCAGTCTTCTAGGTACCTCAGATGGCCATCTTGAGATATATACCAATTGTTTTCTCTTAGAAGAGAACTCAAATCCGAATAAGGAGTCAGCTGAGGTACTAGCTCGAACTTGCGCAAAAGAGACCACAAAGCTCCTTGGTCATTCTCTGCGTAAAAGTCCTCTGATGCCAATTCCTTGGGGTAGACCGCCACTGCCTGATGAAGTCCGGCCGTCACTGCCGTCCCATCATACATAGTTATGGAGCCAAATTTGGCGCCGGATTCGACTAGGGAAGTTAGATAAAGAACTCTTTCCCAATGACCCGAAGATGAGTTATCAAAAGGAAATCTGTGAGATCCTATTATCTGTGGACCTGAGTACGAACCAAAGGTACGGTGGCGGACGTTAGTCATTCCTTCGAAGAACGTTTTTTCCTACGCTTAGGAGTTGAGGTAGAACCTTCCTCAGTTTGAGACGCAGAAACGTCGTCAGAAATGTCGCTGCTTTCCGTTGATACGGGTGCAGTGTCATGATCGTAGTCGGAAGAAACTGCTGCCTCCGAAATTTCGACAGAAGACGTTTCCAGCTGTTCCTGTTCCTGTTCCTGTTCCTGTTCCTGTTCCTGTTCCTGTTCCTCAGATAAGGCAGGAGACTCCTTAGAAACTAAGGGTGAGGCAACAGGCTCCGGCAAAACGTCCGCTGGGGCCGGGTCGACCGAAGCTTCTACCCTAACAGCGGATGGGGTCTTAGAAGCACCTGTTGTATTAGCAGCTGAATTGGATGCTACAGGGGTGACTGCTACACCAAATTTAGCAAGTTCTCGTGCAGTGAAAGAGTCCAGGTTAGCACTAAACTTTGCGTAGGGCTTAACTCTAACTTTTCCAACGAAAACAAGACTTCCGTTTGGATTTTTAACGTCATATCTAGGCATAGATTACTCCAGTAAACATAAGACTATGAAAGTCTGGATGTCACTTAGCAGCCCAACCAGTGGCTACGTTGTTTCCCACTTCCTTGACATACAGAGTGGTAAGTGCGCCACCGTCCTTACGGACAAAGAGATCGCCCACGCTTCCCACTACCACTCCCTCTGGATCTCCGGTTCCTGCAAGGACCTTGGCTCCTCCCATGACAGGCTCAGCTTGATTATCCGCATCCTGACTTGTTGGGTTGACAGAAAACTGTATGTATCCGCCTTCTGCAAGATTTACTAGTGTGTTCTTGGAAAGCTCAAGCTCCTGGGCTGTCAGGTCCAGCTGTCTCACTTCGTTGGGCTCCAAAATGCCAACGAACTGACCTACTGGTAGACGACTGTTTGTTCTATTTGTTACTGAAAGAGTTGCCATTGTGTATCTCCAAAGTCCTAGAGGACCGATGATGATTCATATAACCAAAAAAGTTAGAACAATGAATTATAGTCTAAATGACTGAGGTATTTTGAACGATCTGACTAGATCAACGCCACACAGGGGGAACCTCAGTATCCGTGAGTGTGCCCGTTACAGAGAATGTGGCAGCCCCTCCATTTAGTGAGGGCCAACCAGGTGCCAATGCACCACCATTTAGTTCATCCCAGCTAATACCGCCATCGACCCAGGCCCTAGCATCCGCCACTGCTGCCCAATGGTCAATGACCTGGTCATCTGTCAGTACACCAGCAAGGTAAGCAACACCCAGAATTTCAAAATCCGCTGCTTCGGCGATACCAAAAGGGCCTAGGCCAATCACGGGTGCGATGCCAGTAGCAGTAAAGGAGCTTGCAGCACCTCCCGCTGCCCTGGATCCATTCACAGCACCATAAATGTTAGTACCATCAAAGATACAATGAAGCAGGCATAGCTTTCCTGCATTCGCAAACAATGACCCCGCTGGACCGAGTATGAACTGCGGTGCGCTGACGCCGTCACCAGATGAGAAATAAAACCCTTGTGTAACCTGCCATCCGACTAAATATCCTGTATGGTTGATGAATGTGTTTGCCGTGTGTAGGAGCACGGAGTCAACAGGATCACGACGTCGAGGACGTGCAAGCACTGCTAGTGAGTACCCAGTAGGGTCCCCTTGGTAGTCTGAGGTTGTTGCTGTCATGTAGTCAGAGCCGCTAAATCCGCGAACTGCATCAAAGTTCACAGCACCACCACTAGGGTTACCTCCAACCAGCGTGCTGCCTACACGTCGTGCATATTCACCGTCAGCAATAGCACCAAGGGTAAGCAGTGTTGGTCCGCTTGTCTCCCTAATGCCTCGAACATCCGGACTTGCAGCAGTACCCCCCAATTGTCCCCCGATAAGAACAGGGTCCCCACCAACAGCAGTAGCACCTGACCTTCTAAAGAATTGGCCGTCTGCAATGGCCCCAAAAGTGAGCAGCGTGGGACCGCTGGTCTCTCGAACACCACGTACGTCCGGAACAGTAGTCGAACCACCAATTTGACCACCGATCTTTACTGACGTAGAAGCGGGGTCTCCAACAAGGGCGAGACCAGAGAATTTATCATCGACAACACTTAGGGAACCTACCAGTGCCAGGTCGTTACTGCCAATGGCATCAGTAACAGTAGCGGGAACAGAACCAACTGGAAGTGAAGCGAAACTCCATCTTGACGTGAAGACTCCGTTAGGAAGATCTCCCGTAGCTAAGAATATTCTCAAGGCTTCTTCATGTTGAGCATCTGTCAGTACACCATCTGTCTTAGCGGCAAGAGCAAAGAGCGTAGCATTCTCCAATGCACCTGATGTTGCTGAACCGCCGGGACGTCCAACTCGAAATGGGTTCACGCTTGGAGTATACCCAGTCATTGCTGCAGAGAATATTGTCTGTCCTGCAATTTTCAAGAATCGCGTGGTTCCATTGAAGCCCATAGAAAGGGGAACTAACGGCTTCCTAAATGTTGTACCTAAAAGCCACTCTTGTAGGAAATTACTGAGCAAGGTACTACTACCATCAGTAATAGAGTGCCTTGGACGGTCCCCCTGCAGCCATAAGTGATATCCAGGACCCACGAACTCGCTCGCAGTGGACGCGATGTAGTTGTTTACGATTAGAGACCCCCGTAATAGCCCATCAACATTGAGGAGACCATAGATCTCAAATCCAGGGGAAGCATTGCCCGCAAGGTCTGCGGGAGTTGCTGCTTCTAAATAGTTCGCAAGCGTGAACCCTCGAATACCTCTGAAGGTGCTACTTCCACCACCAGGTATTCCACCGATTACTGATGTTCCGGAGCGTCGGAAGTACTCGCCGTCTGCAACAGCACCCATTGTGAGGAGCGTAGGTCCACTGGTCTCACGTACGCCACGAACATCGGGGCTCGCTGCTGTTCCTCCGAGTTGACCCGCGAGATCTACTTTTGATCCGAGTTTTGTATCAGTATCATTACGTACTTCTACAATTGCTGCCTGTACATCAGTTGCTGCAATGTCCCCATTAGGTGTGAAGTCCACCTCCGAACCCTGATAATCTAGAATGGTCTTTACAGACGCTGCAGAAAGAGCAGCAATAGGAGACCCCCCATCTGAGGCTCGACCAAGTATTGTGTTGTTTCCTACAGAAAGAGGACTTGGAGAACCCGTACCTGACTGTTGGACTAACAACGAGTGTGCAGGGGTATAATCACTCTCCATGACCGCACCGGCGGCAGCGACGTTTGCGGCATCGGTGACATCAGCATTTGTCTCTATGGTATCCAGCTTTGTTCCATCCGCAGAGACGTCACGACCATCTACTGTCCCCACATTTGAGACGTCCTGTCCTCCCATGTCGAGGTCTCCAGTCATGGCGCGCACGCCATTGACCAGGAGATATTGGGTATGATCGTCGTCGGCAAGCCCAGTCAATGCGCCGTGGTCTGTTACTCCACCGCCCGCTCCAATCTGTCTCCAAACAGCGGCACCTACAGAAGCATCGGCACAAAAATATATTTGTCTAGCTACTACGTCTACCCAAAGAGACCCAACGGAATACCCTAAAGAAGAATCGCTAGAGGACGTGGGCCCCACTACCGCAAGAAGATTATCCTGCAAAACTGAGTAAGACCCTGCTCCAACACGACGAAGAAATCCTACGTTAGAACCAGCAAAGTCACTACCCATGACTGCGCCAGCAGCCGCAACGTTGGCCGCATCTGTCACGTCAGCATTTGTTTCTATAGTATCAAGTTTGGCACCATCAACAGAAACATCTCTGCCATCTACGGTCCCAGGAGTGGATATGTTTCCGCCATCAGAGACAGTAACAACACTGTCCTTTAGACTAGTTCCATCCACTCCATCAAATCTAGGGACAGCATTATTTGTGGAAGAAATAGGCCCAGTTACGAATCCACCAGGACCAGACCCATCCACGTAAGCAATCGTAGCTCCTTCTGCGCCATCGTCGGAAGAGTCTGGGTTCTTACCAGTAGCCCAAGAAATAGCACCAGTTGAAGCCAGTCTGACTAACGTAGGACGTATTGCTTCCAACTGCGCTATAGTGACTGGTATAGTCACAGTTCTTCTCGGAGGAACAGTGCCTAACTCAGAGTTCAGAACCACGCTAGTTAGTTGGTTATTTTGTATTACCAGTATCATGATCAAAGAAGTCCAAGTCGGCTAAACAATGGAAGAACCTGATTCTGTCCTCCGTTTACTGTCTGAACCCTGGTTACGAGGCTCTGCAAACCAAAGTCGTAAGGACGAGTGGCAATAGCGCCAACACTAACCCTTCTAAGCATGTTTCTCTTAGTCTGCTGAAGCTGGCTATCGAGGTATTCTTTAAGCCTGCTCATGGCATCTGCGTAAACAGAAGTGCGATCGACGTCCAAAGTAACAGTTTGACCGCTGAAATTGAACTTAAGCTCTCCTTCGCTAAGGTACTGAGCATTAAGACCCCACCAGGCAGCAGCCATGAGAAGAAAATTAGTCATACCAAAAGAGGTGGGCCAATTTACCAAAGTCCACCCAGAGATAGGATTGACGGCGTTAACAAAGTCTGCACCTCTCAAAAGGTATTCATATAGGTCAGAGTCGGAGTAAGATTGTACGTGACCTATTTTCTTTTGGACTTTATCAATTAGCATTCTAAGGCTCGGCTGAATCCACCAATACATCATTTCAGGAACTCTTATCTGCTGAACCATGGTAGTTGCAGGAGAGATAGGAGTCTGTCGAGTGGTCCAAACGACAAGATAACAGCCAGATGTAGTGAGAACGGGGGTGTCTACATAGTAGGAGTACAATCCATCTGACTGTATCACCTGAACAGCAGGAGAAAGATTCAGTTCGGATCCTCCCTGACACACCAAAACAACCTGAACCTGGTCTTGAGGGTGCTTGAACTTTATAATGGCACGTTCTGAATTGTTCAGATAGGTAAGATTTGTGTATGCCCTTTCATCTGGAGAAGCCTCTATGTTGTCTATGACAACAAAATTTGACTGCCTCTCTATCTGCCTTCCTCCAGGAGTAACCATCATCCAGTCGATGCGCCATGGATTGTCCAACCCAGACAGTTCTAGGTCTGCAGGAACAAACCAAGTAAATCTCCATCGTCCTTCTCCTGCTGAGAGTCCTACACCAGATTGGATTACCTCCTCTGTAGGAGAGACGATGGAAATAGAAGGATAGGCAACGGGGTCTAACGGAACAAGAGGAGTGCCGTCTTCTTCGAGAAAAAGCTGCTCAAAAACTACAGGTGTTCCTCTTACAACCTTTTGTGGGGAAATAGCCATAGTCTAGAAGCTCTCAGTCATTATTTGAAATGTGCTGCTATTCCAAATAACTAGCAAAGAAAATAGACCTATCTCCAACGAGGAAATTGGTGAGCGCAAGAGGCTACAGACCTAAGGATGACGATAGGGTAACGGCAGACACCGATATCCTTGGAGACCTTCCACAGCGACATGCTAGGGAAGATTTGATACCCATTATAGCTAGAAAGAGTCAAAATGCATCTAATGTGGACCCAGTTTATTTTGAATACTTCCAAAAGGTAAAAACAGGAAGAAGATGTTCCTGCTTTGAGATAGAAAGCGAGCCAGCAGGAATATGTCCGGTATGTTATGGGACTGGAATTGTAGGAGGATTCAATAAGAGGGGAACAAAAACAGAAGTTTTCGACGTGACGTATCCAAACGTGTCATGCGCAAACACCTCTCCAGACTACACCAATCCTACAAGACCTATATTCTGGTCGCTCATAAAATCCGCAGTGTATGGGACCATAGACTTCGATTTGTGGGTAAAGAGTAACACAGGAATACTAGACCTTATGGAAGTGAAAGACTTCCAACCGGAAGGGACTTCTATAAATTACTACATAAAATCTCCTTCAGAATCAGATTTTGTGAGTCTTACGGAGGATAATCTTAGAGTACGTCTTGGCCAACAGAAGATAATGTTTAGAGTGGTGATGAAGAGAGTGTCTCCTGTTGCACCACTTCCTAAACTTATATCCATCAGAATAGCCTACAGACTGATATGCAACACGGAAGTAAGAGTCAATATACCTAGAGTCGAAGAGTCTTTGGCGCTAGAAGACTTAGGGATATACCAAAGCTTTAGCAGTCAATCATTTTGGTTGGACAACACACTAAAAAACATGTCCACGGAAGATTGGCTCTATAACACTTTAGACGGAACAAGGTGGAAGGTCACCACGGTATCAGACAATAAACCGCTGGGAATACTAACATCCTGGGATATTACTGCGAGGCTTATACAGCAGTACGAGGGTTATTCCATAGTGCCCGTAGGCAAGACAGTAGACAAGAAACTTCCAGAGTTTGTCAAATCGATTCAAACAGATAAAGAAAAGGAAGATTTCGTATTAAAGAGTAACGCAAATCATCTTCGCAGACCTGGAAACAGGTCAGAAACCTCAACTCCAGATGGGCCCCATGTGACTCCTCCGGGACAAACTGACGTGAGCAAAGTAAGGAGAGAGGTGTAATCGTGTCAGACATCAAGAAAAAATACCTTCAGATGTTCGAAGAGCTGAAGAGTAGTAGAGCGAGAGAGGCAGAGATTTTAGATCGAATGGGCCTTCTTTGGCAAGCCATGACGTTGGAAGAACGAGATGAAGTGGACGCACTACACCTAAGCTGGCCACCTCCCGCTTCTGGAATATTCACCGCACAAAATAGGAACAAAAAATGACAATAGAAATAAGAAGGGCGGATCCAACTGGAATACCTCCGGACAACAACCCAGCAACTGCAGTACCTCTGACTGTGCCAGACAAAGCTGTTATCGTGCTAGGAACCAAGATGTTTGGATCGTCGGACGTTGGATTTATAAGCAGATCCAACCAAAGTAGGTTGATAGGCTCTAGGTCTAATGGAAGGTTTGGAAGCACAGACAGAACCATGCCCTCGCATGGTAACACACTAATCATAGGGTTTGACCCTGTAATTATACCCCAAGAAACCATGGGTAAGATAGATCAATTCGTTAAAGACGCCCTAGCAGATCTTATCTTCAGAAAGCTAGTCATAGTAAACGAAACAGGTGGACCAAGACTAACTCCGGATCAGATGAGGACATACACCTGATGGTAGGATGTGAAAAAAGTGGATATAGAGCTGAGACAACACCAGGATGGAAGGTTCTTCTTGGACATAAGAACAGGTTCAAGCAGAACAGAAATAGAAATCACATCCATTATTCATGAGATTTTTCTTGGAAAGCTCATGGAGTTGCAGTCTCGTGTCAAGGCAGAGGAAAAATATAGTGACTGGGTAGTAGGGAAGGCCAAGGCCGCATCTTCTGTGCTGACTACCACGTATGCGAGATACAAAAACATCAGGGATAGACTGTATCAGACTAATATTTTAGTTACAGAGTTGTTAGAATCATGGAGAAAAAGCAGAAGCATCACTCGATTGATGATGGACCTAGAGTCGACGTCGAAACAGAACAATCACTTCCTCGAAAACGACAACACGCTAAGCGAACTAGAGAGGTCGATACGAGGAGAGTAAAAATACTAGCAATGGACCCAGGTAAGGTAAACTTTGCCTGGGTCCATTGGTGTAATGGAGTACAGGAGGCGGGTTGGTTGTCCACCATGCCTGATGTAAATAATGACGCAGAATTCATGAATGAATTCATAGAACTAGTGGTCAGGATACAACCTGATTTTGTTGTTCTAGAGAGGTTTATGGTGAGAAACAGAGGGCAGTCTGTTCACTCAGAGATCATAAATCAAATGATAGGAAGAATAGCTGTTATATCCAGAACTCACGGCGGAAGAGATGTGGTACAACTAACAGCGGCCCAATGGAAAAATTGGTGGAACAAGCAGAAAAAGAAAAATTGGGAAGAGCTGTACGAGTTCCTACCATCTGTCCACCAGAGGGACGCCGCTGGAATAGCAGGATATCTGGAAGAGGCGTGGATACCAAAGCATTGTGTTAGGTGACCGATGAAACTTTTAGCAGAAATGGGATTTGAGGCTCCGATAAAGAGGCCCACCAAAAAGACAGAAAAAGAGCTAAAAGATATGATGGTCGCCTACATTGTCAACAATGACAGGTCTGCTCTAACGTCCAGAATAGAAGGTATACTGTATCTACTGGAACACGGAAAGTACAAGCACATACTTGACCCTGGAAGCCAAGAATTTGCCTATAGGTTTATTGATACCAAAAATGTGTACCAGATGAGAGAAATACTGAGAGTTCCTTTCCTCGAACCATCTGGCACGCCATACAAGATAGGCGGAGGAATATTGGTACCTGATGACAGGGGAATAAGCAGCTGGACCACGAATCCAAGATCTCTGGTGTACAGTGGGTTCTTCTCTGTCCTGCCCGAAGACAGCCATCTTGCTCTAGTTCGTGCAAGAATAAAAGAGAACAAGTTCTTCGGAAATCCAGATAGTATGGCCTTATCCGTGGGCCTTCCAGAGGATTACTACGCCCCAGGCTACGCATTAGAAAGAGAAGTAGTAGGTGTAGGACCCATCTCGTATGACGAAGGATACTTTGTAGCACGTAGGAGAGAAAGAAGCTTGGAGGGCCAAGCCATGGATTTAATAGATCGCCTTGTACCCATAAGTTCTATGGAAAAGGAAGACTGGACAGAGGATTATTACTTTCCAGATGGAGTAGATTTTAGGCCGTAATCCAAGCAGAATCATGACTCACTTTAGAGTCATAGATGCTGAATTCCACTATTTCTTTCTCAACAGAGAAAGAGTTAGCCAGCAGGTCCCTTTTAATGGAGTCTACCCGTTCCCTAAAGTCTTCCTGAAGAAGAGTGTAACTCCTAAAAGTAACCATGATGGTGTATGTGCCATCATCGTACTTCTTAAATGCGTTCCTACTCTTGTGTGCCTGATGCTTCTTGGCAATGTCGTTCAGGGCAGACTCCCTGTCAGAAGTACAGAGAGTGTTGAGATGGCACTCGAAGTAGCAATTTGGAGGCATTTTGGCATTCTGGTGCAGTTTGGAGGGTGCTGCTGGGTGCCAAGGAATGGTTTCTATCTTCTCTCTAAGTACAGAGAACCCTTCGACATCTAGCCCAGTCGAAATTCTCTTCATCTCCTCAAAGGCAGCTCTGTTATCTCCCATAATAATGGAGCTAGTCATTAGATCCTTCATGATCTTGTCATCTTTGAGATGAAGGTCCAGAAGAATTGGCTTGACCTTGAGACGATTGCATGCCTCCTTAAAAGAGGAGAGATTCATGTCGCTATGTGTAGGTGTGACAGTGACATGAATCTCGTATGGGATGGGGTAAGATACTCTTCCTTCCCTTGCTTGTAGGTCAGCCCATGTCTTCATTTTATGGGATACCATCTGCTCGAATTCTTCATCAGAAAAATCCATGTCATGAGCGATGGAAGTGAGGACCAGATAACAATCAGCTAGCTCCTCCAGGATACGGATTCTGTCTACGAAACGATGAGTGGTAGCATAAGCGTTTTCGTAAGGAAGGATAACCTTAGCCAGTTCGCCAACCTCTTCTGTAAGCTTGAGTGTCTTTTGAGCAAGAGTTTTCTTGTCCGCTTTGGACAGAGTTCGAATGTAGTCAAGAATCTTCTTTTCCATGGTATCTTTCACGACAAAATGACGAACTCTTCTGAGTCCTCATCGTCAGCGTCACACTCCTGATAACCGCTTTCTGGACCACCTTCGTCATAAAAACAGTGGTCAACATCTGCCAAGGAAGCCCTACAGTAGATTCCTGGATAGGAGGTAGGAACAAGCACAGGAAGGTCTCCGTGCTTCTCCTTCAGCCGGGTTAGTCTGTCAATCAAGTCACTTACACGCATCAGAAAAGCCCTTCCCAGATTCCTCGAAGGTAATCCTTGTACCGTATCTTGTTTCCGGACAAATGGTCGGTAACTATGCCGTCTTGCTGACGGACTGTACGTATCTTGTCGCCTCGCATACCGCTACCTACTTGATCTTTACGGGTCTTATCTCGTGCAGCGGTAGATTCCCTAAGACGATGCTCTTGAATCCTCGCAGCCAGAATCCTAAGAGCTAGCTCTCTATTTTGGTGTTGAGATCTCTCATTTTCTACTCGAACACGAATTCCAGTAGGAATATGAGTCATCTGAACGGCAGATTCAGTCTTGTTGCGGTGTTGTCCGCCTGCGCCTGAACCACGACAGGTGGACCATTCCACATCTTTCTCTGATATTGAAAAGGAAGAGTGTGAAGGTTCTTCAAGGACAGCAACGGTTACCGTTGAAGTCTGCACTCTACCGCGCTTTTCGGTCGGAGGTATGCGCTGAAACCTGTGTCCTCCAGATTCTTTAGAGAATATCCTCTTAGCATCCTTGCCTTGCGCCTGAAATGCTACGAATCCGTCAGATTCTTCAATTAAAGCGTACTCAAAGACCCCTCCGGGTCATGAGGTTGACGTAGATCTGAAGCTGGTCCTTGACCAAAAGTTTGGCGTCCTGTCCGCCTTCACCCGCTCTAATTTCCACTATGACGCTTTCCATGGTTTCCTCAATTCATAAAACGAGACAGATTTACTGTCCCAGATATGTGTAAGTCAGGTAGAGTAAATAGGAGTACCCCAGGATCTCTCACCCCCAGATACGGGGAGGTCATTTCAAGTAAATGAGATCGGTACTCATCAGAAAGGGTATATCCCAGGGGGACTATAAGAGACCCCTTGTAGTCAAGGCTTCCAAGCCACTCTCCTACCTGATGAAGGTACTCGTCATCATCCACTGCCTCCGATTCCTTTACATACTTGAAGTAGGAGCAGGAGGGATGCCTCTCTCCATTTACTCCACCACAGCACAAACAAATGAAATCAAAGTCTGACTCTTCCACCAGAGTCACATAAAAGAAGAAAGATATAAGACTATTTCAGATTGCGGTCGTAAAGAGGTTCCAGTTCTTATAGCGACCTAACACAAGACCCTGTCTCGGTACCCAAACCGAGAAAAGAGTCACTCATTAGTGAGTGACTCTTTTATTCTTTTTCTTTTACCTCTCCACGAAGGTGACTTACGATCTGATAGACGTCGGACACCCACTGAGGGGTGCGTCTGGTGAAAAGGTTCTTGTAGACGCTTCTCTTGGTTCTTCTGCACGTATCTAGCTGGGCTTCTGTGAGGACACAAGAGGCAGAGGACCCCTTCCTGATAACGTCTAGGCTAAGAACTATATGGTGGGAAAACAGTTCCCTAAGGCCAAAGAACGACAACTGTACTCCGCTTTGGGGAGATCTAACAAACTCGTAAGGCATAATGACTCCGTCGGGTTAGGACTTATGCACTTTAAATAAGGTCTATCTCCGACAGACTAACTTTTTAAGTATTGACACCTGTATTACAGTGATTTCTATACTCACATAGGAGGTAGAACACAGATGTACCCTACACTGTCTTCACTTTTTAGAGAGGCCCCTCCGGTAGATGTGTACGATACCGAAGAGGGAAGGTTTGTCGAAATGGAAATGGCTGGGCTCAAGTCAGAGCATGTGCAAATCGAAGTAGAAGGAAGTACCCTTTTGGTTCGAACCGCCCCTCCAGCCACAAAAGAACGAGTCTACCTACACAGAGAACGGCTGACTCCAGATTATTCCGACAGGAGAATAAAGCTTCCTGCATCCGTAGACACTGAAAAGATCGAAGCCACCATGGCGGATGGTCTTTTAACCATTCGTCTTCCGCTACGAAGCAAGCCTTCTCCCATACCTATCAGAGTAAACGGATGAAAAAATCCCCTAGTAGGAACTCTACTAGGGGATTTTCATTGTTCCACTCCGTTGTTCCAGCCAAGGAACAGTCACTCAACTCCGCGACAGTTATCAGCACGAGTGTAAGTGAATGAACTGAGGGACCACTGACCATCTTCTTCCACCTTCAAGAAGTAGACTACCGCAGGTTCAATAATTTGGGGTACCGTATCGAATTCGGATGTCCAACAACTTGGAATAAGAACCGTACCCATTTCATCAGTATTCTTCATCTTCTTCTTCCTCGTCTTCCTCTGCGTAGGAATCCCAGGGAGATTCCATTTCGTCCTCTTCGTCGTCCAATTCTCCTCCAAGATACTCTTCCTTTAGAAAATGAAGAAGCCCTCTTAGCAATGGAAGGTCTTCCCGAGTGTCTTCTCCAGAGTATTCGATGTCAGACAGAATCTCTTCCTCATAGGAGGTCAGGCTACGAATCAACTTCTTTAGTTGGTCAGGAGTTTGATCCTCTAGATGAATAAATTCGTTGTTTGTTCTCTTTCCCATGGCAACCTTCTTGAAGTGGTCCTACTCTTAGTGTACAAGATAGGGAAGAGAAATTAGTATTCGAATGGGAGTAAGAAATTTTCTACAGGCGGGGAAGTAGAAGAGGGAAGAATGAGAGTGGAGGCGGGAGTAAAGAATGTTCCAGTGTCTAGGTTGCCCCGCTCCCCGCTAGTAGCTGAGCGAGGAGTGCCGGGACTGGTTAACAGTAAATGGATAATTACTTTAATTAGGAGGACCCCGGCCTGGGCCGGGGTCCGAAGCAGTAACAACGAAGTGTTAATGGTTTACAGTGTTAAACCAGAAATTGATTGTAAAATCTTACATAGCCTTGGTATCATTGAGTTTTTAGATGATTGAAGGCCCATATTGTTTCATGAAAGGCCCACTATAATGGTCAAGAAGTCACTCAAAGTAGTCAATACCCCAGCAAAAGAAGTAAGATGCCACGTCCATAAGGAAAAAGTAGTAAGAGACTGCAGGCTTAAGGAGTGCGTATTTTTTACTTCGTATCCTCATGTTCATAATTGTATACTGGTCTACATGGCTAAGCAGGATCTGGAGTCTCTTAAGCCAATAGACATCGGAATGCTGAAGGGCATTCCGGCCTCCAGGGTGGCGAGAGATCTGTCTAGGGCTACTACTCTTATGAGAAACGGAACACTAGAGGTGTCCAATCAAACAGAGGTTGAGCCTAAATTTGATACAATCATGGGAGTCTCTGCTTGTTACTGCTGCGAGACGCCAATCACTTCGAAAAACAGAAGGTCTTCTGTAGAAGTGAAGGTATCCAAGGGAGATGCAGAGAAAGTTCTCTACTGCTCACAGGAATGTGCTGATGCGCATCCTCCTCAATATGTAGCAGCAGAACGAAAGTGCAGGTCCGACATCAAGACTATTGTAGAGTGGGCTACCAAAAAATACTCCACGTTAGGTGGACTGGAACAAGCACTAAACATGAATCGAAATCTTCTTGGGTATACCTTGAAGTCGTTGCTAGGAGTAGACGCTGACGAACTTTATTCTACGACACAACGAGTAAAGACACGTAGTAGGTCTTTAGTGAGGAGAACGGGGTCCAGACCGGAGTGGTTGGGCACATTCTCTGACACTCTGAAACCTTTGGTTGAAAAGATGGAGAAAGCGCACGGAAAGGTTACTCTAGATTTGAGCCACGTTTCCAACGAGGTTCAACGGGTGATTGACACCATATGAATTTAGACTGCGTGGAAAAGAGCTTATCTAAATCTGCATTGGTATTAACGGAGTTATTCCGTGGGCAGCTCAGTGCCACAATCTGAGACTAGGAGAGCTAACAAAAATGCGTAACAGAGTAAACGCCAAGATTCTTGACCGTCTGGGAGAGAAGGTAGCAGAAAACAACCTTCCCCCACGTTCTGACATGCAGATTGTAGATGTGAGGGAAATAGACCCGCTCAAGTGCAACGTTCTTATTGCTTTTGAGAGGCACATGGGAGAGGCCCCTACTCTTTCTCAGCTGGAGCGTTTTGTTGCGGCCACTTTCCACAACAAGGTGGTAGCGCAGACTCAAACCGCTCAACTTCATGAGGCAGACGCGGCAATTAGTGTGTGCTTGACCATGAACGTAGACACTCGCCCCGTTACTGACGCCACCGTGATGCGCAGGATGACCGCATCCTCGTATTTTGATGACTCTACAGGTCATGTGTGGCAGGTGGTAGACAACGGAATGTCTAAGCATCTTATCCGCAGAACTGATGAGAATATTGCGGACATCGTCATGGCACGCATGGAAAGGTCTAGCCGAAAGTCGGCTTCCTTTGCTCGTGTTCGCCAAGCGGCTCCTATGCTTGCAGAAGGCGACACCGTTCGTTTTTATGATGGTACCATGCCAATGGTAGGCAAGGTCACATCCCTTCGCGATACCGAGGTGACTGTGTCTGCCAATAGCAAGAGCTACACTGTGCCTCGCGAATCCGTGTTCAACGTCGTGGAGCGCTCACAGAGTGCTGTAGGAGACGACAAGAACTTGCTGGAGGATTACTGGTCCCGTGCCGTTGGCAATCCTGACTGGGCACGTAAGTTCACCCGAAAGCTCAATCGTGAAGAAGACTCCATGGCAGGTGACACGGGATGGAGCGGTACTGTAGGCGGAGAGAAGTGAAAAACCATCAGGCGTATCGATTAGTGCGTCTAGCCATACGTCTGAAGGATGTTCAAAACCTCCTAAATGAAGATATTTCGGTAGATTCTAACAATCATCCTGGAATACTTACTCAAACTACAGGCGGACCTAACCTAAAGAAGAAAAAGCATCAGGTGCACCAACAAGAGGGCCCTAGAGGAATTGCTTCCGTAGAGGATTCCGATGACCAAACTGACTAACCCATTCCGAAATTTGTCACAACATCAACGTGACATGATTGAGGATGCGCATAAGGCGGGACACAGTCCTGAGCAAATAGGTATAGAGTTTGGGTTAGACTATGATGACGTTCGTTACTACGTTGAAAACTTCATAGTACCTCCACGTTCTCACTTTGAACGCCTTCAAGAGATTGTGAACGACCTAGAAGACCAATGCGAAAAAACTAAACAATCTATTGAGGGAGGGGCCGACTCTCCCATGATGCTTCAGTCCTATCAAAAGCTAATGTCAGAGTATAGAATAGCACTGTCAGAGCTGATGGCCCTACAGAAGCCACAAGACGTAGTATCCGATCTTTTGGAGAAGTCCTTTAATCCATTTCTATTGGATCTGGTCAGGGCGTGTACAGAAGAGGCAAACAATCTAAAAGAAGAGATGTTGAAACTGGACGTGCCCTTTCGAGATGCACAGGGAATTTCTACAGAGATATTTAGAAGGCTGACAGACAGGATAGGAAGACTCATTCCTACGGCAAGAGAAAACTTGGACAGTTACTTTGGAGTCAAAAAAGACAAAGAGTCTAGGTCCATCAAACAACCAGAAAAAACACTTCAATGAACCCTGTACTGCAGCAAAGGCTCATACGTGTAGCTAGAATAGTAGACCGCGCCAAAAGATGGGAACGTCTTGCTTTTTTGGATGAGAAAGAAGCTGATCGTTTCTTGCTTGAGTATGAGCTTAGAAACCCAGAAGAGGAAGAGGACAAGGAGGCGGGTATGGATGACGGTTCATACCCTGCAGGTCCTCGTTCCGACAAGAATAAGTCTAGATACAAATTAGAACCGGGGCACGGTCAAGACTTATCTTCTCTTCTTCGCAGTACTGCGTCCACAAAAGTCTTGCATAGCTTACGTGCTCTAATAAAAAAGCACGATGAGTGATAGAAGATCCAAAGTAGAAGAGGAAAACGCTCACCTATTTGATCTAAAGGGTTTAGTAGACCAGGTCATAGCTACAGGTCTAGACCCCTCTGTATTCGATGTAGACCTAGAGGTTACCTTTGCCAACAACGTCATAGACTTTGCCGTAGGGCCAGAGTACATGAATATGACGTCTCTTTGGTCGAAGCAAGCAGAACAGGCAGTACGTCTATTTTCTGATTACTGCCCAGAGTGCAGCGATCCTGATTTCCTAGAAGACGTTCCTGTAGATGCCAGCATAGGAACCTTCAGATCCAAGGTGGTTCTCCTCAACCACGGAATATGCCCAGAGTGTAATAAAAACAGGAGAGAGTTGTTCGACAAACTCCCCTGGGAGCTTGTGTCATGTTTGGGTCAGCGTTCCGGAAAAACAGCTCTTACAGGTGGAGTAATCACCCCATATTATTTGCATCGCTTTCTTCAGTATAGAAATCCTGCAAGATTCTATGGACTAATGGCTAATTCATTTTTCGAAGTCACATTCGTAGCCGTTACAGCAGGACAGGTTAAAAGGGGTTTGTGGACTGCCTTTAAAGAGGCCATTAGCCAAAGTCCGTGGTTCACCGATTATTCCCTCAAGCTCCGCCAAGTAGAAAAAGAGAAAGGATTTGAGAGAGGAACCCTCTTCAAATCCATGGATAGCTACATCTGGTTTGGAAACAAGCATGTTGGGTGCAGCTACGCTGCAGCCGACATGAAAAGCTTGAGAGGTTCTACTCGAATCTTTTGTGTCACAGGAGACACTATCATCGCTACAGACCACGGGCTGATTCAAGCCAAAGATGTCAAGAACTCTCCAGGTATCAAATTCCTAACTAAGAGTGGCGAGTATAAGGCAGTTACAGCTTCCTTTGAGAGAGAAGCTGACGTTCTTCATATTCGTACTAACTGCGGGTACGAACTTTCTGGGAGCCATGACCACCCCGTGCTGGTGGCCAACAAGGATTCATCTTTGGTGTACAAGACCCTAGGAACTATGAACATTGGAGATGTAGTAGTATTGTCTAGGGCAAAGTCAGAGACACTCCACAGAGCGCGACTCCCAGAGGTTCCTAAGAATGGTCCCAGAGGCCACAACAACAGGAAATACATACCTCCAAAGGAGATGACTCCAGACCTTGCCTACCTTCTTGGGATTTTGGCTGCAGAGGGGTACCTTTCCAAAAGGGTAATTAGATGGCATACGTCGGACAAGGAGATACTTGACAAATCGGTGTCAGCCTTTGAGTCTGTATTTGGGTCATCTCCTAAAATAAAGCCACATGGATCTCTTAAGGAAGGGTGGAGTCCTGGGTGGTACATAGAGGCTCAAAGTCCAATATTACACAAATTCCTATGTGAGGTAGGTCTAAGCGGAAAATCTGACACCAAGACTGTTCCTTGGTCCATACTCCAAAGTGATTCCTCCTGCACCTCTCAGTTTTTAGCTGGGTATTTTGACGGTGACTCAAATGTGGAGTTCTATGCAGACTCCCCAAAAAAGTCCAAGGCCATAACGGTACACAGCAAGAGTGAGGATCTCCTAAAGAAGGTACAGATACTACTTCTCAGCAAGGGTATAGTGTCACACAGGTCTTACTACTCAAGAAATACCAAGGGTAAACTAAGGAAGTACCACAAACTTCAGATATTTGGTAAAAACTATGCCGTGTTCCACAAGTCTGTCCGTTTGATAGACAGGAAACGTGGTATCTCCGTTCAAGAGGAATATGAAGATACAGACAAGTTGTATGTGGACCTGTCGATTCTTCGTACTGATTCTGTGAACACAAACTACGCACTATTCTACAAAAGAAATACACAGAACTGTGTGTACGCAACCACCCTCAGAGACCACTTAGGTACCCTAAAGGAACAACTAGACCCTGGCATTTATGACAATTTGTCAAACATGCTTAGTGAAGATCTTTTTTTCGACCCTATACAAGAGATAGCATCCGAGCCGATACAGGCCGTGTTCGACTGGACTGTTGAACAGGAACACAACTTTGTTGGCAACGGAATAGTGCAGCACAACTGTGGAATTGACGAGTTGGGGTGGTTTAATGCTACCAAGGAGGCAGTTCGTGCAAATGCAGATGAGACTTATGCCGCCTTGTCTAACTCTTTGCGCACCGTGCGCTCTGCTAGTGATAGACTGTGGAAACAGGGGGAATACCAGACCATGCCTGGTATTATGGCAAACATTTCCTCCCCAAGTTCTCAGTATGATAAAATGATGGCTCTCCTAAAAGAAGGCACCAGAGACAAGAGAAAGGTCTGCTTTCATCTGTCTTCATGGGAAGCCAGTCCGCTTATCACGCGAGATTCACTGGAGACCGAAGAACAGAACAACCCTGTGGTTTTTTGGAGAGACTTCGGCGCAGTACCGCCCATAGCCGATTCTCCATTTATCGAGTCTACTGCCTCTATTTATGAGATGCGAACGAACAACAAGCCTCTCGCTTCGTGGAAGCCCAAGTTCGTCAAAGATAAAGTAGACCCTACTAAAAACAGGTACATAACTGCTGAGTTACTAGGGAGTTTCAGTGACAATCGTGTACGCATGATTCCTCGCGTCATCACTGTAGACTGTGGAGAAACTCAAAACAGCTTTGCTATAGGAGTGTATCACCTAGAACCTGCGTCAGGAGAAGAGGGAAACAGGTTTAATATTGTTACTGACGTCATCATAGAAGCAAAGCCAGAGAAGATAGCAGAAACAGGAGAGATTATACCAGTACACTTTCCTTCCATGTTTCAAATAGTGAAGACGTTGTGCGATAAAAACAAGGGACTTCACATAAAAGCTGCTCTGTACGACAGGTGGCAGTCCACGGGTCAGATACAAGAGCTGAGGGAAATGAAGATAAGGGCAGAAAAGTACACTCCAAAGGATGCTGATTTTAAGTTATTGCGCAGCCTAGTATATAGCGGAAACTTTAAAACTCCGAAGTGGGAGCATAATGAACTTACGGATTTAGACATAACTGACGTAAATCAGATTAGACTAGCTCCGTATACTCACATGGCGGTTCAATTCGCTACAGTTAGGGAAGTAGGAATGAAAGTCATAAAACCAGAGGTTGGTGACGATGACTTATTTCGCACTTCTGTTTTGGCTGCAGCCTACATGACTGAAAACATGAAGGACTTTTTGACCAAGGTAGCTGTGGGACAAAGCAGTACTTCCGTCTCTGTGGGTTCATTAGCTCTTAAATCTTCTGTATCTAATACGTACAGAGGGTCAAGGTCTAGGGCCACTATAGGCTCTGTCAAATCAAAAACCTCTTACTATGGAAGGCGATAGGGAGAAAATCATGGGAACTCCTGTAGAAAAATTCATTAGGGACACTCATAAGAGGTATAACGTAAAGTATGCCCTCACAAATGAGAACATGAGGCGAATTCGCACCAAGCTCCGTCTTGCCGACATTCATCGAGAGGTCAATGAAGGAGATGTTAGTCTAGCAACAGACATAGTGTTGGCAGACTACAACATGACTTCGTCCAATTTAAAAACAGCCAATACTTCCCCTCTATCCAAGGAAGCGCACCCAGGAATAAGGAGCGCAGGGATGTGCCCACGCTGCAGTCAAAGCATGCAATTTGCTAAGTTAGCTGAAGCAGAGGAAGCACGTTATTGCCCAAATTGCCACGTGTGTGTGTTGGTATGAAAAAATCAATAGAAACTAGGCTGGAGAAGGTGTTGGAGAGTCTGCGCTCCGGATCCGCTCCGAAAAAATCCATACAAGTGAGACAGGATCTTAAGGACGACATAGACGAACTTGCCCGGAAAATAGCTATACACTTTTCTTCGTTGTCTAAGAAATACAAGGTCGACACTCAAACTCAGATGATTTTGCTTGAGTACATAGCTAAAAAGGTTAAGCAACACCTATGAACTCGGAACTAAAAGAATCCATAAGAGATCTGTGGAAATCTGGCCTTAAGAAAGAGGCGAGAGAGCTTTACCGTATAGCTAAATCACTCACGGATGATGATAGAAACCTTCAGGAAAGGATATTCTCTAGCGTCCTATCCTCCTTCAACCTGAGCAACCCTCGTCTTTTTATAGATCAGAAAAAGGGAATAGCATCCTTCATTGCTTCAGACATGACTCTTACCGGGTTTCCTAGGTTTCTGGAGAGGCTTCTAAGTCGCCTGAACGATGAAGGAACCCGAAAGTATGAGCTGGACCACATTGACCGGACGGACCCCATGCGAGTGTACATAAAGATGTGAAGTCATGGAAGGAAGCAGAGGAAATACAACTCCTTATCGCCCGGTTTTCTTGGATTCGGAGGAAAAGGGGACCCTCAACGATGGTACTCAGTCCATTGATGAGCCCGCACATTTCCGTGATGTTAAGGTTACACCCGACTCCTACATAGAGTACGACGCAGAAGTAGAGGGCTTACGTATACAGGCTCCCTACGCATACGAAATCAAGAAAAGACTTGGACCTTACGTTCATGTAATTCAGTTTAGGTCTCCTTTTTCTGTAGATTCCGTGCCAAATGAATGGAGGCGGAAAGACGGTCCTCTGCTATGGAAGGTAGAAACACCAGAATTTACCGCCTATGTCACCGATTCTGAGCCGAATGTATTTTACTTCGCAGAAAAGGCTCAATCTACTTATTTCATCCGTAAAATGAGTGGAATGGATTCCTCCGGACCCAGTCTTGAGGAAGTCACGACACAACGTGACAACCTAAGAAAGCTTCTTTGGTAATGACTTCAATTAAACTAAATTATCAGCGCATGCGCACTGCCTCTCTTCGAAAAATATCTGGAGGAGGCTTTGGTGGAGGCTTTGGTGGAGGCGGAGGTTTTGGTGGAAGCGGCTTCGGTGGCGGCGGCTTTGGTGGATTTGGAGGCGGTGCAGGCGGAAGAAATACGTTTAACAGGTTCAATCCTGTTTATGACGATCTTTCGGAAGGCTCAATTATTGAGCAGTTTATGCCGGTTGACCCCCGGCGACTCCATAGAATATGGAGAAGGATAAAGCTTCAAGACCCTGTTGCGGGACCCGCCATAGATCTCTACAGCGAATTGCCGTGGAGTGACTTTCAACTTATTGGCGTAGAAGACCGCACCATACTGAGGCTTTATCAAGATGCCCTAAATGCCATAAGCATAACGGCACATCTTCCAGAGCTTTCCAGCGAGTTTTTGTCCATGGGAAAAATCATAGGACATCTTCTGATGGACGAAAGCAGAGGAATATGGGAGAGGATGATTATACACGATCCCGACTGGATTCGTGTGACACCTATTCCTGTTCCTGGGTTTCAGCCGAAACTAGATATCATTCCAACGCCAGACATGAGATCGTGGGCTCACTCCCAGGACGACAGAGATATAGAAGCTCAGAAAGAAATAAGAGAGCTTGCTGCCATGATACGAAATGGCCAAGAAATACCTCTTCCCACTGAAAACACCTTCTATATCCCAAGACGAACTGCTCCATATGACGTTATAGGTGCGTCCGCCTACACTCGTATCATAATGTTTGTAGCCTATGAAAAGGCTTTGGTTAATGCCACTATTGCTGCCTCAAGACGAAGAGCGTCTAGAATACGGCATATCACGGCTGGCATTGATGACGTGTGGGAACCCTCTAAGGAAGAGTTGGATGACCTTTCCAGTTTGTTCATGCAGGCAGACGAGGATCCTGTGGGTGCCATCGTTGTTACCCGTACTGGCGTAACTGCGAATGAAGTGGGAGGAAGCTCTCCTCAAGACATAGTCAAAATCAGTGATGAATGGCAGTTTTTGCTGCAGGGAAAACTGAACGCACTTGGTGTGTCTGAAGCTTTCCTTACAGGAGAGGCTACATTTAATACCCTAGAGCAGCTCATGTCTGTTTTCCTTGAGAAAATAAAGGCTCATCGAAAATTCTTTGAGCATGAACTGATTTACGAGAAGCTTCTTAAGCCTCTTGCAAAGAGGCATGGGTTTGTCCACAGAAAGAAGGCAGAACTAGACCACCGAATCAGAATAGCCAGATCTGAAGAAGAAACCAGGTACATACTTCCCACCTTGGCGTGGGAAAAATCTCTACGTCCAGTGGCAGATCGTGACTACCTAGAGATTCTCCAAATGATGGAAGAAAAGGGCATACCCATCACGAAGAGAACCTGGACAAGTGCTGCAGGATTCGATTTGGAATCCGAGATGGAACAGTTTGACGATGACGTTGAAACAACACGTCAATTAGCCGCACAGAAGAAGAAGATAGTCCAAATAGCTCCTGACGCAGCAGGCGGTGGAGGCGGTATGGGTGACATGGGTGGCCTTGGCGGCGGTCTTGGTGGCGACTTAGGCGGATTGGGAGGAGACCTGGGAGGATTGGGAGGAGACCTGGGTGGAATGGGCGGTGGTATGGATATGGGTGGAGGCGGCGGAGACCTGGGTGGCCTTGGCGGTCCTGACGCTGGAGGTGGTGCGGGAGCAGGAGGTCTAGAACTGCCACAGATAGGTGCTTCAGTTAAAACTGCCGCCGCTCGTAGGGATAAAGAAGACCGCAAAGCCCTGGACGTTCTCAAGTCCCTTCCTGTGTGGGAGAAGAAAACGTCTTTTATGGGAGTGTCCTACGACACCGCAGAGCTTACAGCACGTAGGCTGATTGATTCCTTAGGAAATAGTTTGTCTAAGAACATGACACAAGGGGAACTTCGCAAGATCATAAGCACAGGAAACACGAAGAGAGACCAAGTGCTAAAGTATCTTATGACTAGAATTGGAATCATTCGTAATGCAGACATTACTAGAAATGTAGCTGTAGACATACAAAGAGAACTGGAGTCGGTGGTTCAAAATCCTCGCGCCCTAAAGGCTGAACTTAATGTGGTTGTGTCCTGCGTAATGTCCGGAAGGGCCAAAGAAGCCGACGAACGGGCTATGTCTGACTCCTATCGCACCAAGTTTTTCAAGAACGCAGAAGATTCAGAAGTTTCTTCTTCTTTGAAGAGTGTTATTTCAGGGGAGAAGAGGCACGTAAAAAGCAATCAGCTTCTTACTGGGTTCGTGTCTAACCAGAAAATTTTTGAAGAGGAATGATCATGATAAAACTCGGAGAAGCCGCCTTCGACACTCGTGTGTTTGAGGGAATTTCCTGCAATATGGAGAGAGACTTTAAGGGAAACCTCAAGGTAGCCTCAGAAAATATCCTAAACAAGACACACTCGTTAGACGTATCGTGGCTGCCTATGGCAGCGGAACAGTACCAGATATCGGCAGATATCAGGGACTATGTAATTAACGAAATACCTATTGTGACGGTGGGATGTCCTAACAGGAATCTGGATGAGTTTCCATATGATGAAGTTACCTCATTCAATCCCGAGATTGGGCGTTTGGTGTACCAGACTTTCATAGGTAAACCGACACATATGGATCACGACAATAGAGATGTACGCAAAGCAAAGGGCGTACACTTTGACTCCTCTCTCCAGAAAATGGCAGACGGTAGATACAAAATTGTAGTGCTTGCCGGTTGGGACAGAACGAAGGACAGGGATCTCGCAAATTCAATCCTGCGTCGCGATCGCACAGGATTTTCCATGGGAGCTTTGGTTAGCTACACACAGTGCTCTTATCCAGGGTGCGGAGCAGTAAGCCCAAACGGAAAGATTGCTTGTCGTCACCAGGAATACGGAAGAGGAAAAGGAAGAATCCTCGAAGGACATCTGGTCTACGAAAGATGCTATAGGGTAAACTTCATAGAGACGTCCAGTGTGGCAGATCCTGCAGACCACACCGCTCATGATAGATGGGCAAAGCCGTGGGAATGATTTGATTCATGTCGCATTTCTCTAGACTAGCACGTCTCTCTGCTCAGATAGGATCACTAATCCTTACTGCTGAAGACAATCTTACTCTGGACCCTGCTGTAGTTCGTAGAATTAAAAAGAAGCAGGAATCTGGAGGATCTTTGTCTGCTCGCGAAAAGAGCATGCTGGAACGTGCTAGCCTACTGGAAGAGAAGTTGAAGGAAGGTCCCCAAGAATTAGAGGGAACGCCCGCCCCAGATGAACCTATTTGGTCCTACTTCATATCTGAAGAACAGTGGAATAAAATACCTGATGATAAGAAGCCGGTCATGGAAGAATACTTCCAAAAAGCTTATCAAAACACTACCAAGGGTAAGGAGCACGCAAAAAAGCTGAACGAGTCAGATTTTGCCCCAGGAGAAGTTGTTGAAGAAGGTGATCATCCCTCTGCAGTAAGAAGGTACGCAAAGAGTCTTGGACTAAAGACAAAAAATGTAAGAAGGCTCATTTCATCTCACTTGGATCAAATGTCGTCCGACCCAGAGCTTAAACAGGAAATGCAACCGTTGGTAGCTAGGGCACTTGCTCCTTTAGACGAATTAGACACTTTGCTGAAGAGGGTAGAATTTGCGTTAAGCGAGATCACTCCTCAAACATATGCATCCAAGGTACCTTTGGCAGATAAATCTGCACGCAAGGCCATCTCTTCATTTAGAGAATGGGGAAGCGATATAGGCTCTATATTCGGAGAAGACAGGCAGAAATATCAGAAAATGTCTGATGGACTTAGAAAGGTTCTGGCAGACAGGTTTAAGCACTCCCTTAGGGAACTTAGGTCGCAAGGAATGTCAGCAGAAGAGGCAGCGGAAAAGGCTAAAGCAGTTCCCTCAATTCAAAAAATGAATTCAGCACTTATTCGTGCCAACTCAAGAATAAAAGCCTACGACCTTGTTCTCAATGAAATGGCGTCCATCTACGATAACTCTAGACCCATGCTAAAGTCCATGGAAACAGCCTTGGATAACATGATCTCTTCCCTGCAAAAGACCGCCAACTTACAGGAAGAGTTAGTTCTTACCAGCAGTGCTCCTAATAAAAAGGTAGCTAAGCAGCTTGTTCTCATCGGACAAAAAATAAAATTGGTAGGGAACATAACACAGAAATTACTCGACAAGACCAGGTCCGGCACTCAAGCAGAACAGCAGGCAGCCAAAGAGTTAGAAAAGGTAATAGAAGCTCTAGTCCAGCCTCTAGAACAAGCTGAAGCTATGGTTCGAGGAGCGGAGAAAACGGTTCTATCTCTTACCAAGGACAACTACAAGAAGCTCCTTGGAAACATAGAAGTAGCCGTAGAAACTATTGTTGACTCCATAGAAGCATTTTCTTCCGGATACTCTCGTGACCTGCAGTCCTTGTTAGACAAACATCAGCGTATAATCACGGGTCTCACCAAAACTTTCGAAACCAGGTTTAGAGAAGGAAGAGACCAGTTGATGGCACGAGGTCTGTCAAAAGAAGACGCCACGGCAACCTTGAATAAGGCGTCATCCATGCAGCAAATGGTCCGTACTCTTACGCTAGCCAAAATTAAAGCTGATGTGTACCAGGAATTACTGTTTGGACTCGACGGGATTGCAGGATCGCTGACAGAGCAGAACCTTCCTAAACTAAAAGAAGAATTATCTTCGCTTAAGTCCTACTTAGGTGAAGATGGAGGCGGAGAAAAGGCCGCTTCTGTTGTAGCAACTAAAAAAAGATTGAACAAAGTGTCTAAAAGAATATTGCTACTTGCGTATTTACGTAGCAAGTCCTTGTGACTGGATTCGTGGCAATGGTGCCATGTTCCCTCAACACAAGCTCTTAGGCCCAACCGAAAGGTACTAAACAAATGGCAAAGCACAATGCAGAAGCCTTAAGAGCCGCTCGTTTGAAGCGTCTGGCCGCACGCCAGGCATCAAGCTCTACGAGCCCACAGTCTAAGTCCAACGTTAGTGACGAAACACGTACTGCTGCTCCCGCAGCTGCTGCACCTGCAGTAGCCGCTCCGGAAAAGCTCAGTGCGCCCGTAGTAGATCCTTCTCTCGTTTCTAAGACCGCAAGTCTCGACCTTCTCCTCTACGGGGATAAGACCGAGAACCCACACTGGGTTGTTCTTGCTTCAGGTCGTCCTGTAGCCGAGATTCGTCTCGCCGACCAGGAGGAACCAGAGAAGATCGCAAGAATTTTCGTCACAGAAAAGTATGCCGAAGGTGTCCGAGAGGCAGCTAAGCAATTTGATCTTGCACAGGTATTGGATGGAGTTCGCGCTCGTCCCTACGTAGCATCTGTAGATGGTGCCGAAGCCTTCAAGAAGGTGGAAGCGTCAGCTAACAAGAAGGCTGAAGTAGAACTGCGTAAGGCAAAGGCAGCTCTTCGTGATGACGCACTCAATATGCTTAATCTGGTCGTTGTTGCGCAAACCAAGAACTTCCTTACTGACAACCCGCTTAAGGGCGAGCTTTTCAGCAGGATGACGGAGAGCGGCATCAGCGAGCGTCAGGCTGTCGCAATTATAGAAGCAGCTTATCAATCAAGCGCCCCTTCTCACTTCGAGACCTGCTTTAAGCAGGCGTTCAAGTGGATGGACCTCCAGCCGGAGGCTCTTGCGGAGCTTGAAGAGCAGATCAAGGGACTCAGTCATCGTACGCCAGTGGTGGCGGAAGCTGACGACATCCCCTCCGCCAGATCTGCAATGCACAACATACCTCTGGAGACCCGTACCGCCTCTTATGGCGAGTCGGAAGACGAGAAGTCATCTCTCCGTGAGGCGTTGGGCTTCCGTAGGCGGCTACACAATCGATGATCTCTTGAGGGAGTAAATACCATGGCTTTTGATTTGACACGTTCCTATTTCAATGATATTCGCGAGCGCGCTGTTGCGCCTGGCGCCAACATCACAGAGGAAGGCCAGCTTCTAATGTATGTGGATGCAGGTGACGGCACACTTGCTGTTCAACCCAGTGCAGGTGCGGGCACAGACCGCGTCGCAGGTTTTGCTATCACGGACGCACTCAAGTACGTGACCCAGACCGTTGTGGAGGAGCTTACCGTTCCTGCTGGTGGTGGAACCGTTTCTCTTAGAAACACTAACTTGGTGGCGGGTAACACTCGCGCCGTTGCTTCTACCACGGGTGTGCTGGCGGAAGACTTGGTAGTAGCAGGCGCAGGTGAGTTCTTCATGAACAACACCCAGGGCACAATCACATTCAACGTGGCGGAAGCTGGACAGACTGTGGTGGTGACTTACCGCTATACACCAACTCTGGAGGAAGCCCTTGCCACTTGGCATGAGCGTTCCATCAACAACCGCGCACAGGACTACTTCAGTTCCGTGGGCGTGGGCTGCATGGAAGGTGAGATCTTCACCACCATGTACGATACCACTCAGGCATACACTGTTGGCACCATCGTTAACAGTGGTGCAGGTGGTCTGGTGACTTCGGCTGCTGGTGGTGTGGCCATCGGCATCGTGAGCCAGGTTCCAGGAGTGGCGGACGGACGCTTGGGTGTGAAGTACGCTGGACTTAGGTGACCTTAGCTTTTAGCTAAAGTTGAAAGGGCCGCTACAGCGGCCCTTTCAACTTTAAGGATCATGGAGATTTTTCTATGAGATTTCTCCATCCCTTACCTACTACCTCTTCTGCTGCGTTTGCTACAGAAGCATCGGTTAGGGCAACTTGTAGAAATGCATCCCGTTGAGAGCGGTAGTGATCTACACTATTGGCGTATTCGGCAGCAGCACCTAACCAGTTGTCCAACAAAGTCAGAGCTTCTTCAAGAGTCTTTGGTATTGGTAAGCCAAATCGATCAAGATTTTTCATTCTAATACTTTACACATCTAGTAGTTTTTCTATATTTAGTTTCATGACCATTCAGATAGCCGAAAGCATCCAACACACTCCTCCCAAAAACGGTTTTGACCAGAGGGATTACACAGGAGTGACTGAACAACAAGTTTCGGTATCTACGTCTGTTTCTTCTCCTACTACTGACACCTTTGTGATCAGAGGAGATGTAACTTTTCTTGAGGGGGTTCAGGAGCTGTCCGTTAGACTGGCTCCTGCTCTACGTCCTTTCGCTAATGCTTCATTGCATGTGGTAGGGGCTACATTTGTTGATGCCGTGGCAACCACTCTACAAAAAGCACGTGTGATAAGATTTAAGTAACATTTTCTCTATTCTGGAGAAAAACAGTTTTGATCTAAACTATTATGTTCAGATCGTAGTCTTATAAACTCCCGGCATTCATCTCCGGGACGCCAAGAAGCCAGTATCATACATAACTTCAGGAGAATACGGACCACTCCTAACCAAAAAATAGTCTCATAGTTCACACAAACAACAAAAGAGAAATATAAAATGGCAAATCCGTATGCTTCTGGTCCCGGCGTCAAGGTGATGCGCTCTGCTCCCGACGTTCCTGCTACATCCGAAGATGGTATTCGTGGTGGTGTTCGTCTTGCAGGCGGTCGCAGCCGTACGTCTGCTGGTCCCGCTTTCGGTTCTAACGGGGAGATCAACGCCTCCTCGAAGAGAGAACTGATGCAGGCAATTGGTCAGGTGCTCTCTCAGTCTCGCGACGAAGTGATCACCAAGCAGGCTTCTATTGAGAATGCTAATGAGCGTCTTGCTCACCTTCGTGAGGCGTACTTTGACAAGTCTGGAACCAAGTTCCAGGTTCTTGGAGAGGTCATTTCCGAGGAAATCTGGGAGACTCTTGGACGTGAGGGCTTCAGCCGTCGTCTTCTCTCCGTCATGCCCCTTAGTAAGGGACAGACAGGTCGCGTCAAGGTTCGTCGTAAGGACGTTGTGGCCTTCCAGGTTACAACCGATGTAAAGGTTCAGGAACAGAGAATCCGTCAGCCTTACGTCTATCCTCCTGAGTTCTATCTCATCGCGAACATCCTTATCGAGGATAAGGAAGTAGAGCAGGCTTCTACAGACCTTCTCGACGAGAAGTTCCAGGATGGTCTTGAGGCGATTCTTCGTCGTGAGGACTTGATCACACGCGCTCTTTTGAACCGTGCGGCCACAACCTTCAACGACCTCGTTCTCTTCACCACCTTCAACCCCTCCGTTCTCACCACCCTGCGTACCCAGGTGAACCGTTGGGGTACTCCAGCGGCAACCATGGTCATCGCATGGGATATCTGGGATGACATCATCGCAGACGCAGATTTCGTTGCTTGGTGGGACCAGGTTCACAAGCACGAACTGATTCTTGAGGGTCGTCTTGGTTCCATGCTTGGCATGGAGATCATCACCGACGGTTACCGCTATGACACCTTGCAGGTTCTTCAGCCTGGTGAGGTTTATGTCACGGCTTCCCCAGTGACTCTTGGAACCATCACCCAGCGTAAGGAGCTGGACTCACGTGCGATCGATACCTACAACCAGGGTCGTCCGGCTCGTGGTTGGTTCATGGAGCAGATCCAGGGCCAGGTGATCGTAAACGGTCGTGCAGTAGACCGCGGCGTTAGAGTCTGAGGCTAACCTTCTTAAAAAGAAAAGCCCCGTAAGGTTACGGGGCTTTTCTTTTTAACTTGCAACCACAGCCTTATGTAGTACCATTCCGTCTATGGATCAAATACAGAGCCTACTGTGTCGCTGGGCCAAGGGGGAGAAGCTCGGCTCTATAGCAGCAGACCTCGGTGTTAAACGAGGAGATGTGAGAAAGATTTTAGGAATACCCCCCAAGGGGTCCAACGAGATATATCCGTTTCGAGTGTCGTTACTTGCCCCTCACCTTACAGTCGTAGGCATAGAGAAAAGGAAATCCGAGTCTGGAGCGGGTACTGTCTATCTAACAGTAAGAGACGCACGAAACGGAACCTCAGGGTCTCTTCCTAGCGAAGAGCTGACGTATAAGTTGCGTTCAGACCCTATGGTATACTTATTTTCGGATCCTCCATCTTCAAGGGAAGCATCTCTTAATTCCATTTTAGCAGGGAAGAGCGAACAGGATGCCGCCATTGTGCTGAGATGGGCCCGAGGAGAATCCTTGTCAAAAATTGCTAAAGAGGTCGGACAGAGCCGAGGAAGGATGTCTTTACGCCTAGGGCTGCCCCAAGGGTACAGCGAGGATTATTTTCGGATACGACTACAGGCCTCCTCTTCGAATTTTAGCTTGGTAGGGGTTAGGAACTCTGCCAAATCTACTGATAAAGTTCTGAAGATCCGAGACAACAGAACAGGAAAAGAGACCGAGCACCCGTCTTCCTGGGTATTCAAGTGCTTAGGAGAGGACCCTGAGTACACCTTCTTTCCTTCAACAGACGAGGTGATGAGAAAAAGATTCCGGAATGGTACCACCACCCTAGTCAACGGCATGACTCAAAGACAATATGCCCAAAAAATAGGGTCATCCTACGCAACCGTTAACGTGGCTGTCCGAAGGTTTGGGGACGAAGCTGCTTCTATCCTCGACAGTTTCTCTAGAACTGAATCCACTCTAGAAAATGTTGCGGCATCCTGGTTCGACAGTGACGTAGTGATCATCAGAAACAAGAAGCTGGATGGTACACCCTACTTTCCAGATATTCTGCTTCCAGAATTCAAGATCATAATAGAATGTGACGGGCTGTTTTGGCATTCTGAGGCCCAAAAACCGGATAAGAATTACCATAAGAAAAAGAGGGATGCTTACTTGGCGCATGGGTTTAGGCCCTTCTTCTTCAGAGAAGACGAGATATTGTCCAACCCGAGTATCTGTAGGTCCATAGCCCATAACTTCATGGGTAAGAACTTAAAGGTTTTTGCACGCACCACCAAAGTTGTGGGTGGAGACGCTTCCTTTTTTTCTTCTTTTCACCTTATGGGGAAAGGAAGTGGGACAGTGTACTCTTTGGTGGACAAGAACGGAGACACTCTTGCATCAATACAGGTGAAGTTCAAATCTGTCAGAGACAAGGTACTCGATGTGTCCAGGTTCTGCTCTAAGCCAGGGGTGACCGTTGTAGGAGGATTCTCCAAGTTGGTGTCTCACGCTATAAGAGAACTTCAGCCAAACAAGGTTCAGACATTTATAGATTTGAGATACGGGGATGGAACTTATTTGAAGTCTTTAGGGTGGAACCTAGTCAGTCAGCATCTGTCTTTTGTATGGACTGACGCCAGAGGAAACTCATTTCACCGAATGAAGTTTCCTGGCAGCACAGGACATCAAAACGGAATGCTTCGGGTGTGGGATTGCGGGCAAGCAAAGTGGGAACTGAACCTAAACCCTTAGCTATTCCTTTGTATTTATGCCATGTAGCATGAATACACATAGCCGAATTAGATTACTGAAGGTGGCGAACGAAGCCAGATTGCTTCACTATTTGTCTTCCTTTGTACAAGAAATGGGAGAGATGTCTAACAAAGCCAACTCTCACGCTAAAGCAATGGACTCTGCTCTCAAGTCTAGAAACATAGGAGATTTGTCTTCTGCTATCCTAGAGAATAGAAAGACGGCAGAACGAATGGAAGTACTGCTGCAAAGGTTTGAGAGAATAATACGAAAGTTGACTGAAGGGGAACCATGAGACCTGACCTTCAAAAGAGATTCCTAAAGGTATCTGATAACTTAGACAGGCTAGAGCACATTGCGTCTATACTAGAAATATCAGACGGAACTTCTCCACGATCACTCGTAGCCTCTGCCGCTATTGTGGGAGCCGAGTTTATTGCTGCTGCCACAGGACATCAGAACGATTCGGCTGTCATTTATAGAGCTTATGAAGAGATTGTGGCTAGTCTCGATAGTAGTCCTTCTATTCATGAGATGTTGACTAACAACAAGGTTAGAAAGAATAAGAGAGCAGAAGTTGTACGAACAGCCTCTGCCCACATACAGAGATTTAGATCTCTTATTGCTTCCCTGGGTGTCGCAAATGAATGATATAGTACAGCGTATTCTCTTAGTGGCATCAAAGTCCAAGAAGAAAAAGAAGTACGGAAAAGAAGTAGAGAACGCCTTTGACGATCTTCTTACGTATTTCGTTGAGGTATCTGACTACACAAAAAACGATAGAGCCCTTCGTCTTCTAACAAGAATACAAAAGGCGTTGACCTCTGAGGGTTACTCTTTTTGTGCGAAAGCCATGCCTGCTACTCCCGAGATGCTTTCCTCTACGTCAGGAAGGTCAGTGCAGAAGAAACACCTACTATGCTCTGGAGGGCTATGTACTCTTCTGAAAACAAAACCAGCCTACGGACTTGAAAGAGATGCCATAATTAGGCTGGTTGAATATCTCGGAAGTAAACAGTGTTATAGGTTTGAAATCTCCCCGAAAGAAAAGTCACTTATTAGAAAAACTGGAGTGAATTACAGTCTTCCTAAGCCATTGACTTGGGCCAAACTCGAAAATCATGGCATAGTGAGAGAACCCATAGTAACTTCAGACCATAGAATTCTGATGGAGGAGTTTCTTATAGACGGAGTAAGAGCCTACACCTTTGACAGGCTGTCTTTCTATACCCCCAACGCTGGAATGTGCCGTCGTTGGGTAGAAGGCCTAGACAGGGCCATTGATTCAGCGCTAAACAAGTAATATGAAACTCAGATTTCTAACTGCTGATAAGATTACGGACCCAGAATCAGCCTCTAGGGTACTCACCAAGTACCTAAACAAAGATGTGCTGATGGCCTTGGATTCTCAGTCTTTTGAAGGCACCCTTCTTTCGTCATCTACCAAAGAGGGAACAGTTCGAGTTAAGTTTCTTTGGGTCGTTGATGAGGACGACACTAAGTCAGACGTGGAACACATCCAAAGGTACGCAAGGTCAAAGATTGGGTCGGTTGTCAGATTCAAGGTAGGAACAGATGAATTCGTGGGCATTCTTACTGGTGTTACAGATTTTCCAAAGGGTTCCACCTTTGAAAGATATGTGAATGTTCCTTTCGTTCTCAGTTTTGCTTTCTCTTCCGAAGACCAGCGCCCTCTTATCTCGGCTGCAGCGAAAGAAAAGGAAAGCGGAATCATAGGTATAAGTGTTCCCCAAAACATAGCGGAAAAACTGCCTCTTGATCCTTCTATGGAGTATGAGCCACACATCACTGTGATGTATTTTCCTGCTTTGTCCGTAGAGGACGCTGAGACTCTAATTCCAATAATACGAGATGTGGCTGAAAGTGTTGGGACCTTTGACGTAGTATTGGATGGGACCACTACGTTCCCCACCCCACAGAAAGACGGTACGTACCCTCATGTGGCTAAGGTAAAGTCTAAGTCACTAAAGGACCTCCACAATAAGCTGTTAGAGGCTATAGAATTCGTCAAGCCGGGTCTTATAGATACAACTTTCACTGGAAAGAACTTCAATCCTCACGTGACACTTAGGTACAGTAACAGCTCAACAAATTATTCCAGCGTAAAATCTCTAGCGTGGAAAGTGTCTGGGTTGGAGATAAACGTGGGGAAAGACAACAAGTGGCCCATACCTCTTACCAGAAGGGTAGAGGCAGACTATTCGTCGCAGTCCTACCTTCAGTGGGGAGATGTGAGAGTTCCTGTAGAGATTCTTTCACTAAAAGACGGGGATATGAGAATCCGTTTGATAGATTCGTCAAAGAACTTAGACGTAGACGACATGGAGGGGCACCAAGTCACGTTAGTAACGGATAAGGCAGAACAGGAAATAGACATACTGGAGACTAGAGAAATGGGGCCTGACGGGTTTCAGATATTCTATCGAACACTAGTCACATACATGCCAAAATCGGCCGCTCACAAGCTGTCCCGCGTAGCATCAGAAGCTAGAAAAAGGGGACAAATGGAACTTGCCAACAAGTTATCTAAGTTTTTGGATTTTAGTGCTGAGGATGAGTCTGAGTCTGAGGATGAGGATAAAGAGGCTTTGGGCCCAGGATTTGAGGGAACCGACTCTAGGATAGTTACTTACGTTAAGGCTCCGCAAACACAAACCGTAGTAAAAGAACCAAAATTCACTAGGAGTCTGCCTCTTCACGAAAGAATATAATGCCTTACTCCAGCATTCAGGATCTTCCATCACAGGTGTCTTCTCTTCCTCCATCAGCGAAGAAGGTATGGATGAATGCATACGAAAATGCAGGACCTGATATAGATAACAAGTTCTCTTATGCGTGGGGAGCGGTCAAGAAAACATGGAAGAAAACAGAAAAGGGATGGGTTAAAAAAGCCATGACGAATACCTCGCAAGAAAAACGAATGTTGCTAGTAGCACAGAAAATGAGAAGCATGGTGAAGGCTGATGTAGAGAAAACAGCACACCCCGCGCTACTTGCTTTGGTGAGGGCGTTAGGTCCCATGATTGCAAAGCTGGGTCCGAAGGTTCTCAGTTTCGCTAAAAACCTTCCTCCAGATATGTGGGCTGACATAGCTGGAAACGTAGCTCAGATGATAGGCCAAGGAGCGCGACAAGTAGCGCAGCAGGCTGGAGGGGCAGGAGCTAACCAAAGGTCTGCTTCTGTGCAAGAAGAAAAGAAAAGAGTGGCAGAAGTAATCGCAGCAACAGCTAAACGATTGGACGCTCATGGCGTCGCCAGTTCTCTTCCTCTTGCTAAAGTAATGGTCTTGTCCTCTCTTCGCGCTATAGCTTCACACAAGAAAAATCCTCAAAAGAAAATGGCTGATGCTCTTCGCATGATAGAAGAAGCAAAGGCAGAAATATCTATCATTAGAGAGTTTTTCTGATGGATACTCTACCTCTAGATCAGCAGAAAAAGGCAGTTCTCTACGCGCCAAAAGAACTTCTGTGGAAGATCGTAGAGGAGGAGTCTGCTTGGCTTAAGTTGTTCAAGGTCCTTCCAGAGGAATATTATTCCCAATTTTTGGGAAGATTGAGGCTGCTTGGCGTGAACTCGGAAGACCAGATACGTAATATGGCTAAGGTTTACGTACAAAACAAGGTGAGGCTAGATCATCTGCAGGAAGCAGTGGCTACGGTATGGAGCCCATCGGATTTAGAAGACGCTACCTCATGGCTGAAGGCTAACGGCTTTTTAAACAGGCCTCTCATGCCTCTAAACCTCCAGGCTTCCACTGATCTGACAGAAGACGAGGTAAGAGAAGTAGTGGCGGAGGCTGCGGCGGTTCCTCACGCAACGCGTACTCGCCTGGCTAGGGCAGGTAAAGGCTCTCCAAAGGTCGGCCACCCTCCTGAAGGAGCAAGTCCAGAAGCAGAGAAGTGCTGGAACTCCGTTTTAAAAGATCCTAAGAGGAGAAAGATGATTCTCTCTCCTAAGAGAGAGGGAGATCAGTGGGCCTTAGCTCATAAGTTTTGGGCTAAGGAATGCGCAAAGCGCAGAGTCCCCATGTATGTTTCTCCTGCAGGATCTGGCTCGTGCTCCATTCACGCCACAAACACCCTGGCTAGATCCATAAACGAGTTGCACAATGGTATGTGCTACGACGGGTATACCATGTCGAGACCAGCCTCCAGGCTTCTCAAGCAGTTGTTCGACCAACTAGCTAAAGATGGGTATAACCTAGGCACCTGGACTGCAGTGCGCCCCAAAAAACCTAAAGGAACGTGACAATGAACTCAAGGCTACATCTTGAAAGAAGGGCCATCTTACTTCAGAAGGTGGCCAGCGAGCTATTGTCCAATCCAAAAATTAAGATAGCAACACTGGCTAATCTCATAGGAGATCCAACTATCTTCGACAAGGATATCAGCTCCATCTTGTCCGTTCTTTATTCGCATGATAATCTAAAGGGAGAAGGTCTTCCTGCACTTCACCAGCCTATAGAACTCTTGGGGACACTTATTAAGGACCTAGAAAGTAGGGGATATAAACTTCCTGCCTCACGAAAGAGGTACCAGTGGATTGACACGACCACAAGCGGAAGGTTCAAAAACCCGTCTCCCAATTTTTCTGGAGGAGAGTTCTCTGCACTGGACAAGCCACTTCGTCGTTTACGTGATAAATTGTACGAGCTTAGATTTCACGATGATAATGACCCTCATGTAGGAGGAAGAACCGGAAAGGATATGGTGTCTCTGATAGACACTCTGGTCTCTTCCGTCAAGAAATTGGCTACAGAAGGTCAGTCTTACGTTATCGGAGAAGATAGCGTAAGAGAAAACAAAGAAAGAAGCGAGTACTTAGACAAGAGGTATGATGATTTTGCTGCTGCCATAAATGCTTCCGCAGGAACTTCTCCTGAAGGTCCTATCATCACCCTGTACTTCTTGAACTCCTATGCAGAAGTTGCAGGCACTAAGCCTCGCTGGTATGCAGTTGCGCCCTGGAATCTTCGTTACCTTACGAGTGCGGTGCTTGCAGTTCGACCCAACTGGGATCCTGCCGCAAACACTAAGAAAGAGTGGATAGGAAACATACTAACTTCCACTCCTAACTACCACATATCTGTGATGTTCCATGACAAGGGAACTCCAGAAGAGTGGGCAAAGGCTATTAATGCCATAGAGGATAGATCTAAGGGAACCATAAAAGCCAGTCTAGTTGGAAGAAAGGCCACCTTTACCTCTCCGTATAAAGAAAAGCTAGATAGGGTGGTAGAGCTACTGGAGAATAAGTTCGATGCTGCCAGAGGACTTCTCCGAGGCATGCGCTCCGTAGATGAGCTAGAGGCAGAAACTGAAGCACTGGACGAAATAAGCGAACCGGGAGAAACCGACGACACTCGATTGGTAACCTTAGTCAAGCTTCCCTTTGGTCCAGATAAAATTGATGATGCTTTCCCGAGTGTGAACATAAAGGAAGAATCATTCTTAGGAAAGCATCTTTCTAGATTTACCCTGGAGCTTATCAAGAAGAATAGGTTTTCTGGGTTCGTTGAGTTTGATGACAAGTATAGAATGATTCTTCTGTGGGCAAACTCTCCTGGCGATGAACAGAAGGATGAACAGGGACTGTCTTTCCGGGATCACTTGGTGCAACTTCTTGGAGACTACAAATCCAACTTTTCATCTATACTAGGGCAGGAGCCCGAAGTAGTAAGAACTAAGACAGGCGCTGCTCTGTACTTTCCAAAACCATCTAGCCTAGTCAGATTGGTAAAGCAGAGATCGGCCATAGAGAAAACCATAGACGAAATAAACAAAGAGCTAGAATCTGTGGAGCAACACACTCGTATAGAAAGAGGGTTTAATCGTTCCCTCTCTGACGACGAGTTTCCTGTCAGCATGGAAGAGGGATGATGACAATCATAGCACATAGAGATCAGGCTTTTGCTGCCGTAAGTGTTGTCACAAAGAGGGAAAATGGGACGCTAGTCACTCCTGACTCCAATCCTCTTTGCGAGATTTTTCGCATGAATCCGGAGACTGGAGTCTATGTGAAGGACTTGAATATGGGAAATCTAGGAGAGGTATCTCTTTCTCTAGTGGCAGGAAGTTCGTTTTTATACTCCGCTCCCATAGATTTGTCTGACGCACTGTTCGAGCTTTACGAACTAACAGTAACGTATTCTTATGACGCCTCTGCTGGTACTAACGTGGACAGAATTACTCTCATAATCAGCAATCCTGACACCATAGTGTTTAGAAACAGAAATACAACCGTAGGATCTCAAGGTACTACCTTTAAAGCTCCGACTCCTATACTCTGATGCCCACCACTCCTAACAGACTTGTTTTGGACGCAAGAGCAGAGTACATCCCAGATGGTGACTCTGTACTCTTAGTGGTCTATCTTCAAGATCCAGACCTAGAAATGGGATTCCCTAGCTTTGCGAAGACGGGCACCGTAAGTCTGGTGTACAACGGTAACGCTATTCGAGTCATAGAATTTGACAGAAGATTTGGAAACGGGGAGGGAGCTGAGGGAGACTTCATATTTCAATTCAGCCACCCACCGGCCACCTCCAACTTGTCCATTCGAGTTGAGGTAGAAGTATTCCCTTTGTCAAACGGCCCATCGTCTAACTTATTGGCTGCCACCGTACCTGTAACACGTTCTGACACTCCATATATACCCCTGGAATCACAGAATGACGAAGGAACTAACAACGAGCTTAGAAGCGTTCTTAGGGTAGAGGAACAGGTATGAAAAAGGCACCATCCTATAAGAATCCACCCTCCTCTATGAATCCAGATGCCGAAAACATATGGAGAAGCGTGCTTAGAAAGTTTTCCGACGATATATACGAGTCTAAGTCACTGATTGACCAGTGGAAAAAAGCCAAGGCGCACTTCGAGAGATCGTGTAGAAAGTTAGGAGTGCCTCCATATTCTCTCGTTTCTCTTGCTCAACGCCTACAACAACTTACACGGAAACTATAATGCTCATACCCGTTAGACAGCTGTACCCAGTCAGATTGTTGCCCACAGAGACTAGAACCTTTGTTCTGGAGACAAATCTTCCAGTTGCCCCTATTCTTAACGCTAAGGTGTTCTTCAAAAACACATCTACTACTGATCCTCTAAGGGCTCGTCTTTCTCACGTATTGGCGTTGGGTGTAAGTGATGACCCGCTCTTGGCAGGAAATTTTTCTACAGTAATGTTTGACCAAGTCATTGGCCCTTCAGAGCTATTGTGGCATGTATTCCCTTCTGTCTTTTTGGGGGAAGGTCTGGTGTACCACGAAGTTACTGTGGAAACGGTAGGGGCCAGTGATGACGTTATTGTTCAAATGTGGGTTGAAGGACAGTTTGAGGAGACTCTGAAGATTCTACCTAGCTTCGAACCACTTATTGTTTGACATGCAGACGCTTACCCTCATAATACTTTTTTCGGTTTCAGCCGCCGTACTTTTTGCCCTTTTCTACTTTAAACCTGACCTACCTAAGAAGGTCTGGGGATACATTGCGGCAGGAGTTATTGCGATGGCTGGATTTTTCTTCCTCGTGGGAAGAAGGAAAACCACCACCCCTGAAGATCCCGAGCTGCGGAAAAAAGAAGACAAACTTAGGGAGGATCTCCGTATAGTTCACGAGGAGGCGGAAGAAAAAATAAGAGAGGCCGCGGAGAAGGAAGAAGAAGTCAGAAAAGAAGTAGAAGACATTAAGAGAATAGAAGATGAAGAGGAACGACTAAAACTTCTTGCTTCTCTATTCAACAGAACCAGAAGGAGCAAGTAAATGCCTTCTTCTGTGGACATACGTGGAATAGCCACAAAACTCCTTAAGTCTCATCATCTTCGATACATAGATATGAGGTCTGTGTCAGATCCTCAGACTGGACTCAAAACGATAGTACTGAAGTTCAGAAAAGACAAGGACCACTCTCCCAAGGCATTCTTTGATGACCTTAACGAAAACGGAATACAGTACAAGAAGTTATCGAAGGACCCTAATGCAACAGAAATAGTTTGTGAACTGTGGCCTAAGGGGCAGAAGAGAAGGGCCACAGAGCTAAGAGAAAAGGTGAGGCAAAAGTCCAGGTCTCAACAAAATAAAGGACCTCTTGGAACACCAAGTCAGAACCTTTCTTATGTAGGTATACCTTCTCCCGGAACACAACCCATCATGATTTCATCGTTAGCGAAAGAACTTAGAGAAGCAGGCCTGCAAGAAGAGGCTGAGGATCTTCTTCGTATTGCTGGAGAGCAAGATTGGGATGAATTTCGTAGAATAGCGCGCAAAGTGTTTATACGCCTTAAGATTCATCAAAGACCAGAGATAAGGCAGCTAAAGGAAAATATAGCAGGAGAACTCCTTAGAGAACTTGGCCCTGACTCATTTCTTCTAAAGAACCTGAAGGGTTCCGATCTTGAGAAGAGAATCAACGAATGCCTCTATGAAAACATAGACCTAGTTCTGGACACGAGGGGTATAGCTAATTCCATGCTTACGCGAGTGGCTTCCCCGTCACATCTGCTGACATCTCTCAAGTCTATAAAAAGAGGAATACGGTCTCTGGTCTCTCGCGCGGAAAGCGCGGGCCACAATAAGGTGGCTTCAATGGCCAAAAATTATGAGGCGGAGGTAGACCTAGCTATAAACGCTAGCATTAGAGACGAAAACTTTAGTGAGTTTAGCTACACTCCGTTCTTTCGCTTAGTGGAAGAGCGCGACCTGGACTCTGCTTATCTGCATCTTCTCGATCTAACGTTATGACTGAAAAAGACAACCGTAAAGACCTCTCTTTGGCCTTTCTAGAGATTTCCGAAGCAGACTGGGATGCTTTGGTCAGTAACGGAGTGGCCCATCATCTTGTCAATCTTATACCATCAGTGGTATCTTTCCAGGACGATGTAGAAGAGGCCAAAAAGTTCTTCATAGAGTTGAAGGAACTCTCCCTTGTCCCTCTAATAGACTCTTACCTGGAAGAAGTTGATAAAATTAGAGTCGGCATATCTACCGTAGTGTTCGATGACATACTGGATAACAGGGAGAAAAAGGAACTTTTAGACAGTACAATGGAGAGTATAAGCCAAGCTTATACCAAGTATGCTAAACTTGAGTCGTTTACAGTAGATTTCATAAGGTCTAAATCCAAAAAGATACCCGTGGAATCTTCTTTCATAGAAAAGGTGCGACCCTACTGGAACTATATAGACGGCTTTTGGCCCACAACCAGAGAGTCAATAGTATCCAAGTGGGAAGAATGTCTAGAGGAGGGAAGGTCCATTTTGTCTAGGGCCACCTCATCACTACGAGTAGCTGATATGGTGTCACCCCATCATGTACTTATAAAAGTAGAATCACTTCTGAGGAAGAGAAACCTTCCTTTATCTGCTCAAAGAATTGCCGATGCAGCAGACCGTATAAAGAACTATTACGTGGAAGAGATAGGACTCATACCTGCGTACATGGGGGCCCAAGGAAATTGGAAGGTCGAAAAGGACGACTGCCCCAACCTTAACTTTCCGGAAAGGGCTACTAAGGTAACCGAACGTTTTGCCTTTTGCCGCATAGGGGAGAGAAATTGTCCCTCTTTTCGTTGGAGCCAAGGAAGCTACGTAAAGTGTGCTAGTTACGTGACACTAAAGGAAGCGGCCAAGATACAATCCATAAAGAAGCTTTCGAATCAAGAATACCTGACACAACTTGAATCGATAGCAGAAACAGACCCTTTTGTACGGATGCTCTTCATTGAGGCGAAAAGGCGAAAAGGCGATCTGTATTACGGAAAAATAGTAGACGATACCGTAGAAACCATGTTAGACCAGTATCCTTCTTCAAAACGAAAAGGAAGTTTTAAGTACAAAGTCTATATGGTGGCGAATGAACCCATATTACTTAGTGGTAAGTATGCAGTGGCAGCAGACAAGTCCCTGTTAGAAACTATTGGCGAAGGTGAGAGAATGCCTAGGAACGCATCTACAATAAAAACGGCAGGTCCGGTAATGAGGGTTACGTTTACAGGTAATGCTCTTCGAGACCCCGAATTTAGGGACTTTCTACGTAAGAAAAACGCCACAAAAACTAAGCATCTTACGTATGACGTTCCCTTTGACAGAGAAGAAGACGTTGCGTTCTTTCTCGAAGAAGTTAAAGGAGAGTTTGGCTACAAGGTGGAAGTCTTTCAGATAATGGAAGACGCTGACCAATTTGTAGAAAAGGATTTTGGAATATACAGGTATACAGATTTTCCTATCAGCAAATACTCCGCTTTCAGGCTAGCCCTTACTTACATACCTGCGTCCAGGCACCCGTTAGAAAAGATTCCAGGAGTAACTTCTCTAGAGGGAGCAGAAAAACTGGCAGATGTAGCTAACAATCTTCCTGTGGGGGATCCTCTTCGTCATCGAATAGCGTCATTGTCTGACCGTCTTCGCGTTTCGTCTCATGTTCTTATTGCTTCCAAGAAAGACATAATAAGGTATGCAGATGGGGCTATAGGAGTTGTACCCGAAGTAGGACAGCAGTGGATGGAAAAGGATCCGGACACTGGTGAGACTACTATGGTGGAATTGGTGGAGGTTGTACGGCAGGCCAATAGGAGCCCGGCCTATAAAGTGCGAAGAATAGACAACGGGAAAGAGATAGAAATAAGAAGAGCGTGGCTTAGATCCGCATGCCCGCCTCCTCCAGGATCTCCCTTTGGGGAAAATCCCACGCCGCCTCCAATGGATCCAGGTTTTGGTCATGTTATAGGCGAGGATGACGTATACTACATTGTTCAAATACCTAAGCCAGTCTCTGCTCCTCCCTCTCCAGAAGCGTTTGAGCCTCCTCCCTTTGGAAGGTTTCCTGGAGATGTGACTCTTCGCGTGCCTCCTGCAGTGTCTCCTGGAGTACCCTCTGTCCCTTTCCGCCCTCCGGTCGCTCCCTTGAATAACCCTCCGGGTGGAGCGCCCGTATCTGGACCTGTGACCCCAGACAGTGGTAGTGTCTTCGTAGTCAACGATCGTCCCCTGACAAATCCTGACGCATCTCTTCCTTCTTCTCCGTCAGAAGACTTTGTTGAGAAGGAATTGGTAGACGACATAAGACAAAAGGCACGGCCTGGACTTAAGTTTACTAATTTACCACGAGATCCTTCTGCCCCCTCCGGTGCGGCAGAAGAAGAAATAGACGAAGCAGTAGCAAAGCTACGCAACATGTTTAGAGGCGATCCACGAGTTAAAGACGTAAGAAGAGATCTCTCCCCTCAAGGAAAGCCTGTGTTATACCTCCATACGACAATGCCTCGTGCTATGAAACAGGAAGTACCTTCTTCAATTAACGGTTTTGAGGTACTTGTTTCTCCTCTTCATGACTCTCTACTTAGGGACATGGACGAAGGTGACGTAGCCTCGGCATCCGAAAATGGAGAAGTAGCAGAGGATGCCTCAGATACAACTGCAGATAGTTTGGTTAATCCCCTGCCCAACAGGCCAGAGAACGGGAAAGAACGAGGAAACGGGTATCCCCCTGGTCCTTACCCTGATCAGGTCAGCGGACCTCCTCCCATGAACGACTCCTTAGTAACTCAAATAAGGGACATCCCCAAGGGTCGATAATGAAAAGTACAGTTCACTCCAAACTAAGGTTTGTGTACGCAAACTCTCCTCTTGCTATTCAGCCTAGAATAGCAAGAGTTATAAATGCCATTTCTAACTCTAAGCCTCACGGAATTGATTCCCCTCTTCTTAAGAAGGTAAAGGTACAAAATACATCTCTGTCTCTACTGGAAGAGAATGCAGATAGCTTTCTTGCGTTGATGCGCACTCTTCCTAAGAAACACCCATTCAAGGAGACAGTTGAAGAAATGTCCTCCTTGGCGGAGAAGCTGTCTGCGAAGATAGAAGAATCGGGTCAGGAATTGAGCAAGATCCTTCAGACAGACGAACAAGATCTTCCTGGAATAAAGTCTTCAGCTCTAGGTGAGCTTGCGGACCTTATTCAGACTGAGTCATCTAAAATAGCTGACCTCAAAGAGCTAACTAAAACACTCAGTACCCTCGCAGGAAAAGTGCACAAGGAAGAGAAGTCAAAGCCAGTAGAACATGATATGCCATCTAAAGACGTTGGCAGCAAAAACAAGAAAAAGAAGTCTGAAGAAGAGGGTATCTCAGAGGAGATACCTGAGATTCCTGGTACAGGAGCCGCAGGTGCCCCAGGCAAAGGCACTCCTATTCCTGGACTCTAACTTCGAGGCTTAAGATGGCCCAATTTATGTTTCCTAGACTTGTTCTCAAAAAGGCGTCAAAACCCAACTCTGAGAGGGAAAAACTTACCATACCTGAAGATGGTGAGCTTCACTTGAAGAATAACAATGTGGTTCCCTCTTCTGTGTCGGTCAAGGAGATGAAAACCGACAAGAGCTTCTCTGAGGCGGGGTCCTCCGACCTAAAGAAAAACACATTCTTTCTTCTTCCAGAAGATGGTGTTCTCTTTTTTTCTCCCGGAGATTCTGGAAGAAAAGTTGTAGTAGAGTACGACTGGACAGAAACCCCAGACGAAGATACAGATGAGCAGGACGAGAACGAGGAAGAGAACGAGGATGAAGATGACCTTTTTGACTCCGAAGAGGACGAGGAGTCTTCATCTAAAAAGAAGATAGATACAAAGGGTAAGGACAACCCTTGGTCGTTAGCTTCAGATTGGTTCCACTATGAACCTGTCAAAGAAACTGTAGAAATAAATAACAGCCTCAAAACAAAGCTGCAAAAAGGTATAGACCTAAGAAAGGGAATCAGGGCCCTGCAGCTGGATGACGCCAAGAAAGAAACCGGAGCGGAATACAAGGTCCGTCCAGGTACTTCTAAAACGCCTGTTGCCGGAGAAGCCATATACAACTATCAGACTGGAGTTCTTCATTGGCCAGAAGAAGCCAACGGCAAAAAGTTTAGAATAGAGTTCTTTCTTCCAGGCAGAGAAAGCAAAAAGAGAGTAGAGCTTAGTGGCGAGCAGGAGTATGAGAGAATAGAGTCTTTCAAGGATAAGGCATCTGACCTTTGGACTCGCATATTCATGCACCCTGACCCCTCTTTTGTGGCGGACACGCTGATCCCTTTGGTAGAGGGAGAGATAGACGCCATGTACGAGAAGGCGTCAGGAATAAGCTCCGACGAAAAGAGAGAAGCGGCTCTTGCAGATGTTCCAGATGTTACTGGAGAATTTATAGATCTTGAGCATCTACTGCACAAGGTCGAGCAAGATCCGTCAGAGGACAACAAGGATACTCTCAAAGATTTCATTAGGTCGGAGGTATCTCCTAAGCTCTCGAAAATGTATTCTCTGGCAGCTCTTATTTCGGAGAGAATATACGATCTTCAAACCACTTCAGAAGATGAAGATTTACCAGAATTCGGAGACTCTGGGGCTCGTGTTCTAGACCTTCCTACTCTCAAATACATGAAGGGAGTACGCCAGGAAGCTAATAGTCTCGAAGAGGACCTGGTAGATTTCTCCAAGTATTACACCGCGTTGCTTCTTAGTGCGATACTGGACCCTAAGACCTATCTTCCGGGAAGTTCTGTAGACTCTTTTAGACCTATTGCGGATGTATTCGATAAGGCAGGAATAGGAATAGCGGAACTTCACTCTGTAGCCCTGAGTGAGTTCCGCAAATCAGTACTTAATTTCGATAGAGAAAAGAGAAACAAGCAAGAGATACCTAATCCAGTGGACTTCCGCCTGCACGGGTCTCCGCTTATGGCTAATGTACGTTCCTCCCTTCGGCAGATGTACAATCAGGCTGTGACAGAAGTGAAGGAATTTGTATCCAGGTCTGGAACCAAGACCGTAACCGTACCAGAAGGCGGCGGAAGAGTCGAGCTTGGTGTGACTGGGTTCAGAACGGACAACCTAGTTGTAACAGGTCCAGGAAACAAGGAGTTTATCCCGGCTAACGCTAATTTGATGCCCACCGAGGACGAGGCCAGAAAAAAGGGAGAGGGCAAGTCTCCCCGCGTGAAGATAGTTGTAGGTCCGCAGCCAGGGCGCACCAGTGAGATATCAGTAATAGACCCCGAGAGAAACGTAAAGCTTGAAATGGCGGAAGGACAGGCTCACACCGTAGACAGCAAGAACAAGCTTAAAGGTAATAAGGACATTTTCTTCTTTGCTCCTTCGTCTGGCATAATCTGGTTGGACGAGCACTATCGTGGTAAGAAACTTTCGGTGCTAACCCGAGGGTCCGGCACAGAGGGAGTTACGATAGATAAGGACGAATATGTAGCCTACCCAGAATCTGGTGTTATCGAGTTTTCTCCAAAAAACTCTGGCGACAAAGTAGCCATATCCTACGTACAGAAGGTAAGGTCCAAGAGATTTGTCACTCCTACAACTATTCTGGATGAGAACGAAGAATCCACTTCGTTTGTAGACACAGTGGCGGATCAAGATGCCGACCCGTTGTCGCAAGAACTAGCTGCACTATCAGAAGAGAATGTGTCACACGCCTTAGACGTGATGTCTGATGTTCTTTTGACGCAGGAAGACCCACGACTGGACGAGAAGGACCGCGCATTACTGGCGGGCATTCTCGGCATAGGACAGCCAAATGACGCATCTCTTTCTCTTCCTGAGATAGCGGCCAAGGAACCGTTTAGCGGGAAAGAGTCCCTTAGTGATATGAAAAAGCGGAGGAAATCCGCTGTTGAATCGTTGTTGTCCATACTGAGAGAGAAAGCCAAGGGAGACAGGTCTCTTCTCAAGACCCTAGTACCCATGAAGAAGGTACTTCTTAAGGGTCAGGACACCGAACCGGACAAGATTCTTTCTTTCCTTCGCACAAAAGACCCAGAAGTGGAGGCAGTGAAGAACCTTCTGAACTCGGTTCTAGTGAGAATCTCGCTAAAGCCCGACGAAGAGAACATTCTTCGTTGGATGTGGGGCGTTCCGGGGCCTCTAAGAAGAGACCACTTGGAAGAAGACGAAGCAAAAAAGCTAAGGGACCATGTTCCAGAGGAGACTAAGCCAGCCTACAACGTAGGCGAACGTCTGCAAGAAATAGCAATAGATGAATTTGGGGCACAGGTGACCGACGATGATTCTCAACAGGAGATCGTCGAGTTAGTATCCAAGGTGTATTCTAGAGCCGTTAAGAAGTTTTCGACTTCGTTGGCTTCCTTGATGGAGAAGAATTCAGACCTTTTTTCAAGAAAGTATCCGTCTTTCTCCGAGTTCTTTCAGAGAAAGCACAAGGCACAGTCTCTTGCGGAAGAGATACTTCAAATCGAGAGCGAAGAGTACACAGTAGACGAAAAGAGGGTCCAACAAAAGTCCGAAGAAAGAAAGAAAAAGGAAGAGTCCCAGCTTGAACTTAACAAAAAGCCACTATTCGACCAGCTAAAGACATCTATTCCTGGCGTGGATGAAGACTTGCTCAAGTCTCTCATGCAAGAAGCTATGAACGCAGCTAAGGAAGGTAAAGACTTTAGTACCTTGCTTGACAAAAGAGAAAAGTCCGTAAAGCAGATTAAAGATAGAGTATCCTCTCTGATAGAGGAAAAAACCAAAGTGAGAAGAGAGGATCTACTACGTCTTCAGGACGCAGTTCAATCCACCAAAACTACTATCTCTAGTATTGATTCTGACATCGAAAAAGGAAAGGCAGAGCGCTCTTCCATACGAGAAAAGGCCATAGAAGAGGCTGGGGCAGAGTACAAGGAAAAGATTGCACTTTCTCAGGCAAAGATTAAGGCTCTGACCGAGATACTCGCTGCCGCTTCTGGCGACGGAGAATCTCTTAGTGACCTGTTGAGCCCTTCTGGTTTGGCGCGCATTGAGAGCGGCGATAACATACCACATCCAGACGTTCTAGCCATTTACCAGGAATACAGTTCTCTTTATGATGCTGATGCAGAGGACCTCAGTAGTGCTAGAGAAGTTCTACGCGAAGATATAGAGATAGAAAAAGAGACTCTCAAAAATCTACGACAAGAAGCAGTGTCATTCTCTGACAAGAAGACGCGTTCTTCTCTCAGAAAAGTAAATCAGAACCTAAAGGAACTGGAATCTAAGAAGCAGAAATTTATAGAGACTCTTCGTTCGCAGGAATCAGAGGTAGCAGAAAGGAAAGAATACCTCAAGAGTTTCATAGAAAACTTGCAGGAATCTGCACAGTCAAAGATAAGGGAGCACGAAAAATCCAAGGAATTGGATCTTCTGGTAAGAGTAAACGATTTCCTCTCCGACAGGCCAGACCTGCAGAGAGGTGATGGAACATATTCTTTGGAAAATATGTTCGAGATAAAGAAGAAGGAGAAGACTCCTGGGTACACTCCCCCTACTCTTCCTGAAGGTGAAAAAGACACCTACAGGCCACTGCCAGAGAAGCTCAGAACAGTCAAGGATGTACGTAACCCAGTTGAGCCCAAGGAGCCTCCCAAGAGGAAGTATCCTTCGTCTATGGGCAAAGATGGACCAAATCAAAAAAGAATACTGGAACAATACGAGGGAGGATACATCTCTGCAGAGGAGTTCTTGGACTCCATATCTCGATATAAGAAGAATCTTCCAGACGCAGCCATATCTTCTTTGGATAGGTATGAGTCAGGTACGATGAGCGAAGACAGTGCAGCATCTGCTGTGGCTGACGCACTGAAGCACTACGCTGAGGAAAAGGAAGAGACAGACAAAGATGTCTTTGCTCCACGAAGCAAGAAGGCTCCAGAGGTAAAGCGTTCTTTGTTGGATGAGCTTCAGGCAGTCGCTATACAGCCGGACCCGGATGAGAGCAAAGAATCCTACGAAAGTAGAATTCATAACTTCAAGATACTAATGATTGCTCTCCGTAACCACTTCAAAAAGGGTGGAGATGTAAGAAAGTTCGCTCCGAATCTTCCTCCTTCTCAAACACTGTCCGACCAGGCAAAGGTCTTGAAGTCGGTTGTTAAGTTCTTGTTGGACAACGCCGAGGATTTACGAACAGGAAAGGGAACGTGGGATCTTTCTGGTCTGCAGAAGCCTATCCGAGCAGTTCCTTTGGAGTCTCTCCCTGGTGGAAGTAGCTTTGCTCCCGTGGATCTTTCGGACCGCGCCAAGTCTGCGGAGCAGTTACACAATGCCCAGCCAGGTCTGTCTAAAGATGAGGCAGAGAAGCTAAACGATATCATTAGAATGGTTTCTAATGGAAAGCCTCTTTCTGAGATAGTCAAGGGACTTGGCAGATCAAAGTCCATAGAGGGCAAGGGAGTCTTGGCTCTCGCCACCAGACTGGCTCTATTCATCAATAGACATAGCGAAATTAAGACAGAAGAGGGGTGGAACTTTCAGTCTCTCTATACTGGAGAACATAGACTTCCCTCGTACGACGAGGTCAGAGGGTATTTCCCACTCGATGCACACCTGAGTCCTCTCGTAGAGTCTCTTCAGAAAGAAATGAAGGAAGAGGCAGGTCCTGACGGCGCAATAGAGTCAATCAAAGACACCCGAGAGCGTGTTTTAGACATGCTGCACAGGATGAGTGAGTTTGCAATGTACGACATGTCTTTGGAGGACATGGAGACAGAGTTTGTAGACATGGATAAGAACAAGTCTACTCCGTACAGCTACTCTTATCTCTTTCAGAAAATGAGGAATTTCATTTCGCGACTGAGCAAGACTACGCCTCTATCGCAGATGAGAAACGACTACGGACTCTCTCCCCTCTTTGATGTGGGTACTCCTTCTGGGTCTCCATCGGAACAGGACGAAATAGATAGCGTAAATACTGAGGTAGAAGAGGTATCTCGTTGGAGCAATGACTTCGAAGTATTCGTTGAAGACCAAGACCTTACGGCAGATGAGGCAGAGACCGCGCACAATATCCTAAGCTCTATTCAGCTCAAAATGAGTACTTCCGGCAAGAGTGCGGGTGAACTAGTAGGAAGCCTATCCAAAGCTCGTCCTGACCTGTCTCCTCTGATAGTCAAAATTCTACGCTACATTGGTAAGAATAAGAACAGGTATGAGTCTGGCGTACCAGGCATCCCAGATCTAAGCTCTTTGACCGGACTTGAGTTCGTAAACCCCTACAGGGATCAGAAAGCCGAAGCTTCTGACAAAGAAAAGGAAGAGCTGAAGAGTAACATATTCGAAGATATGGTAGCAGAAAAGGAACTGGATGACGTCCATGTTGACCTTTTTGCAGACATAATCCGAGCACTTAAGGAAAATCCAGGAATAGAGGGTCTGGAGAGAATAACAAAGAATTCAGACGGTACGGACATAGAAGGTCTGCCAGAAGCTGCGGCCAAGTTCTTGGTCAGCAAAGGACTTGTAGACGAAGATGGCGGCCCAGACGCCCGTGGAATAAAGCTTCCTCCCCTCAAGGGCAGGCCCCTGTTTGTCAGCAAGGACGGAGTACCCGACAATGAAGCCATAATGAAGGCTTTCGGATTTACTGAGGAGGAACTACAGGAGGAGATCGAAGAGTTCAGTGACGAGGTAGCGGATATGGATGATTCCATGCCAGAACCAGGTCCTGAATTTGTGGACGATTTCATCGAAGAAGTTAGGGACACTGGAGTTGACGTTCCGCCTGTCGCAGAAGAGGCAATGGACTTCCTTTCAGGCGAAGAGGCAGAAGGAGAGGAAGAGCCAGAGGATAAGGGTCTTCTGTATCGAACCATCTTCGAGAAGATGTCTAATGAGTTTGATTTTGACGAACAGGAAAGGTCACAGGCTCTGCTGATACTCAGAAGTATCAGAGAAAACGGCGTTGATTCGGTTCTAACTCGAATAAAGAAGATTAAACCTTCTTTAGAGGTAATCGTTCAGGATATCGTAGACTACCTAAACGAAAGCGGAATTCCCTCAGCCGATATCAAGCACGTGGTTCTTCCAGAAGATGCTACCGAAAGTACTTCAGAGGAAGAAGTAGCCGAAGAAGATCAGGCATTCCTTCCTACCTTCCGAGTAGAGGTTCCTGATGATATGCTTAGAAGCATTCTTCGCGCTGCGCAGCGCGCACAAAAAGGCTCTGACCTTGCTGTAGCAGACTTTGTCCGCAGAATGGAAGGCGTCATTGACCGTGACACTGTTAAGAACGCCATATTGCAGGGAATCGAAGAGGGCTTCGTTGCAGTACAGGGAACTGGGGCCACGATTGAAGAGGGGACTGTTTTCATACCCGTTACAGAAGATGGAACCCCTATATCTTCCATACGAGTGCTGCAGGTTCCCGCAGACCAGTCCTCTAAGCAGGAAGCCCCTGTAACTCCAGCCCCTGTAACTCCAGAAGAGACTCCTAAGCCCAGCGGAATGCCTGAACCGAAGTCCAGACCGCGTGGAAGGATGCCAAAGACCCTTGTGTCACACCCTGTTGGAGTGGAAAGGTACTCCTTCATAGCGAATGCGGTAGGCATCACCCCCACAGAAGCCAAGCTGTTGGATCAGAGCGTGGGCAGGGTACAGGACATGACCCTGTCGGACTTGTCTACTTTCTGGAGATCCAATAAGGATAACGTGTCAGACGAGGTCAGAGACATATTCCAAAAGTATGTCAAGGGATTGACCACCTATCTGAGGCTCGTGCAAGAGGGTAGAGATCCTCTTGAGGGCAAAGTAGAGCCGCCTAAGGATGCACCTGCAAAGAGATCTCCAGGAGAGTGGAGGAATGATGAAGCTACACCTAAGCAGGTAGAAAAGGTTCGCACCTTAGCGGAAGAGATCTCTTCACTAGGAGAGAATCCTGTAGTCGTTATTCCGGAAGGCGCCTCCAAGGGAGAAGCATCAGACGCCATCAACGCCCTCAAGGCACAAATAGAGCAAATCAAGGAAACGAAAGCAAGGAAGCCCGTCCCGCAAACGCCACCTATTGCACAGCCATCACAGCCTACTCCTTCTCCCTCTATCACCTTGGAGAAAAGAAAGCAGTTATATGATTTGGCTATCAAGTGGCTTACAGCAGAAGACATTCCTAACGCCAGTGCTTTCCTGAAGGTGCTGGAAAGAAAGAACAGACCGGATCTGGTAGAGGCGTACAAGGCCCTCATACCTAAAATTCAGAAGGCGTTAGACGCCATCAACGCAGACGAAATAGACATAGACCTGAGTGGAATTTGAACCCAAAGACATTCGTCTTTTCTTTCGAGAGGTGCTAACCAAGGCATCCGAGAGACTTCGTTTTAGCTTGGAGTCGTGGATAGAGTTCTACTTAGTGGACCTTCTGACAAGACAAGCCACCCTCTCTATCAGTCTAGAGCCTTTGGTACACCAAATGATTGAAGCGGTCGAGGCTCCTTTGCCTGACCGCTTCAATCGATGGAAGTCTATGGGAGAGTCTGCTCTGATTCAGGTGGGCATGTTCCCAGAACGCATGAAGCGTAGCGGAGTGACTCACACATATGTGTTTCACATGGGAGTTAAGGCTTACAGTGCGGCAGGGGCACTAGCTCAAGATGGAATGGGCAATGTCTATTTTCAGGTATCTGAAAACTTCCAATCTTTTGCATACCTACTTGAGGCCATTAGAAATCAGACCAGCCTAAAACCAAGAACAAACGTTCTACGCTTAATAGAGAGCTGGGAAGAGGGTAGGTCGGCAGAGGCTCTTCACTCGTTGCTGGACCATGACTTGTATTTAGTTTTTGATCCAGATAAAAGCAAAAACTAAATCGAAGGCGCCAGGATAACTTCCATCTCTTTAGCTAGGTAGAGAGCCTCTAGGTAATTTTCTGCATGTGCAGCTACTGCCGCTGCCAGATCTAGATTACCCTCTTCTACTTGTTGACAGTATAAATCTAGACTCTGCTCGAAGCATTCCTGTAGATTAGTGGTTAGTTCCTTCATGTATTTTCCATTGGGTTAAGACAAAAAGGGTACCGCGAATTGCGGTACCCTTTTTGTGTCAGTCTTCAGACGTATCTGTTTGCCGTTTGGCTTCTAGCTTTATCTCTCTCATCACAAGTGAGATCATGACGATAACTCCAGGCCGCACAGATATGGGAATATCCCACTCCGACAACTTGGAATTAACTCTCTTGGCTATTCTCTCAGCTGCGTCTAATGTCAGTTTCATTCGGAAGGAATGTTGTTTAAGGCCTTGAGTACAGAGAGTGCCCTGTTTTCTTCGTGTGGGGTAGGTCGTGCAAGTCCCTGCAGCCACAGAAGTATAAGAGATTCGTTTACTCCTAGGGATAGCGAAAGCTCTGTAAGGGCCTTTGGGAACCCCACCGAGCCGTCAGTCTCGTTGTAACCTATCCTTGATTTAAGGAGAAGCCTAAATTCGTCCAATACTAGAGCCTTGTTGCCAAACATACGTTTTCCTTTAGAGGAGGAAGTGGGATTCGAACCCACGGTACCTTTCGGTACGCTCGATTTCAAGTCGAGTGCTTTAGACCACTCAGCCATTCCTCCCGGTGATGGTCATTGTACAGAATCAAAAGGATGTCAATCCACTTCTTCCTGCATAAGAAGTGAGATGTCTTCTATTTTCTGTCCTACTCTGAAGGACCCTCCCGTACTTTCTCCCTGAGTGCGTCTTTGGGCTCGGTGAAATCTTCGGTTCCACTTAGACCTAGAGCGAGCTACGTGAGTAGAGTTGCACCCCTTGCCTGGGTCATGTGATTCATACCTAGGTCCCGTTTCTGACCTACGATCTTCTCCTCGCCTGTGGTTCTTGTGATTTGACATAGCGACCTTCCAATGTTAGCTCATGATTACAGGCAAGTCAATGATGATTGGTTTTCCCTTCGGCTTATACTCAGAAGTCATGACACAGGCATTTACAACAGTGCCCCAGGGTGCAGCAAACACTCCTCTATCCTCATGCACATGACCGCACACAGTCAATTTGGGCCTTACCTTTTCTAGACGATGTAGAAGGTCTACGCACCCAACATGTGGTCGTGTTCTTGACGCTCGGTCATGATTTAGCCTGTCACCATATCCAAATGGAGGGCCATGGACAACTAGTATGTCCGTATCTTCTGGAATCTGACTCCATCGTGCGGCTGCTTCTGCTCCTCTGCTCTGATTAAACACCCAAGACTCTGGATAGAAATTGGGGCTCCATGGAGTTCCATATATCTTAAGGCCGCACACCTCAGTTACAGAATCTTCAAGGTAGGTCCAGTGAGTAAGAGTACTTCTTGCGGCCTCGGGTTCGGTTCTGAAGCTGATGTCGTGATTTCCAGCAATACATATCTTGCGCTCCTTGGGTAGGTGTAGTTTCCCTCCCCAGTCGTTGAACGCTTGAAGCTTGTCTTGCTCCCCTCTGTAGGTAATGTCTCCGGCGTGAATAAGAATGTCGCACACCGGTATTGTTACGTGAGATGCTTGAGTGTGAGTATCGGATATGCACACAATGCGCACAACAGACACCTTTGGAGGCTTAACAGGGTCCCACCGACGAGCAGAATCCCACCCAGGAACAAATGTCACGTTTTAGCCTTTTTCCTTTTTGGATTCCTCTTGGCTGTACTCGTACTCCCAATAGTACAACTCAGCTTCTTGTGCTCTTTTTTCCTGCACAGTTTTATGTCTTCCGTTTCTCTTACCGTTGGTCGTATAGAGGCTGCACATAGCACAATGCCCCTTGTAAGACTTTGGTTTTCTGTTCTTGTAGTGTGCCATTTTTCCTCCTAGGCGCGGGCGCAACCCGCGCGGACGTGAAGGAAAAATGTACTAGAGATAATTTCATGGCTGCCTCAAAATCTTCGTCTTCATAAGGTTGGCCGCACTAGATCGAGGCTCAGCAAGTCCGGTACCGTAGGACCACGTGAAGGGCTTCCCGTCAGGAAGTGCGATGGTACGTGTACCGTACGATCCAACCTCTAAATTAGCGTAAAACAGGTCTACTCCCATCTCTGTGTGTAACCTTTCCACAGGAAGGTGTAGCTCATGTTCAAAGAACTCCTCAGCCAAACTTACAAGTCTTAGATAATCTTCTGTGCCTGTTGAAAATAGTTCGACCTTCATGAAGGTCATCTGACGAACCTCCGCATACGAAGTGTACGCTTCTCCTCGGAAGCAAGGAGAAACAGCCACTAGGTCTCCTTCAGGCAAAGAGTCCTCCAGGCGTAACTCTAATAGGGACTGCTCTGCAGACCCCACCAGGACGGCATTCCACTCAGTACTTAGTGCGATGTCCAAGGCACCCTCAGGAAGGGTATAATCTATCGCCTTCTTAGAGACAGCCCACGGCGCTTCCACGTAGGAAAATCCTTTTCCTACGTAAAAAGAGACCGCCTTACCTATAAGGGCCCAGTCTATAGGTCTTAGAGGGTGTGAGAATTCGCAAGTCATTTTCTACTTCCATCTAAAAAAGCAGATTTAGTAGCTTCGGACATTTGCCTCAGGTCCTGCATCGAGAGACCCATACGAAGTGCTTTGGCTTCGAGGGCTCCGTACAGGTCTGCCAGCTCACACATGGCCAGAAGTCTTATGCCCTGCAGCTCCGCATCTTCAAGCTCTTCCAGCTCTTCCCTTATCTTGGAAGTTTCTCCAAGAGTACCCTTCTGTATCTCACGAGTATGGTACCCCATCTAAGACTCCTATAGATTTTCAAAGTTGGTTCGGGGCCTAGGATTCGAACCCAGATAGCCAAGACCAGAACCTGGCGTCCTACCGTTAGACGAACCCCGAATGTTTTTTGTTGGTTCGGGAAGAAGGATTCGAACCTCCACCGTACTGAGTCAAAGTCAGCCGTCCTACCGTTAGACCATTCCCGATCTTCTCTTTTGTGTTCTTATCCTATGACAGTTGGAACAAACCAACTCGCACTTCTCTATCTCCTTCATTATGGATTCCCATGATCCTATAGTTACCAGTACAGCCACGCTGTTTATCTTGTTATCCTCTATATGGTCATAGTCCATACATATTGGGGGAAATTTGTTTCCGCAGTCTGAGCAAGGAGTGTTCTCTTTTAACTTGGATATTCTTTCCCTGTAAGCACGTCTCGTGTTCTTTGATTTTTGGTAGTAGTACTCTTTGTTACTGTAATAGTGGTTCTTTAGATACTCCCTATTACAGAGTCTACATACTGTAGCTAAGCCGTCCTTCTTCACAGATGACTTGTTAAATTCATCTAGTGATTTTTCTTCTCCGCACCTGCCACACTTCTTACTGTTCAATTTGCTCCGTAGTCCTTACTACTATCGTCAGGGTTGGAGAACAGAAGGCCTCCTAGTTCTTCTAGGACTTCTTCTATGTTTCCTTCGCCTCCGTAGTTCTCTCCTTGTGCAGAATGCCAAGTTGAGATTATATCAGAGTAATCTTCTAGTGCTACAGAAAAGTCTTCGTTTATATCCATCATAGACTCACACACCATTCGATGTGCTTCGAAAAGCAACTCTAACGAGGGTAGTCCTGACCATTCATTCCTGTCGTACGCCAGTGCTATTGAATAGGCAAGTATCACATTTATGGATATTTCGTACAGGGTCATATCCATTCCGGTAAGTAAGGTAAACCTTTTCTCTCCTAAATCTACGGAGCCTGCAAAACATTGTTCTGGCACATCGCCCAGACATATCAGCAGTGTACCTTTTGTAAGAGGCAAGTTTTCTTGAACAAATTGAGCTAATGCAGGAACTTGATTCTCATCCCAGGCAATGGACATATTGTTACTTTCGGTCAGGCAACCTTAAGGCCGTCAAAGTTGCAGTTTTTAGTTACCATTTTGATGCCTTCTGAGACTTCCTCCCTTAGATAAACTCCATCAGCGAATTTCACTAAAGAGTCCAAGGAATTGTTTACTTCTTGTGGAGTGGCAAGCCCTCTAAGAACTGACCATCTTAGAAAGATCACCATAGTCTGCACCACGTCCGACACACAGTAAGACCCTATGTCCGAATATCTATTTTTAGCCCAAAGTTTCTCTACCTCAGATCCGTCAACATCCATTTTTCCTGGAAGACCAAGTGAAGCAGCAATGTGGTCTAGTTTCATGGTCTCTGTCGCCCCAAACAGCGACATGTGATCTTTTAGGTCTATGTGGCCCGTCAAATCATATCTATGACCGAAATCTCTTTTGAAGTACCACTGGCAAGGTATTCCATAGTACATGGATCTGTATAGAATCACGGGAAGGTCGAACCGTCTTCCTCCCCATGTCACAAGTATAGTTTCGTCATCTATGAGACGACCAAACTTGATTAGTATGTCTTTTTCTTTTTCTCGATCCAAGCCAATAATATTAAAATCTTGAACAGAGAACTCGTTGTCAAGAACCACGTAAGACAGGCATACAGGCTGGTGAAATACCGGGAGCTTAAACTCAGAGTTTCTAGTGTCTAGAATTGCTCTCTGAGATGGCACAGTCTCTATATCTAGGACTATGCATTTCTTTGTAGCCATTGTTCAACTTCCTATTTTAGTTCGGAGAAGAAGCCAGTAACTTGGTTCTTTGGTATTGTTGAATCTATAGAGGTGTACTTTTTGATCCTTATACACCACCTTAGGGTCCTTGTGCTTCACTTCTACGTTGGAGAATAAAGAAAGGTACGCCTCACTCGCTAGGTGGTGAGGAAAATCTTTCTTCAAGGAAAGAGAGTATCCAAGTATGGAGTTTCCATCACCGTGATAGTGCGATAACAAAAGAGAAGGATCCTCGAAACATTTTTTCCTCTGTGGCCGATTTACGACAACTCCAAATCTTATAACCCAAAGGTTGTTAGCTGTTTGGACTATGGTCTCTTCCGGCAAAGAGTTCCACTGAATACTGGCTTCTTTACTGGGCTTAGGGCTCATGAAGCTACCGTAGGAAGTAGGCCCTTAAACTTTCCTGACATTCCTTTGATGAGAAGAAATGTGTCCCAAAAGTCTATTTCTATGTCTCCCGCCTTGATGAGGTTGAGCATCTCCATCATGTACTTAGAGGATAGTTTGGTGGCGAATTTATCGGCAGTAGACTCTTCTAGTGACAGGGAGGTCTGAGTGGACCCATGTTCAGCCACACACCTGAAATGTGCTTTTGTTCCCTTTATGAGGCAGTCTATGTGAGTGTCATACGCAATAGCTCCCATATGAATTGCACTGACCTCTCTTAGAGACTGCATCAACTCTTCCACGCTGGTTTTTATGGAGCAACCTTTGCTGTCGTAGTCTATGCCGTTATTGATCCACTCTTCTACATCTTCCGGTGTAGATTGTATAGCAGGGTGAAATACGTCTAAGGACTCAGTTTTTATTCTGAAGGTTCCATTATGGGCGCCTATGCTGGTCTCTCCATCCTGGATGCGTGATAGAGCAGCGGAAAGAAAGGAAGGCTGCATTAGGATGTCGAACTCCTTCTGCGCCACCACGAGTTTTTCCTTGAAAACCACTGCCCTATATTGATCTGTGGTGGAAAGAGTCAGGCTTTCACTCGCCTGTATGCGTATGGCCAACTGTGTACCTGGCAAAGCAGACCCAAGTTGAATACGAGATAGTGCTCCTCTTAGTATGTCGGTGGGAAGATTCACTGACGCCTTGAAGGATTTGACTGGTCGTTGTGCCTCGATGTTCTCCGCGTCACCAGAAGCCACAACCACCCCCTTCATCTTTCCTGACTTGAAAGATATAGAGCTTTTCTCCACCTCCATATGAAGCGGGTCCTGGAAATCCATACGAAGAAAGTGGGCGATAGAGATCACTATTTGCCCCTCTTCCTCCACATTAGCCTCCAGGTTCTGCCTGCAGTATACTCCGTTTTTTCCGGCTTCTACTATCAGCATACCAGATTCGGCGCTGGCGGTTAAAAGCGCATAGGCTTCCGCGTCAAACAACGCAGCAACTGTACGCACCGCGTCTCTAAAAGAGACTCCTTCAAGTGTAACTTTCATCTAATGCTCTTGAGGTATCTTACGAATGTTGGGTTGGACAAAGCGTGCGGACCACGTGCCGCCCGAACCATTTCTATGGCTTGGTCAGACGTTACTCCAAGGATTTTTCTTAGCAGGAGAGCAGTCACAATACCGCTCCTGTTTCTTCCAGCCATGCAAGTTATGAGTATTCGTCTACCTTCTCTATGAAGAGTATGCAGTTTAGCGACTGTTTTCGCTACGTTTCCCATCAACGAAGAAGAAACCGCTACGGGGGAGTCTACATCTATCAGTGGAAGGCGAAATACTTCCTTTGACCTATCGTTTTCTGGGGGTATTATTTCTGGTTGCCATTCTTCTGCGCACAGAACTACCGCGTCAAACTCCTCGAATAAGCCGTCAGCGTCCACTACTGCCCCGCCCATGCATAGGTTGGGAGACACCAGGTTGTAGTTGTGTACGGGCATCAGTAACTTTCGTAGGGTACATCTTCCGAACGTGACGGACCAATTCCGAGAATATGTCGAGATACGGGGCAGTGGTTGTCACAGTACTCTTCATTATGTGGGCACGGGTCTCCTACCCACTGCCTTCTTGTCACACAGCGGGTATCACAAGTAAACTTTACAAGATCTTGCACCGATACTTCCTGCTCTCCCTTTTCTCCGAACAACTCGTATACACAACACGATCTTGGAGGCTGACGCATGATGGTTCGAAGTATGCACACATGCTGGTACCAGCATGATTTGCATATGTCACTTACAGGAAAAGGCGAGGCCTGTACAGTCTCGCCCTTTCTTTCCTCATACTTCTTTCTTAGCAAGGAAGACTTGGATATGAAGTTCGGCATTTACTTTTTTGGGTCTGAGATAGCCTGTCGTAGATTTTCCCTAGACCTAGACCTTGACAGCTTTTCTACCCCACAACAAGGACAGAAAGACTGGTGAATGGAGAATTGGGTGCTGCAGGAACTGCATGTGGAGGTTTTTTCGACCGTCTCCACAAATCCTCTTTTACACAAAGGACACGAAGAGAGGTGACTTCCTTCAAACTTTCCTACAAACCCACAATGGGAGCACTGTACTTTCATCGTAGAGCCTTACTGGCCCTTTTTACTTATGCCTGAATGTGATTATTCCGTGCGTCAAGTCATAAGGAGAAAGGGATACCTGAACATCATCTCCCAAGATAACCCTTATACGATTTTTTCGCATCTTGCCGCATAGCCTGGCGTTAACGTCCGCCCCGTTTTCCAATTTAACGGTAAACTGACCTCCAGGGTGAACGTCAGATATCTTTCCGTTCAATTGTACGTGTGAGTCCTTCGGCATTCTTATCTCAGCCCTTTCATAGTGTCCACTCTTGTTCTGCTTCCCACTTCCATATCAGGGTCACCTCCATGGTGATCTGATATCATCATTCTGGAGAAATCCTCTAGTAGCTGGAACTTAAATGGCGCCCAGCCTCTAACCGCAGGTTGGTCTATAGTGATAATATGAGTTCCCTTTTCTTCTTCCCCATAAGACCACGTCCATACGGTATTTGCGTGCTCTGCCAAACCTCTTGCATAACGAAGAGTACCGTCTTCGTTCATCTGAGTGGGGGCTATGATAAGGGCCCCGAGGTCTTTGGTAAGGAGCTTCAGCTCTCTCGCCAAGTCGTTCAGCTTCTCCCAATCCTTCATCTTATCTGCGTTGGGGTGATCCAGAAGATTAATGTAGTCTATGACTACTACATTGTATTTAAAGGGTTTTAGCTGAAGTCTTAGCCTGGATACGCTGATGTGGGATATAGGCCATACGGTAAATCTGCAACCGTTAGTAATGCCATGGGCCTTGAATCTTCTCCACGACTTGAACAGAGCCTTTTGCTCTAGAGAGCTTGTAGTCTTGGTTCGTATCTTGTTGTGCTCGACTCCAGACAGTTTGGAGATCAAGCGCTCTGCTGTCTCCTGCTTGTTCATCTCTAGTGGAATGTAGATTACGTTTACGTTGTTTAGCTCGTACATGTTTGAAGTCATGTTGAGCGTTAGTATCGACTTTCCTCCCTTTTTATGGGAGGCCGGAATGAATAGGTCGGTAAACCCGAATCCTCCAGTATAGCGGTCGAAATTACCGAAAGTGGAGGGCAATAGTCTGACAGGATCGTTAGAGAATATCTCTTTGACAAACTCGTCCACGTCTTCGTCTTCGGTTCCCTTTCCTACGTGATACATTCTCTCTTCTTCTGCGTCCGTTCTCATATCGGAAAGGCACATCTCCATGTCATTCATTATTTTTTCTACGTTAAGTTTGGTAGCCACCTCCATTTCTGATATGGATTCCGAGGAGAATGCGTAGAAACGTCTAATGACCCTGTAGTACTCCAGTATGTCTAGAAGCCTCTTAGCGTCATCTACTGTCTGAACTGGGCTCACTGTAGGAGATTTGAGAATGTCTGCTGTATCCTGCTCCAGCTCTGGGGCATCCAGAAATGTCTCCATAGAGGGAAGATCTGTGGCACTCCTAATCATCATTTGCTCAATGACGGAGTAGGCTTTAGCCATAGGAAGATAGCCAAAGTGATCCCTGTGCAGCTTCCCAAGAAGTTCAGTTTTTACTTTTTTAGGTCCTTGTAGGCACGACAGCACTGCGCGTATCTCAGATTTCGTCTTTATGATCTTCACTAGGCTAAGTTCCTTTCTATCACTGCTGCGGAATCTAGATGAAATACTGCGTTAAATTTAAGTTTGACCCTTCTCATTAAAGTTGCCGGGTCTCCTCCTGCGCAAAGTATCCTAAAGCAAGTCTTGTGTTTATGGCACCAGTCTCGTACTGCTTGCACTCTTTCTGGAGGGGCTTCGTCGTATATGTTAGTCAGCATGAACACAGACTCATCACGCACTATTTCTTCCTGTACTCCTGCCGAGTCAGTGATTTGTACTCTGAGACCTTTTGATAGAGCCCTCTTCATAAGGTCATAGCCATGTACAATTGAAGCATCATCGTCCGACGTGGAGGAAAGAAGTATGAGATAAGGAAGAGAAAAGAACTCTCCTGACCTCATTCTATCGAACCACTCGTCCTGAACTTTAGGTAGAACACTGTGCTCATCGAGAACAGTCAGCTTGAATCTTGGTTTTTCTTCAGTTATCGGTCCCCACGCTGTAGACGGAATGTCTGCAGCGTAGTAAAGTGCGTCACTCTGATTCTTAATTCTGTGATAGTCTGGTGTCCTGTTTCCGCTTCTCACTTTGATTCCTTGTGGTCTAAAGAATTACAGTCTGACTCACTTACTATCCTCTTTACGTGCTTGTTTTCCCTCCAAAAGTTTTCACCTACCCGGGCGGCAGCATCTTTGCCAGAAAGAAGCTCTGCTCTCATTTTCATGAAGGTAAGACCTTGTTCTAACGCGTCGTCTATGGCTTTGTGGGTGTGGGGAAGACCTTTGTCGAACCATCGGTTGGGCCAGCTACCCTTTCCGGACCTGCCGTATCGATTTTTTAAAGTGGCACTTGCATAGGTTTTCATATCTACGCAGGAAAAGCCAAAAGGACTAGAGAGCCCTAGATATTTGAAATACACATAAAGAAAAGTAAAATCGAATCCCGCGGGGAAACAGACTGCCACCTTAGGTCGGCCTCCTGCGGTGGTATGCACCCATTCAGAGAAGCTTCTCATGGCTTCCCTGGGATCCACAGGATTGCTAGTGGAGTGGTTCCAAGCTTCTTGGTTCTTTTCCCAGAAATTCATGGTGTCTGGGTCTTGCACAGCAGACTCAAGAGGCTGCAGGTTTACCTCAAACGTATCTAGAAGGGTCCCATCATAGTTAAAAGCAGCACAACCCAATGAAATCATGGAGTTTACGATAGGTATGGGACCATCTGTCTCTATGTCGACAGAGAAAAATACTTCCTCGTCCCTGTCCTCTACGGGAGAGAACTGCGAATCTTTGCTGAGGTGTTCTGTATCTGTCATAGACTTATATCTCGTTAGGGTTAGGCTTGTCGTTTTCGTCGAAATTCTTGAGCCAGTCCTTCATTGTCTTGGCTGTTTTTTTCTTCGGCAGAGATTCAGCAGATTGGGCGAAGTCAAATCCCCACTTTTTATACAGCTTGTCTCTGAATCCTACGGAGGACCCTGCCATTCCATGTCCTGCGTGCCACGTATAAATGTGAACTCTAGGCTGAGGCTTATCCCACTCTATGCCGTTTTCTTCTAAGAACTTATAGTTTGAACCAGACAGGTATCGTCTTACACGCCCTACTCTCTGCTCTTCCCGTTCCTTTCCGAAGTTAGGGAAGGGCTGATGTATGGAGTCGAGAGGAGGTATGTTGACGTTTTCGTTGATGACTTGAGTTCCTATGATGACAGAGACCCTACCTGACAGGAGTTCTTCGGCGTACCAGTTTTGGTCTTTCATTTCTTGTCCGCCAATGATAAGCTCGCAGCCAAATCCCTGTAGTTTTATCTTTTGCTGCATCCTAAAGGCGTGGTTTCTTCTCTCTGTCACCAAGAGTACCTTTCTACCTTCTTCGCACTCCTTGATGATTTCCTCGTAGAGACATTCCTGGTAGGCAGCGTTTCTAGCTAGAAAGTTGACTAGCTGCGGTATGATGTATTTTCCTTTGAATATTCGGTCAGGAACTAGGACGTTAGACGCGTGAAAGTGGACCATAGGAGTCATAGCCTCCTTTGTTCCCTTCGCAGTAACCGGCCCTAACGTGTCAAAGATAGCTACGTGTGTCCTATCCTTCCTTGAAGGGGTGGCCGTTTGCCCTCCCCTGTACTTAGCGTTAAAAGACCTTGTGGCTGCATGGAACGTAGGGGCAGACTCATGGTGGCATTCTTCGGTCCATAGGAGTCCGAAGTCATTCTTGAGCCTTTTCCTGATTTTTACTCCGCCCGCTGATGCTAGAGACTGGAAGGTGGCAAACGTAATAGGGTAGTGTTTTCCTTTTCTGGTCATCCACTTCCTTTGTTTGTTTCCATCCTTGTCTACAACCCACTTCCAGTCCTTGTTTAATACACCCACCAAGTGCTCTCCAGCCTCTTCCTCCAGTTCTGCTAAATTTGTGTGCTCATATAGGCCCTCAAAACCAACCATTAGGTGACGAACCTCCTGCGCAAGCAGAATAGTCCGGAGACCTAGGTGGGAGACTAGCCAAGAAAACGCGACAGTTTTGCCCCATCCGGTAGGAGCCTGGAGTATTCCGTACTTCTTAGAAAGCCATTTGTCTACAACCTCCTGCTGCCACGGATATAGTGTACTGGTGCACACGAGGTTGAAATCTAGCTTAGGAGCTACTCGTTCGTCTCGGACCCCAAGATGAGCAAAGTGCTTTTTTATTTTACCGATGTCTCCTCTGGCAAAGGTTGTCCATCCATCCTGTCTGTCCTGGTATGTTTTTAGGACTATTTCTTTAGAGATAGGAATTTTCTTGTGACTAAAGTGCTTACACACATCATGTATGGTATAACCCTTTTGCTCACACGTGGTTCTACCTGGACGCCATTTCTTCCCCCAAAGATCGCAATTAGAGCATTGAGGTGGCAAGTCTAAGTTGGGGTGGTATTCTACCTCTTCGAACCTGTAGGTAAAATCTTCCCTCGCCTCGTCTTCAACATATTCAGTGGGAACCCACAGAATGTTGTTGAGAACGCACAGCTTTTCCTTGCCTCCTCCCATCAGATTCCCGTCGAGCCAAATCCGCCCTCTCCACGTTCTGTGGACGACAATTCGGAGGTTTCTTCGAAGGATATTGAAGGTAGCGAGTTTATTATGAGTTGTGCTATACGGTCCCCCACACTGAAAGAAATATCTGGACCGAAGTTTATCAGAATTACCTGAATTTCACCCCGATAATCACTGTCTATAGTTCCAGGACTGTTGAGTACCGTGACTCCAAACTTGGCTGCAAGGCCGCTTCGGGGTCTCACCTGGCCTTCATACCCCTGAGGTATCTCCAGAGACAACCCGGTGCTTACCTTGGCTCGCCCCATGGAAGGAATGAAGACGTCTTCCACAGTGCACAGGTCAAACCCTGCTGCTCCTTCTGTGGCAAGATGTGGCACCGTAGCAGCGGGGTGCAGCTTTCTGAACTTTATGGGTGTTTTTTTCTTGGGCATAGACGCGGGTTTTACAGTTTGATCACGAAGTCATAAAAGGAACCGTGGACAACATAGAAGTGCACTCAAATTCCCTAAGAAAAGAAGAAAGTCCCTTAGGATCACCTTCTCGTACTCTCTTCTTTAGTCGGACTTCTTTTCTGAGTCTTACTACCTCATACATATTTCGTATTTGCTGTTCATGTGCCCGTAGTTTTTCGGCTGTCTGTTGCGGCATCCCACCTAGATCAGAGAACAGCTGATCCGGATTTTCTGCTCTTTCTACTGCCTTAGCTACGTGCTTTTTCATGAGCCGTGGGACACTAGGTAGTCCATCACTCTTGTCTCCAAACAAGGCTTTAGCCAGAGTTATAGATTTAGGGGACGGAGATCCATAGTGCTTTTCACAGGACTTTCGTATGTCACCATCCGTAAGTATGTCCTGGAACGAAACTATATCTACGTTAGGTCCCCTGCACGTCCACAAGTCCTTGTCGGAGGACAGGATCAGATGTCTGGCGTTTGGGTTACGATGAACCCACGCTGCAATGGCGTCATCTGCCTCCGCATCAACCGGCTTTATTTCTGTGCACTTTAGATAGGATACCAGTTTTCTTACATCAGGAGCTGGGTCAAACTCTCTATCCTTAGACCTTCCCGCCTTGTACGAAGGGAACAATTCATATCTTAGTTTTTCTCCCCCTTCGTAGCAAAACACCACTTCTCCTGAGAAGTCTCGTTTCCACTTGTATATTGTTCGCAGAAATCTAAACACGTGTCCTGTGGGATACCCAGAAGAGGTTTTTAGTTCCTCTCCTCCTGGGTTGACCATCCAGGATTTCCAAACAGTGTTTTGGAAGTCCACTACTACGTACCGATCTCTTACTTCTTCAAGGCTCTTCATTTGTACTGGATATCTTTCTCAACGCAGTGATGCTGTGATTTAGCTTCTCCCACGTAGTTTGTACTCTTTGAGCCTGATCCTCTGGTATTGTCCCTTGTTCCATCAGGTCGTCCAAAACATCCCGTGCCAGGCATAAAGTATTCTCCACATGAGAACCTCCTTGTCCTCTAGCTTCTTCATAAATGGCCGCTACTTTAATAAGATCGGACAAAGCCTGCATCTCTGCCTTGTCATAGGAGACAGATCTGTCAGAAGAATTAGACTCTATTTTTCCTCTGAGGTAGGATATTCTCCTGGATACAGCCTTTATTTTTGACTTAAAGTCGTGCATTTATGTAGATCTTTCTGCCGTTTTTACGGCCATTTACTGCATAATTTTACAGAGACGGAGGCTCTTCAGAGCCATCTGGGTATATGACCCAAACAGGAGTCTGCGTTCTTTTGGCGTGGCGGATAGTCATCCAGGTACCTGCCCTAAGAGTGGATTTGGGCTCCTTTGGGCATGCTATAACTAGGTCGGAATCCTCTACTATTTTCTTGTTTCTCTCCAAAGAATCCTCTGGGTCCGCGATGTAAGTACCTTGTTTAAAAGCTCTTTTGGGCCTTATGGTGCACGGTCTTACGGCTATTTCCATGCCAAGATTCTCTGCTATGTCATGCGCCTGAGCATCCGCCCCTACGCAATCCCCATGGACCATTTTCTTTGGGTTCAACTCCTTCAAGATCTTCTCCACGCGTTCTGCTTGCGCAGAAGACATGCCTTTTTGGGTTCCTGTAAAACCTACTACTTCGAAGTAGTAGTTAGTTTGAGGCGGGTTATGTAACTTCATCGTAATCTCCTTAGGATTGTAGATTCATGCGAGACCAATTACTATTCAGACTGCAAAGAGTAGCTAGAAAAATAGTCCTCATCGAACGTCTTCGCAAAGTTGCGCTCTCTTCTGAAGAAGAGATGATAGATAGGATGTCCGAAAGGTCTAAGAAGGTATTACTAGGAGCTAGGGGTAAGCTGTTCAAAGCGTTGAAGGCAGCTGAACTAACACTTACAGAAGAGGGCCAATCCTCTCTTCGATCGCTCGCTGATGTAATACGGTCTGTAGTAACAGAAGCCGGAGTAGTAGATACCTCAAAACTTCCAGAAGTCAAGGGGAATCAGGACGCACTCTTCAAACCCATTATAGACTCAGCTAGAAAAGGTGCTGCGGTGCCTTTCTCCCTTACAGCCAAGAGCTTCTGGGGGCTCATGCAGGGCTTCGACAAGTTCCTTACTGTGGCCATGCTTGGATCCCGCCTACAAGACGCCAGGTTTGTGGAACTAGCCAAACAGAACCAGGCGTATCGAGATCGCCTCTACAAAGCCATGGAACAATTGGCCAGGACTCTTCCCGAGATGCAGGAGTATCTAGCCAAATTCGAGAAGAACCTCCCCTCACCTTCTGCTCCAGTAGAGGAACCCTCCAAGGACTCCACAGCTTTGGAGGCGGTTGAGGCACAGCTAAGGTCAGCTGAGGGAGAAATGCGCGCAGTGGTTAGTCAGCTATCTAAGCTGATTGTCAAAAGGTCGTCTGACCTTCTGGGAGACACTGCTCCGCTCACAGAAGCTCTGGATCACAACATATTCACACTATACAATAAAAACAAGGTCAACGAAGCCCTTAATAGAGACAGAGAATTCTACCAGGAAGCCCTCATGCTAGAACATGGGTCGTTTCCAGTAGATCTCGAAGAAGAGCTGGATTCTAAGACTAAGAAGGCTCTCTATCTCTCCTATCGCTCTTTTGTGATGGCGGTACGTGCTTTAGGAGTCCTTCAGTTTGCTGCCTCCAAACCTGAGCTAGTCTTGAAATCGCAGAAAGCGCAAGAACTCGTGGTAAAGTCTCAAGAAATTCTGAGAAACAGAAAAGACAAGATAGTATCTTTTCTATCAGCGCTGAAAAAGGAAGCAGCGAGTGACAAGGAGCGCAAGGAAGAAAAGGGCGTTCCAAATAAGTCGTTCTCTGAGTTCTTTCAGGAATAACCCTGTAAACCACCTATAGCACTATTGCTAGTGCGCACAGAAAGAGGATTGCATGAGCAAGCCCCACAGAGGAACAACTAAACACGTCAACTGGGTTGCCCAACGAATTGCTCAGGTGGCCCAAAGTTTGGGTGTTCCTGTATCTTCCCTCACAAGAGACAAGTTTTTAGCTCATGTGGAAGACGTAAACCGCACTGACATTGATAGGTGCATGGGATGGGGACCAGTTCGCGCCATTGCCTCCTCTATGCACCCCCATGCCCTTAGGGGTCCGGTCGATCTTCCCGTACCTGCCGTGCCAGAAGGGTATTTTGTAAAGAATGTAAACTCAAATTTAGATGCAGAGGGAAACCTAATCGAACAGTGGATAAAGGCACCGCTGGCGCAAGCAAAAGGAACCCTCACTGATCAGGTACCTTCTGGGCATGTTGTGAGTGGAGTGTCCACTCTAGTTTCTGGAGACGGACACACACTAGTTCAGTGGGTCAAGACCAAGAAGGAGGGAGAGAGTAAGGAAGACCTCCTACATCGTCTTCTATCGTCCCTTCCTGACTCCATTCCTGTGAGATCTAGTTCCATACCAGGACCGGATAAAAATCAGCTAAACGACAGGCTATTAGCCGTGTACCCTATGGGAGACCCTCACATTGGTATGCTTTCTTGGGCACCCGAGACCGGCGAGGACTTCGACCTTAACAAGGCAAAAGAAATATTCTGCCATGCCATGGAAGAGTTGGTTCAACGTGGACCAAGAGCGAGTACGGCACTCATAGTAAACCTGGGTGATTTCTTTCACGCAGACAACGAGCAGAATAGAACGTCAAGGTCCGGTCATGCTCTAGATGTCGACGGAAGGTGGCCCAAAGTACTCCAGGTAGGCCTAGAGATCATGGTCTATCTTATAGACCAAGCCCTTATCCATCATGACACCGTTCGAGTTATCAATGAGATCGGTAACCACGATGACCACAGTGCCATGTTTCTCAGTGTGGCTCTTAATGCCTACTACCGAAACGAACCAAGAGTTAGTATAGACCTAAGTCCGAGTAGATTTCACTGGCATAGATTTGGTAAGAACCTTATAGGAATTACTCACGGACACAACCAGAAACACGCGGATCTGGAGTCTATCATGGCTGCGGAGAGGCCTCAGGATTGGGGTTCAACCGTCCATAGATTCTGGTACTGTGGACACATTCATCATTCAGTAAAGAAAGAAATGCGTGGGTGTGTGGTTGAGTCTTTTCGTACGCTTGCCGCCAGAGATGCCTGGGCAGCTAACATGGGGTACAGGTCAGGAAGAGATATGAACCGCATTACTCTTCATGAAGAGTATGGAGAGATAGGTAGAGAGATAGTAAACGCAGCCTACCTTCAATCCATGTACCTTAAAGAGTGACCCGTTTATGGGAAAACTAATGAATAATAGAAGAACACTAATATCGGCTCTTGAGAGAGAACTACGCAAGGAGGCCTTTGGGACTACCAAGTTCCAGGACTTTGTATCCAAGTTTTCAGAACTAGCCGTAAAGTCCAATGACTCCTTCCTTTTGAGGTTTTCGGACAAGCTGGTGTCCTATCCAGACTTCATGAGGGAGCCTGACCCAGTTGAGTTCTCACAGCACTTTGTGCGCAACGTAAAGCCACAAGGGTCTGCATACAGGGACAATCTTAGCTCAGAAAGCACTGCCCGCACTCTCCTAGACAAGGTAGTCAGAAAACTGGATCAGATGCAGGGCAAGTCAGCAGCACAGGCTGCTGACTTTTTTAGGCAGGCGTCCAACGCTATACGCCTACCTTAAGTAGTCCTTTGCCTTCTTTAGTGCGGCGCTTTCTTCTGCGGACAGAGGAACGAACTCTGCAATCCAGGCCGGAGGATTCGCTTCCCACTTATCCTTGGAGGCCCTGTACCTGGTGTTCCAATACCGGGCAAACGTATTTCTAATGTCTGCGTCGTATCTCTTTCCTGGGGGAAAGTCAGACTTAAATCCATCTCGCTCAACGTCAGCTACTGATATTTCTTGTATACCATTTAGGTAGCGATATCCAGTGATCAACAGACACAGTCTTGAGGCTTCTTCGGGCATGCCCACCACCGGCATCCACTCCTCGTTAGGAGTTTTCTTGTCAGGATCCTCCATCATACGGTAAACGACAGAGTCGTTCTGCACTTTGTAGGATTCTCTCACCCAAAGGTAGTCTCCAACTTCTCCGTAAGGAGGACTTATTTTGGAGAGCTTGTTCTTTGTGGCAAAGAAGGCGGGGAGGCCGTCTAGGTCACCGGCCATAGCCTTTCTTTCCTTGTCGGAAAAGCATCGTACTGTGTGACGCTTGGTACCCAACAACACCGCCGCTATGTGCTCCTCGCTCAGCGCTAGGGGCATTCCATAGGACAATCCCTTGTATCTCTTTCTCATACCATTTAAGTAAGGTAGAGATAAACAAAGGAAATTATTTTAGGTAAGACCATACGGGGGAATGCATGTGCCCCCGTTGCCGAAAGGCCGTTGATAATACTTCTTTGCGGGATTCTGGACACCATTCAGTGTCCTTGTAAGTTCTAATGACAAAGGTGCTGAGGGTAAGAGTATGTCCTCCTGCCTTTTTACGGCTTACCAAGGACTGAAATGGCTGACCCCTCATCTCTCTGTATGCGTCTATATGAGGCTGATAGTCCGTCTCAATTCTAGATCGAACATTCTCACCAAAAATACTAGATACAGTTATTACTTCGTAGTACATTTCGTGCCTAGACGGGCGTGATGTCGTCAAATTTCTTTTCGCCCCAGGATGGACTCCTAATTTTTATTGTGTCACAAAAACGATCAGAGTAGTTCCCTAATGCGGGCGTACTCCAACGAATCCAAACAGGTGCTAAAGGAGGCGGAACCGTCAGTATGGCCGCTGATTCTACCGGAGATAGAATAACATGGACGCTCCTTTTTAAGGAAGACCCTAAGTCTGTTTCTTTTTCACGGTGATGATGTCGGCAGTTCGATGGGCGTGGGTAGTCTACAGCGTCGTGGCAAAAAGAATGTCTAGCTGGTTGCGGTACGTCCATATTGTAGATAGACCTTACAGACTCACCAAATATGGTGGACGTTCTCTCTATCACGTACAAGTGCTTACTTGGTTTTGACATTTTACCTCATGAATCCTACAGAGACTCTAGGCCTTTCTTCCCATGAAGGATGGATAGTCGTACTCTTTGTTCTGACCCACCTGACAGAATTACATCGATCAGGATAACTCAGTATAGCGACAGATTCTACTCGATAGCACCTAATGTGCTGAAACACCTTCAGGGTGCGCCCAAAGTTACAATTTACACGGTCTATATCATAGGACAACCAATCACTTTTTGATTTTGGATTGGGAGAGACTACCGCTGTTATAGTCTCTCCAAATATGTCGGACCTGCTTATGAGTTCGTATGCGTATTTTATTCCTTCTTCATTCATCCGTGAACTCCGCTACAAAAGAATAGGGTAGAAGTAACTTTTCTGACCTAAGCAGGGATTCGTCTGAGATGTCGCATCCCCAAAAATATCTTCCATTTTTAAGGGAGGCCTCTCCGGTGTTTCCTGACCCCATAAAGGGGTCCATCACAAGTTCTCCCCTGGAAGTCGAGTTCATGACCAATACTTCCAACAGATCCACTGGCTTTTCTGTGGGGTAAGAGTCTGAACTTCGTATCCTCTTATGGGAAAGTATGTCAGAAATGGATCTGCTGTTGAGTTGACGAGTTCCCTTGAAGCTTTTTCCCTCTTGTGGGACCCACTTGGACGTACCCTTTTCGAAGAAAAGGATGAACTCGTACTGGGATCGATAGTGATAACCCATCCCCATTGCTTCCTTATTCCACACCAATCGCTTCCAGCAATAGAAGCCAGCTTCCATGCCTGCCTTTTTGAGCAGATCTGAAGTCTCGTCGTCGCAAAACATGTAGCAGTGTGTCTTGGGTTTTAGAACCCTGTACAGTTCCCTGCATAGCTCCGGGAGAACACTGTTGGGTATAACCCTGAACCAGTCATTGCTAGACGACTTGCTCTTGGAAAGCCTGGTAGTCGTGCCTTTGGACCTATGCTTCTCTAAGGAGGCATAGGGTATATCCGTGATAACACAGTCGGCCACCCCCTCGTCCAGGGATTTAAGCCAAAGAAGGGCGTCTCCCTGCGCCAGGTAGAGCCCTCCTTCCAACTCATTTACCTTAGTCTTAGGACGAGTCATAGCAGGGGCAATCCTGCTGTAACTTGGTCCACGTTTTCCGATAGAGCGGGCCCTACCGCCACTACTGTGTTCGTTTCGACACCCTTAAACTCAGTGGCTCCAGAATCGGCGATAAGAGCACAAGGAAGACCCAGTGCCAACGCTTTGGCGTGGATAGAAAGAAGCTCTTCCTCGGAGTTTACGTAGACACATATTTTGGTGAACTTACCTGTGAGCCATTCCCACATAGGACCATGAGGGTCACAGTCTAAAGTTAATGAGGCTGGTCCTTGAAGTTCTCCGTTTGGGGTGAGAGGAGCCCTCCATACCATTTTGTCTAGAAGAACCTTCATAGAAGCATGAGCACATTGCGCTGCTATTTTTCCTTTTCTCATGTTCAGGTCTTTCCTGACCACAAGAACTTGTTTCGTACTCACAGCTTTCTCCTGTTTCTATCCCTAAGAAGTTTTCCTAGGGAAATTCTCTTTTCCTGTAGAGAGATCATCTGTTCATAGTTGTTCGCCGACATACTCTCTAAAAGAGAGTCAGTCTCCTCTGTAACCAAACTGGCCTCCCACTCTGCGTATTGGTCCAAAAGACTTACACACTCGTTGAGTAAAAATACGTCTTCTGACCAAAGTTCAGACGATGGCGCAAGAGTTATGTTTCCCTTGTTGTCTATCACATGGTGCCCCTCCAGACCGTTGATAGACACTGGACTTCCTTGTATGGTAACAGGTTGTCCCTGGTAGAAAACTACGTCACCTGATTCGAGTGATACCTTCACGATAGGTCCTTATACGCGAGTAGTTTTCTTTATATCGAAGTTTTCTTCGATAAATGCGATGACTCTCTGCGGATCAACATCACGCGAGAATACGATGTTAGGTCCGTGGTTTTCAAGAAATACAGCTTTTATCTTGCCGTCTTCCGCCACAGAAACTAATCCGTCTGCTGTGTTGTGACCACACTCGTGGCTACCACATTCAAAGTACTTCTGAGGCCTGACAGGAACCTTAGATGATTCCTTCATGGGACAATGAAAGTGAACTACACAGTCTAGAGTAGGGTGCTTGTCGAACATGATCCATTGAGATCTGCTGCCAGCCGAGGGCTTTGCACCGTATGCAGTAACTATGTGCTCGTTTTCCGACACAATCCTGACCATATCCAGCTTTTTGTTGTAATTTGACCTTCTTATCGAGCATAAGATGGATCCGTCAGGCTGCCTAACCGCAAAGTGTCCAACAGTTACTCCGTTAAACTCTTGATACGCCCCCTCCTTCACGCAATACTTTACTACAGCACGAAGAGACGGAGGAACACTTTCACTTTCTATACTCTCCAGTGTACCAGGAACAGCGACTGTCCGTGCAAAGGTACCTCTGCTCCTACTACCGGCCATGTCAACAAGTTGTGACAGAACAAAGGATCTATCCGTGGACACTGCATACCTAGATTGCTCTGGCGTCACAATCATGTTGACTCGGGTATGTGTGTCATTTGCTAGTACAAGATTGCAGTGAGATCCCTTACACAATCGTAGCGCCGCATCAAATTGCTGGTCTTCTGTGGCCCCCGACGTGGTTTTGAACCCCACGAGGAATATATCCTTGCGGTGACTCCGTATGTCTCCTATGATCTTTTTGGCAGGAGTTAATACCATTTCGTACGAGTACATTGATTGCAGCCTCTGCCTGTTCTTTCCCGACAGAGTCACCTCCTTAGACCCGGGACTTAGAACTTGGCCAGTAAAGTCACACATAGCTGCGGATAAGAATATGACTTTTGTGAGAGGGTCTCCCACCAACTTTTGTACCAGATTCTCTACGTCCTCATTTGTGTCTATGGAAGAGGACGGTTCTGCCATCCGTGTCAGAACCAATTCCTTCTCCAGGTTGGAGAAATGAGGTGAGTCGGATACCAGCGAGTGCAAAGTACGTGCGGTTTTACCCGAAGCAGGAGCAGACAACGCAAAGTGAGGACGCACGTAGAAACGCGTTCCTCCACCGATGACGTATACCTTTTTCATGGAGTCTCCTCAGACTTAGATTTAGACTGTCTATCTAGCTGCATCTCACTCATCACTTCTATGATCGCTTTCTTTAGCCTTTCTTTCTGCTCCCTCTCCATCACTCTGCGGGACACGAAGTAGATGACCGAAAAGAACAGAGACGCAGATACGGCATACCCCAGAACAGGAAATAAAAGTTCTGTGTCAGAGGACAAAAAAGACACTAAGTAGAAAACTAGAGGAGCAGAGGACAGAATGACAATCAGAGAGTACAACCAGAACCTAAGGCTCTTAGGTAAAGTCACTCCCATCTCGAATACCTATTCTTTCCAATCAAAGAAGGACCTTCCCCCACCGCTTCAAGTCGAACGCCTCTTCCGGCTTGAGATTTGGAAGCATCCAAATCTCTAGTTCGGATAGGCTTGGCCTTGATTCCTTCGTCCGGCTTGTGACTGGACGGGGACCACCCTAGGTCTCTTGCTTTCCTATACACATCGGCCAAAATGACCCCGTTTTTAGTGTCTTCTTCCTCGTTAGAGAATCCAAATCCCCTACTCTTAGACCTAGACTTGGTTGCGGACCAATCAATAATGGGGTCTGCGTCAGGAACCATTCTGAGAAGAATCTTGTTGGCTTGTTCTGCTGTAAGGGGAGGTACCCTAATATGGTGAGAGAGTCTGCCGCTTCTCAACAGTGCAGGGTCCATCTCGGACCGAGGAGAGTTTGTTGTAGCCAACACTCGTATGTCTACAACATCACCTACGATGCCCGACGTAAGATTTAGCATAGACGATACAGCAGACATGTTGTCTGCCATTCTTCTCGTGAGAATAGAGTCTGCATCCTCGCAAATCAAAACTACAGGTCCTACATCATGATGGTTTTCTTTTAGATTGATGAGGACCGAAGACATGGACGGGTTACCAAGCTCCGAAACGAGAGAAGGAGGTATAAATATGAAGATTCCATTCTTCACTTTCTTTATCATGGAACGGACAAGAAATGTCTTTCCGCACCCAGGAAGTCCCTCCAAGATGAATAATCTTCCGTCAGGAAAGTCTTCCTGCATAGAAGAAACCATAGACACAATCTGATCTTGGATAGAAATGTCGTAATTGTCCAGATCTAGGTCACTAGCTGCATACCCAAGAGAGCTGACAGTAAGCCCCGATTGGCCCTGGGTCAGTATGTACACCCTACCCCTGTTGTCTCTTTCTACATTGGTGATGCAGGAGGGTATAGTGCTCCTAACCTGCTCTATCAGGTCATGATTGCTAGATACCAGGGATATACTAAACCTAGATCTGTCCCCTGAGGTGGATAAGAGAACAGCCCCTTCCTCCCACACGTAAATTTGTTCGTAGTCGTCATCCCATGCATAGCAACCCTCGTCGACCTGCTTCAACTTGATCTCTGCCTTTTCAAAACAGGCGAGGATGTCTTCTCGAACAGATTCTCTAGTTACCACACCGTTGGTGGCGTATCTGAGTGGGTGCTTGTGGGTGTTACTCTCGTCCCTGACCGCAATCTCGGCCAAATTTCGGTACACCCAATTGCAGATCCAGTCGGGATTAGTGATGTCAGGGTGCTTGGGGGAAGGTCCTTCAATCCAGGTATTCATGCTAGGTTAGACTTTCTTAGGCTGTTTTGTTGTCTACTCTTTTGAGTAAGAGGAAAGAATGCGCGCAGCTTCGTCTCGTTCTTTTGTCAGGGCCCTTACCAAAGATATCAACTCCTCTATGTGTTGAGGAGCTTTTGCATAGGACGTTGCCTCTACGTTGGAGCTAAATACTCCTAGAGTAGTGTGCAGATCCTCGCAAAGAAACACACAAGACTCTCCGTTGCTGTTGGCCCCACAAACTCTTTTTCCCTTAGAGGTTCTGCCCCAGAACCTTTCTATCTCTTCTATTTTGTCTTGAATTTTCTTTGTGCTCAACATGTAACATCCTGTTATAGTGTGATTACACCTTGTGAAATATAACTAGGATTTCATGCTGAAGTTATCTAGGGACAGATGCGTTCGGATTTGGCTATAAGACTTCTTCAATCAGCTAACGTCATTGCTGACTATAAAATTGACATAGATTCTTTTGTAGAGGATACAAAAGATTCTCACCTTGGTTTGCTAGAAGCGAAAGAGAACGTAGAGGCCCTAGTTAGCCTGATGCAGAGATCCAAACAGCAGGGTCCTGTGGAAAGGCTAACTAAAGTTAAAGAGCGCATAGAAGAGGCTCTAGACGTGCTGCGCAGACTGGATGCCCTGTATCATTCAGGAAAAATAGGGTTCGGCAACAGAACCCCACAGGTGCGTCACACAAAGCAGACCCACTCTCTGCAAAAGAGCCAAGAGCGCCCCGATAAGGATAGGCCCACCAGAGGCCTCTTCACCCAAAAATAGGACCGCTGTTAGGGTCGTTGAACTCTGTTCCCGGAAGCTTTGTGCCACTCTTAGTACTTCCTATGTAGTGGCACATAGACACCCACATGGTCTCTTCTCTTTCGGAAAGGGGATCAGAATTCTTTAGCTTGTTTTCTACTTGTCGGTATTGTTTGAGAAGCTCTTTGCGGAAATCCTCTAGTGCGTCTTCTCTACTAATGCCTTCTCCTTCGATGCCTGTCTCCATCCAGAAGGCCACCCAATTACCTGTTCTTCCGTTCAACTCCACAGGAAGAGGTGAGTCCAGATAAAGTTCGGGGTCTTGAAGGCTGTCCAGATATTCACTTTCTTTGGGCATGTTGCTTCTTTCTAATTTGCTTGACTATCTCTGCCTCTTCCTCGGGAGACAAATATAGTGGGTCTGTATCGAATTCTGGAAGATCCGGCGGAGTCCATGTCTCCGCATCCTTCTGCAGCTTATCTATAGCTGAGAGAAGAGTTTTTTTCATATCTTCCTTGTCTTCACTCATTTACACTCCTATGTACCCTAAGATACTAAACCTAGCAAACAAGTTGGAAGTCGTGGCACTGCTGTCTCTTGAGGCCAAAAAGAAAAAGAAGCGAAAGAAAAAGAAGCGGAAGGACATGGCTGGATCCATCCCTGACAGCCTAGACGTGACTTTTGGTGGAGACGGAGGATCAGGAGATGGCGGAGGCGGAGGCGAATGAGTTCACACTTACTTCATGTTGGTGTAAGACAGGCCATACTAGGTCTCGTGTCCAGAGGAGCAATACCGGATCGTGACATAGTACGAAGTCTAAGTGTTTCTTTTGGGTCAGAAGAAGTGTTCTCTGTACTGTCTACGCTGGAGCAAGAAGGTGTTCTGCATAGAGACAGATATGGATTTCTCCGCAGGTCTGCTACAGTGTGACAGCACGTGCATATCGAGTTACCTTCAGAAGAAGGTTTGCTAGGATACGTTCCTCACACATTCTACAGACTGTTTGTTCCGCACCGACTAGTGGAGGAAGTAGAAACACTACGTGGGTCTGCGGGACAGTCATCCCGCATTCCTCACATTTTGTGACTAGAGCGTTTCTATAGGGCAAGTGGAACCTTGGGTAGATGGGCTACTGCTCTGCCTAGTTTTACCGTCTTGACCTTGGTAAGGGAGGTGACGTCGACCAGAGCGGAGTTTTTCTTCCCTACCTTACACCCCCTGCAAGGCATGTAGGCCATCAGCTCTTTGCACACTCCGTCGTCTCTAATCTGGATTTCTTCCGCTCTAATCCACCTTTTTCCGCACGATTCCTTTTTTAGAACGCTGCTGAGAATCTCACAATGGAAAAAGTCAGTCTTCTTTGCACCTGGAATGGCAGAACTGAACTTCTTCTCTATGCTCTTGGTGTTAGACTTTTGCGGCATCAATTTCCTTGTCTAGAATCTGTATCGATTGCTCGTTCCAGGCTTTGGCAAGCAATGGAAGGGGGTCGTGTAGGCCTTTTGGTTGAGGGTCTCCCAAATTCCACCACACAGTGCGAGTGGTTCCCGCATCGTAATGCTCAAAATGTAGCATAAATCGGGAGTGTCCGGGTATGTCAGGACGCTCCTTGCCCTGAGGAAGCACAGGAATAACTCTAGCTATATGTTGCCCCTCTTCTACATCCTGACCCTCTGATACTAAGGATTCTACTTCTCCATACACTAGTACGCCTGACTTGCCTTCTACTAAAACAGCATAGGTAGTGAGCCACCAAGGTGACTCGGGTGGCCCTGTGAACCTTTCTACAGACACTACTATACCAGGTTCTACAGCATATACTGGAGCACCTTCTACGGTGTAAAGGTCTACTCCTGTGTGTACATCGTGTTTTCTCTTAAAGCCAAAGGTACCTTCTTTGGAGATGAATGCAGGAAAATTGACGTCCTCACGGCGAAGCGGAAATGTCACTTGATTTTTCCTTCAAAGTTTCACCTACGGATTGCACCACACTGCCCCAGTACTTCATCCTGTTAGACAAATTCTTACTGTCTAAACCCAAATCTTTGAGTTTGTTTATAGACTTTTGTAAGTGAGAAACTTGCTTTCTGGCGTAATCTCTCCTGATAACTAGGACAGTTACAGGCGTGTCCAGAAGTACCTGCTGAGTGATGCCAGTCTCTTTGGAGGCTAGCGCATGTACGGGGACCACCCCTTGACCTGCTTCTTGCTGAAAATCTAGGATGTCTACGGCCAAGGTACGTAGTCTAGTTCCGTTTCGTTGCTTCCACTTTGCTCTTTGCTTGTGGTGACGTGTTTTTGTCACACCATGAACTTTTCTCTCTCCCCTATAGGTTCGACCCATGGTGACCTCCATTAGTCAACTATGTACAGGGTTCAGCCTACCAGGACGATAGGGCTCCATCTAAATACAGTCATTATGTGATGTGCTCTTGAGTTTCCTACTGTGCCTTCATACACCATTTCTTCGTTCTTCAGTTCTCTGCATATGAAGGTTGACCTGGCCCTGTTGATGTCAGCTTCGTTTGGCTTTTTTATCTTTTGCTCTTCCTCTCGAAATACGATGAGATGGTAAGACGCTTGCTTTTCTTCAGACCCACGAACCAGAACAGGAGCGATAGTAGCTAAAACTACCAGATTTTGTCCCCTAAGTCTGAATTTATTTGCGGGGTTTCCTTCTACCTCTACGGGGTCCTCTTGTACCCAAATGCGAGAGTCTAGCTCAGAAGGAAGAACTCCTTCCATAGCTTCTCCGACCCATTCCCCGTCTGCCTCAGTAACAGGAAGTAAATTCATTTTTCGTTCTTTCTTCTCCAGAAGAAGGGTTGCTTGTCTTCGTACATGTCATTGTACCCAGTGGGATCGGACCTACTGTAGGTTCTGGTTTCGTCACTAGGTCGTCCGGGGCCTCCGTCAGGCGAAGATATCCAAGGATGACCTTCATACTCAACATGTATCCAGTCGCTATTCCCCATAGATGACGTGCTTATTACTTTGCAAGGACCTACGAAGATGTTGAATAGAAAGTCACCTTCTTTGACCTGAGAAGAATGCAAGATGGCATCGTGAACCACTGCGTCAAATACGCAAGAGTCTTCCTTCATGTTCTCACCCTATACCGTGCTACCCCATCTTCGTGAGATAGGTCGTTCACCCCGTGCAGAACCAAGTCCTTTTTCAGTTGGCTAGCCACCTGAGAAGCTTCTTTTTCGTCTATTTTTAGGGCGGAAGCTAGCCAGGCCCTAGTAAATTCTGTGACCTTTGAAGTTTTTATGTAGTCTGCTGCTGCTTCGGAGAGTGACATAAGCCTTGACTTACGTCTATCCTTTAGGGATTTTTTCTTTTTCATGAAATTCACTCTTCCTCGTCTATGACGCACACACAAACAGCATCCTCGGGTGCGTACAGCCCAGCTCGTATTTCTACGAGAAACCCACCAACGTCTCTGCAGTAGTCTTCACAACCTTCCCTTTCATTCTCTCCTCTCGACTTATCTTCGGAGGTAGAAGAAAAGGCCAGAAGCACGCAAAAGAAAACTGCAAATAACGAAGACCATCCTACCAGAGGAACCAAAAAAATCTTGAAGAACTTTTTCATACTGGTCATGCCTTAAGACGTTCGCAATACTCTTCGTAAAGAGCGGAAAATTCCGACAAATCAGGGCTAGTCATTATGTCTTCGTACAAGTCGGCAACAGATAGAAAGCTTACTATTTTCCCTTGAGAAACTATCTGGTGCCCGTAATCGAGAACTCTAAGCGCATGGAACACCCTTTTCGGGTTCTCTGTCGCCATACCTTTTTTGAAATCGGATTGGGCCCGTTCTAGAGCACTGACTGCTACTGCTGTTTTGTTTATAGGGGGAGTAGTTATCCTTCTCACCAGAGAAAATTCAGGAGGAGAAAATAATCCTTCTATAAAAAATACGCTTCCTGCTCTGACTCCCTCTATAAATGTAGTGGTGTTCTTTACTACGATGTCTACCTCTTCCTTAAGAATTAGAGCGTCACTGGCACTGTCAGAAACAAGCAGGTAATCTACGTCCGATTCCGGTCCTGCTACCCCATACACCACGCTGCCCATGACACATAGCAGAACCACATCTTTAGACTTTGCTTTAGCAATGGCTACAAGCTCATCCTGTTCTTTGATAATAGGCATAGGTCATATGCTCCACGCTTTGAAAGAAACTTTCTGAGTTAGAACTCCATGGTTTTACTAGCAGTGTAGAGCTGGGATAAGTTTGGTGAGCGGCGTGGACAAGTTGAGTTCCTACTCCTTGTCTTCTGTATTTCCTGTCCACGTAGATGCCTATGGGTACTTCTGCTGCATCCTCCAAATCAGCGATCAGAACCCCCAGAATCCCGTTCCTGCTCCCTCGTGCAATGAAAGCTCTCCATCGCTGAGGCTCTCTCTTGCATTCTCTTTGAAAGGTCTCGAAATGTCCCGCTTTAAGTTTGAGACGCTTTACCCTAGGTCCTGTACGTGGGTCAAGTAGCGCATCCTCTAGCCACACATTTTCTATGTACATCAGGTGGTTCCTTTTCCTTCGCACTTGTAGCACTGCTCTTCCCTGTAGTTTCCGCACGTCTTTCCCTTAGCACAGTCACAGTAAAAGAGCATTCCATGACCTTCACACTCCTTACACAGGACTGGTTTTTTCACCTCGTATTCTTCGTCCTCGTCTTCTTCATCGGGAAGGTAGTATCCAAGCATAACAAGCCCACTGTCTGTATTGGCACTTCAATATTAGATTGTCTAAGTGCACGTAAGTGCTCAAGAATACCTAATAGGTCTGGTCAGTTCCAGAACCCCGTTCACGTACACTTGTCCTACTGTGATTACGCAAAATCCGATGACTGAATGGCACACTTCAACTACAACGTCGTTGTCCTTGAATACTTCGGAAATCAACGAAGAGGCTAAGCAAATTGTTCCGGAAGCAAGTGCTGCGGGAAGAAGTGCGAGTAGGATGACTATCCAGGTAAGGGTTTTCATAGCTTTTCCTTAGTTGAAGATTTTATGGTACCAAATGTAGAGTGCGTAACACAAAGCACTCGCTCTATTAACCGGGTACTCAGAAAAATACTTGTTTTTGGCCATAGAAGACCCAAAAGCCTCAGGATCCGACCTTCGCAGGGCCAGCTTGCACTCTTCCGGAAGGGTCTCCACAGGATGTGGTAATCCAGATGTTAGGAATTCTTGCACAAGAAGGTTACCAAAATCCGGTATTTGCTCTTCACGTATGTCCTGTTCCATCTTCTTTTGTCTCCAGTCCCTCTCTAAAAGTCTGCTCATAAAGTTGCTTTACTATAAGCTGTGCTTCATCAAATGGGTTCTCTCTCATCACTTCTAAGGCTGTCTTGTACCCAGCCCTTCTACCAATGCGTCTCCATAAAGGACCCAACGATACCTCTCTCCGGCTACTCATCATGTGACCAATTAAAGACCCCACGAGGAAGAAAAAAGAGCAAAGGGAAAAGGCCATAAGCAGGGGCATACGTTCCTCAATTGAAGTGGATGATTTTAGGGGACCCACGATAGCGTAAGGTGCGTCGCCATACGTGAGGAATGACTTCTTCTACCAGAGGTTCATACACTACTGTTCTTACTACTGTAACTCTGTCTGTTCCCTGTTCTTCTATTCTTCGTGTGCCAGGATCTAAAGATCTGTTTCTCCTAAACTCCACTCCCATGTCTTCCCTGTTGTATTCATGCACAGTCACAGATACTCTGTATGGGCGCCTTTCCGCAAGAAAAGCTATAGTTAGTGTCTCTGTTCCGACCTTGGTCAGTATTCTAACAGGAAAGGGGAAAGGATTGAACACTCTAAGATCCTTACCGCTGTCAGCTACAGTGGCGTCAAATCCTGGGTCAACGTAACTCATGTACCTAGAATGACTCCAATATTCCGGAAAATCTAGCCCAGATTGTAGAGCGGAGGAAAATAAGGTACTGGCTACTTGACACACTCCACCTCCGTAGGACTCCTGCAGAGTTCCATCTAGTATGGACAGAGCTTTCTTCCACCCTCTAGTTCTCACGCGTGGACCAACTGTCTGGTTAAACGAGAAGTGGGAGTAGGAAGGAATGACCACGTTGTTCAGTAAAGAAGCTGCCTTTCTTATGTTGTACGCCCTATTTCTATACTTCCCCCATCTCCTAAAGGAAGTGGTCGTAGAGTGAAGTACCACTTCTTCAAAATCGGGGACATGGGCAGACACTTGAATGTCTCCTATGTCTACCCTTCCTTCCATTTCGTCAGGTACATCAGCTACAGGGCCGCAGGATATAAGGTACAGGAGTATGAGGCTACGAAGCATGGGTATACCAATTAGGTTTTCTATTAGGCCTCTTATTCCAACGGGCAAAGGATGACTTCTCTTCTTGATAAAATCTTCTGTAGGACTCTACAGCAAGAGGCAAAACAAGACACTCTTTGTTGTCCGTCATACATCCTTGTGGATAGTATTTCTCTGGCATGCAAAGAGGAATGGAGATGTACGGTCTACCTTCTGCATCCGTGGAGTACAAGGGGAGCTTGGCCATGTCTAGGTCGTTTATGGACAACGAAGACAAGAATTCAGAAGCATAACGCACCACACTTTCCGACTTATGCTTCTTTCCGTATCTGTAGGTATATTCCTCACACAGGGAAACTCCGTGTTTAGTAAGCCAAATGATGTTTCTAGCACATTTTCTCAACCACACGTTAGCCCTATGATTGACGTATGCTGCCTTGAACAACTTGTCCCTGGACACCTTGTCAGGAAATAGAAGAAGCAGCGCGGTGGAAACCATCTGCGCTGCTTCTGTACTCATTTTTACGACATGCTTGTCGCATTGCATTTGGGCTGCTGTGACAGGGTCACGATCTAGGTAAAACACATTCATAGAGCTTCCACACCACCGATTTCAAATCAGTGTCGGATAGTACATATCCAGAAAATTCTCCGTTTTCGTACTTTTGTAGACAACCATCCCTTATCTCAAGAAACTCGTCGTCCCAGTCCCAGTTCACTCTAGTTATCCTGGATCCGCTGGTAAGTACGCTGCATGCGTACGCAAAAAAGAAGTACCCGTCAGACATGGAGACTAGTTCCCTTCTTTATTTCATCTACTATTGATATCACAAGAGGAGAACCCGGTCTAAACAAAATTAGACTTTCTCCCCTGAAAACGTGGAAGTTTAGAATTATTGTTGTGTTGTCTCCGTCTGAGACAAGCGTGTAGTCTGTATCAGGTGACAACAAGGACCCCTTGAAGTATAGGGACCAGTCAAGTGGAATGTAGCAAGATACGTAGGTACTCATGCGGTGTCATTGAGTAAGGTTAGAGGAGTCACAACCATATCCGCTTCTTCTAGGACACGACACAACTCTTCTGCCATGTAGAAGACATCACGGGGCAACTCTACGTCAGGATTCTCTACAGAAACCCACATACCGCTTTTCCTGACGTATTCTTTGCTAGTCGTTATTCTGCGGAAGAAGGGCCACGGCCAGGAAAAAGAAATACTAGACGTCTCTACGCAGCAGACCCATCTTTCTAGGCCTTCTTTTTCTTTCCACATCCTCACTATAAGAGGTTCACTCACAGTCTACCAGCCTCTCTAGCTCATCCACGGAAAAGACGAAGTTGTCGAGGACGATTGTGGGGGACACAATCACTTTCTCGTCAAAAGAGACACGTCTCAAACACCTTTTCCAGTGAATTGAGTAACCGTCGTGGCATAAGGTGTAAAATGGTTCTACCTCAGCGGATTCTGTGATGACTCCGCATTTTCCTTCTAGGGCATCTTTGGCCTTGTTGGACCAATCTTCTCCTAAGGAAGTAATACGCACCTTAGTGCCTACATTCAGATTGCTTTCACTCATACAATCCTGAACAATTTTACAGAACGCGTTGAGGGTTGCTTCGGCTGAGCAGCACCAGTGGCACGTTTCCGTGAAAGACTAGCTTTTCTTTAGAACGAATATCCGAAGCCAGTATTGCCCCTGGATTGTTGGGGCACTGACCTGTTACCTCGTACACTTCAGGAAAAGTGTCTTCCATGAATACATCACCAGTTTGAAGTTCAGACACAGATATGTATTTCATAGTTTATCCTTTTTATCTCCATACTTGTCATTTAGCTGAGCCCTTAGGTGGTTTATTAACTTTTTATCGGTGTGTAGCTTGAACGGAGGGACCGTCTTGCCAGAGAATAAATTCTTCTTCACACTCACTTCTTTCATGTTGTCCTCCCCAGGTTGCTGGGTCACATATGTCAGGAAAATCTCCGCCTCTGTACGTAAATTCTTCGAAAGCCTCTACATAGAGGTGTGGCAGGCACATGGATCTCGGTCCAACAGAATAAGGTCCGTATATTTCTGCTCCGCAGTTCATACACTTTCCTAGGCGTACCGAGTCACTGTCTCCTACCTCTTGGTATGACAGTACTCCTCCTTTGAACTGGTCTTTTGTGGGGTCTACAATGGATCCGTCTGGGGCCACGCACCACCAGTGCTCCATGAGACCATGGATCGTCGATACAAATCCAGGAACTCGTTTTAACTCTGGAAATTCCTTACACATTTCTTTAGTGGCACCGCCACATGCTCCAACTCGGTTCTTATGTGGATAAGAAGCTATCCACTCATCGTACTCTTTCGACATATTCCTGTGCCTTGCTCAATGCCTTATCCATTTCCGTTCTAGAAAACCAGAAAACAACAGGCTCCTTGTTTTCTTTAATGATTAGCTTGATCGGAGCTGTTTCTCTTCCCCACTCAATGGATACTACTACGTCATCACTTATGAATAGAGTTTTGGTAACTCTTGAGTCGCTAAAGGATTCAGTGGGGTGCCATCCTTCATAGCACCACCCCAACCCGACCTCTTTGGATTTAGTAAAAGAACATACTGCTAGGAAAAGAGGGTCAGTTTCCCTATATTCTTCCCATTTTCTACTCCACTCCTCTTGGTTCCTTCTGCTTTCTGCCCGCCTTTTCTCTTCTTCTGGGTCCATCCACTCTTGAACCCACAGAAGACTCCCTCCATCCAGCTTGTATGTGTACGAGGCGACAGTTTTGTAAGAGACGCCTTCTCCGTCATCGTCTCCTTCGTATTCTGATATTTCCTCAGTTTCGAAGAATGTCACCAAACTGCCGTCTACCTCAGGATAGCGCTGAGAGCAGTCTGCTCCGACCTCTTCTCCATTCTTCATAAGTTTGAGATGGGGCCATCCGTTACCCATGGGATCGGAGAAATCGTACGCTCTAAATTCATATGGACACGCCCAATAGCATCCTGCTACCAGAAGCAGCCTATTGGTTGGGTCATACTTATAGTCTGTCCAACAGAATCCGTGTCCTTTCGCCGCCTCTTCGGGCAAGAACGACCTCTTCAGACCCGTATCCAGTTCTATTACCGTTTGACCTTGATAGTCCTCTCCGCACACCAGGTAATCATGGCCGTTAGTGTGGTTCTCTACAAACAAATGGGGAAAGCTGCTGTAATTTCTATCAACCTCTGCAATGAGGTTCCCGTCTATGCCTCTTACTGTTCCCTTGGTGTAGTTCCAACAGCCTGGCTTAGTAGGGACGCTCTCTACCTCTAGGGTGTATCTTTCGGAAGGACTTTTGATTTCTTTTTTGATCATGTGATCTTATCTCGGTGTATGAGTCTCTTGAGCATATCCGATAGGATACGTATTCTGGCAGCTAAAGATCCCTGCTCTAAGTGCGGAGGTTCTGGAAGGATTCCTCAGTTCGGTCACATAGACGAAGGGATATGCTATTGGTGCAAGGGCTCTGGTGTGGAACCCAAAGGTAGGAAGGCGCCTAAATCCAAAGTAGGACCCAAGCAAACTACTGACGAAGAAGACGTCAAAATGGCCATATACCAGTTACGTACCTACTACAACAACTTTAGGAACGCACTCCGAAGGCACGTAAGAGAGTCAGCTCACGACGAGTCCTTTCATATCGACTCGTTCTGGTCGCAGTTTGACTCAGAAAGGTTCGATCCGAAAGTGGGTAAAAAGGAGTTCTTTTTAGCAGTAGCCGACGCTATTCGTGAGATTCATGACAAGGGGTCCCCAGAAAAAGCAAGAGAAATACTACGGTCTTTTTCTGACCTTAAAAAGAGATCGGACTCCGTATTAGGCGATCGCTAACTTACTCAACTCGTGAGCCCACGCTGGAAGAGTTTCTCCGGTAGCGTCAAGCTTGACTATGTAAGGATATATCCCTCCATGTCTTACTTCTACTACCGTACAGGGCCCGGTTCCTCCGTATCCTTGGTGAATGCATTGAAACCACGCGCGGTCTCCTACACACAGACCCCGTTCGTCGGCTAGTATGGTCATGGTTCGATGCCTTCTTACGGTTTGAGTTTATTCGAGTGGTTTTGAAATTTAGAGGACAGCCTTCCGGTAGTAGTGAAAGATAGACTTCCAGTGGTCGTGAAAGAGGCTACGGAATGAGGCGCTTGATATCTATCAAACTGTTCCTGTGTATTCCACAGAAACAATTGAGTGGTCTTGTCCACATCAGTCAAAAGCACATACCCATTTAGGGAGCCATTTTCCTTCACTATCACAGACACGTTAACCTTTCCCGTCGGGATTAGTTCAAAATCCAACCCATAGAGGATCTCTTCCTCAGAAGGACGATACACCTTTTCTTCATCTTTTTTACACAAAAAGGATTTTCGCTGGATATCGTAGCTTCCGTCAGAATAGCTATTTCTAACGATTATTGTTCCGTCCTCCGTGGAAACTGCGGTAAGAACCCACTGCGTATACGGAATAACTGCGTCGTACGCCTCCATTTTTAGGATGTTGGCATAAGTTACAGAGTGGTTGTCTCTTTTCTTTACCACCACTCTGCATATATTCTGTGAGGCCCATGTCTCACAGTAATAGGAACAAGTTTTATTAAGGCATTCCACCGAGAACCCAGAGTCGTAAGCCCCTGGGTGACCGCAGTACCTACAGTCAGTCATAGTCTTCCTCATCATCGTCATCATCGTCATCGTAGAGGCCACATCCCTCTTCTTCCTCTTCCTCTTCCTCCTCGTCTTCCATTTCTTCCTGGAAGACTATTCTATGAAATTCCTTGACCTTTTCCTTACTAGGAGCGGGTATAGACTCGTAGACAAAGAGACCGTCTTTTGTATTTCCTCGCGATACAAAGTTCCAGCCCTCGTCTACAGAATGTGTGGTGAACGCGAGATCAGGAAACATTTCCTGCATTTTGGCAAATACAGGAAGTGGGAAACTCCATGCGGTATTGAACACAATTTCCAGCGTAGATGGAGACCTGTGGATGGACACATCGTAGGAGTTCCACTTAGTCCCCCAATTATCAATGGACCATTGGTACCAATCAACGTAGCCAGATACTTCATAGCAACGAGCTGCTCTTTCGCCCGCAGACCTCTGAGCGTCGGTAAGTCCGGATAGCAGTTCTTCTCTACTTGAGAAGTGAGAATAATTGTAGTGGTCCCTTACCCACTGATCCCAAGAGACATCTTGGACATCTCCCATGAAGCTGGCATACTTTCCTGTGAGGGCGTAGAATCCCGTGTATGCATCCGTGGAGGATTCGGAATTTTCCACCTCAACTGGCTTGGGTATAATTGAACCAAAGTCGAAGTGGTCATTCGTCAGGACCTTATCAGAGAAAACCTTAAGGCTCTCTGGACTTCCTGAAATAGAGCAACGGGTTGTAACGTGGTTGGGCATCATCCTTCTCCTATGTGCTTAGAAACTTCACCAGTTTTTAGGGTTCTCCAGTCAGGCCACGTACGGTTCTGATTTCTGTTTTGTTTTGCCACAAGGCATTTGACCAGTTTATCTCCGTCTGCTCCGGCAGACCTCCACGCCCCATCCATAGCGAGGAGAATGACATCCACCCATTCCTCTAAAGAGGAGGGGTCTTCCTCTATCTCTTTTAGTTCCTCTCTGATATGAGAAACGACCCCAGAGTACCTGTCTCCTGGACCAAAAGTCTCCAGAGACCATTTGGCCTTTTCATTGTGAAAATAGCTTAGGTCAAAACTGGAGAGCCACTGTCTTACCTCGTACCTTAGTGCGAGGGAGACTAAAAGTATTACCGACAAGGTGGCCCCAGCAGAATACCACTCTTGTGCATGAAGTTCCCTGACTACCTCCACCAAAAGAAGGGTCATCATGACTAGGATGAGGGAAACCCACAGGATACTAGATAGAGTAACTCTTTTCGGTGTCATTTGGATTCCTTTGTGTACAGCCATATTTCTAGTTCTTTCCTTCTGATTTCCGCTTCTTCCTCGGGCTCTTCGTGAGACTGAAGAATAGAATTGAGGGCACTCAATACAAAGCTTGACCCTCCAGAAACATGCACTACTAGGTCCCTTAGATTTCTAAGGAACTTGATCTCATCGTCGTTTCCACTCTCTACGAATTTTCTGCAGGAGGCAGAAAGGGAGGAGCAGAGCTGACTGTCTGGAGCATCGCCCAGGGCGGAAATAAAATCTCTATACTGTGTCATACGACCCTATTAAAAGAAAAGAGGGCCAGAAGGCCCTCTTTGTCAGTTCCGGCTGCCCGGCCTTCCAAACGCCACAGGCCTCACTGGAGAGCCTGTCCCACCCTCACCGTAATTCAATATACGAGATAGAGATTCAGCCGCAACCTTAACCGGTTCTATTATGGGGTCTGGTTCACCTTCTGTGGAAGGGAGTGGTTGACCAATCCACAAATTCAAGTAGTTATCTTTATCCATTTGGGTCACCAGTCCTCTAAGTTGAGGGCGTCTACAGAAGAATCGAAGTTGGATTCCTTTGCATCAAATATTATTGTGAGAGTCTCTACCTCCACCTTTTCCAGACTAGAGAAGTAGTCTCCCCAGGCTACTCGACGACCCTTTAAAAAAGAAGGACTTTTGGCGTTTGTTGACAGAAGAGCCTGCGCCACTGCATGAGCTTTAGCTGGGTTGCCATACACAGACACTACGTCTACATGTCCGTGTGACGTACCAAAGGTATCACCGTCACTGTAGTATCCTACCACGGCATGCACAATGTTTCGCGGAGAGTCAAAAGCAGAAGCAGGGACTTGAAATGACGCGGTACGGTAGAAGCAGTAAGCCGAAGGAAGCGTTTCTTCTTCCGTCACGATGGCTCCTCTAAATTTGGTAGTATAGGTTTTTCCGAAGAGTTCCTGAGAGTAAAGAACATGGACCCACACTGTTTTTTCTGTGTTCACTGAGCACCTTCTTTAGAGCGCAACCTGTCAACGTCGGTCACCAGGAATACGTCCCATTCTAATGGGTCTCCCACTATTCCGGCGCGACTGGGATGCGGGTCGTGCAGGACACTGCCCCTACTCCATACCACAGAGTGGTTCCAATCTCCGCGTGGAGACTTTCCAGAAGCAATGTATACGGCTTCCCCGTATTCCTTTGGATAGGCCCCAAATGGGTCTTCTCTCCATGTAGAGATGACGACCCCGCAGTTTTCATGTAACCACTTGTTAGTTTCTGAAAACCATGCTTCTCCGCCCGCACAAAAGTTAGGAACTGTCTCTAACGGAAGTCCTAAAATGGACGCAATGCAGGCAGCGTAGCAATTTCCTCTTTCTTCTTTAGAGGTGTGGGGCCCACCAAAAGTAGTTTGATCTTGAAATTTCATCTTGTCCTACGGCAGCTTTACTCTGGGAGGAGTTGACACAGGCCCATCCTCAGCGGCATCCATGCCTGAATCCATCCATACAATTTCATCGTGAATAATATGGACAATCCTCGGCCACAAGGATTCGTACTTCTCTACCTCTTCCCTTTCGGACTCGGACAATAACTTGTATTCGTCGTCCATGAGGGAGAGCAAAGGACTGTCCTGCTTAGGGTTCCAATTAGGATGCATTCTCCTTTCCCTAAGAAGGCGTGCCAAAATTGTGTACCTCTTTAAAGGGGTGATATCTGACTCCATACTTGTTCTCCTACGTCAGCATTCTGACGACAGAAGCTGTGCTTCATCCTGAAGCACAGCGTCTAGTTCCATCAGGAGTGCCTTCAGTAGCCATTTGTTTTCTATGGAGGTTAAGGTGCCTCGTCCCCCTGCCTCCAGAACGGTTTCTTGCTGTTCTGGACTAAGGCATTCGAACATGTGTAGACCAGTCAGCGCCTCCCTGACTGCACTGGTCGCTAGCTCGGGTAAGGATGTGAGCGGATATAGAAGCGTCACGGGACGTAGCCAGCTATTTTCTAGCTTGAGAGCCTTGAAGATATTAGTAAGTACAATCCTACCTCTCCTAAGTCGGATTTCGTCTAATTGGTAGTCCGCCCAGGGACCCTGTATATCCTTTGGACTTGTCTCATAACTTTTAATGAATGTAGGGCTCAAGTCCAACCTCAGAATGACATACGAAAGGGGACTTAGGTGAGGGTATCCTGCGTTGACTAGATCTACGCTCCCCTTGCCAACGTAGCCTGCATAGAGGTCCTTAAGAACAGAAAGAACTAAGTGAGGATCGTATTCAAAGAAGGGATTACTCGGGTCTGCGCTCTTAACGGCCCAGTCGGGAGGATCAAAACGAAGAGTAGTTTCTCTACGTTTTTTTAGAATAGCATTCTCGACTACTGAAGGAAACCAAGATTTAGCTATGGAGGCAATTTCTTCCTTATGGGCTGCTGTGCGCTCTTCCTCCTGCCTTTTTTCTTCCTTTATTTTTTCCTCTAACTTGTTTTTACCACGTGATATAGCCTCATCGACGTCCTTCAACCAAGGCTTCTCGTAGTAGAGGACATTTCTCTTTGCTTCTTCTAACGTGGAAACTTTTTCGTCTGTCATAACACAAGCTCCAGATCTCTAGGCAATTCAGTGCCAATCTACATCGGCACAGGTTAGACGTTCGTACCCGTCTTTTTCCTGTATTCTTACCAGACAGTTGTCTGGAACCTTCTCTACAACTAACTTATCCCACCCTGCGTAGCACACGGGTTTGGGCAGACTTGGAAACCTCTCCTCCACGCGCTTCTTGAACTCCTCTAACACAGTGGAAGACAGATCTTGCGCCTCTACCTTAGACACAAGCCACGGATCCTCCAGAAGAAAAGCACGTAAAGCCCTAGGCTGGTTCAGATTCCAAGACACCCAACCAGCCCCATACCCAGGACTGATAACTACTTTTCTCATACGTCTTCCTCTTTGAGTTCCTTATCTGCCGAGAAAAGCTCCAATCCGTATCCGTCAGACGACACAAAGACAAGCCCTGTTGCGCTTCTGCGAATGGCCCATATGGGTCCGTCGCTATAACAGTGCTCCCCAGGTCCGAACTTACTCCACTTTTCATGGCCTTTTGCAATATTTCGCCAAGAAAGAAGATGTTCTCTGCTCTCGGAGTATGTGAAGTGATTATTTTCTACAAACCACCAGCAGTCTGTGCGATCCTCTACCCACCAAGAACCGAGAACAACTGCCTCCCCTTGAGCGTGACGCACTTCCCCGTCAGGAAGAGGAAGAGCGGACACCCAGTTGTTGTCGTTTTCCTCTTCTGTTTTCCCAGGAGAAACCAACTCCCAATCGGTGGCTTTAATATCGTTCACCCTAAATTCGTAAGACAGTGGGCTGAATCTTCCACACAACCCACCGTCAGGAGCAACGAATTGTATGATTTCATCGCCCTCTAGATCGTGACTTAAGTATAGGCGACTTGCTTCCGCCCAACTTTTTCTCCTTATGACCCCGCCCGTAGTTAGATAGGGAAGTACATCTTCTAAACGCATGGTTATTCTGCCTGAAGTACAAGGAAGGAAGAGTGTGCGGAAAGTCGAGGTAACGCCTCATACTCTGAGACTGTTCCGACTTCCTCCCAGTGCGCAAGAGTCTTTAGTCCTTCTTCATCCAGTGAACGGTAGTGGACCAATCCGGCGTAGAATGTTGATCCGCCTGGGGTCATCATGTGGATAATTCCTCCACGCACATGAGAAACTCTACCGTAAATACATATTCCGTGTACTCTTAGCTTTACCGGAATTCCGACCTCCACCTGTTGCATAAAATCACTCTTTCTGCCAGAAAAACATGTGGCTTTGTTCCATGTGGAAAAAATCAATAATCTTTTGAATTAGCCAATCCACCTGTTTTGTGGGTATTCTTTCAGCCGCTGACCCCAAAACAAAGACCCCGTGAGGAAAACGATAGAACGCAGCTTCTTTGTTCAAATCTGGGGAATTTGTGCCATAGTGCAAATACAGCTGCCCAACAACATCTACTCTGCGGCGAAATGGCCACCAACCCACAAGGTAAGAGGCAGTTACTTTGTGAATTCGATGTTGGTCGTTTTGAGTGAGATGCTGGCACTCTTTTTCGTTGGGAAAAGGACTGCAATCGATTAAAATGAGTTTCATTGTCTGGTAACTCCACTCTTCTCTGCTATCCAACGAAGCTGCCTATCGGCGTTCTCGATGCACTCTTTTAGTGAGTAGAAGTCGTCGCACCCCAGCGTATCGAAATCATCTTCATCACGCTTAACAGTCACCAGAAACCAGTCCCACTTGCCTTCGCTACACCTGTTAGCTCCGAAGTAACCAAGAGGAGTGTGTACGTGCACGATGTCGCGAAATGGATCGTAGCCTTCTTTCACATCTTCTCCCCGTACGGGAAGTCCAAGGATTTTTAGCTCGGGGTGTTCCGGAATCATCTTTTTTTATCCTCTAGTTTGTGAACGTACAGGCGCAAGTCATCCATAAGATTCCATTCGTCAATGATACGACTGGGTCCGCCTTCTTGGCTAATGAGCTTGTGCACGTCTTCTTCCGTAGGGTATGTAGGTCCGTCGCCATCAGGCCATAGCTCTTCGTATGCTAACTCCACACTAACTTCGATGTCTATTTTAAACCTTGCTTTTTTGGACGTCATTTGAAACATCTTTCGCTGAGTGTAAGTGTCAGCACAGTGTACTCCATGTTGGGCCAGTCAGGCTCAGTGGTAGAATGATTCTTATAGGTGCCTTGGAAGTATGGACCGTAGAGGTCCACCAACACCGAAAGAACCAAATGACAGTCATAAGGAAGAAATGGATTGTCTTCCGGATTTAGCCCAGGTCCAGAATCTCCCCAAGTAAGAAAAATTTGATTCTTACCCCTGATGATAGTATCCTTGACCTGATTCGGAAACCACTTGGAGGCGATGGTTTTAATTCTCTGAGCGTCCTTTTCTTTTTGTAGGTTAAGGGCTTCCAATCTACGTTTTTCACGAAGAGCGTTTTTTTCGTTCTGCGCATCTCTTTCGGCGTTACCCTGAGCAATGGCTTCTTCGACTGCGAGTGTTATTGGATTTTCCAGAGGGTCTTCCACACAATTCAACTCAAGGTTCCCCTCGTGCCATGTAGCGATCTTTTCTTCTTCTCCTCCTGATATCTCACCCAGCGCAAGTTTTCTAATGGCGGCTGCCTTAGCAAGTACTGTGGGATCTGACTCCTGCTTAGGATTAAGAATCGCTAAAGCAAGTCGCTTCGATGCGTCACTACGCATCCATTGGGTTGCCTTCCTTACATCCAACTTACGATCAGGTGCTATTTTGCGAAGCCGTGCTTGCGTTCGAGCCAGCGCAACCAGAGCTGGAATGTCTTGACTTATCTCGGTATCTCCGAAGCGGTTAGAGTGCATTTGAGACTGCTCGGGCTCGGAGGCCTCTTTGTATTGGCTTGTGTCGATCGTACCATGTATTCTAAAGTGGTCTAAAAGTGGTGTCAGCCCTTGAACCGCCTCTACTGGAAGGTGACAGGAGTATTCGGAACCATCATCTTCGTTCAGCAAGGTGACCGAAAGTACCCTGGTTGGATTCTTTTTGAGGTCAGCTATCCAACGAGAGGATATTAGGACACTCTGCCCTAGTGGATCTTTAAACCTAAAAGTCTCGTCATCAACACGAACTAGAAGAGGAGCACTCATGTGAATCTTTTCCATAAATCTTTTTCTTACCCTAGTATGCTCAGGGTTCCTTCCTAAGTCTCACTCTTCTGGTTCTGTTTCCTGAAGAGAAGCGGTCTCATCAAAGCTCGCTTCGTCAGGCCAAGAATTAGTGATCTCTTCAAGAAGGTCCTGAACGAATTCCAGTTTTCTTTGAATCTGGGGCTTTAGCGTGTAGAGTTCTCTTACCTCGTGCTCCACCTCGGTGAATCTAAACACAGGCAGGTAAAATCCGTAAAGAGACGAACCCTTTCTTTTACGCAAAGACCCCTTTGCTTGGGCCAAGAGAATGTTGGCTAGTTTGTTGAAGGTCTGCTTGGCTTTGGTTCGATTGTTCTCTACGTACTTCTGTACCTCTAAAAATACGTGACCGCTGTCATCGTAGGTCAGAAGTATGACGGGTTTGCTAGAGGTCACTTCGAACCCAGAGAAAGAGAGTCTTTCTTCTTTTGCTCGTCAATCATAGCCTGTAGGTCAAACGCGAGGCGTCCTAGAGACTCAAGTCCCTCTTCGGATAGAATCTGATAACCGATTATCTTGGCCTTGTCTTCAATCTGACGTGCGGTCATTTTGGTGGCGCACATACCTCTGCAGCACCACAAGAGGTTGTTGCTGGACTGGAGGAAGTACACAATGTGTTTGTAGGAACTGTCGTTATCGCACGAAATGTACGTGGTTTCTTCTACCTCTTCCCAATCTTCCGCAAGCATATTGCTCAGACTCATTATGTAAGGTTGAATCTGACCCACAGTTGTCACTTCCATGATATCTCTGGCATCATGAGACAACATAAGATGCGTTCTGGTGGGCCAGATTTTTCTGCGGATCTTATATCCATAGAGTAACTTCTTTAACGCGGCTTCGATTTTCATGGTTCACACCTATGGCTGCTGACGTAGTTCTTAAATTAGAGGTGTCAGACGTTTTCAGGAGACTCTAGCTTCTCTATGGCTTCTAACGCTCCCAAGGCAGCTATCAGGGAGGCGTGACACACATCACGTGAGGAATAACCCTTCACCCAGGCGTTATAGTAATACTTGGCGCACCTAAGAACCTCTCGTTGATAGTCTTCTACGGTGACTCGTCGTAAGTCTTTTAGGTCCATTTATCGTGCTCCACAGGTAAAGTTGGAGTGTGGAATCGAATCACGTTATTTCCTTCTCCCTCAGTTTCGACAAACACACGATCACAGCAGTGGCGATGGTAGCCTCGTGACCACTGGCAAGCACGCTACCTCCACTGTCGTAGGTTTCGTCAGTCACCGCGAGCACGAGCCATTTCTGCGCCTGGTACGCACACTGCACGTGACCTCCCATCTTTTTAGCGAGCAGTACAAGGTGCTCTAAGTCAACGAGATTGTCCACGTCGTTGCCCTTTTCTAGATCTGGCATTTGTAACTCCTTGGTCCAACCTTAAATACGCATATCCTGGATTCGGCCCGACGGAAAAATAATACATGTCGGGATTAGTTGGCTAGGGAGTAGACTGTTTGTTGTCTTATAGCCCGAATCTCACTAAGCATGTGTCTGAACGTCGGAACGTAAGGGGCAGGCCTATCGAAATACTCATGGCATTTCAGAATTCTGCAGCCAGTCGGAGGGAAGGTCCCATTCTGCAGGAGCAACTCCTTCCGCCAGGTACTTTATCTCCTCCTCCAGGTTTTGTTTTGCGTTGGCGGTACGCGTGGAAAAGTACCCAGTGAGATAGAAAGGGTCTCTGGACAAAAGAGCCTCCAGAGCTTTCGTTCTTCCTACCTTGTATTCTTCCAAGGGAACAAAGCTGTACTCCTTGCGAATTGCCTGCATGTACTGAGCGTACACAGGTCTTGGCTCCCCAAGAATGGACAGGTCGATGTCCAGAAAGAACCGCGCCGACCAAAGGTCCGTGTCCGAGTAAAACTGATCTGTGACCTTGTGATTTGCGGTGTCACGAATCATCTGGTGGATGACACGCACTTCTCGCTCGGACCCTACCATTTCTGTAGTGAGAAGAGTGGTAAGAAACAGTTCTGCACTTCTCTCTTCGTTTCTACCGGGACGGGATCTCGGGTCGTACACCGCGTCATGAAACCAGATGGCCGTTTCCACCACATCCGCCTGGGTTTTGGTTAGCCACTTGCTGTCAACCAAGGTATCCACCAAGCGCAGGCACGCTTGAACGTGGCTGAGATTGTGGTAATGACGGTGCGGCTCGTTGTACAGAGTGGTCAGAGAAGAGATGACAGACAAAGGTAGCATTTGAGCTTTCTCCACGAACTAGAGTATGACCAGGGTTTGGCCTCACAAAAATATTCTAAGGCCCTAAAGAGGCTAGTACCCTCTTTAAAACCCCATACCCCCTTAAAAGGACAAACTGGAAAGGGGAAATTTCCCTTAGAGAATTTCCCGCCAGATACGTAGGTGCTTCTCAATTTTTCTTCCGGGCGTGTACTCCGAAGAAACGTACTTCCAGGCGCGCAGAAGTCTCATTGCTCCACTGCGAGAAATGAGCCGTTTCTTGCGCAGAGTGAATAGCGTCCACTCCAGCTCGTCAATCTCTATGTCACACCACCGATGTGACAGAATTACTCCTTCCGCCTCCACCACGCATCCTATGCGCAGCAGGTAGGATATTCCCAGAAGAGAAGCCAAGTTCTCTTCTTCTATGGAGTCTTGCTCGGAAAGAAGCTCGAACCCAAACTCGGGCATCATCTTTCTTTCGGGCGCAGCTACAACCCAGTGCGCTATCTCGTGCGCAAAATCAAAAACGTCATCCCCACAGCCATGCCCGACGGAAAAATCAAAACAGCCCCATTCGCCCACTCCCCATTTGAATCCTACCCTACGTGCAATGGCCACCATCTTCTGTCCGTTTCTGGACCGCAGAAACTTAAGCCTGGCTTTATTTTTGTGCTGTAGAGAGGAATCGTGCTTCTTGTAAGGTATCACACAGGGGGTCGCACCCATTCAATTTTCCTTTTCTGGCTTCATGTACAACGTCCCATGTTCGCAGAATTGTTGGAGGAAAGGAAGCATGTCCTTGAGCATTCCCCGGTCGATAGAGAGCACAAGTCCAGGAGCGCAAAATAGAAGTTTTGAATAAGTGGAGTGCAATTCCCACTTTGCTTCTTCGTTCGTAAACTCGTACCACTCCCTGCCCAACATTCTAACACTGGACTTCTTGAACTCAGGAAGAGGCTCCCACACAAACGAGTCCAAGATACCAAGATACCTAACAGAATCTCTTATGGTCGAGTGTGCTCCCAGCATCACAAACTTTTTGCCCGCCACTTTTGCTCGTCGGGTCATTTGGTGAAAAAAGATCAGCCAGCGAGCTATGACTAGCTCACATTTGGACAGATCGCACACCACCCTATCGTACGAATCGATGAGTTCAAGCAACTTGCTTTCGTCCTCTTCGTGACATATGTCGTCGACAAACTCAGGACATATGAGGACGGCCTCAGTATCCTGCCGGTGAATCGTAAAGAGTCCGATTTTTTCCATAGTTGTCTCCAAGTCCAAATGGCCTATTCATTCAACCGAGGGCACGTTGCACGTTCGGTAGGACCGATATGTAGGTGTAATCCTCGTACCCGTAGTCAGGATCTCCTGACCTTGCTTTTGACACGCTGATCTTGACGAACTCTCCTGCTATTTCTTCGATAATCTTCTTGACCATCCAGGGATCGTAATATTGGAACGGGTTTGAGTCATACCCCTGAACCCACGGAAAAGCTAGGTAGATACCGCCTTGTCTTTCTGTCGACATTTCTAGCTGCTTCGGAAGCCACTCGGACAGCTTTTCTCGGAGGTACTTCTCGTCCGCTTTTCTTTTGGCTTCGGCTATTCTATCAGCCTCCAGTTTAGCGGCGCTCTCCTGCCTTTTCTTTTCTTCCAACCTTTCTGCGCCACGTCTAATTGCACTTTTGATCGGATTGTCCGGACTCGTCTGCTGCATAATCTTGATTGTTATTTCCTTATGGATTTCATCCATCTCACGGCGGAGATAGCACTCCAGAGGAACTAACATGTCAGTCTGTCGCATGGCTTCCAGAAGAACACAGAAAATAGTTTCCCAACAACAAGCAACTCCACGAGCAGTTAGGAACTCGCTGACAGTATCACGAACTTTTCTGCATGTGCCGTCTTCTTCGATTTCTGAGATCAGTTCTTTGGTGATATCGAACCTGAACTCTTTTGCTGGCAAATCAGGTTCGGCACTGGCGAGTAACTCTTGGAGGAACTCTTGGTCGACGATTTCCCGTACATCCCTGGCGACGGCAGCCTCAAGTGCCCCAAGAGGGGAAAAGAAGTCACTCTCCTTGTACTTGGGTGCTACTTTCTTGGGCACGTCACCCTGCTCTTGCAGGTATGCTACAAAATCCTTTTCCAAGTTTCGATCTCGAATGAACTGTATTGTCTGCTCAAGCATGTCCGTCTTCTCCTGCGTAATTCTGCTCATGTTCGTTCCCAGTATGTCCAGGGTTCCACTTCTCCAAGTGGTAATACCAACTACCAGTATCGCACACTGTCGCACCTACTCAGTTATCCGAGTATCCAGTTATCCAGTTATCCAAGTATCCTCGGTTACCGGGTGCCCGGAAAATCCAAAGGATTTTCCGGGCCTGAAAAACCCTGGACGTACTTCTGCACCTCTAGAAATACATGACCACTGTCGTCATAGGTGAGAAGTACGACTGGCTTGGTGGGAGTCACTTCGCGCCTGAGGAAAGAGAGTCTCTCTTCTTCTGTTCTTCGATCATGACTTTTACGTCAAAAGGAAGTCTAGTAAGAGAACCAAGCGTGTCCTCCGTCATCGTGCTGTATCCAGCGATACGTATTCGTTCTTTGATTTGATAGATGGGCATTTTAGTAGCGCACATAAAGCGACAGCACCACAAAAGAGCCCCCGCGTCTTGCAGGAATTTTACCACATACTTGTATGCGTTGTCATGGTCGCACTCGATGTATGCGGTTTCTTCTACTTCTTCCCAGTCTTCAGCGCACAGGGCGTCCATCTTGATCTTATACGGATGCTGCTGGTCCACCCCGTCAGACTCCATAAGAGTCTGGCCATCGTGATACAGGGTGAGATACACTTCGGCAGGCCAAGATATACGTCGAATCTTAGATCCTGACTTGAGCTTTTTTAGGGCGGCTTCGATTTTCATGTCTGATCCATCAGTAGAATTCAACTGTCAAATCTTTTTTACCTGAAAAGGTGACTGTCGTACCCTGTCCTACTATCTCCAGATAAGATGTACCTCCTGAAGACTTCCTAGTCGGACTTATGTACATTGTGCACGCATACTCAACAGAAAAAGAAAGAGATGCGAGAGGACTCACGAACACCTCCTTGCCTCCGCAGGAAACTTTCCATTCTCCTCTACGAGACCTAATTTCTATCTCGGTTCCAACCGGAAAAGAGGTGCTTGAGTCAGTTCTCATCGGAGGAGATAGACCCATAAGGTCTGCTTGCTTTTGGCTAAAGCAATGGCATGACCTATTCGTGCACTCCACCGAGAATCCGGAGTCGTATGCTCCGGCCTGGCCACAGTAACGACAAGCAGTCACGGTTTGCTCCCGTACGCCAGATTGAAACGTTCCACGGCACGCTGAACTACGTCTCTTACAGAAATGGTCACGGGTACGAACTTGGTTTCTTCTTCTCCGCCTTCCCAAACAGTGAACCACCCTATCTTCTGCATCTCTTCTTGGGCGCGCTGCAGAGAGTAGTGAAACTTGGAACGAAGTATCCCATCAAATCCTGACTCGTCCTGTGGCCCCAGACAGTTGATGAAAACCGAAATTTGGTATACCCAGTCACCCTTCTCCACCTCAAACTCATCTTGATGTGTTTTGGTATAGGGGGCCACGCTTACAACGGCAGAGATCTCGTAATTTCCTACTACGAGATTGTCTACGTCGTTGCTCCTGTCTAGATCTGGCATCTATACACTCCTTAGTCCAAACTTAAATACGTATATCCTGGATTCGGCCCGACGGAAAAATAAATTCCTGTCAGCTGGGAATAGAAAAAGAAAACCGAGTCTCCAGGGCGTAGTACTCGACAACGCCGCCCGAGTCGATCCACTCATGAATGTGCGGAACTAGAATACTCCAGGGAGATGCTCGGTTCTTGGTATCCCATGAATACTGAAAACGTGGCAACCCGTCCGTATCTTCCTTGGACCCGAAGAGACGGTCGCACGTTTCGTGAGTGAGACGAATGGGAAGTTGGACTACTTCGGCCTTGGCTGGTTTCTTTTTATTGGAAGCTTTTAGCGTCATAGTGTCATTCCCAAGGCGTCGAGCTTGTTCTTCAACAAAGCATTCACCTTATCGTCATCTTCGTCTTTTACTGGGACGTTCTCGAAGATGGATGTCCATCGCAGGGCATAGTCATCGATTCCGCACAATCCCAGGTTGTCGATGATGTTCTCACAGATCTTTCCAAGGAGAAATGGAAATTCGGAATCTCTGTTGTCGTACGTGTACTTCATCTGAAGATCAACCTTTATGATTTCCTGTAGGTTCTTTTCGGCCAGTCCAGCAAGATACCACAGGCGTGCTCTCTTCAGAAATTTCTGTTCGTCCAAGCCTTTTTGGAACATCTGGATGACAAGGCTGCCATCGTCTGCGTCGGGAAGGTAACTGCCACCCAGGTAGTCATCGAATTGATAACCTTCTTGCCAGAGGTACTCGATGATTTCTCCTGTGAAGAGAACAGGGTGATAGGAGTCCTTACACGTGCCTGCTGGGTCGATGAACGGAACAGCCAAGTGTTCCTTTCGAATTCTTGACATTTCTTCCGACCAGGAAGTTACGAGTCCACTCAAGTAATTGCCAACCCTAGGTCCGCTAAAGTAGATCGCTCCCTCAGTAATCCAGACTTCTGTGCCTTTGTGCAGATACTTAGCGGTGTAGGACTTTTCACCACCTTCTGGTTGGTCGTACAGAACTTCCCAACCGCCCAGGTTCATCTTAAACCCTTCCGAATTCACGAAGTGCACGCAGAGTGAGGGTCCTAGTTCTGAGAGTTGAAGTTCCTTACCTTTGAAATTGGAGACAAGAGTGTTCCACATCATTTGGGCTTCAGTACTATTCATAGGAAGAAAGATTTTAGTTCCGTTTATGGGCGTAACCGTCCCTGCTGTCCACAGACTCGGCTTGACAAGAAGAGGCATGGTCATTCCACCCCTGTAAGAAGCGGAGTCCATTCCAGAGCAACCTTCTCCACTTCGTCGTTATCGCTCCATTCCAGAGCAACCTTCTCTACCTTGGGCTCAAGCAGCAACAGGTTGTCCATCACGTTTCTGCAGAACGTGCCAAGGAATTTAGCAAACTCTGAATCTGGTTTGTGCTGACGACACCTTCGGCGCAGAACCTCATCAGCTTCTGCTACCTCAAGCAAGTTATGTTCAGCCAAGCGAGCCAGGTACCACGTACGTAATTGGTCCAGAACGGCTTCTTCGTTTCCTTTTTCCTTCATGTAGTGGAGTACCGCAGCTCCCTTGCACTCAGCATACGAGTCAGATTTGAATCTCCCAGGAAGGTAGTCCTCAAACTGGTACCCTTCCTGCCAAAGGTACTCTAGCATTCCTCCAGTGAGATAGATAGTACCGTCGGCTGTGTGGACGTACCCCTTTTGAATCTCTAGAGACGAAAAATCGCTAGCAAGTTGCCCCCAGCGGTACACCACATCTTTCCACGCCGTGGCTCTTTCTTGCGTTCCATAGAAGGTCAGAGTTCCATCCTTGAACACCGCCTGCGCCTCCCTGTGAAGGTACCTGCTTTTGTAGTCTTCCAGTCTACCGTCTACATTTTGGCGATACTCTATGTACCACCCGTGCAGGCACGCACCCAGCTTGGTTTGGGAGTTGTCGGTTTGGGAGTTGTAGTGAACTCCGTAATGATCCCTCAATTGTGAGACTATCCTGCGGGCATCCATAATGGACAACGGAAGTCCAATCTGCATAGCGGTTTCTCCTTGGAATCAAAATTCCTCGGGTACCAATGAAACCCACCTAAGAGCCAGGTGTTCCAGTTCATCTTCTGGGTTATCGAGCTTGTTGTCGATAAATACTCTTGCACATCTTCCTCAAAAGAAGGTCCTGCTAGTACCTCTTTTTAACCCCATACCCCTGTTTTAGAAGCAAACTGGAAAGGGGTAATCCGGTACTTCACTCCTTGAGAAGTTCTTGGAGTGAGGTAACGGCCTGGCGTAACCCATGCGCGGTTCCTCCGAAAAATTCAGCCATACTGTACATGTTACGACTTCGGTCGGGAACAACGAACGGACTCGGAGTTCGGGGAGGGTCTTCAAAGGAGGACTTGATGGCCTCTTCGTTCCAGGCCTTCTCTGCCTCCGCGCATATTCGCTGAGATTCCTCCATGTATCCCTTGCACCGTTTTTCAGCATTGTCTGCTTCCTCCAGAAATATCTGAAGTAGGTGCTCCAGTTTGGATCGACTTACGTCTTTCACCACCACCCTGCTTCCTGACCCATCTTGTAGAGTCCAAAGGAAACCAAGGCCGAGCCACTCAGAATGAGTAGAGCAGAAACAAAGACCACCCAAAGTGCAGCAACTCCCATGTTACCGCCCCACGTGATCTTGTGAATGAACTTGTCGTAAAATGACTTCATTGAAATCTCCTTCAGAGTGGTATTACCAGTATCTTACACTGTCTCACACTAGGTGGTCGTCCCTTTTGCCTTCATACTTTTCTTTTAGGCGGAGGTACTCAGCTCGTTCGCGAGCTGCAGCTTTGGCAGTATTCTGTTGAATCTCTTCCTCTGCCTTCTGACGGGCCTTTTCGCAAGCCCGATCCTTGATGGCAGTGACGTCAATGGATTCAGTCAGCGCATACACCTCACAAAAGGCACCCTTGTAGTCGTGATAGCGGGTCCAATAGTTATCGACCTCCCACTCGACGCCGCACATGGTCTCGCACAGCGAGACATACTCATCGAGCGAGCTGTAACCGTTATCCACCCTCATTTCAACTAGGTATCTCATTCTGTCCTCACAGATCCATCTTGGCTACGGCAAGAGCAAGCTTCCATCCGCGATCGGTAGGTTCAAACCGTGCGATAGGAGACCGAAACTTATCACTTACGGTGAAATGAGGGTCCACCACCTTCTGCAAGATGAGATTGCTGATGGTCAGGTTCGAATAGACCATGATCTTTCGCCCCTCGTAATTGGTGCAATCTAAATATTTCACTTCGACAACAAGGTGTCTTCCCACTTGCTGCGACCTCAGAATCTCATAATTCAACGGGTCTGGATTACCCGGCGGGGAAACCCCCTGTGATGGTACGGTGATCGGCGGAGGAGATACGCTCTCCCCGTAGTAGTACTCCTCTTCACGACGAAATGGTCCGATTCCCATAAGTCCTCCTATTCAATAAAGCACCGAGGCTCACACCTCAGGCCACTCTTTTTTAGCGACAATGCCTAGCTTCTGTGCTCTGTCTTCGTACTTACTTTGAAGTACAGGTCCTAGCTCTTCCCACGTAAGTCGTTTCGAATCGAAGCTAGAATCCGGAAACTCTCCTACTTCACTCTCGTACAAACGTTGCCCACCTGTCTTACGCACCTTGGTCTCCAGAGCTTCATCAATGCCCTCCCTCAGAGCCAAGACCATATCCATTTGCATCCAGAGAACGAAATTTAGCATCTCCACAGAATGGGCACCGGAGTATTCGTACAAGAATAATCCTAGGACGTCCGTGTCTTCCTTTAGTACGAAGGTCTTTTTATTGATGACTCCAGAAGGAAAAGCTGCAAGAACTTTCTCAAAGCCTTTCTTAACTCTTTTCTCCGTCACTGCGTTTTCTTCTTTCTCGGGTGTGTGAATACACGGCACCGTGAAGGGAGAGGTATCTTGAAAGGCCTTAGTCTTGCCTTTCCACTTAGCTACTTCGATCACAGCTTCGTGCATCGCCTCCACAAGTTTCTCTTCACTCTCTTGAGTAGATCCTACGACCCGATGAAGTGTAGGACATGCTACCGACCCGTTGGGGTACGCGATGACTGAGCGGTCAGGGTTCAGCTTTTCCTTGAAATACAGAACCATAATGTCAGAGGCCTCTAAATGAGAGTGAAGTGGAGATTCACGAACCCACCCGTAGCTCTGCGGTGCGGGCACTCTCTGAGTAATTCGCTTCAACATTTCGTCGTCGATTTTCATGCTGCTCCTTTTCCTGCACTATGTTCAGGGTTGAAACTTACTCAAAAGGTCACGCGCGGAAAATACTTCCCAGAAAAAGGTTTAGGTCAGGAAATTCACCTACCCCCATTTTAAACCCCATACCCCTTCTCAGATTCTAAACTGGGAAAGGGTAATCCGGTACCCCAAGTTCAGAAATGGAATTGGTATTACCAGTGTACGACATACACCTACCAACTTCCTAAGGTTCTCAGTTATCCAGTTCTCTAAGTTATCAGTTATCAAGTTACCATTTTCAAGTTTCCAAGTTACCGGGTGCCCGGAAAATCCAAAGGATTTTCCGGGCACATTTTAGGCCCGGAGGGTTTTTCACTGGATTTTTCTTTTAGAAAAATCCGAGATTTTCCACCGGGGAAAATCTCCCAGCAAAATATTTCCCGGAGAAATATTTTGGAGAGGGGGCCGTTGGCTTATTTTTCCGGGCCCGTATTTCCCTCCGGGGAAATACCTACCGGGTAAATGTCAGGCCCTTAACGAAGAAAAGCCCCCCGGTTTCCGGGGGGCTTTTCGCTTGGTTTTCAGCCGAAGCTGAAAAGTGCTTCGAGTTCGGCGTCGATCTCGGAGCGCGTGGCGACCGTCGGAGCCGGAGCGGGGGCCGGGGTCGGCTTGGCCTTGGGAGCGGGCGCCGACTTGGGAGCCGGAGCGGCCGGGGCGCCGAGGTCCAGATCCAGATCGAACGAATCCAGATCCAGCGCCGGAGCGGGAGCGGGAGCGGGAGCGGAGGGTGCGGGTGCGTTCTTCGTCGGGCAGGTCCGGGCGTTGTGGCCCTCCTCCCCGCAAATGCTGCACTTGTACTTGCGCTCGCCCTCCGCCTCGACGGCCGGAGCGGGAGCCGGAGTCGAGGCCACCTTGGCGGGTTGCGTGACCGGCTTGGCCCCCTGGAACGCGGCCAGCGGGATCACCGCGTAACCGTTCTCCGCCAGAAGGTGAACCAACTTGCCGAACTGCTCTGCCGAAATCTTCATGATCATGATTCCTTTCTTGGCGAGGCGTCCCTCGCCTCTCGGATTCTACTATGGCCAGGGTTCAGGCGGTGGCCAGGACTCGCGAAAGGGTGGACGGCGGGAGAATGCGGGCGAGAACGTCACGAGTCAGAACGTCCCCGGCCTCGACAATCTTGCGAGCCCGGACCGGACCGACACCGGGCAGCTTTTGAAGTTGGCCGATCGAAGCACTGGCCAGGTTTTCGAGCGCCATCGACTCCCGCTTTTCAGCGTACCGATCCCAAACCGCACGAGACTTGCTCGGCGCCGATCGGGCGACCACGAGAAGCGGGGAAACCTCCCACGACGGACGATAGAAGGGAAGCGAGGCGAATGCCTCGAAACGGGAAACCTGGGCAGCCTGGCGAGCCTTTTCGGCCCGCTGACGCGCACGCTCTTGAAGCTCCGCGCGAGCTTCTTCGATGGCCACGATCTCTTCGATGTCCAGATCGTCGTAGTCGACAGCCCGGAACACCGGGAACAGGAACGAGGAAAGCTCCGCCGAGTAAAGGCAGGCGATCGAAACCGCACAGCAGACGATGACCATCGCCCAGCCGAAACCGTCCAGAAGAATCGCGAGAGTGTCGATCGTTTCCATGGCGCCCACTTCTTTCTGGCCAGTCACACCGGCCAAGGTTTGAATCTGCCGACTAATATGGCCAGGGTCGGAACGCAGAAGCCTAGGAACGAGTTAAACGGGAAAAGGGCCCCCGGTTTCCCAGGGGCCCTTTTCTCACGCCGCCTTCCGCTTGGCCAGCGCCGCCGTGACCTTGGCGGCGTAGGCCGCCGCTTGGGCGTAGACCGTCGCCGCGACGTGCGGGTCGAGACGGCCGACCGACGAGGCGAGACACACCGCCCCCGCCTCGGGCTTCGGGTTGAACTTGGCGGTGCCGTCCGACTGGACCACCCACCGGGGCAGCGCGTTCCCCTTCGCACCCTTCGAGACGAAGCACCCGCTCACCGCGATGCGCATCGGGCCCTTCGTCCCGTCCTCGGCGAGCACCTGGCGAAGCGACGCCGCGAAGCTCTCGACGCCCTCACCGGGGGCACCGACGAGCGATCCATCGGCGGTCGAGACGTGGAAGACGAGCACCTTGCTGAGAACGAGGTCGCGGGCGGGGTCGTACGAGTTCTTGTTGTTCTTGGCCATGATTGTTTCTCCTGTAGAGGTCGAGGCGTCCCTCGCCTCCCCTTCTACTATGAACAGGGTTGGTTTGGACACTTTTGACACACCTGCCCCTTAAGTGAGGGGCGGACGTGTCTTTTCACTCGGCGGGCCGGGTGACGTTTTCGGCACTCGGCGGAGGATTGAGACTCCCCAAGCGGGGCGCCTCGTTCACGACTCGGGTTCCCCAATAGAGGATCCAAGCTGCCGGAGTACGTCCCCACACGTTCACGCAGAACGTGAACGCTAGGACGGAGACGATCACATACCACTTTTTCAAGGATTCCATGCGGCAAATGCCTCCTGCCATTTACTATTAGCAGGGTTTGATTCCACCTAATAGCCGATTGAAAGTTGGAAATAGGGGAAAGTCTCACGTGAACTGGTAATACCAGTTGCACTTAAAGGTTACCTTAGTCGGAAAATGTTGTAATCATCTATTCACACTTTCGACCCTTTAAGTGAGGCAGCGGGTCAACAGGGGAAAACGGCCCTTCTCACGTGGAATAGCGGACAGGCGGCAGGTCAGGTTAAAAGGCAATGGCCCGCAAGCGGGCCTGAAAAGCTAGATTCTCGTAGCCACTGCGAGGAACGGTTAGTGACTATTAGAAATAGGTGTATCACTGCGAGGATTCTCGTAGCCACTGCGAGGATTAAACGGAAATAGCCCCTAGGAAATACCTAGGGGCTATTTCCGGGTAGTGCATCACGCCACCGACTTGATACGGTGGACGATGACGTTTTGGGTTCGGGCTCGAATCAGGAAGATCGCTTTGTCGATCTCTTCGAGATTCTTCTGAATCTCCTTTCTGCGATCCTCTCCCGCTCGAATCTGTGCCCGGAGCAGCTCACCCTTACGAGTGAGAAGATGACGAATCTGATCGTTGCCCATGGTCCTAGCCTCCTCTTGGCATCTATTATGAAAAGGGTTCGTAGCCACTGCGAGAAATAGGGGTATCACTGCGAGGATTCTCGTAGCCACTGCGAGGAATCATTAGAAAGGGTAGGGGGTTAAACAGAAATAGCCCCTGGGTTGGTTACCAGGGGCGTATTTCAGGAAACCTTCTCGACCTTCTCGAAAGAAAGGCTGTCGAACTGGAGCCCGTGAGAAGGATCGGAGCAGCATCGAGTGTATTTCTCGACCAGCTTGAAATCCGGTGCGTGGGCTGCCAGAACCTCAAGCACCTTCGCCTTCCGGTCCGGAAAGACGACTCCGAGGTTTTCCTCCCCATGAAACTTGGCCAGCTTGGCCAACCGGAATGCGGCCACGTGAGGCAGACCGTAATCTGCCTTCAACTTCTTTCCGAGCACCTTCCGATACTTGGCGAGAGTCATAGCTCCCTCCTTTCGTCTCCCTTTATTATGTCGAGGGTTGGACTCGGGCAGCACGTGCGTTAAAAGGGCTTAGCCCCCACACTAGGGATTCCACCTAGAGGGGAGGCTGTAGCCTTCGTCTTCTTCGTCGAAGATTTCTCTCCGCTCTTTCCGCGCTTCCTTCTCCGCTTTTCCACGCTCCGATTGAAGCCGGAGAGTGCGAATCTTGGAAGCGATGCGCTCCGCCCGGTGGTATTCCTGAGAGCAGATTTTACATCCGCACTCGATCACCGGGAAAGAGTATCCCTGAGAGCAGGGAGCGGAGAGAATCTCGGCGTGCTCGTTCGAGAGCTTTTCGATCTGGCGTTCGTCCATGAAGCCTCCCTTCGAGATTTAGTATGAAAAGGGTTGCGGGGCTAGCTCACCCCATTCCTTTGCCCCACTTCTCGACCGCGTGTTCCCACACTTCCGCGAGAAGGTAAATCCTACCCGCAACGTGCAGTTGGGGCACCGACTTTTCGTCCGGTTGCTCGTTTGCTTCCACCGGGGATTCGATGGTGTCGATCGCTTCTGCCCGGATGGCAACGAGGCGTGTGTTTTCCCGATTCAGCGTCCCGTCCCGCGAAACTTCGTTGTAGACCAGAAAGTGAATGATCATGGAATCAACCTCGGGACAGGTTCGTACACCCGTCGCTTGATGTCTTCTTCGGTGTAGGCTGTCTCCCATTCCGGAAGAAACTCACACCGGGCCAGGATTTCCATTCTCCGGAAATCTTCTCGCTCGTGGACCTCCGAAAGAACGTCCAAAAGCGCGTGGCAGGTTTCCGTGTCCTGGGAATCGAACATTTCCAGTTCCACGTGCTGCTGGCACTGGTAACTGTCTCCGGTCCAGTCGCACAGAAGCAGTGTGTAAAGTACGTGAATCATTATTTCCTCGTCCTTGGTACTTACTATGAAGTGGGTTCGTCTCGCAGCGAGGATTCTCGTAGCCGCTGCGTACTCCTGCGCGCATTAAACGACAAAAGCCCCACCTAGGTTTCCCTAGGTGGGGCTGGCAGGTATGGACATGTAACCCAACTTACCTGTTACATAGAGGTACCCTCCTCCCGTCAGGTTTCTGCCGCGGTGGCCCTACCTATTATGGGCAGGGTTTGCGGGCTAGGCTTGTGTGTCAGTAGGGTGAAGGATTCTCTCCGTCGGGAAGCCGGAATCCGTTTTCGGAAGCGAAGGCACGAAGACCAAGTTCGATGTCCCAATCGCTTGCCGCATCGTCGTGAATGCTTTGCAGCTCGGAGAAGAACTGCAAATCTTCGGCCGTCTCCGAATCGAAGCCGACCGCCTCGTTCAGCTCCCTTTGGACGTCCTCGTAGGGGGCATCTTCGTGGATCTTCTCCACGATTACTCCCTCGAAGCGGGGATTGTACTTCTCGTCGGAAATCAAGTGCCCAATGTTGCACTTGCAACCGTTTCGCCCCCGGTACATCGGGCCTTCGACCTGACGTCTGCTGTATCCCAGGGAGAGCCGAAAGCCTTGGTACTTCATCCCGTTCCAGACCTTCGTGAAGATTTCCTGCTTTTGTTCGTGACTCAACATCTTTATCCTCCCGTCAAGGGGCGACGACGTATCCATGAAAGTTCGAGGCGAAGAGAGCACCCCAAAAGAGCGCCCACGTCAGGAAGCGGCCACCGAGACGAAGCCTCGTTCTGCCAGACTGCGACAACCAGAAAGAAAATCCCGGCCGGAAGAAAATGGTTCATGAATGGAACCAGCTTGGCGAGGTAGTACGTCCAAAGACCCACCGTCGCCAGGTTGGAGAAAAACTCCAGACCCGTCATTCCGTCCGCATCCTCGAACGGAATGTAATACACTCGGCCTTCCTTCGTACGAAGGACACGGTGCGTCTCGGTCTTGGAACGAATCGGAAGCTGCCAACGAGCGGTCATGATTCACCTCTTGGGTGTGAAAGGAATGGGCCGTCGTCGGCCTCGAAACCTAGTATGACCAGGGTTGAGTTTGGCTTAAACGAGAAAAGGCTCCCAGGAGTATTCCTAGGAGCGTCTTCTCAGGGAGTGTACTTCACGCCGAGAATCTCGATGTGCGTCGGGTAGTCCACCCACCGAAAGCTGATTCCGTGAGGCTTCTCCGCGTCGATCCACCGGAGAAATCCCCAGCAGAGCTTGCAGAATCGCGGCACGTTGTCTTTGGCGAGAGCCTCGTCCGAGAGCCGGAAATGGCGGCGAACACGCTCCAGATTCTTCTGGAGAACCTCTTTCAGCGGCGCTCCGGTTTGCGCACAGACCATGTCCTCGATTCCCGGAGTCGAAAGAGCGAGGATGTACATCCGCTCCACCTCGATCACCGTTCCCAGGTACACGTTGAAGTTCTCGTCATCGACCTCGAACGTGGAAGTCAGAAAGCTCTTGCCCATGGGGTCACCTCCTCTTGGCTTTTACTATGGCCAGGGTTTAGATTACTATTTGAGGTAGACGTATCCCTTGATACCCTCCTCCCGATATTCCGCGTAGCACTCCAACTCCGTCTTCATGGAATGCTTTTCCAGAAAGAGGCGTGTCTTCTCCTCGCTGCCGTTGCGAAACTTCGTGTGAGCGATGACCCTTTCGCTCCCGTCGGGATGAATCTCGAACACATGCACTTCGGTTTTCACATTCACCTCCCACAGAGGAATGTCGAGAACGAACGTGGAAAGCTCACGTTGAAACACCACCTGAAAGTCAGAATGGTGGGAAACAGCTCCCGAAGGAACATCGTAGACACGGATCAGAAATCCGTTGTCTTCCAGTTGAATCGTCTCATCCTCCGTAAACCACTCACAAAGTTGGTTCACCGAGTCGAAGCCGCAAACCTCCCCTGCCTTCATAGCGTAACCGCTCGCAAAAGGTGTCGGATGGTAGGGACAGCCGGAGTGCCTACTCGAAAGGCTCAAAGTCATGTTCGACGACCTGTCGGACCGAGTATCCAAAAGTTGGTAGGGTCCAAATCCGTCCCTTTTGTGTTCGACTCGGTAGACCCTGCCGCCCAGCATAGCCAAGTCTTTCATGTCGGCCTCCTTTCTCTTTCTATTATGGAAAGGGTTGCTTCGCTGCGAGGATTCTCGCAGCGGCTACGAGGAGGGTTAAATGGAAAATAGCCCGACGTAATATTCCGTCGGGCTATTTTCAGCAGAAGGTGGTTCGACTGTGCCACAGTTCCGGATTGTGGCCGTACCCGTCGTGTCGGATGGGTTCTCCGTCCCCGTCGAGCGTGACGGGAGTTTCCTCGTCATCGGAGGGAGTGCTCGTGACGGTGTAGAGACACCATCGGTTTCCGGGACACCATCCCGTCAGGAACAGATTTCCGGCGGCGATTTCGACGGCGAACTCCTCGGGAAGCTCTCCGAGGAACATCGCCATCACGCCCTCATCTTCGGTCAGGTACCGCACCAAGTATTGTTTCGCCATGATCTGTTTCCTTTCAGATGACGCCGTCTTCGATGAACGCACCGCCGCTGCGCTTCCACGCGGCGATCTCTTCTCGGTAGAGATCCGGATCGTACTCCAGATCGAAGTCTCCGTCCGAGAAGCAGTCAACGAAGTAGTTGACCACCGGGTCTTTCGTCTTCATGTTCGCGTCGTAGGCACGTTGGCAGAGGTCCAACTGTGCTTCCGTCAGAATGCTGAGGCTCAGATTCATTGTTGTTTCCTTTCAGTGGAACTTCATTGGTCGCAGGGGTAGGAGTCGAACCTACTTATTATCATCACACCCTTGGCAGGGAGAGCCCGGCTCATTTTTCGTGATGCCCTGCGCTGCCCTTTCTATTATGTTCGGGGTTGCCTCACCAGCAGTCGAACACAACGTCCCTTTTCTCCAGATCCTCCACCAGCATTTCCTTTAGATCCTGCTCGGGAATGGCCAGAAGAGACTTCGTGTTGTGGCGAATCCAACTCTGGAATCCACCGGGAGAGATTGGTTGACCCAACGTGATGACGCACAAAACGTGAAAGTGAACGTACTTTTCCGGATCGTACTCGTCATCATTGGGAACGGACATTCCCTCTTCTTCCGCAAACCTCGCAATGGACAGGGGAAAGGCGAACATTTCTTTTCTCCTAGGCTGAGGATAGATAGAAATAGCCCGACGGAATATTCCGTCGGGCTATTTTCAGGTTCAGTCACTTGTGGTAGCGACGTTTGTCATCGGGATGCAGGACGAACGGGCCCTTGATTTCTGCGACGGACCCCAGGAAGAGATTTCCTGGTGAGGTGTTTCTCGCCACGAACTCGTTGAGACTCGCAGCGTAGTTTTTCCCGTGCTCTTCGGAGAATGGGCCCTGAATCGCACCACCTCGACAGTCGTGAACGTAAACGTCCATGTCAGCACCTCCTTTTTCGTTACTATGTTCGGGGTTCCATCTACTAAAAACGAAAATAGCCCGACGGAATATTCCGTCGGGCTATTTTCAGGCTGCCTTGGCGACTTCTCGAAGAGCGAAGCTCTTGAAGCTCTTGGCCTCGGCGATCTTGTTGGAGAGGACCGAGAGCTTGTGCCACTCGGCGAACGCTGCCTGGTAGGCGTCGGACGCCGCCGCGTGGAAGTTGCTTCCCATGGGATATTTCCGCATGGTGGCCGAGTGCTTCTCGACCTCGGCCCGCCAGTATTCCATGGCGGGCTTCACGAAGACCACCAGCGTCAGGCCGATGATCTTGTCCGCCGTGAAGGTGCGGGTCGCTTCGCTGATGTTCTTGATCTGGGCCTTGATGTCCATGAGTATTTCTCCTGTTGAGGTGGACGGGGTGGTCGAGATTTAGTATGAACAGGGTTGGTTCGGCCAACACCTTCAATCGTCGCAGTAGAACGTGTAGACTTCGAGGCCTCCGCCACGGAAGATTTCTGCTGCGTGTTTCTCGGTGAGGCCGACCAGGGTGCTTCCGGTCCAGAGCGCTGACTTATCCGAGGTCACGTAGGTCACCGTCCAGGTTGTTTCAGTGACGGCGCAGGGTTTCTCCTCGTTTTCGTGAACGCCGATCGTGAGAATGAATCCGCGGTCGCCGAACACTACGTCGCAGATTTTCTTCTCCTCCCTTTCGCGTGACCCAAGAAAGTAGATCCTTGCCACCTTGTCAGGCCGATTTTCCCGGAGCCACTTCCACTTGGCGGAAGTTTCGGGGGCGGAGACGCTGCTGGTTCTGCTCGCCATGGATTTTTCTCAGTCCGGAAGAGAAGAGAGCGCCTCCGCGATGGCGGCGCGGTTCTTTGCCAGCTTGGACAGTTCGTCTTGGATGTCCATGTAGAGAATCGAGGTGGGCCCCACCAGAGCACCGCCTCCCCCGAACTCTCCCGGTCGCATTTTGGAGCAGGTGTAGGACCACGTGAAAACGATGCACTCGTTGGGGCGGAACTTCTGGAGGAAATCCTGAAGAAGTCCAGCCATCACGTCGATTTGTCCGCCTTCTTCGCAGAAGATGACCAGTTGGTTACCTTCCTTTTCGTAGTTCCACCCCCACCCTTCTTCACAGAGTTGCTTTTCGATATCTGTGAACTCGTGCTCTTCGTCGTCTTCCAGGAGCAGTTCGTGCTCTCCGCTGACGATGGCTTCGTACCACACCATCTTCTCGATGAGGAACTTGCCCTCCTCTTCGTTGCGAAGATCGATCTGGAACGAGCTTTGTTGGTAGTTGTTCGCCATTATTTTCTTCCTTTCAGTGAATGAATCCTTCGCACCCGATCACTCGTCCCTCGGAATCCCGAACGAGACGACCCGGAGAAACCAGGTCCACTCGGGGCGAAGTTGCCTTCACCACCGCCGAGACGATGTAGAGCACACCATTTTCTTGCGGCGGAAGACCCTCAACCGCTCCTATTTCGGAGCGGTAGATCGGAATGTTGTCGATGACGTCCACACACTTTGTGAACTGTTCCACCCTTGCGCATCCCTCGGAAGGAAAGGTTTTTTCTTCCGCCTCTCCGTTGAAGACGACGATGGTGTGAGGGGTGAGGTTGATGAATCTCATTGTTTCACTCCGGGAGAAGGCCGAGCACTTTACGAAGAAGTGACCGGGGGCTGCGCACCGAGATTTTGTCTCGGAACGAGTCATTCGGGTTCCTCGACGCGATCCACTGGTCTTCGTCGTCGAGGTAGTCGGGACAGAGATTGTGGCACTTGCCCTTTTCGATCATGAAGACGACCTTCGCAGCGAGCCACTCTTGAACGGACTCGTATTCCGTTCGGTCGTACTTCTTGCGATAGTCCCAGGACGCCTTCTCGGGGATGACCAGGAAGTACTCTCCTTCGGGAAGAAGAGCCTGGATGGCCTGAATGTCCCCGAGGTCGAGGTCACCCCATCCGATTTCCACTCCGAGTCGGTTGTACCACCGGGCGTTGTGGAAATATTCCTTCGCCCTGATTTGCCCCTCTTGAAGCATGAACTGAATGTCCATGCTCGGATCGTGCTGGAATCGATCGAACATTCGTGCGGTGAGTAGCGACATTGGCCACCTCCTTCCCCCTCTATTATGTCCAGGGTTGTGTCACTGCGAGGTTTCTCGCAGTGACGAAGGCGCTAGTAAGCCCAATCATACGCCTTAAGGGAACCGTCTTTTGAGTATCCCACCTGACAACAATCTACTGAGAAAGCCCAATCGGGCAGGTTTGCCCACTCGCCTTCATAAGGGCTGATGTATTCCATAATCAGCACAGGTATTCCCAAACTTTTGGAAATTTCATCGTTGTACCCACACCGAGCTAGCCAATGTTTTTGGGTTTTCCACGTAGAAGATTCGTAATAGTTTGCCTCGAATCCGTCCGATCCCTTGGGCAACTTGATCACGAAATCATCGTTAAGGCGAAAGGCCACACGGTTACGGCCTTCTCCTATGGGTTCTCCGTAAAGTTCTTTTAGCTTTTGAAAGGCGACTTCTACTAGCTTTTCTAAATCTTCTTCGGTTTCTACCTGAACTCGGTGTTTGGTATTCTTTCTCAGAATCATATTACCGCCATTAACGAAGAAAGAGCGCACGGCCGTGCAGTTAAAAGGCCATGAGGACCAGGTTAAACGCCAACAGCCCCCTAGCTAACTGCTAGGGGGCTGTTGGGCTTGTGCAGCATATCCACAAGGTGGGCCATGCATCTTTCGACTGGCCTTTCGCTTGAAGACTTGGCGATTCTCCATTAGCATTTCTGCCAACTTCTACGTTTCGTTGCTCCTCAAACTACCGAAATACCCTTGTCTACGAGCATAGGGGAAACGCTCTGTGACGCTCTACCTTTCTCGCTAGCACTCGTGGTATTTCTAAGGGTGGGACCGGCGGGACTCGAACCCGCGACCGATGGATTAAAAGTCCACTGCTCTACCAACTGAGCTACGGTCCCAGAAGTGGACACCCGAGGTGCGGGTCGGGTGTCCACGGAATGACCTAGAGGGAAAGGAGGGGAAACCTCTAGGTCACGTATTCACTTCTTGGGGATCGAGAGGAAGCGTCCCTTGGGGTCGCGGAAGGTCGCCCCCTCGGCACGGGCCTTCCGGAACGCGTCGCCGATCGAGACGGCGACCTTCTGCTCGACCTGCGTCTCCCGGTAGGCACGCATGTTCTTGCGCTCTTCGTTGCGCTTCACCTTCCGCTCGTGACTTCCGAGGATCTTCGGAAGACGAAGGCGGAGTTCCTCGGGGGAGAGACGCTTGGCGTGAGGCTGATTCATGATTATTACCTCCGGTGTGGCCGTCGTGGCCGGTGACTCACTTTACTATGGACAGGGTTCGACCTACTTGAAGATTCCTTCCGGGCAACGGAAGTGTCGGTCGCTCACTTTGCCACGGAGACGGATCGTGTAGACCCATTCCCCGCACAGAAACGTTCGTCGCTTTCGTCGCTTGTTCACTATTCCTCCTGGGCCTTGAGGAAGGCCTGGTTCACGCGGTCCAAGATTTCCTCTTCGGTGTCTCCCGAATCCCAGCCAGGACAAGGTTCGCAACGGTCGGCATCCACCAACTTGAGAATGAAATCTCTGGCGTCGGCGTCGAGCGTGGTTCCTACCGAAGCGTACACCACAGTGTTGCCACGAAAGAAAACCCACAAGTCGTGCTCTGGTTCCGCTCTCGAAACCTCTTGGGGAAGGACACCATCGATGTAGTGCCAGTCCGTGATGACTCCGTTCCTTTGAAGGTTTTCAGAGAGAGCCTCACTCACGAGGTCTTCCGGTGCCTGCTCCTCTTCGATCTCGAAGAGAATCGAAACGTTTGCTCTGTAGGTTACCTTGGCCATTTCACGCTCCGTGAGCCTGCTCGACCTGGCAGGTTTGCTCTCCCTTGGAAAGCTCTTTGCAGATCCAGTAGCACCTTCCGTAGTCGCATTCCTCGGAAGCGATCACCGAAACTCCGGTGATGTTGGCGATCTGCGCCGCGAAAAGAATCGAGATCGGATGCTTGTTCACCCAATCCGTTCCTTGACAGTCGGGATGTTCTCGAAGGACTTTGAGAGCCTTCTCGAAGGAGTAGATGACTCCGCTCAAGTTGCTCGCACTCTGCACGTCCAGAGCGGCCTTCGCCGCCTCTTGCAAGGTCTTCATGATCATTCTCCTTGTGGTTGCTGAAACCAGAACTCTTGAGGCAGGGGCTCACCCGTGTAAATGTCCCACAGCCATTCTCCGTCCATGCCTCCCTTGCAGATTCGTACGAGTCCGTACTCGTCCACGGGGATCTCCTCTTTCGCACACCTGCTCTCGAAGAGCTGGTCGGCGTCCCGGCGGGAGTCGGCCTGAAAATAGTAGCCGTGACTCCCGTCGTTGTGCTCGTACATGAAAGTGTACTTCATGATTCACCTCACATATGACGTGCAAGCGCCAAGGCCGACGCCCGACGCCAATGCAACGACGCCCGTCTCTCCCAAAGAAAGGTCACGGCCGCAATCAGCTCTTGGCGGATTTCGTCCGAGCAACTGATACGCTCACACACAAGTGCCAGTTCGACGTGGAGTGTCTCAGCCTCTGCGCGGTTGACGATATCAGCGGCTAGGCGGGAGATAGTCAGAGTGGAGAGCAGCATAGTGTGTTCGTAGGTGAAGGTGTACTTCATGGTCAGAACCGATCGAAAGCGTCGAGAGCACGGAACACGTCTCCAATGTCGCTTCGCGTTACGACCTCGTTCCCGATGCAGAAGCCTCCGACGTTTCCATCCATTTCCGTGTCGGAAAGAACGCGGCCACAGAAGTCTCTGGCACTGAAAGCCAGGTTGGCACCGAACGTCCCGTTCGTGACGTAGTAGCCGTGAATGGAACCGATGCGAGTGTTGGGGTTGATGACGATCATTGTTTCCTCCTGGCCTTTACTATGTTGAGGGTTCGTCTTTCCTTAAACGAGACAAGGCCCTTTCGGGCCGAGTCTCAGTCTTCGTGGTGAGTGAAGCCGAAGGTACCCACCTTGTTCCCGTTCGCATCCATGACGGGGAGGTCTTCGATGGCCCTGGCTGGAAGAGAGGTCATTTTCTCCACGATCTTTTCGAGAGACTCGATGATGTGGCGCTTGTAGCGCATGGCATCGTTGCCCATCGTGATCTCGACCTTGAACTTCATGACTTCAACTCCATTTCTTCCACGTAGTAGTAGAATCGTTGGTGGTTTCGGGTGTCGGGGTGATTCGTGAGAGGGTGCCCACCGAAAAGCTTTTCCCCGTCCTCGTCGCAAGCCTTCTGTGCCGCTTCGTAGGTGAGGAACGCGCCCAGATAGGTGACGAAATTTGTCGGGGTGCTTCTCGGTCTTGGTCGCAACGAAGACTTGGCGACAAGGCTCCGGCTCTGCCTCGGTCCCTTCGAGAAGGGACGTCACCATGCTCTGGATTCCGCGTACCAATTCATGAGAATGGCGGTGAGGTGTCCGTGAACGTCATAGATGGGATCGAGAAGGTCACCGTTTTCGTTGGTGACCTTCGTGATCTCCAGCACTTCGACGAGAGCCTTTCTCGCCTCGGGCCCGAAGATCGAGCCTGTCCAGAACTCGCCTTTCGCCTCGGCTCGTTCCTTGCTCTGTTCCAGAGTGAAGTCGATGGTCGCGATGACCCTCTCGATTTCTTTGCGAATGTCCTTGGGCTTGGTCATGATTATTTTCCTTTCCTTTTGGAACACTGGCCCCCTGGGATGGACTTGAACCACCACTTTCCTTACCTCGCATCGAAAGTTGCAGCTAACGATGCGAGACTGTGCTCTGCGTCTGCAAACACTTCGCACGGACGTTCTGCCAATTAAACTACCAGGGGATAGGTGAAGCCTCATGGCCTCACCGTTTAGTATGAGCAGGGTTGCTCAATCCAACACGTCTTCCTCCAAGATCATCAGTCTAGACAGTAGGAAAGTTTTGCCTTGACCTCTCGGCACAACTCGAAGGGGTTGTCCTCCCAGCCTCCTGTGTCGTACTCGGTGCTGCACGGATAATCGTGCTCAGCCCCCACGAGAAGGTGGTCATTCTCGAAATCCTCCAACTTGGAGTAGAGGTCTTCGATTTCGTGGTCGAACTTGGACCACTTGGCGTAGAGGAACAAGAAGAGAACCCCCTGCTCGTGCTCGTACACCTCGTTTGCTTCCTTGAGGACCGGGTGATTACGCAACTCGTCCAGGGCTCGGCCCTTTTTGATTGCCAACCCAACGTCAGTTCGCGTTGACATTCAAACTCCTTGAGGATGGTGACTGCGGAAAAGATTCCGGTTGTCGATGCGCCCTGTGCTCCCCGTCACGAATGCGACGAGACTCTTCCGGAAAGCCTCTTCCGAGTAGAAGAGGTGCTCGAACTGGACGGCAGGCTGAGCGTCCTTTTCGTTGCCATTCACTGCCCAAATGGTGCAGTGAGGACGAGAAACCGTCCAAATTTTTCCGTGCTCTGTTTCTTCGACACCAGAGACGATCATGGCTCGGAATGCCCACGTTGGGCCGTACACCGACTCGACGTCCAGACACACCACGTCGCCAATGCGAATCTCGGTTTCTTCGCAATAGATGCGAAACCCGTGCTTGTTGAACTGCATGATGACTATTCCTTTTTCCGTTGTAGGCTGTGGACCCTTGTCAATCAACCTTTGAAGTTTTAGATAGGCCCTCATGATTAGTACATGAGAGAGCCACTCCCCCATCTTTCGGCGATGTGATCGTAGACGGCATTCCAGGTGCGGTCTTCGTCCTCGTCGTCCTCGTCGAGGTCGAGAAGGTTCGTCACCTCACGCAACAGTTCGGGGTGCTTCTCGATCATCCTTTCGACCGAACTGACGTGCATGTACGTCACTTGTTCGCAGTCGTACATGGAGCCGAGGATCTTTTCGTTGAGAGCTTCTCTTTGGTCTTCGGAGAGCCCGTCGATCTCTTCGTAGTCGTTGCTGATGAACACCAGGCAGTAGCTTGGCGTCAACTCGCAACAGTGAGTGTGGGAGTTGCGATCGAAAGCGTAAACTCCGTACATCGCTTTTGTCTGCTCGGCGATCTCGGGGTTCCACATGTCTCGTTCGTCGATCTTGATGAGACAGTAGTTCGGCTTGACCTCGGGCTTGGTTTCTTTGGCCATGAAAGCCTCCTTCCCACTCTATTATGGTCAGGGTTGCTGAGGTTAAACTAATAAGGGCCCCTGACAGGGCCCCCACTAGTCAGTACTCCTCGTCCATGTAGTACGGCTCGTAGTTTCCGTGAATGCCTTCGCTGTTATCCACGGAACACCGCTCCTCTGCTCTTTCGAGCATATCCCAGAAGTCCTGAAAGTCGAAGAACTGTGTGTAGGTTCCGTTCTCGTCCTGGATCTCCTGGTAGATTTCGGGATGTTGCCCTGTCGGATCGACAGCCGTCCACCGTTGAACCTTCTCCAGCGTCCACCCCTTGCGAGGTGCTAGGTCCAGGCTGTACACTCCCTCTTGAAGATCCTTGTGATCGAGAACCTTCTTGGTCACTCGGTCGAGAGTCAACTCTCTCACCGGCCAGTCGACGTCCTCCAGAACGTTGTCGGACACACGAACGTGAATCACAACCACTCCCGGACGAGGACTACTCACGCTGGACATTCGATCTTCTCCCTCCTCTTGACCGTCTTGAAGACGGTGCCAGGTTCGTTCATTCGATATTCACGAAGCCTATTTCTTGCTTCCTTCCAGGTGGTTTCTGCTGTCACCACCTCGAACCCTTGACCATAGTCTCCCAGGATATCCCAGTAGTCTCTGGTTTTTCGTTGGTACGCCATCACGCTGCCTTCTTGTGAGTGGAGACGTGAATGTTCTTGGCTCGGCCACGAATCTTTTGAAGATCCATCCCGATGTCGAACTCGTCTCGGGAGAGAACGACCTTCTCTCCTGCGTAGAAGATGCCATCCTCCGTCGTCATCTCTGCGATGAAGAGGAGCTTGGGGTTCTTCTCCTTGAGCGTTCCGACGAAACGGAACTTGCCCTTGATCGGCTTGGGTTGAATGCGGTGCTTCTTTGCAGCCGCCTTCTCCTTTTCGGTGAGGGGCAGGTTGAAGTCGTAGGTTTCGCGGAGGATGGGAAAGAACATGACTATTCTCCTTTGCCGCCATCACTTGACGGTCCTTACTAGTATGACCAGGGTTCGTAATCCTCATTAGGATGCACTTTAACGAGCAATGGAGGCCCTTATGGACCTCTATTGCTCAAGGAAGTGAAGATTACTTCCAGCGAAGAATGGCCTCGGATGCTATGGTAGCCAGGTCGAACACAACTAGCCCTGAGTCTTTTCCTTCTGCGTCGGAAAGGTCGTCAGCCTCTCGCAGTCGAATGGCAAACTGCCCGTCCAAAGAAACGGACTGCTCTTCACACACTCGTTGAAGCTCGCGAAGAGCCTTTGCGATTCTCGGGTCCAGATCGGTCAGACTGAGGGGGAGCATTGCTGTACTTCGTCTTCCGAGTGAACGAAGAAGTCCCGATCTCGATAGAACCCGATCTTTTCCTTGAACCTCTTCGTTGCTTTCTGGATGTTCAACAGAAGATTGCCGTCTTCTGCACAGTGAGTGATGGCTCTTCCTACTGCCGAGTAGAAAGCGCCTTCGACCATCCACGTACTGAACGAGTCCGTTCTCTCTACCATGCAGAAGCCCTCTCCCAGCCTTGTGCAGTCCAGGGGAGAAGGCATCGTCAAGGAATGGTGGGCTGCCAACACGCTGACGTGAATCCTTTGTAGAGTCTCGTCGATCAGGAGATCGTCGTACTTGACGATTTCCGGACCGAAGATGCTCGTCGCCTCGAAGAGATCGTCCTTGAGGTGTCGAACGATCTCCAAGGGCAGGAAGGTTCTGGAGGAGGTTGCGTAACGGTACACCTTGCAACTCGTGTAGTCGAAGTCGGGAACCTCGCCCGGCTTCGGCAGGAGGAGCGAAGCGGAAACCTTGCGGCGATCGAAGGTGGCAACGATGAATACTTTGTTGTCCATTATTTACTTTCTATGAGATCAAGTCTCGTGTTTCCATGCAGGTGACACAGACATTTCCACGAAAAGGAATCTCGCTCTGGCAGTCTTCGCACATCTTGACTCCCGAAAGGTAGTCGTCTGTGGTGAGAGTACGAGGACTCTTGCCGAGAGCGGGAGGAACTTTGTGTTTCTTGGACACCTTATTCTTTCGCTTCGGCATAAGTTCCTAGCAGCGGCCGATTCTGGCGCGATAGAAGCCTCCCATCGCCTGTACTAACCCTACCTGCGCTGCTAGTTCGGCAGTGGTCCGAGGCGTTTCCCACTTGTACACTATTCCTTTTCTTCGATCGAACTTATTGGTCGGACCATAGTTGTACCACTTTTCATTCATGGGATGCCTTGTTACTTCGCCAAGGTTTTTCCTAGGCGAAGTCCCTTATTCGTTGGGTAGAGTCGCACAGTCTTTCCGTTGCGCCGCTGCGCCAGACCTTCTTTTTCCAGAAGGTTTGCAGCGGCCGTCTTGGCGTAGTCTCCGATCTTTTCGGAGAGGCCAGGAATCAACTTGATCTCGTTCAGAACCAGAGGCGAATGTTTGGTCAGAAGGTGCGCTAGAAGTTCGTCTACGTCAGCTACTCCGATCTCCATAAGAGCAACTGCGACCTTTTCCAACGCTTTCTTTTCGTCTTCTGTCATTTGCAGTCGACCGTTAGTTCGTAGGTATCTACGATTTCCCCTCCAGAAGTGAGAAGCCCATCTCCGATGGCTCTGCGCGTCTCTCGATCCAGGGCCATGAGAAGGCTGTCTTCGTCTTGAATGGTCGACTCGTCGTACCAGACTTCGAGAGTGATGGTGACCTTTTTCATCCTTTGAGTATTCCCCTCTTCCTCAGAAGAGTCGTGTAGGAGTTGTGGTGGTAGTACAGCATTTCGTCCCCCAATACTTCGTGTAGACCAATCAAATGGGGGACCACAAGATCAGTGCAAGAGGGGCAGAGGTACTCTGTATCGAGTCCATTCCTTCCGTTGAGTAGTAGCATGGCTCCTTCTTCGGGAGCCAGGCCCTGCACAACGGATACTTCTGCTCCGCACCTCTTGCACTGTCTTTTCTTCATTGCTGAATTCCGTTGACGCGTGATAGGCGATCCTGCTCGGCCCAAAACTGCTTGGACGACCAGTCGTGCTCACTTGCCGTCGAGTGACCTTCGTAGAGTTTGTCTACGAGTCTCTTGATGGGTACCCTGTTGAATGCCGCATATCCGATTGTGTGTGCAAGCCACTCCCATACGGGAGGACCAGCGTACGAAGTGCCATTTGGGTCCACGCCTTTGAAGGTGGGTTCCTTGTCGTCGACCACCTCGAAAATCAGAGTGCGCAGAAACTCCAAACGTTCCTCCACGGAACGTTGCATGAGACGGCGCACCGCCTTCTCCGCCATTTTTTTGGTGTATTTGATCATTGGTTCTTCCGAATGGCGCTGAACTGCTGATGGAAGTCGTCGATGTGGATCTGGTTGGTGATCCGTCGAATGATCAGCTCGTACAGACCCGAAGACATGACCTTCGAGGACCAGTCGTTCGGGTAGCTCATCTTACGACGGCACTTGAGAACGTCACAGACGTATCGAAGTTCCTGGTAGCTGGTCACGAGGCGAAGAAGATCGATCTCCGCATCCTGAATGGGAGTGAGAGGATTCAACAATCCCATGCAGTTGGCGGTGTGTTCCGCCTCTCCCAAGATTTGCAGGAACATCTTGGACTGGTCCGGCTCTCGGAGAAGTTGTTCGTGAGTGACCTGTTCGATTCGCAGATACTTGCTCATGTGAGCCTCCTTTTGCTTTTATTATGGGCAGGGTTCAACCCTTGCGAACCTTTTCTAAATGATACTGCACGTCAGCCTCTGACTCAGGATCTCCACGAACCTGTAGTATCAAGGCGCGTGCTGCTTCTGGATTTCTGTCCATCCAGTCCGGAAGAATATACTTACGAAAGTACAGAGAGCGAAGGAGAAACCCCTCGATGTCAACGTGCTTCTGTTCCGGCTTCTTGGACATTGTCTAGATCCGCAAACAGGTTTTCTCGTTCTACCAAAGACATAGCCTTGTCCGTGACGTGGTATTCTTTCCACATCTTTCCAAGGTACCCCAACTCTTCTAGGATTTTTATGGAATCCATCAGGTGTCTGTTAATACCTCCCGACAGGCTCCACGCATCATAGCTTCCCCATTCGTACACCTTACGAAAGACAGCAGGAAGAGCCTTTCTCACGTTCGCTGAGATAGGCGTCTTGATATTCTTCTCCTGGGCTTCGTTCATGAGAAGGTTACTAAGCTTGATGTAGTCTTCTTTAGTCATAGTCATTTAGGTTCGTTAAACAGGTAAGGGCCCCACCTTGGGGCCCTCCTGTTTTACACACTCAGGGTATTCGACGCCAGTGGAAGGGAAAGCTGGGGCTCATCCTCTCGAAGAGTGGACAGGCTGTGTTCCCCGTCCAGCTTGGCGCTCTCTTCTCCGTAGAATCCGTAACAGGAATCCACGATTTCTCCTTCATCATTCAGAATGTTGTAACCCCACACGTCACCCTGAATGTACATGTCGTAGGTCTTCACCTCTTCCTGCAAGCAGGAAGCCACCTTCTCGCGCATCTTCTTCGTGACGTTTCGTTTGTGGCCAAACGCTCTCAGGGCGTCTTCGCGGGAAACGTAGATGAATCCCACCTGCCCCGAATCCCAGCGGTCGCCGAAATCTTGGGTTCGCATGGTGATGCTTCCATGGTCGTAGAGATACAACGGAAGAACAACCAAGGCATCCTTCACGTCGTAGAGGTACTTCTCCATGTCCTCCCACGACTCGAAATCGGAGGTCTGGATTCCGATATCGTTCTTGTCGCCGAGGTTGTACCTCTTGTGGAAGCACAGCATCTTTCCGATGTTGTCGTGGCATTCTCGCGGGTTGAAGATCGGGTCAGAGTCTTGAACGAGTTTGAGAGTCAGAGTCATTGTTACTTCTCCTTTCACGAAAGTTCGCTTGCGAAACATTCGAGGACGCTTCCATCCTCGTCCCTGATACTTACTACTTCCTCTTCGATGTCGATGACTTCGATTTCCAGAATCTTGTAGTGACGTGAACAGGCTCCGTTGTCCGGATCTTCCCACCACACTTCGTCTCCGCGATGCAGAGCACGCACTTCTTTCAGGGTCATGATTTCCTTTCGATACTCATCGATAGGGTCCGATGTTCCGGCGATGGGTTTCCAGAAAGGGCCATTCACGCGACCCCTCCTCAGTTTCCATCATGATTGTGACCGTGTCACCTTCCACCTTGTGTATGGTACCACGTCGAAGTTGGCCAAAAGTATCGGAAGCCGACACCTTATCTCCGACAAGAAGAGAAGGTGCATCCTTCTTTGCGCCTGCCCGCTTCTCTGCCTTACGCTGGCGCTTTTCCTCCGCCTTGGCCTTGCGGTCCAAGTCTCCCTGAGTGATGATCTTTTCCTCTCGTTTCTTTCGAGGAGGAAGAAGATTGTCCAGAAAGTCTGGTCCAAGAATGGCAGACAGAGCCCCTAGAGCACGGTTGGGTTTCATTTGTACATCCTCAGGATTGAAGGTCGTATTCGTAGGAACCTTCCTCGGTGCCAGGCCAAGCAACGAGGGTCTGACTTCCGAATGTCTTGGACATTCGAGTCAGTTCCAGGCCGTCCGGAGACGGCCAGTCGCCATCCCAGAACCCTGCTCCGTGACCATTTCGGGTCAGACAGAAATCGTGTCCTGCCTGTTTCTCGTTTCCTTTGATGAGAGTACCCGCCATTTCCTGGAAGGAACCACAGTCGGAGAGAATCTGTTGTTGAATCACCTCCGGAAGATCGGACCAAAGAGGACCAGCGTCACTGTCATCCAGTGGCGCACCCTCCGAACCCTCCGTTGGGTAGTAGAATCCTACCCAGCACAGGCACTCGAAATACGCTTGTGTGAACTTGTCCATTGTTATTTCTCCTAATCGTTGGATTCCTTCGACACGAAATCCACTTCCCAGCCTGTGGAGTTCTCGTTGACCTCACCAACTTCTCCTCGATTGAGGATTTCGTTGGCCATCTTCTCTGCCTCTTTGGATGACGTGGCTTCGATCGTCAGGTAGGAAGAGTTCACGACGTTCACTCGGTACGTCTTCTTTACCTTGGGCAGGGGACGGATCACATTCATGATCTCTGCCGTCTCTTCCTCTGTGAAGATGATCACGTTCGCGTCGTTGGAGAAGTTCTTCCTCCAGTGAGGAAATTTCTTGAACACCCACTCCAGCTCGTGGCCGTCCGCCTGAATGCGCACTACCCAAAACTTGTGGAGTAGGGAGAGAAAGTTGGTCCCTACGTGACCTTCACGAGAATCACCTTCTCTATTGATGAAGTAGAATGCCATATCATTTCTCCTTCTTGGGTTGACTGGCGCCAACACTTGGTTAGCCTTGTTGCATGACACACGTTTGTGAATGCGGTAGAAGAAAAGACAAGAGGTCAGTAATGTGCCGCACCTGTAGACACAACCTCATGTACACCAGTTGCTCTTCAAAAACATGTACAGCATGTAAGCAGGACTTGCATTTGAGTGAGTTTAGGATACGGACCAGAAAAACTCCACGTCCAAGACCTGTGTGTAAGAAGTGCGAGTCTCTTGAACAGGCTGCCCGCCTCAAAAGAAAGAGGGAAGAGAACCCTACTGCTGTTAGGGAGAAAAAGAGAAGGTGGAGTCAGGAGAACTCTGACAGTGTGAGAAAAACCTGTGTCAGAACCAAGTGTAGAAAGTTAGGCTGGGAGGAACACTTTATAACTCAAGTTGTAAGATACTCCCAAACCAAACTGACATGTGAAATATGCGGGTTGGACCCATCCCTCGATGACTCTCGGTACAACAGGCTATCCGTAGACCATTGTCACACCACTAATGAGTTTCGAGGAATGTTGTGCAATAGCTGTAACTTAGCTATAGGGAAATTTCAGGACAAACCCGAGTTACTTCTTAGGGCTGTTGAATACCTTAAGAGGCCACGGCCTCTGACATTTCCCAGCACTCAGGTCCAAAGCCTCGACGACAAGAATCCGGAACCGTGAGTGCTCGACCACATCGAGCACACTTTCCGACGTGGTGGAACTCGAACTCGATCGGAAAGTCTTGCTTGGAAAACAGACGATCGAAGAACCATCGCCAAGCTCTTGCGCTGGGTGCGTTCTCCGTGATCTTTCCTTTGGCCGAGTGCTTGAATCTGGGAGGCTGCGTATGTCTCTCATAACCCTGGGCAGGAAAGATGGTACCGAAGAATCGGTAATCCGAATGGTTGTCGGGTCCGTTGAGGAGAGATACCCAAAAGATATCTCCGTCCTTCTTTTGCCTCACCTTGTAGGTGAAACGATTTCCGGTGAGCTTGTTCTCGATGGTGAAGATCGCATTTCCTCCGAGAACGAAGCGAATGATGTCTTCCTTTTTGTGTAGCAACGACATACTTTCTCCTGTCGTGAGGGTCCAGAGCTAGTATGTCCAGGGT